>Ga0310123_10001542_pt1 | contig 18983 bp, 20 predicted proteins | sample CB6_AW_1057_MG_FD_203505 | JGI IMG/M metagenome (GOLD analysis project Ga0310123, IMG submission 203505) | Marine microbial communities from Western Arctic Ocean, Canada - CB6_AW_1057 | ecosystem: Environmental > Aquatic > Marine > Oceanic | place: Canada: Western Arctic Ocean | collected... | reverse complement strand
GGGCAACGGACCTGCATTCAACTGGGCCACGATGGGTTCTGGGTTTCGGTTCCATCAGGGAACCGATCGGGGGTCGCGGTTCTGAGAACTGCATTAGACATCAACGCGCCCGGAATTGCACGGGCAGAGCACCACGGTATCGTCATGGCTTCGAGGTCGCATGTGCAACAAGGGATTAGTTATGACTCAAAAGTTTTTTGAAACGGCAAACCTCGTTTCTGCGTTCGTGCCGGTTGACATGCAGACCGGTGCCAATACCGGCGATTGGGTCGGGCTTACCGACTATCAGCGGTGCGTGATCGTTCTGTTCAAAGGCGCCGGCACGGCTGGGGATGATCCGGCGTTCGTGCTCAAACAAGCTACCGATATCGTTCATCGTTTTACGTCTCCGTGTCGGGACTACGTGGAAGGATCCAACCATCATCGCCAAAGATCGTGTCCAGAACTACATCGAGGGTGTGTCTTTTTCGCCAGAAGACTTTGATTGGCCGACGGTGTAGTGGACGAGACGACAGGTTGGGGAAGAGGAGTGTGCCTCACCTCCGCAGGTTTCGAGCAGCCAGAAAACGCTTGATTTCCTGGGACAGCGTCCACTGGATGGAAAACCCATATGACCCGTGGTCTGAAACTTTCTCATTGACACGATCACCGAGCTTCACTTTGATCGCGCGAGCCAGGTCGGCATTTTCTTTGGCAAGAGGAAACTGACTCAAGGCATGCAGCCCACTGGCCAGAACGATGCCATGCGAGTCCTCGGCGATATAGCCGCGCAGCCGCTCGGCGGCCTCAGGCGACTTGATCAGTCCCAGAATCCAAGACAGCTTGCAGCGGACCTGGTAGTTGTCTGGACTCGTCACATCCGCCGGCATCGACCGCCACCGCTCATCGATCAACGCCATGAGCTTCTTTTGATCGAGCTTTGCCTCAACGATGTCGAGCGCGGTGCGAGCGCTGAAAACGTCCCCATAACGAACCTTCGCCAGCGCTGCCGCCACCTTCATCTCCGCCGGCGACACGGCGTCCGCAGCGTGAGCATGCACGACAACCGCGGCCAGCAGAATTACAACGGCTTGCCAAACATGTCTGTGGCCCATTCCGAATCTCCATTAGGTGAGGCAAGTGCGATCGGTGAGATTGCAGAACCAGACATTCCCATTCCGACCAGTGGTTGTCGATTGTTGATCATACGCAAGACTGGCGGTCATGTTCCCGCTCGAAGTCGATTCGCAGGCGGACGTTGTCCGTTCGAGGCGTGTGCGGCACTCGCGTTCATGGACGAAACGGCATGTCTATGAGAAGAACCGGCTGTAGATCCCAAAGGCTCCCGTGGTCAGTGTGGCAACGCACGACAGAATAAGTAGAACGTCCCAGAGTGGCTTTGGTTGTAATCGTCGATCGGTCTTGGTGAATCGCAAATAGATGATGCTAAAGCCGATTGCCGGAAGAAAGGCCCCAGCCAGGACGCCTCCCAGCAGCACCAGGTTCACCGGATTGGCACCCGTCAGAATAACGCTCAACGAGATCATTGGCAGGACCACCGAAAATAGCGAGACCGCTCGTTCATGATGCCGCTGGTTGTCCGCGGCCATGACGCCAAACACCTTGAGTGCATCGGTGTAGACGCGGGCGAAACTTGCCGCGGCAACGAGAAAGGTGGAATACAGCACGGCAATCGCCCCGCTCAGAAACAGCCACTTCGCGAGCGTGCCGAACACGGGGACATAGGCTGCCGCCAATGTGCTGATCATTCGCATGCCGTCCGGATCGAGCCCCTCGCGATGCAGCACGGCCACGCCCATCAGGAAAAACGCCACGGTCACCAGTGTGTAAATCACCATCGACCCGAACGCATCGAAGTACATCACTCGGATCCAGCCACGGGCTCGCCGAACCCAACTTTCATCGTCGCTGCAGGGGCCGACGAATCGGGCATACCCCTTCTCCAGACACCAGTACGGATAGATCACCAAGTCACCCATGCCCACACCAATGATGCCGAAGGCTCCCAGAGCCGTGATCCACACGGTCTTTTCGCCCGTGGATTCGGGCAGCGTGAAGGACATGCCGCGCACGAACTCGGACAGCGGAATGTGCCACTGCTCGGTCGTCTGCAAGGCAACGGCGTTTCCGATCGTCAGCACCGTGAACGCGCAGACGAGGACAATGGCCAGCGTTTGAATCAGTTGGTAACGGCCGCGGTAGAGAATGAGGGCCGTCGACACCGCCACGATGATGGCCCAAATCCTGTTGTCGTAGGTGGCGGCGTTGGTGGACTCCTCGGAGATTTCGATCACGGCCAGATAATCACCGGTCAGCGGAAACGTCATCGCCAGGGCTTGAGAGACGCCTCCCAGGATTCCCGCCTGCACGGTGAATCCCGCCAGGCTGACCCCCAGCCACAGCCAGAGGATCCAACTCACTCGAGCCCGCGGACCTGGCACATGATTGAGGGCGGCCAGCGTCGATTCGCCCTGGCTGATCACGTAGCGGCCCAGTTCGACTTGACAGAAGACCTTGATCAGGCAGCCAAAGATGATGAGCCAGAGCAGCGAGATCCCCGCCTGTGCGCCGGTTTTCGTCGTGGCGATTAACTCACCGGACCCAATCAACGTGCTGGCGACAATGAGTCCTGGACCGAGGTGCCGGATCACGCCCCGCAACGACTTGGGCGGTTCTTCGATGTCGCTGGCGGTTCGTGCGTCTTGGCTCATTATTGGACTTCCGCTCGGCCGGCAGGGTTGTGGAATCGCATGAGCATTGTGTTGTAACATTGCGTCACCTCACGTGGCTAGCGTGTGCTGTAATTCTTGCCTTTTGTTGTCGGTCAGCAGTTGTAAACGGTTGTTCGATGCCCCGTGTGTCTCATACAGGCCTGACGGTGACAGGTTGAGTCAGTTGGGTGGAATGCGTTTTTGAGAACGAAACCGAAAGGCAAAGGCAGCATCGAAAACAACCTCTCTGTTTTTGAATCATCGTACACTTTGGAGAAGCCAAGCGGCGGCTGGTGGAAGTCGACGCGGACATGATCTCGTTGGTGCAAGAGCAGATGCGGGAACTGCAAGCCAAACAGGACCAGCTACAAGCCGACCTGAAGGCTGCAGCGACCCCCAGGAACCGATTGATTTCCGACTGCGACCGGAATGGTCGAAAAGGCGTTGGGGGGCGTTACACGGCTGCAGGACGTGGTCCGCAACGGGGACCGCGAGCTGGTTCGGGACTGTCTCAACGAGACCGTGCGTCGAGTCGACCTGTGGACCGTGCAAGAGAAGCGAGGAACAAAGCACTTCTACCACCTATAGCGAGGCGTCATTGAACTTTTCCAAGCCAACGCTTCGCCTGATCGATGCGGTTAATGGAGCGAGTTGCGAAACGGTCCAGTTCAAGATCCTTGAAATCCTGTTTCCGATAAAAGTCGCTCTGCCGAACAATCTGGTTGAAGGCATCGACGATGTGACGCCGATCTTGGCGGCTCAACTTGATGCGGATCGCGTCGGCCTGTTTGGATTTTTCGGCGGATGAGAAAAAATGCCAGGTCCGTTGCAGAATTTTGGCTTCCTCTTCAATGGCTTTGATCTCCGGTTCGACCGGCCGGAATTGCCTAGCGACGGCATCCATCCTTTCATGCGTCTCAGCCGGCAGCAAACGCCACACGCGCTGAATGGCCGGCGCGCGTTCCGCTGGCTGCGCCACAGGCCGGTCGGCGATGTTCGACGTCGTATCGGGGGAGGCTCCCGATTCCCGTACCGGACTCAGACGGGTGCACAATGCCGGCGCGTCGATCAGGTCGTCGTCGCTGATCAGCGATGAGCGGCCGACCGGCACGAAGAGCACAATTAGAAACGCGGTCAGAATGGGTGCGATTGCCCCGCCCAGTCGACCACCGAAGGCGACAATGCTGCTGGCTGTTCCGCGGGCCGAGAACGGCACCCACTTGCTGATGATGTTGGCGCTGGTGGGATAGGCGCCCGCCTGTCCCACGCCGTACGCGGCCCGCATGATCAACAACATGACGAAACCATAAGAGAGCCCCATCATGCCGGTAAAAAACGACCATGCCAGCACATAGATCACCAGCATGATCCGGGCGCCGTAGCGGTCGCTCAACCAACCGGAGGGGACCTGAAACAGCGCGTAGGTCAGAAAGAAGGCACTGAAAAAGAAGCCGATCTGAAAAGTACTGAGAACGAGATCCTGCTTGATGTACGGTTCGGCCAGCGCGACGCAGAATCGGTCGAGATACAGCAGGACGGCCATCAGCATCGCCGCAAACACGACAAAATATCGCACCTTCGACGGACGGCCGTCGACGGCCCCAGCCGGCTGTTGGAAACTGTCGGACATCGGTGCAACCTCGCAGAATCCGCCGCAAAAACGCGGCACAACCCAGACTCAGATCCCTGCACACTAGAGGGGCGCGAAAGAGTCGTCAGGCCGCCACGACAAGCTGGCGATGTTGCCTATCGTCGAGCCGACGTCTACCTTCCGCCAACTCGGTCCGGCGCGACACCAGGCTCCGATTCCACGCAAGGTGGCCCTATTTCGTCTCGTTCTCAATCCACTGCAAGTAGGCCCGATTGCCGGTTTCAATTGGCCACGAAACGACACAGGGGCAATCGTAACTGTGCAGCGATCTGACCCGCTCGATGACATCGTCGAGGAGCATTCGTTTCGTCTTGGCGACGAGCACGGCCTCGCTCTCTTGGTGAATCTCTCCTTCCCACCAGTAAAGCGACGTGATGCCCTCCAGCACGTTGACGCAGGCCACCAGCCGTTCTTCGACGAGGACCCGCCCGATTTCAAGCGCTTCGGACTTGTCGACGGCCGTCACGTAGATGAATGCGGCTTCCATCACAACATTTTTCCAACAGTCCCCATTCGCCCGCTATGATTGTATCATCGGCAGTCGAACGGCCGTTGTAAACCGGTCCTGTGGATGAGGCCAAGGGCCGACGACGCCGGCCCAGATGTAGATTGAAAACTTAGACGCAGCCAGCTCAATTGGGAACCAATGCCCGTAGCAGCCACACCGATTGTCGTTGGGTTGGGTGAACTGTTGTGGGATGTCTTTGCCGACTCACGCCGTCCGGGCGGAGCACCGGCCAACGTAGCCTTTCACGCCAATCAGTTCGGCTGCCGCGGTCTGATTTGTTCACGGGTCGGCCGGGATAAACTGGGCGATGAGATCTGCGATGACCTGCGAAAACAAGGTCTCAAGACCCGGTACATTCAGCGGGATGCCGAACGTCCGACCGGCAGCGTGACCGTCGACACGTCGGATGTCGATCATCCCCACTTCGAGATTCACACCGACGTCGCGTGGGATTTTCTCGAATTCGACGACTATCTTTCTGATCTGATGAGCCACGCCGCTGCCGTCTGTTTCGGGACACTGGCCCAGCGGTCTGCTCAAACACGCGACACGATCCACCGCTGTCTCGAAGCCGTGCCGCCCGATTGCCAGATCGTCTACGACGTGAATCTCCGCCAGCAGTGGTACAAACGGGACTGGATCGAAGCGTCACTGCGGCGTGCCGAGACGGTCAAGCTCAACCAGGACGAAGCGGCTCTGCTGTTGCCTTTGTTGGAGTTGAACGCAACCGACCCTGTGGAGTTTGCCCGCGAACTGCGTGAGCGATTTGACATTGATCTGGTTTGTATCACCCGCGGCGATCGCGGATGCCTGTTGATGGGCGGTGAGGAAATGGTCGATGCTGCCGGCGTGAAAGTGGATGTTGTCGACGCGGTCGGGGCCGGCGACGCATTTACGGCAGCGTTGATTGTGGGTCAACTCAAACGGTTACCGCTATCGGAAGTGGCCCGGTTGGCAAACGGTACCGGAGCGCTCGTTGCCGCCCGAAGGGGCGCGATGCCCCAACTGGCGAAGGAATTTGGCGAGCTGCAGCAGTAGGGTTGTGCTTACGGATCATGCCTGTCGGGGTCTTCGATTGCAAAAGTGCGGATCAGAGAAAATCGGAAAATCGATCCGCATTGCCCACCGGAATCCCGATCGTTGGTGAATTATGACATCCGCTGCACCAGGTTCGCCCTAAACCAGACTGGTGACAGCGGCTGCCAGAGAATATAGTCTTGGTGCTGTCACAATTGTCGCCGTCTGACACGGCTTCTAAGAAGCGCTGAATCTCATCGAGGAAGTGAACGGCCATGTTTCATTATTTCCGTTGCGGACTCGTCGTCTGTTCGTGCCTGGTTTTGGCGGCTGGTTGCAATCAGAACGGGCAGATGGCATCCGATTCGCCCTTGCCGACCGCCGCACCGAACACAAACAATTCGGAGACACAACTGAAGGGTGGGGGGTATATAGTCAAATTTGAAACCTCGAAGGGCGATTTCGTGGTCCGCGTGGTCCGCGATTGGGCTCCCAACGGAGCCGACCGGTTCGAAGAATTAGTCGAGAGCGGTCTCTACGACGAATGCCGCTTTTTCCGTGTGTTGGACGATTTTATGGCGCAGGTTGGCATTAATGGCGACCCGATTCTCAGTGCCCGCTGGAGTCAGGCCACGATTCTCGACGACCCGGTCCTGGAATCGAACCGTCGAGGCTATTTGACGTTCGCCACCAGCGGACCAGACTCCCGGACGACGCAGTTTTTCATCAATTTAAAAAACAACGCCAACCTCGATCGTCAAGGATTTTCCCCGTTCGGCAAAGTGATCGAAGGGATGGATGTTGTCGATTCTCTGTACAGCGGCTACGGGGAAGGCGCTCCGAATGGCCCGGGACCCGCCCAGAACCGAATCGAGGCTGAGGGTAATGAATATCTGATCCGTGAATTTTCAGAACTCGACCACATCAACAAGGCGACGATCATCGAACAGATCGAATGATTCTGGTGATGTGTTTGCATCTGCTGAGCCGGTTGGGGAGAGTCCAAAGTCACAGCGGTTCGTCAACGGAGATTCTAGAACTCACTCGCCCAACACCGCCACGATCGACTGCTGCAGGACTTCGACGATGCGGTCGAGTTGCGACTCGGTGATCACGATGGGCGGAGCCAAACAGAAAACGTCGCCCCGCAGCCGGCTGAACAGGCCGCGCTGCTGCGCCGCCGTGTGTACTTGGATGCCGATTTTATCCTCGGCGGGAAACTCGACTTTGGTCGCTTTGTCCTGGACCAGCTCGACGGCAGTCATCAGTCCCTTGCCACGAACCTCGCCGACGTTCCGGTGCCCGGCCAGCGCACCGCGCAGTTTCTCCAGCAGGTAGTCGCCCTTCTCAGCCGCCTGCGCCGGGAAGTTTTCGTTCTCGATGATGTCGAGGTTCCTCAAGGCCACCGCGCAGCCGACGGGATGGGCACTGTAAGTGTAGGCGTGCATCCAGACCATCTCGCCGGTGTCGAGCACATCGGCGACGTCCTGGTTGACACCGATGCCCCCCATCGGGAAATAGCCGGATGTGATGGCTTTGGCAAACTGAATCATGTCCGGTTCGATGCCCCAGTGCTCTAGGGCGAACATTTTTCCCGAACGGCCGAAGCCGGTGATCACCTCGTCAGCCACCAACAGCACGTCGTACTTGGTGCAGATTTCGCGGATGCGGGGCCAGTAATCATCGGGCGGGACGATCACACCACCGGCGCCTTGCACCGGCTCGGCCAGAAACATGGCCACCGTTCCAGGTCCTTCCCGCAGAATCGCCTGTTCCAATTCGTTGGCGGCGGCAATGCCGGGACTGACGCCTTCCGGGGCTTCGTAGCGGTAAGGATAATACGATGGGATGTGAATGAAACCCGGAACACGGGGCTCGAACATCGGCCAGTACGACGTGATGCCGGTGGCGCTCATTGCCGCCAGCGTCACGCCGTGATAACCCCACTGCAGCGAAATCACTTTTGTCTTTTCGGGCTGTCCTTTCAATTTCCAGTAGTAGCGGGCTGTCTTGAAGTTCGACTCGCTCGATTCGCCCCCGCCGGACGTGAAGAAGAAACGTTTGATGGAGGGATAAGTCAGGCCGTCCAGCCGTTCGGCCAGCTCGATGGCCGGCATGTTCGAACTGCCCGCATAACTGGAACAATACGCGAGCGTCTGCATCTGACGGGCTGCTGCCTCGGCCAGTTCTTTGCGGCCGTGACCGGCCACCACATTCCAAAGTCCCGCCAACGCGTCGATGTATTTTTTTCCGTCGACATCGGTCAGAATCGCCCCTTCGCCCTTGACCCAGAAGTGTCCCGCCTGTTCGTGGGTGGCCCGGTTGTGCAAGGGATGAATCAGATGCGCCAGATCGCGAGACAGCAGTTCGCTCTTGTTGGCAGCCATGGTCTTTCTCCGTAGTTGAGTCGTTCGGGACTTCTCCAGAGTATACACACCGGCGGGCAGATTTCGATGAATTGAGAATCACGTGCAACGGCGATTGCGTTCGAAGATACGGATCGTTGTTTCGGCCAACGTTCGTTCGTCGAACCAGGCACGGACGTTCGCCTGACCGGCGGCGGCCAGTTCCATTCGCCGGCGGGGATTCAGCATGAGCTCTTCCAGCGCGCGGGCCAAGTCATTCGCATCTCCCGGGTTGACGAGCAGGCCGCCGCCGGTCGCCTCAATCAGTTCGGAAAACGCCCCGTGCCGCGGCTGCACGACCGGAACACCGTTGGCCAGCGCTTCGAGAACGTACAGCCCCTTCGGTTCCCTGTAGACGGTCGGTACAGAAAGCACATCGAACTGCTTCAGCAACGCCACCTTTTCGGCATGCTTCTGGGGGATGCCGACATGTTCGAAATCCGGGCCGAGCGTTCGTGCGGACTCAAGGACCCGCCTGAAGTATCGTGCGTCCCGTTTGCCCAGGTATCCCCCGGTCAGCAGGCGCGTGTTGGGATGCTTCGCATGCAGAATGTGAAACGCTTCGACGAGCTGCAAGAGCCCCTTTTCTTCGCAGATGCGGGCGAAATAACCAACTGTGAAGAGGGCGTTCTTCTCCGCATCGGGTTGGCCGTCGTGTCCTTGAAGATCGATTCCCAGCGGAAGCTGGTGGAATTTCTCGATTGGAAGCTGTAAATAATCCGACATGAAGTCGCGGTAATAGTGACTGTGGACGAGAAAACCGTCGAAGTCGACGGCGCGCCGCCCAATCGTCTCAACGGCCCGTCTGCGATATCTTTCGGGAAGGTCGTTCAAGAAGATGTCGTCTCCCTGCAAGACACAGTAGATCTGACCGTCAAACTTCTCGCGGAGCCGCCGGACCGTCCCCACCAGCAGCACATTGCTGAAGCAGATGACATCTGGTTTTAGCTGTCTGCACAGAAACTCGACCAGCTCGTCGATTTCGCGCCGCTCGGGACCAGCTTCTCCTTCGAGCATGGCCAGCGTCAGCGGCCCCAGTTGGCGGGCATCGCTGCTGACAAAACGGGTCAGATTCAGCAGCCAGCGGGCATCTAGCGGCCGGGTGAACGCGCGGGGCAGCTTACGCCACAGCCAAGGCCACTTGAATTCCATAAAGACGTTGACGCCGCCTAAAAACACTCTGTGTGTGCTCTGATCTTCCTCGTCAAGGCGGATCGGCGTGTAGGTGGGAATCAGCGTGACCTGTGCCCCGTAAGCCTTCAGCGCCCGCGCCCAGGTGTTGTCGTGCATGCACGAACCGCAAAACATTCCAGCCCCGCCGGCAGTGATAATTGCGATGTGCACGGTTCAGCCAGTTCAAATGTTGTTGCCCGCCCGAAGCGCAAGCACAGTTATAGCCGTTTCTTCGTCGGCAACCCTGTCCGATTGGGGTTTTCTCGACGCGCTGCGAGAGAGAATCTTCAGTCTGGAAAAACCATTCGGATGAATCGTTTCAGCAGCAGTTCCGTTTCCGGCGTATTGGCCAGCAATTCCGGAAACCGTTCGGGAGGCAGACCGGCGATGCGCCGAATATATTCCGGATAGTTCTGCACCCGGAGCAGTAGATCCTCGTAATTCAGTTCCGGATGAAACTGCGTACAATAAATATCGCGGTTGTTGAAATGGTACGCCTGGTTCTTCACCCTGTCCGACGAGGCGAGCAACGTCACATTCGGCGGCAGTTCGACCACGTGGTCTTCATGGCCCATCTGTCCCTGGAAGGTTTCGCCCAGCGGCCCAAACACCGGGTCGGCCAGTCCCGCTGCGGTCAGTTTCAGCCAGTGCGTGCCAACTTCGGCGTGTGAAAGATCCTTTTCCACTCGGCCTCCCATGGCCCGCGCCATCGCCTGAAAACCCCAACAACTGGCGAACGTCGGCTTTCCCGAATCGTGCAGGTCTCGCAGCGAGTCCAGCGCGATCTCTAACCATTGGCCGTCATCGGTCACCGAATAATGGCCGCTGCCCCCCAGCAGAAACAGATCGGTCCTTGCAACCTCGGGGATCGGCAGAGGGCCCGAGAGCATATCGAAAACGCCGATCCGCTCTGGTGTCGTTTCCAGTACCCTCGCGAAACTCTGGACTTCGTGCTGACGCATCGGGTCGTCGGAATTGCGGACCTGCAGTAACAGGTAGCGAATGCGATCGGACATGTGCAACGTGAATGGTTGTTGGCGGGCCAATCGGCGGGATTCCAAAATCGACGAATCGGTTGCCGTAACCGTGTCGGCATCAAGGTTAGATTGCACTGGGGCATTGTTCAACCGAGTCGTGGACGAATGGAAGATTCGAGTTGAGCAGCCGGCTGCCCGTGCAATTCCGGGCGCGTCGGTGTCTAATTATAGTCTTCAGAACCGCGACATCCGATCGGTTCCCTGATGGAACCTGATCCCAGAACCCATCGTGGCCCAGTTCCATGCAGGTCCGCTGCCCTCATCGCCACAATCCGCTGGAAGTCCTCGACGACTCGTCGCTGAGGGACATCACCTGTCCCTCTTGTGACAGCCGGTTCAACCTGCTGGCCGATGAGACGTTGACCTATCGCGAGGATGATCATCCCACGATCGGTCACTTCAAGCTGTAACAGACTCTGGGCACCGGCGCTTTCGGAACCGTCTGGAAAGCCCAGGACACCGAGTTCGACCGCAGTGTGGCGGTCAAGATTCCCCGCAAGCAGCAGTTGAGTTCGGTTGAATCTGAGCAGTTTATCCGCGAGCCATGGGCCACAACACCCGCAGGTGATCAACGGCTTCAGCGAACTGATGATCGATGTCTTCGGCGAAAAGGCCGGCAAAGGCACCCGTAGTGCCGTCGGGATGAGCGGCTTGCCCTTCGGCATCGCCGTCGAGATCGAAGAGATCTTTCAGGTGCGCGACTGAATGACGCTCCTCCATTCTGCGACCGCAGTGCTGTCGATCCATGCCGTTCCAATCGTTTTGTTTGATGTCAACCGGGAGATGACTTTCATGTCGGAGAAATCAACTGGTCTGTCCCATGGCGCATTCCTGCCGAAAGAGCCGAAATCTTTTTTCAAGCGGTTGTCGTCGAAAGTGCGGCCGTCGCGGCGGACGTTTCTGCTGGCTCTGTTGGCGATGATTGTGTGTACCAAAACTGTGCTGCAGCTTGCCGCGAGCGACTCTGATGGACCCGCAGGGTTGCTGGGTCAGCTCAAAGACATTCCATCAGCCACCTTATCGGATGCAGTCGACGAAGTCGTCGGCCGCCGAGGTTTCATGTCTTACGATATGCGGCCGGTTAGCCTGAAGACAAAGATGGCCGGACGCGCCAAGACGGCCCTCTTTGGGCCGTCCGGAGAAAAGATTAAGACAAAGAACACGGGGCCCGTCTCCGCCGTGCAAATTATCGACGAATCGGGTCCCGGCGAGATTCTGGTGGTGGTCACCGGTGACCTGAACGTGACTGGTTTGGGAGGCTTGATGGCCACAACGGCCAAAGTCCGCGGAATGGAGGGCGTCGTGGTCGACGGAGCGGTGCGGGATGCCGATGAAATCGAGGCGCTGGGTCTGTCGATGTTCTCGCGGAGCATCAGCCCCGCGACAATGCTGGGCCGCTTCGCGAGTCTGGCACGCGACGTGCTGGTCATCTGCGGAGGCGTGACCGTCTCGCCGGGGGACTACATCGTGGGGGATCGCGACGTAGTGGTTTGCATTCCTGCTGGGCAAGTCGATGCCGTACTCGAACGGGCGCTTCAGATGGAGGCGGCGGAAAAGAAAATGGTCCCCATGATTTACAAGATCAAGTCGTTGCAGAAGGTCGTCGAAATGTTCAAACGTATTTAGAGTCTGTCATTTCACGTTGATCGCGATCTGCGCACATCCCGACCGATCAACGAACGGACTATTTGGTTGAGGCAGTCCAGCCTCGCTGGGACCCTCGACATTCCTTCTAGCGTATTTTAGCGGGAGGTGAATTTGAAGCCCTTATCGAGACGCGTATTTCTGGGAAGTCTGGGGCTGATAGCCGGCGGGCTTGGGCCCGGTTCTTTAGCCGTGGTTTGCGGCGGGAAGAAGCGGGGGGCGCGGCCCGTCAAGGCGGAACTGGTGCGGAGATTATCCGGCGTGCACAATTTCTTGACGACTCCGTTTCGGCCGAATTACGAATTGGATGCCGACGGTCTCCGCCGCAACGTGGCGGATCATGCGCGCTCCGCACCCAAAGACATGACGATCGTCGTTGCCGGAGGATTGGGAGAGCTTTTCACGCTCAGCGTTCCGGAGCACAAGCGATTGGTTGCAGCCGCGGTGGCCGGTGCGCAACGGAAGTTACCCGTGGTGGCGGGCGTGGGCGGGGGATACAAGAACGCGCTTCAGATGGCTCAAAACGCGGAATCCGCCGGCGCCGACGCGATCTTTATCTTTCCTATCCGTTTGCCTGCAACGACGCCGAAGGGGCCTACCAGTATCTGCACGACGTCGCGAAATCTGTCCGAATCGGTGCGATGGCTTATCCGTGCGGAAAGGGCGACTTTTGGCCGGACGTGTTGAAGCGATTGGTCAAGCTGCCGAACGTTATGGGAATGAAGGATTCCAGCGGTGACGTGAAATTTTCCCAGGCGTTGGGTTCCCTGGTCGGTGAAGAGTTTCTGTGGGTCGCCGGAGGAGAAGGGCACGCCCAAAAGACTCTGCCCGCCGGAGGACGGGCCTACACGTCGACGGTTGCCACGTTTGTTCCGACAGCCTGCCATGAGTCCTGGCAGCATGGAGTTGCCAGCGACAGCAAACGTATGCAGGCAGTGTATAATATGCGAATCGCACCGATCGTCAAACTGCGGGAAGTGAAGCCAGGCTACGGAATCAGCGGCATCAAAGTGGCCTTGGAAGCACTGGGACGCGCGGGTGGCCCCGTCCGTCCTCCGTACACGCAAGTTCAAAAAGAAGATCGGGAGACAATCGCCGCCATTGCCCGCAAGCATGCGGAGAAACTCCCTTAAGCCGTAAGGGCCAGCCGACAACGAAAGCGAGGACCGCACAATGCAACGCCGAGAATTTATCCAGACATTGGGCGCCGCGGCGCCGGCGGCAATCGGAACACGGGCGGCTGAACTCGCGGCAGCCGGTCCAGCGGGCGCGATGGTGCGTCCGTCCGAAGAGCCGCGCGTATTTTTGTACGACGACGGACGGCATGCCGCGCCGCTTTACCAATTCGCCCCGCCGTTGAAGCCGGTGGACCTGATGTTCACCGTCGATCAACTCGTCGGCAGCGGTGTCGACACCCTGGTTTACTTCGCCGGGCTGGAAGGGGGCGTCGCGCTGTATGACAGCCGGGTCGCCCAGAGATGGGGCGACAATGTGACCCGCTGGACGCATCCCGTCTTCTATCGCGCAGCTCGGCATATCCACAAACTCATCGCCGAGGGTCACGATCCGCTGAAACTTCTCTGCGATCGCTGTCACGAAAAAGGCCTGTGGTTCATCGCCAGCAATTATCTCACGTTGCTGGGGGGAAAGCGCACGACAGATGGCGGAATGGGCCGCAAATCAGACTTCGTTTATGAACACCCACAGTTTCAGGTCGGGCCGGATGACGATCCGCGAGCCAAAGGGGTAACATCCTACCGCTTCAGCTTTCTGCACGAAGCATTCCGCGCGGAGCGGTTCAAGGTGTTTCACGAGTTGTTGTCGCGTTACGAAACCGACGGCATCGAACTGAATCTGGCCGAGTTCGCCCCGTATTGCACGTTCCGCCAAACCGGACAGCTCGCGCCGGTTTTGACAGAGTGGCTGCGCGCGCTGCGCGACACGGCGCGGAAGGCGGAAGAGTCGCAGGGACGCCGGAAACGGATCTACGTGAGGATCCCAGCCCATCCGGACGCCTGGAAGTTGCTCGGTTACGACGTTCCCACCTGGGTTCGCGAAAAACTGGTCGACGGCCTGATGTGTCTGCCCGGGCTGATGGAGTCGCCGATGGATCAAGGTGCGGATCTGTCGGGAGCCGTGCGTTTGACCGAACAGTCTGCTTGTCGCGTGATTGCAGCCTTCAGCGATTTGCTGGGCCGGCAACTCGAACGGGCCGCCACTCAGCCGATGATCTGGGCCGCTGCCGCCAACGCCTATCACGGCGGCGCGAATGGCTTTGCAATCGTCGATTACCACTGGAGCCCCAACGGCTGGCCGTGGACGAGTGACGATTACAAGACGCTGCGGTTGCTCGGACATCCCGACCTGCTGGCAACAGCCGACAAGATCTATCGCGCCCGCTCCGCGCTGCGCCGGCCGGAGTTGCGGGGCGACTGGCTGCCCGGGGTTCCTCTCGCGTTGCCTCAACCGCTCGAAGAGAGCAAACCCGTCGCAGTCGGATTGAAGATCGCGGACGACCTGAAGCTTCGCGAGACTGAGGGGACCGTTCAATCCGTTCATCTGCGAGTCAGGCTTACCAATCTCGAACCATCGTTGAACGACGTGCGGATCGAGCTGAACGGACAACTGCTGCCGGACTCCATTCGGCGGCTGGGGGATCTGACGTATCGGCTTTACCGGTTGGGCGCCATCAACCCGTATGGCTTCGTGTACGACTTTCAATTGCCGGGTGAGTTGTATCCGAAAATCGGTGACAACAAGGTCAAAGTCACCTTGCTCAAACACGATCCGAACATTGACACGCGGATCGAGCTGTATGATGTCGACTGCGCGGTTAACTATCGCGTGCATCGTCACTTTCAGCAACCGCCGATTGATTATTAACGCAATTAGACAGCGATTAGCTTTCAGTGTTCCGTTTGGAATCGAACGTTCAAACGTCTGCTCTGGAGGTTGATCGCGAGGCCTAAGGGAGAGATCGATGGCCGCATTCACACGCCGCGAGTGGTTGACGTCCGTCGCAGACGCTGGAATCGCAGCGACCTTCTCGCTATCGCGAACATCAGCCGCCGCACGGCCGCCGCAGACCGGAATTATCGACGCCCATGTGCACGTCTGGACTTCGGATACCGAAAAGTATCCGCTGGCGGCCGGATTTTCCAAAAAAGACCTCTGGTTTCCAAGCTTTGCGGCTGAAGAAGTGCAAGCACACGGGCAGACCACCGGTGTCAATCGTTTTAACTTGGTTCAAATGACCTGGTACGGTCTCGATCACAGCTACATTCTGGACGTGATCTCGCGCGACCCAAAGCATTTTGTCGGCACTGGGATCGTGCCCGCCGTCACCGACGTCTCGCTCGCCGGTCCCGACAAGACGATGCTCGCATTGTCCCAGGGGGGCGTGTACGCCTTTCGGATTCGCGGGAAGTCGACGCGGCCGAAGTTCAACGACGGCGAGCGGTGGATGGATCACCCCGGTTACGACAAGATGTTCGCCGCCGGCGCGAAGCACAACCTGGCGCTGAGCTTCCTGATGTCGCCCGCCGACCTGCCGGAAGTGGACCGCATGTGCACAAAATATCCAGAGACGCCGGTGATCATCGACCATTTCTGCCTCATCGGGAGAGATATGATGTTCATCGAAGACGAGATCAAACAGCTCTCGAAGATGGCCAGACACAAACGGGTCATGCTAAAAATCGGCGCTTTTTACGGTTTGGGAAAGAAAACGCCACCCTATCTCGACATGCTGCCTCTGATCAAACGTGTCGTGGACGCCTTTGGCCCCGAGCGATGCATGTGGGAAAGCGACGCACCGTTGCAATCGAAAAATGGGAACACGTTCGAAGCGGCGGTCGCTATCATTAAAGACCATGCCGGATTTCTCTCCAAATCGGACAAGCAACAAATTCTGGTGGCGACCGCTGAGAATTTCTTCTTCAAACGATAAACGGAAAGGATGATTCTGATGAGCGATTCAATCAGTCGACGTGGTTTTTTTCGATCGTTCAAGGTTGCGGCTGCCGGTGTCATCGGAGCCGGAACTATGACCGCCGCGCGGACCCCAGGCCTGTGCCCAGGCGACCGGTTCGTTGCCGTTTATGGCAGGCCCGCTGGCACGAGGAGGCGACACGTTCGTCAATCCGAACAAGGTTTTTCTCTGGGAAAATACCCGCAAGGAGATCCGGCAACGATTGGCCGGCAACAAGCTGAAGGCGGCCATTCTTCCCACCGGATCGATCGAGCAGCACAACGAGCATATGGCGATGGTCGCCGACGTGGCGATTGCGACTTTAATCTGCCAGCGGGCGGCGCTGGAATTGTATCCGCAAGTGATCGTCGCGCCTTCCAGCCCATGTGGCTATGCTCCCTACCACATGGCCCGCAAGGGAACGGTGACGTTACGGCGTGGGACCTTTCAGGCCTACGTGTTCGACGTGATGGAAATCCTTAAGGCACACGGGATTCGTACGATCCTGGTGATCAACGGCCACGGAGGCAATCATCAGCCGCTACAGGATGTTCTGCCCGAATGGCGAAAAGAACTGGGCATCAACATCGACGCCGATTTGTACTGGTCCGGCACTCCCCGAAGTTTCATCAAGAGCCTCTTGACATCACCGGAGCCGACATCCCACGCCGGGGAATTCGAAACGTCGATTTACATGGCCGCCTTCCCCGGGCGGTTGCGCCCGTTTACAATGGGGCAGTGCGACGATGCGCACTTGAACTACGAATCGGGTTTCTCCCCGGATGTCTAGGATTTTCTCCGTCGCGACAGACGCATGTTCAAGGACGGCAAGACCAACGTCGAGGGGTACAACGCCAGCGACCGCAGACACCAGGAAGAGGCGCTGCTGGCCCGGGCAGAAACCGTCGAGGTGATTCTGACCAAGGCCACGATGTTTGTGGTGGACAGGATGCAAAAGATGATCGCGGCAACCGAAGCGGGAAAACCTTGGCCACCGCAGAAGTCATCGGAGTAGGTTGTGCGTTACCACAACATCGCGCTGTGCCCAGGTCTCCGGCCCCGCACTCTACGTGGCCGAAAGTTTCAAGAGAACGGAGAGACCTAACCGCGGGCACTACTATGCCAGCGCTTCGACGAGCGTGCTGGCGTGTGGTGAATAGATTCAGCCGAGCTGTAAATCGTCGATATTTAGAGACTTCCCAACAGCAGCATTTCCAGCCGGACCGGATGGCACAAAGAATGTGCCGCAGCTGCATACTCTCGTTTGATGCAGCCGGCTGCCCGTGCAATTCCGGGCGAGTCGATGTCTAATACAGTTCTCAGAACCGCGATCCCCGATCGGTTCCCTGATGGAGCCTGATCCCAGAACCTATCGAGTCCAGTGCAATGCAGGTCCGGTGCCCCCATTGCCACAACCCACTGGAAGTCCTCGACGACTCGTCGCTGAGGGACATTACCTGTCCCTCTTGTGACAGCCGATTCAACCTGCTGGCCGATGAGACGATGGCCTATCTCGCGGATGAGCATCCCACGATCGGCCACTGCAAGTTGCAAAATAAATTGGGCACCGGCGCTTTCGGAACTGTCTGGAAATCTCAGGACACCGAACTCGACCGCAGCGTGGCAGTCAAGATTCCCCGCAAGCAGCAGTTGAGTTCGGTGGAAGCCGAGTAGTTTTCCGCGAGGCGCGGGCCGCCGCACAATTGCGGCACCCCAACATCGTCAGCGTCCACGAGGTCGGCCGCGAAAAGGGCCAGGTCTAAATTGTCAGCGACCTGGTCGATGGCCTGAATCTCTCCGACTGGCTGACCGGACAGACGCTGACGTCCCACGAGGCGGCCGAGGCCCTGCAGCACGCGCATCAGGCGGGTGTGATTCACCGCGATCTGAAACCCCCGAACATTCTGATCGACGCCGACGGCGAACCGCACATCATGGATTTCGGCCTGGCCAAGCGCGAGGCGGGCGAGATCACCATGACCACTGACGGCCAGGTTCTGGGAACGCCGAAGGTTCCAAAACATATCCCGAAATTCTGCCTCTCTGTTACCCCAATCTGAAACGGCCCCGAACCATCGTATGTCTGTTTTGAACGCGACCGCTACGGGCTGTGACTTGCTTGGTAACCCACCACACCTCGACCTTGGTCCCTAGTTCCGATAAGGCATTGTTCACGATTCGAGGGTCCAGCAAGACGGCAGCTTCTTCAGACTCCGGGTCTTGGTGAATAACAATCATATCACCGTAATTTTTGTACGCCTCAATTCCTTTCCTGGAGAGTGGAACCGAAACAGATTTTTCGTTGAATTCGTCCCACCACGCACCCAGCGCATCCAATTCGTCATGGCTGTAGCCGGTACCGACGACGATGCCATCAGCGTGGCGTTCAGCCCGGACGGACGTCGGATCGTCAGCGGCAGTTGGGACAGTACGCTGAAGGTGTGGGATGCATCAAAAAGTGCGCCCAAACCAAGGGTCGAGCAATAGGAGTCGAAAGCGTGGCGGTCAGCGGCAACGGCCGCCTGAGGAAGAAACTCCAAGATTGTTTTTCTCACCCCTGATTTGAAAATGCCACTCGATTGGCGGCGTTTTAGTACACCTTGTGAATATGGGGAAACTTTTCTCGTTGTCACTCCTTAAAAATGGCCGGAAAGCTTTCCCTCTTTTGAAAAGCGTTGTTGTGTTAGTGCGTCGTCAAATCTGGATTGACGGGTGCCATCCATGAGGAATCCTCTGTCAAGATCGGGAGCGATCCTAACGCGCGCTGCAGGATGGCTCAAATCTCATCGAGCATCGGCGGGAGACTTCCAACAAGCTTTCAATCATTTCGCTTTGAGCTGTTGGACGATAGAACGGAGCGTGTCCAG
>Ga0310123_10001539_pt1 | contig 19009 bp, 13 predicted proteins | sample CB6_AW_1057_MG_FD_203505 | JGI IMG/M metagenome (GOLD analysis project Ga0310123, IMG submission 203505) | Marine microbial communities from Western Arctic Ocean, Canada - CB6_AW_1057 | ecosystem: Environmental > Aquatic > Marine > Oceanic | place: Canada: Western Arctic Ocean | collected... | reverse complement strand
TGTGGCTGAAGAGGCTGTGGCTGAAGAGGCTGTGGCTGAAGAGGCTGTGGCTGAAGAGGCTGTGGCTGAAGAGGCTGTGGCTGAAGAGGCTGTGGCTGAAGAAGCTGTGGCTGAAGAAGCTGTGGCTGAAGAGGCTGTGGCTGAAGAAGCTGTGGCTGAAGAGGCTGTGGCTGAAGAGGCTGTGGCTGAAGAGGCTGTGGCTGAAGAAGCTGTGGCTGAAGAAGCTGTGGCTGAAGAAGCTGTGGCTGAAGAAGCTGTGGCTGAAGAAGCTGTGGCTGAAGAGGCTGTGGCTGAAGAAGCTGTGGCTGAAGAAGCTGTGGCTGAAGAGGCTGTGGCTGAAGAAGCTGTGGCTGAAGAAGCTGTGGCTGAAGAAGCTGTGGCTGAAGAGGCTGTGGCTGAAGAGGCTGTGGCTGAAGAAGCTGTGGCTGAAGAGGGTGTGGCTGAAGAGGGTGCGGATCCGGTTGGTGGTGACGAGGGGGACGTTCTTTGAAGATCCGTATCTTCAAACTGGCTAAGGAACTGGGTCTCGACCACAAGGAGTTGGTCGCGATCTGCGGTGAGGTCGGTGTGGAGGTCAAGTCTTCACCATTGGCGAGCATCACTCCTGAACAAAAAGATCTGGTCACCGAGCACATGAAGACGCGAGGTGCGTCGCAACCGGCGGCCGAAGCGACTTCTCCGGCGGTGGCTCCAGTGCGGGATGTCGAGGAGACGGCTTCGTCGCGGATCCGTACGATGCGGACAATGGCTGCGCGAGCGACGCCACGGACTCGGCCCCAGGCGGCCGACGCCGATGCGGCGGAATCGTCTGACGCGGTCCTGGAAGCGGTTGCGGGCGAGGAGGCCGATCCCTCGGCCGCGGTCAGCGAGTCTCCGGAGGTCACCGAGGGGTCTGCCGGAGCAGTCAGCGAGGAGACTCCCGTTGCGAGCGAGCCGTCCAGTGTCTCCGGGAACTCCCGTGTACTTGGTTCTGGCGGTGGTGAGATCCGCCAGTTGAGTAGTCGTCCGGCTCCGCAGACGACGGCCCGTCCCAACCGTCGTCCACGTGCCAAGACGACGCTTCCCAACGTCGCGGTTCCGCCGGCCTATCAGCCTCCCACGACCGGCGGCGACGTGGAGGAGGGCCAGCCCGAGACGCAGAAGCCTGACATTCGCCTGACCGCCGACACGATGCAGCAGTCGCCCCTGGCGGCTCATTTGCGGAAGTCGAGTGAACAGAAGCGGAAAGAGGACGACGCGGCACCGGGGGCACCGGGGGCGCCGCGGGCGCCGACGGGAACCGGCCGCCGCCGCGGGTCGCTCACCGAGGAGCGTCGCATCGGCGGCATGGGGCTCGAGGAGTCGCGGCAACGGCGGCGTGAGCAGCGACGCAAGACTGGTGGCGACGAGGATGACGCACCCGAGCGTCGCGGTCGCGGAATGCGTCGCCGCCGCTCGTCGCAGGCCGGCGCGGTCGAACTGAAAACCTCGGCCGTGGTTGAAACACCGATCACGATCCGCGGGCTCTCCGAAGCCATGGGCCGCCCCGCGAAGTCTCTGATCTCGGCGCTGTTCCAGCAGGGCCGCATGGTCTCGATCAACGATGTGATCGACGAGGAGATTGCCCAGGAGATCGCGCTGGAGTTCGAGATGGAACTCGAGATCAAGCGACCGAGGGATCTCGAAGCAGAACTGGTGGAGTCGTTGGACTCGGAAGAGGATCCCGAGGACTTGGTGGCCCGACCGCCGATCGTGACCATCCTCGGCCATGTCGACCACGGAAAGACCACGCTGCTGGACGCCATCTGCGCGACCAACGTCGTGGGCGGTGAGGCGGGCGGAATCACCCAGCACATCGCCGCGTACCAGGTCACTCACAACGACCGGCCGATCACGTTTGTCGACACGCCCGGCCATGCGGCCTTCGGCGCAATGCGGGCCCGCGGCGCCAACGTCACCGACATCGTCGTGCTGGTTGTTGCTGCCGATGATGGCGTGATGCCCCAGACCGCAGAGTGCATCTCGCATGCGAAGGCGGCCGAGGTGCCGGTGATCGTGGCGCTGAACAAGACAGACTTGCCCGAGAGCAACATCGAGAAAGTGCTCGGTGAGTTGGCGGCCAACGAGATCACTCCGGCCGAATGGGGCGGTGACGTCGAAGTGGTCCGCACCTCGGCGCTCAACGGAGACGGTGTCGAGGACCTGCTGGAGACGATCCTGCTGACCGCAGAGCTGCACGAACTGAAGGCGAGTGAGCAGCGGAACGCGGCGGGGTTGTGTCTGGAGGCGTTCCGCGACGAGGGTCGTGGTGCGTTGGCATGGCTAATCGTCCAGACCGGAACGCTCAACAAGGGTGACGTGATCGTCTGCGGAGCGGCCTACGGGCGAGTGCGGGCGATCTACAATGACCGGGACGAACTGGTCGAGTCGGCAGGGCCTTCGACCCCGGTCCGGATCGCCGGGCTCGATCGGGTGCCCGGAGCCGGCGACCACTTCCACGTGCTTGGCGGACTCGACGAGGCTCGCGAGGTCGCCGAGTTGCGGCGCGAACGGGGACGGACCGAGTCGCTGCTCTCGACGGGACGACCTCGCACGATGGAGGAGATTCTTGAGGTGGCTCGCGAGGGCGAGGCCCAGGACCTGCCGTTGATCATCAAGGGCGATACACCCGGTTCGATCGAGGCGCTGCGAGGAGAACTCGGGAAGTTCGTTCACCCCGAGGTGCGGGTGCAGATCCTGCACCACGGTGTGGGAGGCGTCAACGAGAGCGACGTGATGCTGGCGGTCGCCTCGGGGGCGATCATCATCGCCTTCCACGTCGTGGCCGACGAGAAGGCCAGGGTGTTGGCTGATGCCGAAGGGGTCCAGGTGCGGCGGTACGACGTGATCTACGAAATTATCGACCACATCAGGCTCGCACTCGAAGGACTGCTGGCGCCCGAGGAGCTCGAGGTTTCGACCGGGCGGGCCGTCGTGCTGCAGACCTTCCACATCAGCCGATTCGGGACCATCGCCGGATCTCGAGTGCTCAACGGAACCATCGCCCGCAACGACCGCATTCGCGTGATCCGCAACCAGACGGTGCTCAACGATTACCCCATCGCGTCGCTGCGAAATGTGAAGGACGACGTCCGAGAGGTACGCCGTGGAATGGAGTGCGGCATCCGGCTCGAAGGATTTAACGACATCAAGGAAGGCGACGAATTGCAGTCCTTCCGAATCGACCAGGTCAAACGGACTCTCGAGTGATATGAGTGCCCGCCGCCTTGCTCGCATGGCCCAGGCCATTCGTGAATCGGTCAGCTCGGCGATCCTCTTCGAATTGAAGGATCCCCGGGTGCAGGACGTCACCGTCGTCGGTGTCGACGTCGCCGGTGATCTGCGCTCGGCCCGAGTGCGGGTGACCGTGCGGGGCGACAGCAAGGCCCAGCAACTTTCGATGCACGGGCTGCGGTCGGCTCGAGGCTTTCTGCAGTCCAAGATCGGAGCCCGGCTCGAGACCCGCTACATTCCCGTGCTCGAATTCACTCTCGACAACAAAGCGCGGCAGCACCTCGAGGCCGCTCGACTGCTCTCGGAAATCGAACAGGAACAATTCTCCACAGCAGAAACCGCTCAGGAGTTGCCCGAGGAGGACTGAACCCGGACAACTTGTGCCGGACCCTCAACCCAGCACAGTCACGGACCCGCACCTAACCCAATTCCGCACCGCCATCCTCCCTCAACCTAGGACATTTGCCACTCTTTTATGGCCGCCGCCAAACACACCAAGGCCCCGGGCCGACAGGACTCCATCCGACGCATTCTCGGATTGCTCGAGAACCGCTACCGTGCGGAGTTCCGTGAGCCCGAAGAGCAGCCGGTGCTCGAGACCCTGATCTATGCCATTTGCTTGGAGGACAATTCGTTCGTCGAGGCGGAGACGTTTTATGCGCGGATCGGGACGCTGTTTCACGATTTCAACGAGGCACGGGTCAGCAGCATCACCGAGCTGTCCAAAGTGTTCCTCAAGTCGCCGATGGCCGAATGGAAGGCATTTCGCTTTCGCCATTTGCTGACCCACGTCTTCGAGTCGTTCTACGCGTTCGATTTCGACTCGCTGTTGAGAAAGAGCAACGAACACGCCAACCGATTGCTAGCACGGGTTCCGCAGTTGAGCCAGTTCGCTCGCAACTACACGCTGAATCACTGCATGCAGATTCACCTGCTGCCGCTGGATGAACGCATGCGGGACGCGGTGGCCTGGCTCGGACTGGGCACCTCCGGCCAGACACCGCAACGAAGCGGCTCGGCACTGAAATCGGTCGTTCACAAGGCCGACGCCGACCGCTTCTGCGGGTTGATTCGCTGCCTGGCCGCCGACTCCAAGGTGATCAAGCTCTTCGCCATCGACCAGGAAGCGGCCTCCGGGAACAGCTTCGAACTGAGCACCGCCGTCGATCGCCTCAAGAAGCTGTTCGCCGAAATCGACAGCCCGAAACAAAAGGCCGCCGGCAAGCCCAAGCCGGCAGCCAAGAAGCCAGCCAAGAAAGCCGTTCAGGGGCCTGTCGCCAAGAAGGTCGCCAAGAAGGTCGCCAAGAAGGTCGCCAAGAAGGTCGCCAAGAAGGTCGCCAAGAAGACGACGGCTCGAAAGGCTCCCTCGAAGTCTGCTAAAAAGAAGAAGTAGAGTCGGCCCGGGGACGACCTGCGTCGGTCGACTTGGGTGTAGTCGCGTTGGGTGGCAATGGTTACAATGCCCACACCGTTTTCCCGGGCATCGAGTAGGTGCCTCGTGGTGGTTGCGAGACGGGCCTTGGCAGGGACAGACTGATGACCCGTTCGTTTTTTGTGACGATGCTGGTTCCATCGCTGCTGATGGCCCAATCGGCCGCTCCGCCGAAGCCGCTCCCGAAGGACTCCGCCGGCAAGCCTGGTTTCCAGCAGCAGGTGACCGACGATCCGGCAAGGCCCCTGGATCCGAAGCGTCTCAAGACCGTAAAGCCCGGATCCAATCGGTCCCAGGCTCGGGCTTGGTACATGACCGGCCGCTATAAGATTGCCAAGGGTGATTTCAAGGGGGGGCTGGCGGCCTTCGAACAGGCGGTTAAGCAGGACCCCAAGCAGGTAGCGATCTACCGCGAGATGCTGCAGTTGGCGTTGCGGCTGAACCGGATCAACGATGCGGTCGGATACGCTCAGAAGGCCGTATCGCTCAACCCCGACGACTACGAGCTACTACGGTGGCTCTCGCGGCAGATGATCCGGCAGCAGAAGTTGCCCGCGGCCATTAAGTTGCTCGAGCAGGCTCGAGCGTCCAAGGCGATCAATCACAAGTCGGCGATTTTCGTCAAGGTGATGAGAGATCTCGGGCTGATCTACAGCGGGACCGGCAAAGAGGAGGCGGCTTCGGATTGTTTCGAGGTGGTTTTCGCGGCGTTGAAGGACCCGGCCGGCTACGGGCTGGATGACCGTTCGCGGCGTGCGTTGCTGGCCAACCCCGCCACGTCATTCGAACGGATGGGCGAGGTGTTCCTGGCGGCGAAGAAGACCGAGTTGGCTGTCGAGGCATTCCAGGCGGCGGCCAAGCGGGGACAGGGCAACCCGGCCACGCTGGGATTCAACCTCGCCCGCGTCCACGCTCAGACTGGCAAGTACGACGAAGCACTCTCGCAACTGCAGGTCTACTTCGACAAGAAACAGACATCCAAGGGACGTGCCGCCTACGAACTGCTGGCCAGCATCTACAAGGGGCTGAAGAAGTCCGACCAGCTGACCGCGCAACTCGAAAAGCTCACGGCACACGATCCCCAGAATTCGTCGTTGAAGATCTTCCTGGCCGACCAGTACGTGTTGGCCGAGAAGTTCGACAAGGCACGACCGCTGTACGAGCAGGGCCTGGCCAAGGCCAACCCGGCCGACCGCGAGGCGGGCCACTGGGGGCTGGCGGTGCTGCACCGCAAGAGCGGGCGTGCCCGAGAACTGCTCGAATCACTCGGGCTGGCCATCGACGCACGGGGAGACCTCGAGCGGCTCGACGCCGAACTCAAGACGATCGGCTCCCAGGAGAAACTGTACAAGCAGCTGTTGGCCGAGGCGTCGAAGCAGGCGGCCGACGACCAGGGCCAGGCCCCCTTCACCCGCCGACTGGTGGCGGCCCGGCTCGCAATCCAGCTCAAGCAGAACGACCAGGCCACGGTGCTGTTGGCCTGGGCGCTGGCCTCGAAGAAGGCGGCACGAGACGTCAAGGATCGAGTGCTGCTCGAACAACTCCGCAGCCATGTCGAGGATTTTGCGCGAACGCTGATGATCGAGGAGAAGTACGTCCCGGCAGTCTCGCTGTTGCGGTCCGCCGCAGACGACCAGGCCCTGGGTGTCTTCAAGACCCAATTCCTTTTCCAACTCTCACAGGCCTACGAATTCGGCAACATGACTGCACAGGCCTTGGCCGCGATCGGAGAAGCGCGGCGGGCGAGCAACCATCCGCTGTTGCACTATCAGGAGGCCTGGATCCATTACCACGCTCAACAGTTCGACAAGGCCGTGCCAATGTTCGAGCGGGTGATCAAGCAATTCCCCGACGCCAAGAGCATCGTCCGCCGTTGCCGGTTCTCGCTTTCGAACATCTATGTCCAGCAGGGAGACATCCGCAAGGGCGAGCAGGTGCTCGAACTGGTCTTTGCCGCGGAGCCGGACAACCCGTCGGTTAACAACGACCTGGGATACCTCTACGCCGACCAGGGCAAGAAGCTGGACCAGGCCGAGAAGATGATCCGCAAGGCGCTCAAGGCCGAACCGGACAACTCGGCCTATCAGGACAGCATGGGCTGGGTGCTCTTCAAACAGGGCAAGTACACCGAGGCACTCGAGTTCCTCAAGAAGGCGTCGGCCGACCGTGAGGGCGAGGATCCCACGATCCTCGAACACCTCGGCGATTGCCTCAAAAAGCTCAAGCAAAAGAAACCGGCGATCAAGAACTGGAAGAAGGCTCTCGAGTTGGCTCGCAAGGACAAGCGGCCTGACAAGAAGCTGATCGAGCGGATCGAAAAGAAACTCAAGGACGCCGGCGAAGAGGTGAAGCCGCCCAAGAAGAAGTAGCTGGGTGAGCCGGGCTGGGGAACCGACGAGGCGAGGGCGACATGGCCGGGCATTCACACTGGGCGGGCATCAAGCACAAGAAGGGCCTGGCCGACAAGAAACGCGGCAAGCTCTTCGGCAAGCTCAGCAGGGCCATCATCGTCGCGGCCCAGGCCGGCGGCGGTGACCCCGATGCGAACCTCACGCTGAGGTACGCCATCGATCGGGCTCGCAAGTCGAGCATGCCCAAGGACAACATCGAGCGGGCGATCCAGAAGGGATGCGGGTCCGATGGCGGTACCAGCTTCACCGAGATCGTCTACGAAGGCTACGGGGCGGCGGGAGTGGCGGTGCTGTGCGTCGCGCTGACCGATAACCGAAACCGGACCGCCGGTGAAGTGAGGAAGATCTTCGAGGTCGCCGGAGGCAATCTCGGCAGCACCGGTTGCGTCGCCTGGATGTTCCAACGCAAGGGGTTGTTCACTGTCGAGAGGTCCAGCGTCGACGAGGAGACGCTGTTTGAAGTGGCGCTGGAGGCTGGAGCCGATGATGTCGAGGAGGAAGGCGAGGTTTTTCAGGTCACTTCGTCGGTCGAAGCCTACCTCGCCGTGCTCGATGCACTCAGGGAAGCGGAGATCGAGACGGAGGTTTCAGAGCTTGCTCACATACCGCAAACCACCGTCAACCTCGACGCGTCCAACAGCAAGCAGGTGCTGAATCTGCTCGAGGCACTCGAGGAGCAGGATGACATGCAGAGCGTCACAGCGAATTTTGATATCCCCGACGAGATCCTGGCCGAGGTGGCCGGCTGATGCCGCGTGACCCCGTGCTGCGAGGTTCCGATCCCGGCGACGGACCGCCTGAGTTGCCTGATTCGCCCGAGACAGCCGGTTCGACACCGGGACCCGATGACGGGTTCGACCCCGACGACGCCCATCTCGACGACCGTCTCCGGCCCCTGAGCCTGGACGACGTGGTCGGCCAGAGCAAGGTGGTTGAGCGGTTGAGGATCGTGCTCGAGGCCGCTCGACGTCGAGGCGATCCGCTCTCGCACCTGCTGTTGGACGGTCCGCCGGGCATCGGCAAGACGACCCTGGCCACCGTGCTGCCTCGAGAACTGGGTGTCGACGTCCAGATCACCTCGGGACCCTCGTTGAGTGCTCCCAAGGACCTGCTGCCCTATCTGACCAACGCCAGCCGCGGGTCGGTGCTGTTCATCGACGAGATTCACCGGTTGCCACCGACGGTCGAGGAGTTCATCTACCCGGCGATGGAGGACTTCCGGATCGACATCACTCTAGGTGAGGGTCTCAACGCCAGGACGATCAACATGGCGCTTGAGCCTTTCACACTGATTGGGGCGACCACCCGCAGCGGAATGTTGACGGCACCGCTGCGGGACCGGTTCGTCAACCGCGAGCATCTGGACTTCTACGACGTCGAGGATGTGACCGAAATCATCCGCCGCAACGCAAAGAAGCTGCGGGCCCGGTTGCAGGAGGGTGCGGCGGTGGCGATCGCCAGCCGCAGCCGGGGTGTGCCCCGCAAGGCCAACAACCTGCTCCGCTGGACCCGCGACTTCGCCGACGCGGGAGGTCATCCGGAGATCACCGACGCGTTGGCCGACGAGGCGTTGCGGATGCTGGAGGTCGACCCCCTGGGACTCGACAGCCTCGACCGCAAGTACCTGCAGATCCTGGCGACGGTTTTCGGAGGCGGACCGGCCGGGATGCAGGCGATCGCACACAGTATGAACATTGTCCCCGAGACGATTGAGAACGAGGTCGAGCCGTTTCTGTTGAGGGTCGGGTTTGTGCAGAGGACCCCGCGGGGACGGGTGATCACCGCCGCTGCCCTGGCACATCTCGGCCTGACACTCGGGGAAGAATCCGAGGAGGGGCAGGGGCAGGGGCAGCTGTTCGACTAGCCGGGGAAACTACCCCGCCGCGGCGGCCAGCGCCGCGTCGTAGTCGGGATGCTCGGTGATCTCGCCGACGTATTCGACGTGCGTCAACGTGCCGCCGCCGTCGACGACGAAGACTGCTCGAGCCAGGCAGCGATCCAGCGGACCGCCGGCGATCAACACGCCGTAGGCTTCGCCGAACCCGGTGCAGCGGTGGGCACTGAGCGCCGAGACGTTCTGAACATCCTCGGCTCCACACCAGCGGTTCTGGCCGAACGGCAGGTCCATGCTGACCACCAGCACCTCGGTGTTGTCCAACCCGGCAGCCGCCTCGTTGAACTTCTTCGTCTCCTCGTGGCAGACCGGAGTGTCGAGCGAGGGCACGGTGGCAATGATCCGGGTCTTGCCGGCACTGTCGCCCAACGTGACATCGGCCAATTCACCACTTTGCAGCGTGAAGTCCGGGGCGGGGGATCCTGTGGACAGTGCGGCACCGGCCAGGTCAACGGGGCCGCCCTTCAGGGTCACGGCACCACTGCGAATATCAGCCATCAGTTGACTCCTCTCTGGAGGTTCGAGACGATCGAGATCGATGAGGTAGAGACCGGAGTATGAGGAATGGCGAGGGAGTTTCAAGGCAGCGGTGAGCCACCCCGGCCGGGGCCGTCCCCGGGGGGCACTAAGGCCAGCCTCGAGACTTTCTAGCGGCGCGGGTCTGGGTGAGGGTCTGGGTGTGAGCGAATCGCGGTACGAATTCGACGTCGTGGTCGTCGGAGCCGGTCACGCCGGTTGCGAGGCGGCCCTGGCGGCTGCCCGAGTGGGTGCCAGGACCGCGCTACTGACGATGAACTGCGACACCGTGGCCCAGATGAGCTGCAATCCCGCGATCGGGGGGATCGCCAAGGGGCAGATCGTCCGCGAAATCGATGCCCTGGGCGGGGTGATGGGCGAGGTGATCGACGAGACCGGGCTACAGTTCCGCATGCTCAATCGAGGCAAGGGCCCAGCCATGCACAGCCCCCGGGCCCAGGCCGACAAGAAAGCCTACCAGTTCGCCATGAAGTTCCGCGTCGAAAGTCAGGCCAACCTGGTGCTGAGGCAGGAGATGGTCGAGGGCTTGGTGGTCGAGCACGACCGGATCGCGGGAGTGCGGGTTCGCGGCGATGCGGTCTACCGGGCGGCGGCCGTGGTCGTGACCACCGGCACGTTTCTGAAGGCGGTGATGCACACCGGCGAGGCTCAGACGGCGGGAGGCCGATCGGGCGAAGGCACCACCGGCACGCTCTCCGATGAACTCCACCGCCTCGGCTTTGAACTGCAGCGGTTCAAGACCGGCACCCCGCCGCGACTCAATGGCCGCACCATCGATCTCTCGAGGCTCGAAGAACAACCCGCTGACCCCGTGCCACAGCCCTTCAGCTTTCTCACCCCCTCGATCGATCGACCCCAACTGTGTTGCTGGCTGACTGAAACCAACCCCGCCGTGCATCGGCTGATCCGCGAGAACCTCCACCGCGCCCCGATCTACAGCGGGCAGATCGACTCGACCGGACCACGCTACTGCCCGTCGATCGAGGACAAGGTGGTGCGGTTTGCCGAGAAGGACACCCACCAGATCTTCCTCGAACCCGAGGGCTGGGGGACTCACGAGGTCTACTGCAACGGGATCTCGACCAGCTTGCCTCGCGACGTGCAGGACGAGTTGATCCGGGGGATCCGGGGTCTCGAACAGGCCGAGATCATGAGGTACGGATATGCCGTCGAATACGACTTCGCCACGCCGACACAGTTGGATGTCACGCTGCAGACCCGACGCGTCCAGGGACTCTATTTCGCCGGTCAACTTAACGGGACCACCGGCTACGAGGAGGCTGCCGGGCAGGGACTTCTGGCCGGGGCCAACGCCGCGCTGGCCCTGGCCCTGCGGCCCCCGTTGGTGCTCGATCGCAGCCAGGCCTACCTCGGCGTGCTCGTCGATGACCTGGTCACACGGGGAGTCGATGAACCCTACCGCATGTTTACCTCACGCGCCGAATATCGCCTGCTGCTGCGACACGACAACGCCGATCGACGCCTGACCCGGATCGGCGAGCAGGCGGGGCTGGTGGATGACTCGAGGATGCAGCAGTTGGAGCGGCACGAGGCGGAAGTCGAGCGGGCCGAGAGCCGGATCAACCAACTGCGGCACGACGGCAAGTCGCTGGAACAGATCCTGCGACGTCCCGAGATTGACTGGGAGGGATTGTGCGCGCTGTCGGCCGAATTGGCCGACGAAGCAATCGATCCGCGGGCCGCGGCGCAGGTCGAGATAGAAACCAAGTACGCCGGCTACCTGAAGCGGCAAGAGGCCTCGATCCGACAGCAGCAAAAGACCGAGCATGTGGCGATTTCCGAGAGCTTCGACTACGACGGCGTGCCACAACTCAGAGACGAGGCTCGCGAAAAGTTCGGCCGGGTCCGCCCGTCCAACCTCGGACAGGCTTCTCGGATCAGCGGAATCACGCCCAACGACCTCGCCCTGCTGATGCTGCACCTGCAGTAGCCGGTGCCTGTCGACGCCGATTGACGCCATTTCACGCCGTTTTACGCCGTTTTACGTGGTTTCGGGCAGTCTGGAGGTGTTGGAGGGTTAGGTAATTGGCGTGTGACATTGACGGCGAGGAAAGTTGGAGGAGAATGTCGGTATTGACCGACATAGGAAGATAGATACAATCGGCCCCCATGATAAACAGGGTAAGATCGACGCCTTGGAGAGGCGTTTAGGCTTACCGGAATTTCAGGGCTATGGACTGGCCAGGCTTGTCGTACCGGTGTGAATTCGCACGAAGCGGAGACGCGTGTGTTCGGCGTCAGCCCCATTCAAGGAACGGATGGATTCAATGAAGACAGTCTTCACGACCGGTGAAGCGGCCAAGATCTGCAACGTCTCACAGCAGACGATCATCCGCTGCTTTGACTCGGGTCAACTCAAGGGATTCCGTGTCCCGGGCTCGCGGTTCCGCCGCATCCCTCGTGACGTGCTCTATCGCTTCATGAAGGACAATGGCATCCCCACGGATGCCTTGGAGAGCGGTCGTCGCAGGGCGTTGATCGTCGATGACGACGAGGAACTGGTCGAGTTGATCCGCGACGTCTTTGACGCGGACGGTCGATTCGATGTCCGGGTGGCCAACAACGGTTTTGACGCCGGGATGATGGTCAAGGAGTACAAGCCGGACGTGATCGTGCTGGACGTGATGTTGCCCGACATCAACGGCAAGGAAGTCTGCCAGCGTATCCGCAGCGACACGAATCTCGACGACGTTCGTATCATCTGCATCAGCGGGATGGTCGAAGCCGACAAAATCGACGACCTGAAGGAGGCTGGTGCGGACGAATTCATGCAGAAGCCGTTCGAGGTCGATGCACTGTTCGCCGCCGTCTGCGGGTTGCTTGAAATCGAGGTGCCCGCCTAGTCGGGCGGGCGGTTCGGATCGCGGTCGCTGTGCGAGGTGTCTGCGATGAGCGGGGAATCGGATCCTGTCGGAGTGGCAGCCGATGACGCGCGGCTCGAGTCGCTGGCCGAGTTCGCTGCCGGTGCCGGCCACGAGTTGAACAACCCGGTGGCAACGATCGTGGGTCGTGTTCAGTTGTTGTTGCGTGACGAGACCGATCCGGCACGGCGGCAGGCTTTGGAAACGATTGCCGGGCAGGCCTACCGGATCCGCGACATGATCTCTGACGTGATGCTCTTTGCGCGGCCGCCCGAGGGTGAGGCCTGCGATTCGGACCTGGTCGAGTTGGTTGCCGAGGTGGTGACCGGGGTGACGGGGGGGCGTGTCGGGTTCGAGGGTCGCGTGGAGTTGAGCGAGAGTGGTCCGGTCCCGATCCACGCTGATCCGGGCCAGGTCTCGGTGGTGGTCGAGGAGTTGTTGACCAATGCCCTGGAGGCCGACGCCGAGGGGACGATCGTGGTCGGTGTCACTGGTGGCGAATCGTCGGTGCTGGAGATTCGTGACCTGGGACCGGGCCTGGACCCCACCGCCCGACGCCATCTCTTCGACCCGTTCTATTCGGGCCGGCAGGCCGGGCGGGGCCTGGGCTTCGGGTTGCCGAAGTGCTGGAGGATTGTCACGCTGCAAGGGGGCCGGATCGAGGTCGAGCCGAACGATCCGACCGGGTTGTGCGTCCGGGTCACCTGGCCTGGCGTGGCCTGAGCCTAACGAGTGACCTCCACCACGGGACCAGCGCGTGATGCTACTGGTGAGACTGCCGCAGTTGCTCGGGGCGGCGGCTGCGGAGTCTGTGGGTGCCTGGAGCCTGTTGCCACCGGTGTTGGCGATCGGCCTGGCCCTGCTCTTTCGCCGGATCGGCTGGGCGCTGTTGATCGGTGTGGTCGCCGGCGCGTTGATCGTGGCCCGTGGTGACGTCGTCGAGGCGGCCGTTGCCTTGTTTCGCGATTACCTGGTTGGCGATTCCGAAAACGTCTATGCACACGGCCTGATCCTGATCTTCACCACGTTGCTGGGAACGATGGTCGGCGTGATCACCCGCAACGGTTCGATGCAGGCATTGATCGCCCGTCTGCTCCGGCCCGGCCGCGATCGCCGGCATGGCCAGCAGTTGACCTGTGGGCTGGGCCTGGCCGTCTTCTTCGACGACTACGCCAACACGCTGGTGGTGGGCACCTCGATGCGTCCGATCACCGATGGTCTGAAGATCTCTCGCGAGAAGCTCGCCTTTCTGATCGATGCCACGGCGGCCCCTGTCGCCGGCCTGGCCATGATCTCGACCTGGGTTGCTTTCGAGGTCGGGGAGATCGATTCGGCCTACCGACTGGAAGCGGGCCGGGAGGTCAATGCCTACTGGGTGTTCTTGCAGACACTTCCCTACCGATTCTATTCGATCCTGTTGCTGGTCTTCGTCTGGACAGTGGCCCGCAGCGGTCGTGATTTCGGGCCGATGGCTCGTGCCGAACACCGGGCGGTCTCAACCGGCGCGGTCTCACGTACCGGGACCGCGGCTCCGCCTGCGATGGACGAACTCCCCGAGGGGGTCCAGCGGCGTGGACTGGTCAGAAACGCGCTGGTGCCGCTGCTGGGATTGATCGTGGTGCTGGTGGCGGGCCTGTGCATATACGGCGGAGAGCTGGCCCTGGAGGTGATGCTGGTGGCGTCGCTGGTGGCGTCGTTGGTGAGCGTGGTGATGACACTGGCAACACGGGCGCTCTCGTTCACAGAGACCCTTGTCGGCTGGAAGCTCGGGGGGGCCAGCATGTTCGCCGCGCTATGGATTCTCGTGCTGGCGTGGGGCCTGGGAGCGGTGTGCGGCCGGGAGGCGTTGGGCACCGGGACGTACCTGGCGGAGTTGACCGGCCAGAGCCTGCCGGTGGAGATGATGCCGGCACTCTCGTTTGTGCTCGCTGCAGGCATCGCCCTGGCCACGGGAAGTTCCTTCTCGACCATGACTCTGCTGATTCCGATCTCGGTGGGGATGACCTGGAATCTGCTGGAGGCCCCGGTTGTCGACGACCCTCTGATGCTGGGTGCATTGGGAGCCGTGCTCGCCGGGGCCATCTTCGGAGACCATTGCTCACCGATTTCGGACACCACCGTCCTCTCCTCGGCTGCCTCCGGCTGTGACCACCTCGACCACGTCGCCACCCAGGCCCCCTACGCCTTCGCGATCGCGATCGCGGCGCTGCTGGTTGGATACGTTCCGATCGGCTGGGGTGTGCCGGTGTGGATCTGCCTGCCGGCCGGGCTAGTCGTGGCGATCGCGATTCCACTCGTGCTGGGCCGGCTGCCCGGTGAGGCCGAGGTCGAAGAGGACCAGGCAGAGGTGGTGATCGATCCGGACTGAGGGCTGGCCTTCGTGGCAGCCGGTGCCTACGACCGCTGTAGTCGTCAGGCTCGGACTAACCGGCCCGTCTTGCCACGATTCCTCCGGCAAACCCAACCCAAACCACCGTGTCTACCACGGCTTTGGTTACGTTGAAATCAGCGTTTCCCCGGGGTTGGTCCCGAGCCATGGTCCTCGATCGAGTGCGTCATGAGTAGATTGACAGGCATCTTCACTCCGAACCTTGTTCCGCTGGATCAGCGGGGCGAGATCAATGAATCGGAACTGCGGCGGTACGTCGATTGGCTGATCGACCGCGGCGTGCATGGCCTGTATCCCAACGGGTCGACCGGTGAATTCACCCGCTTCACGGTTGAGGAGCGGCGGCGAATTGTCGAGATCATTGCCGACCAGGTCGATGGTCGGGTGCCGATTTTGGCGGGAGCGGCCGAGGCGAATGTCCGCGAGACAGTGGCGGCGTGCGAGTACTACCATGGGCTGGGAGTGCGGGCCGTGGCGATTGTCGCCCCGTTTTATTATCGGCTGGGTCCCGAAGCGGTTTATGCCTACTTCAAGGAGATTGCTCGTAATACGCCGGTCGATGTCACGCTCTACAACATCCCCATGTTTGCCTCCCCGATCGATGTCGCCACGGTTTGCCGGCTGGCCGAGGAGTGTGAGAAGGTGGTGGCGATCAAGGATTCCAGCGGCGACCTGCCGCACATGATTCGCATGATCCAGGCCGTGCGGCCGCTTCGGCCCGAATTCTCGTTTCTGACCGGCTGGGACGCGTCGCTGATGCTGATGCTGCTGGCCGGTTGCGACGGCGGCACCAACGCCAGTTCAGGTGTTGTGCCCGAGGTGACTCGGAAGCTCTACGAACTGACGCTCGCCGGGAAACTCGACGAGGCCCGCCAGGTCCAGTACTCGCTGGTGACGCTCTTTGACGCGATGATCCTGGGCCCGGAGTTCCCCGACGGGTTCCGGCTGGGGGCGTCGTTGCGAGGCTTCCGCATGGGGCAGGGTCGTCAGCCCCAGACATCCACACAGGTCAGAGATCTCGAAACACTCAGCAGCACGCTGCAGGGCCTGTTGTCCGCGCAGGGGTGCGGAGCCGATCAGGGGTCGGGCAGCCCGGAGTCAGGCCGGGAAGTCGACGTGGGTTCGGCCGAGGTGAGTGACCTGGTCGAGACGATCCTGGGCGAATTGAAGCGGCGTGGTGTCGCGTTGGTCTAGAGCCGTTGCCTGGTTCAGGCCAGGGCGGCCCGGTAGACGGCGGCTCCGGCTTCGAGAGCCTCGGCGATGCGGGCGGGGTCCTTGCCACCGGCCTCGGCAAGGTCGGGTCGTCCGCCACCTCCGCCACCGACCGCCTGGGCTGCAGCGCGGACGCAGTCGCCGGCGCTCAGGCCTCTCTCGATCAACTCGGGGCTGATCGCCGCCGTCAGTGCGACCTTGCCATCGACCTCGGCCGCAACGATCAGAGCCACCGGCGAGGCCTTGTCGCGTAACTGGTCGGCGAAGTCCCTCAGCCCGTCCCGATCGACTCCCTCGGCCCGGTGTGCCACGATCCTGACCCCGTCGATCACCTCGGCGTCCTCGATCAACGAGTCGGCCGCGCCGGCGATTCTCGAGCGGCTGTGCTGCTGCAGCTGCTTCTGGATCTCCTTGAGGTCTTCCTGCAACCGCTGGACCCGTCCCAGCAGTTCGTCGGGGGGTGCCTTGAGTGCCAGCGAGAGTCCCTTGACGACCGACTCGGTCTGTCGAACCTGCTCGAGTGCCCTGGGCCCGGTCAGAGCCGAGATCCGTCTGACCCCCTTGGCGACCGGTTCTTCCGAGATGACCCGGCACAGCCCCACCTGTCCGGTGTTCTCCAGGTGCGTGCCTCCACACAGCTCGGTGCTGAAGTTACCCATCCGCACCACCCGCACATGGTCGGGGTACTTTTCTCCGAAGAGTGCCATGGCCCCCGCTTCGCGAGCCTGCTGGAGCGGCATGATCTCGGTCGACACCCCTGCACCCTCGGCCACTCGAGTGTTGATCACGTCCTCGATGAGGCGGATTTCCTCGGCGGTCACCGGCTGCTTGTGGGCAAAGTCGAATCTCAGGGCATCCTGTTCGACCTTCGACCCGCGTTGCATCGCGTTGTCACCGAGCACCGTGTGCAGGGCGTGGTGCAAGAGGTGCGTGGCCGAGTGGGCTCGACGGATCCCCGCCCGACGAGGCTCATCGACTTCGGCACTCAGTTGGCTGCCGGGTGCGAGTGTTCCGGATTCGAGGAATCCGATGTGCAGCAGCAGGTCGCCATCACGCTGTGTGTCGGTGACCTGGAACACGGTCCCTTTGCCGCTCAGTCGTCCGACATCGCCCACCTGGCCTCCGGCTTCACCGTAGAAGGGGGTCCGATCGAGTACGACGGCGGCGACGGCTGCCTCACCGGTCTCGGACCAGTCCTCGACCAGTTCCCCTTTGGCGATCACGCCCTGGACCCGGGCCGACTGCAGGGTCGATTCGTACCCTTCGAACTCTGTGCCGCCGCTGCGATTGCGGAGTTCATCGAGTGGTCCGGTGGCCATCACGCTGTCGAGGAATGCGCCCGAGCCGCTGCCGGCCATGTGCTGTTTCATGCGGACGTCGAATTGCTCTTTGTCGACGGTCATCCCGGCCCGCGCGGCCAAGGCCTCGGTCAATTCGACCAGGAATCCATCGGTCTGGTGCAGGTCGAAGGCCTCGTTGCCGGAGATCACGCTACGGCCCTCGGACTCGGCCGACTCGGCCAGCTTCTGAAACTTCCCCACTCCCCGTTCGATGATGTCCAGGAACTGGTTCTCTTCCTCGAGCACGACGTTGGCGACCGGTTCGGCGGATCGGGCGAGGTCGGGATAGGCAGTGGCCATGGCGTTGACGACCGCGGGGACCAGTTGGTGCAGAAAGGGCTCGTGCCGACCCAGCAGGTAGCCCTCCAGCAATGCCCGCCGCAGCAGCTGTCGTACGACGTAACTCTGCTTGTCGTTACCCGGCTCGACCCCCTCGTGGATGCAGAAGGTCACTGCTCGCACGTGGTCGGCGATCCGCCGCAGTGGTCGCCCAGTCTCGGCGTCGAACGAGTAGTCGTGGCCGACCACCTCGCCGGCTGCCTCGCAGAGACCCCGCATGATGTCGATCTCGAAATTGCTACTGACTCCCTGCATGATCGCCGCCATCCGCTCGAGTCCCATGCCGGTGTCGATATTCTGTTTGGGAAGCGGCTGCAGGTTGTCAGGGGGATCGCCAATGCGGTTGAACTGGGTGAAGACCAGGTTCCAGATCTCCACCGGCTCGCCCACACCGGTGTCGAAGAAGATCTCGCTGCACGGTCCACAGACTCCGTCAGGGCCGTTGGAGGGTGATCCTGCGGGCCAGAAGTTCTCGTACTCGTCATCCCGCCGAACCCGGGGTTCGGGCAGCCCGATCTCCTCGTTCCAGATCCGGTACGCTTCGTCGTCCTCATGGAAGACGGTGGCACTGAGACGATCGGGGTCGAGAGCCATCCAGTCGCTGCCGGTGAGGAACTCCCAGGCCCAGTGGATCGCTTCGGTCTTGAAGTAGTCGCCGAAGGAGAAGTTCCCCAGCATTTCGAAGAAGGTGTGGTGGTAGGCGGTCAGGCCGACGTTGCTGATGTCGCCGGTTCTCAGGCACATCTGGCAGGTTGCCGCACGGGTAAAATCCAGTGAACCGATTCCCAGGAACTGGTTCTTGAACTGGTTCATCCCGGCCGGAGTGAACAGCACGGTCGGGTCCTCGGCTGGCACCAGCACGTCGCTGGGGCGGCGGGTGTGGCCCTTGGACTCGAAGAACGCGAGGTAGGTCTCGCGGAGTTCATCGGTTTTCATCGGCGGGGCCGTCGACTAAATCGAGGTGAGGAGGGTGTGCTGGGCCGGGCCCGGTGGGATGTGTCAAGCGGGGTCAGGGTTTCAGCGTCACCTGCCGTCCATCGAGTAGTTTTAGCGATACGCTGTCGCGTCGGGAATCGACCGTGCTGTAGAATTCGGCGGGAGTTTCGGCGGACCGCCCGGCCACGGTTTCGATGAAGTCGCCCGGCTCGATCCCGGCCTGGTCGGCCTGGCTGCCGCGTTGGACGCTGGTGACGACAACCGCTCGAGGAAACTCGAACGAATCGGGCACGAACTTCAGTCGGCCGGTGGGGTAGTCGATCTCGATCCCCCGCCAGCTCGGGTGGCGTTGTTTGGAGGCGATCATGCCGCTGCGGTCCGGCAG
>Ga0310123_10001538_pt1 | contig 19020 bp, 18 predicted proteins | sample CB6_AW_1057_MG_FD_203505 | JGI IMG/M metagenome (GOLD analysis project Ga0310123, IMG submission 203505) | Marine microbial communities from Western Arctic Ocean, Canada - CB6_AW_1057 | ecosystem: Environmental > Aquatic > Marine > Oceanic | place: Canada: Western Arctic Ocean | collected... | reverse complement strand
CTATAATCAATATTTTCTAGTAAATACAAATTTTTCATTAATAATTTTACGTTTATCTGTTTTTTTATCTCTTTATCATCTTTTGTACTACTCTATCATGCATTAAATTTATCTTTAAATTAATTACAATCTAATCATTGTTTGGTTGTATAATTCAAGCGCGAATGGACTCAATTCGCTTACCTGGAAAAATATTAAGTCTTCTTGATGGTACAAACACTAGTTTATCCTATACAATCAATCAATTAAGAGAATGTAAATCATTAGATAAAATTGTAATTGCAACTACTACTAACGCCGAAGACGATATAATTGAAAATTTTACTAAAAAAAATAAAATTGATGTATTTAGAGGTGATTCTGATGACGTTCTTTCTCGTTATTATCACTGTGCCAAACATTACTCACTTTCATCGATTCTGCGAGTAACTGGTGATTGTCCTCTAATCGATCCAATAATAGTTGAAAAAGGCATATCAATATTCCTAAAAAATACATATGATTATGTTACAAACACATTTCCTAGAACATTTCCTGATGGTAATGAAATTGAAATTTTTTCATTTTCATCTTTACAATCTGCATATGAAAATGCCATTCTTCCCTCTGAACGCGAACATGTTACTCCATATTTCCGTAATAAAAAAGAAAATTTTGGAATTTTTAATTTTACTAACAAGGAGGATATTTCATATCTACGTTGGACTTTAGATTACGATGTCGATTTGAAATTAATAAAGATTATAATATCAAAAATTAATACGCGACCAATTCACATGAGTGATATACTTGAACTGTTCAAAAACGAGCCTAATCTAAAAAAAATCAATCAAAATCATAAACCAAATGAAGGTTACATGAAGTCATTAAAAAATGATGAAGAATTTATTCGTAATCAAAAAAATTAATTTCATTGCATAGTTTTTCTCCTAAATCCTATTAAAAATATTTAACATGAACTACTGTATTATGTCAACTCTTTATAACAGGAATATTTAGTTTACAATTATTGCTGATGAGATTAGAATGAACGCCAAAAAACTCTTTGATTTATCCGGTAATGTAGTAATTATTACAGGCGCAGCAGGAAATTTAGGTTCACAGTATGCAGAGGGGCTAAGTCAGGTAGGGGCAAATGTTGTTTTAGGTGATCTTGATTATGTTAAATGTAAACAAATATCCTTAAAACTTAAAAAAAAATATGATGTTGATCCTTTACCTCTAAAATTAGACCTAACAAAAAAATTATCTATTAAGAATCTTGTTACAAAAACTATTAAAAAATATTCTAAAATTGATGTTTTGATAAATAATGCTGCATATCAAGGAAATAACAAGATACGTAAAACATCTTTTGAAGAATTATCTTTACGTGATTGGAATAAAGCCATCTCTGTCAACCTAACTGGGATTTTTTTAATTTGTCAACAAGTAGGAAAAATTATGAAAAAACAAGGAACTGGAAATATTATTAATATTAGTTCAACATATGGTTTAGTAGCTCCAGATCAAAGAATTTATGGCAATAGTGGTCAAAATGCTGGATCTTTTTATTCTGCCACAAAAAGTGCTGTGATTAATCTTACGCGATACTTAGCATCTTATTGGACAAATACTGGGATCCGAGTTAATACTTTATCTCTTGGTGGTGTAAAAAGAAATCAAACAAAATCATTCATAAAAAATTATTCTAAAAAAACAATGCTTGGAAGAATGGCACAACAAGATGAGTATATTGGTGCAATAATCTTTTTAGCCTCTAATTCATCTTCATATATGACAGGTTCAAATCTTATTGTGGACGGCGGTTGGACTGCCTGGTAAATGTCAAAATCATTCACTGAGAAAAAAATTATTCATTATGTATTACTGACTCATATTCTGACATAATTTTTGTTGTCACTACAGTAATTCCTTTTTTAAGATCTTCCTTCTCCAAATTTTTAATTTTCTTCTTTCGTATGGAAAAATTCATCATATTTTCAATACTTGATTTTAATTTGTCTTCAATATTCTTTGTATAATCTATATGGTAGCCAACGTTAAATTTTCTTACAAAATTATGTTGTTGCTCTCTTTTGTTAACTGATAATGAAATTAATGGAATATTGAGTGAGGCTATTTCAAAAACTGTTCTGCCATTAGATGCTATAACAAAATCACAATCGATCAAGTGTTTTGATAATAAATCAACTTTTTCAACGATCTCTATTTTATAATTTAGACTATTCATTTTGTTTGTTAATCCCAAAAGTTTTTTCTTTTGTTTATATCCTAAACCAATAATAATTTTAATTTTCACATTTTCCAACAATTTAAATTTTTTAATTGTTGAGAGAATTTTTAGCATGTTATTATTTTTATCAACACCACCTAACGTAATTGCTATATTTTTTACATGTTTTCTAATCTCTTTTCGTTTAAAAACACGAAATTCTTCTCTGACACAAGCATAGTTGGGACCATAATATTCATTTTTCATTTGTTTTTTACTTTCAAAAATTGGATTAAAGACTAAATCCGCAAACTTCCTGCCCTCTCCCAAATCCTCAAAATTTACAACAAATATTCCTTCTCTTTTTAATTTTTTAATATAATTTACAGAGGTATTTAGTATATCATTAAAAATTATATCTGGTTTAAAATCTCTAATTATTTTCCAAAATTCATTTTCATTGGAATATGTTTTACCAGCGTATAGGTGCTCCTTAAATTTTTTTAAGCCTAAATTCTTCTTCGCATTCATTATAATTAATACATCTTCATTTCTTATGTTGTTTAGAATCGTTAACATGTTGTAAACATGACCCAATCCTGTGTTGACATCCGCATCAACCCTTACAACTATTTTTTTACTTTTTATTACACTCTCAAGCGAAGCGAATTGATGATAATTATATGGGGAGAATATTTCTTCTGATGAAATTCCTAATCCGAAAATTTTATTATTATTTTTTATGTTAATTAATTTCTGGCAGTCAAAAGAAACAATCTTTATTATTTTTACAGTTTCTTTCGATAAAGGCTCTAATTCAAAATTTTTTTTAATTGTACCAAAATTATAATCCGGTTCCTTTTCATAACCATAAATTATAGAAACTTTTTTGTTTAAATTTGAAAAAAATTTTTGTATAGTTTCCTTTTTTATTAAAGGAAAATGAGGATGTAATATCAGGCATTTTTTAAATTTTAATCCTTTTTTTTCCAGCTTGGTTAATGCCTCCCTAGCAATTTCAACTAACTTTGTATCATCCGTTGTTAATTTTTTTGATCTATCTAATACCGGAACCTGATAAAATTCTCCATATTGTTTAATTTCATCAGAATCTGTACTAATTACAGTATGGCAATTTTTAGATTCTTTTGCTGTTTTAATGACATAATATAACAATGGTTTTCCATTAACTAATCTCAGGTTTTGTTTTGATACATCATACCTACCACTCTCTCTCGCTATAATTACGATTAAATTTTCATTTTTCATGTTTTATTCCAAATCATTCCATGTTATCGGTACATCATCATCAATGTCTTTAGATGCAATTTTGCCCACAATTTCATTCAAAAATTTGGGTTTAATTCCTGTCCCCGGTCTTTTTATTTCCAATAAATCTTCAGTTATTTTTGTACCCTTCAAAATTTTCTTTGCTGAAACAATACTTCTTCTGGCATATTTTACAGCATCATCTTCAGCAAAAAAATGTTCACGAATTCCTGAGCCACAAGAAATTTCACATAATTTTAATTTCTTGATCAGTTCTTTAAAATCATTAGAGTCAAGCGATAACCTATGATCTCTACTTGTTGAGAGATTTTTATCATGTGTAAAATGTTTCTCGATACATTTGGAACCATAAAATGTTGAAAAAACAGCAACATCTATTCCTAATGTATGATCTGAATAACCAACAACATAATCAGGAAATTCTTGATTTAAACTTCTAATCATTTCTAGGTTGGCATCTTCTGATTTTGTAGGATATGATGTTATACAATGCATGATAACTATCTCTTCATTACCTTGATCTTGTATGACTGATATAGCATCACGAATTTCTTCAATTGATGCCATACCAGTTGACATAAAAACAGGTTTTTTCTTTGAAGCAATTTTTTTTACTAGTGGAATATGTGTGATATCCGCTGATGCAATTTTGTATGCAGGAACATTAAATGATTCTAATAAATCGACCGATTCAAGATCAAACGGTGTTGAAAAACATGTGATGTTTTTTTTATTAGCATGCTCAAAAATTTGTTTCCATTCATCCTCATGTAATTTATCTAATTTATTAAATACATCAAATTGTGATTCGTTTTTTACTCCATCATCCCAATATTTTGGTGCAGTTTTAGTAGTTAATTTTGATGCAGTATAATTTTGAAATTTTATGGCGTCCACACCTGATTCTTTTGCAGCATCGATAAGCTGAAATGCTTTTTCAACTTCTCCATCATGATTTGCACCTGCCTCAGCTATTGTATAACAGGAATAATCATCACCAATATTTTTACCGTTGATGTTAATTTTTCGCATAAATAATGACTTGATTATTAATATATAGACAATTCTACTTTGTAATTACATTTTTTTGTGTAAATTATAATATGCGTAAAACAATTTTAAATGAAGAATTAGTTTAAACTCAGATTTTTAATTAAATACACTTCTCAAAAATAAGTCAAGTTTAATTAAAAGATTTAATACAAAAAATAATTGGAACCTAATTTCTTTATTGTTGGTGCACCAAAAAGTGGAACCACAAATATGTCTTATTATTTAATGCAACATCCTCAAGTGTTCATGCCAGAAAATCTTGAACCATATTATTTTGCTAGATTAGATATTCCACAAAATTACAAAAGAGAGATTATCAGTGATGAGAAAAAATATTTGAATTTATTTAAGAACGCTAAGAATTGTAAAGCCATAGGCGAATCAAGCCCAGTTTACTTATTTTGTCCTCATTCGGCTTTAGAAATTAAGAATCGTTTTCCTAATTCAAAAATAATAATTTCATTACGTAATCCAATCGAGATCGCGTACTCAGAATATTTTTCATTAAAATTTATGGGATTTGATAAAAATAGAAGTTTTAATGAATTGTTAGACTCTGATGAGGAACAACTTGCTCGAAATAAATTTCACATTGATAGTCTTCTGGAAGCAGGTTTTTATTCCAAACAGATCAAAAGATTTCAAAAAATATTTTCAAAAAATCAACTAAATATTATAATTTTTGAAGAATATGTTAAAAATACAATTCCAACTATTAACTCAATTCTATCTTTTTTGGATATAGAGAAATCAATTACTTTTAAGGTTGCTCCTAAAGGGGCATACAAAGTCCCTAGAAATTTTGCTAGCAAAAAATTAATGAATAATTTTACTTTTAGGAGGGTTGCTAAATTTATTATTCCAACTGTAACCAGGCAAAAAATTGGTGAACGATTTCTTGTTAAAGAATCCTCCAGACCCTTACTTAAACAAAATGAACGTCAACGACTTAAGGAAATATATCAAGACGATGTAGAAAATTTAGACAAACTACTTGGAAGAAGACTTCCATGGAAAGATTTCTACTAGTTTAACTAATTTCGAATATTATTGTCTATCATCTTTTAGACATTAACACTTTTCATTAGTTTTGATGCTTTTTTAATTAGATGTCTTCTCCCAATAGAACCATACCCTACAACAAGGATCTTAGTCATTTTTTATATTGTTCATTGAGCCATTTAATTTTATTTATATGATCATCTGCAAAAACTTCAATTGTATTATAATTTTTATCTAAGAATGACCGCATCTTTTCTTCTGATATTTCTGCATCTTGAATATTACCACTAAAAAATTCATCAGATAATTTGTTTGAAAAACTAGTCCAATCAAAATTTGAAACATTTTTTTCAAACAGTTTTAAAAATTTATTTACATCTTCTACATTTACCTTTTCTAATATTTTCTTTTGAATCAAGCTGTTAAGATCCTCAAAACTTTTTAATTTGCTAACAGATGGTAGAAGAGAATAATTAAGTTCAACTAGTGTTATTGCTGGTTTATCATAACACGCAGCTTCAAAACCTGCTGTACCTGCTATAGAAAACACAATAGAACAATTTTTGTATAATTCTTCTTTTGGAAAATTTGGATGTAATAACTCAACATTTGGAATATTCATAATATCCTTGTATTCTGACACACTCCTCCAACTTCTTAGAATTTGGCCTGGATGTTCTTTTACATATAGTTTAAAATTAATAGGTAGTGATTTTGCTACTGATCTTATTACTTCAATTTGATTAGTAAAATATGGCGCACCGATTAATGTTGTTCTTTCGATTTCCATATGTAAGGGAAAATATACAAACGGTTCATCAAATTTTGAGGATAAGTTCAAATTATTATCAATAAATGATTTTCTAATTTTTGTTTTGATGTAATCTATGATATAATAGAAAAATACTTTCTTTCGGCTTCTTCCATAATACGTATAATGTGTTTTAGTATTTTCAGAATCAAAATTTAACAAATATTCTTTTAGAGAATTTATTTTTTCTGTCTTACTACTTCGGGGTTTAACAAGCTTATCCTCTAGTTGTTTTACAAGATCAAAAGAGTGTAAATAACTTTGTAATTCTTCAAAGCTTTTATTTTTATATTCTGTACCCCCAAAACCATTAGTGTCATCTAATTTTTTATTTTCCTGTGAAATCATACATTTTTTTGCTAACAATGTATAATTCATTGCAACAGTTTTTACATTAGTATTTTTACACATTTGGTAAATCAGTTCTTGATGATGTAAACTTGGTATTCTGGTAAAGAAGAAATCTGGTTTAATCTCTTCTAAAACACTTTCAAAAAACCTACATTCTTGTTCTAAAATATTTAGTATTTCATGAGAAGAAAACCTATGAAAATTCTTAAAATAAAGAAAAATTCTTTCATTTTGTACTAATTGCCATAGATTAATCTTGTATTTTTTTTCAAATTCTTTTAAATAATTTAGATCAGGTTTAGTGATTTTTTTTTTAATTTGATCGTGAAAAAACCATAATTTTTCAAAATTCACTAACTTCTGATTTTCAAAAAATTTTTTTGGTCTTGATGTTACTTCTGATATTGCAAAAATTCTATCATCACTTTTTTTTTGGAATGCATAAGATAAACAATAATGTGTATAGTCATTGGTGAGGAAAAATATAATTTTATTTGTCATCTATGCTATTTTTAATCGTCATTTAAATATTAAATTACTTATTTATTCTTAATCTTATCCTCGAAGTTTTTTCTTCACTGGAATTTCTGAATCCCATATTTTTTTTTCCCCATCACCTAAAATTTTTTCCACACTTCTTACATCCCTAACCATTCTTGCTAATCCAGCTGGTTCTAATGATGCAGCTTGATCAGATCCATACATAGTTCTATCTAACGTAATATGACGCTCCAATGAGGTTGCGCCTAAACTAACTGCAATTAATGATGCTCTATAAGCTGAAACTTCGTGTCCACTATATCCTACATTACAATTAAATTTATTTTTTAGCATATGCATGCATAATAGATTTGCTTCTTCAAGTTTCATTGGATATGAACTATTTGTATGCATTAATTCGAAAGGACAATTATATTTTCGAAATACATCTACGGCATCACCAATTTCTTCCATTGTACTCATACCAGTTGAAATGAATGTATGCTTTCTTTCTTCAGCAACAGTTTGTAGCAATTCAAAATTTGTTAGCATTGCCGAGGCAATTTTATTAAATTTTAGTTCATATTTTCGTAAAAATAATTTGCTATCAATATCCCACGATGATGCAAACCAGTCAATTCCTAAAAGTTTACAATGCTTAGAAATTTCATCATACTCTTCTTTCCCAAATTCTAACCCTAATTTCTGATCCCTAGTTGTATTTCCCCAAGGGCTTTGTCTTGGAGAATTTAGAATTTCATCAGAATATACTTTTTCAACTGTCCGTTTTTGAAATTTAACTGCATCACAATCATTTTTCTTTGCTAATTCTATTAGTTTTTTTGCAATTTCTATATCCCCATTATGATTGATCCCAATTTCGGCAATTATAAACACCATAAAAAAAAAATCATTACATGTTTTATTAAACTTACCAGAAATTTCTAACTATTTTAAAAATACATATTAAATAAAAATTAAAGTTGCAATCCATTAGCACTCCAACCACCATCAACATAGATGTCTTGCCCTGTTATGTAGGAGGATGCATCTGATGATAGAAATATACAAGGGCCTAACAAATCATGTGGCTTACCCCACCTGTTTAACATCGTGTTTTTTTGTCTTGCAATTCTAGTTTTTTTATTATTATAATTTTTCCTAGTCATATCAGTAATAATATATCCAGGACCTAAATTATTAACACGTATTCCATATATTCCCCAATCCCTAGCTAAAGATTTGCCTAGCAACTTCAGTCCTCCTTTAGATGCAACGTATGCTGGATTATTGGGAAATCCGAATTCAGAATTAATGCTGGTGATATTTATGATTGAACCAGAATGATTTTTTTTCATATATTTTAGTACTTGTTGACTAAATTGAAATGCCCCAGTAAGATTAACATCAATAGTTTCCATCCATGATTTTAGTGAATAGTTGATTGGGTTGCCTGGCAATGTTATGCCTGCATTATTAATTAAAACATCAATTTTTTTATTTTTGTCAAAAATTTCCAAGCAAGTTTTCCTTACTTGTTGCAAATTTGTTACATCACAGATTTTATCATGTAATTTTACATGTTTTTTAGATTTTTTAAATTTTTTATCAATTCTATAAACTCTAGCACCATTTTTTAAAAGACCCATGCTAAGAAACTCTCCTATACCATTTGCTGCCCCAGTAACAATTATGATTTTATCTTTAACCGAAAACAAATTATTCTTCATACGAATCAAAATTAATAATCAAATATAATAACACTTGTTATAAATTGAATGATAGAAAACTATTGTATAGTAAAGGTTTTCAATAATCAATCATTCTAAAAATTAGATACTGATATGGATAGTCTCGGCTTTATTGATGAAATTAATATGATGTTTGATGATAGTATAGAAGTAATTACTAAAACAAAAGAATTATCTGAAAAAATTAACCAATCAGCATTAAAAATTATTTCATGCCTAAAAAATAATGGAAAAGTGATTTTATTTGGTAATGGTGGAAGTGCAGCTGATGCACAACACATGGCTGCAGAATTAATCGGACGATTCAAGATTGAACGTAAGAGTATACCAGCTATTGCATTAACTACTGATACTTCTATAATAACATCTATTGGAAATGATTATGATTTTGATAATATTTTCTCACGCCAGGTTGAATCACTAGTAAATAAGAATGATATAATTATTGCAATATCAACTAGTGGTAATTCAAATAATGTCATTAATGGGATTGTGAAAGCAAAAGAAAATGGTTCATTTGTAATAGGATTAGTAGGTAATTCAGGAGGGAAATTAAGATCCATATCTGATTTACTTCTTAATGTACCATCAAATGATACCGCAAGAATTCAAGAGGGTCATAGGATCATAATTCATTCTCTCTGTCAATTAATAGAAAAAAATATCTAAGTTAATTTTTTAGGAATTAATTATTTTACCGTAAATTTTTCCCGGAGCAAGTTCTGTATTCTGTAATGCATCATTAAAATTACCTGGACGAAAAAAACTTTCTCTAAGATTGATGAAAATTATTTTATTATCTTTATTATTTTCCCATGCAAATTCTTTGATGATAGAACCTAATGCTCCTATACTAATATGGTCCTCTATAACAAATATTTTTTTATGTCTGTCAAAAATCTCATGTAAGCATGCCTTATCGATGGGTTTTAAAAATCTTATATTATAAATTGAGTGCGAAAAAGATTTTTCAGAAAGTTTTTTTGAAACTTTTAAACAAATATCCAATATTGTTCCGTATGCAAGAATTGCTACATTATCTCCCTTGACAATACATTCATTTTTCTCCCACGTAAATGGCTCTCTTTGCATGTTTATCGATCCAGAATTAGAATCTCTAATGTAAATTGGTCCACTTAGTTTTGAAATTTTATCAAGAACCTCTAAAGTTTCTAGGATGTCAGAGGGGGCTACCACCGTCATGTTAGGCACTAATCTCATTAGTGCAATATCTTCTATTGCTTGATGAGTAGGACCGTTTGCCGTACCATTAGCTGTTGATGAAAGTCCATTGAATGTTCCAACTATGACAGATGGTAGACTTGGATAACCTAGATCTGTACGTATAAATTCAAACGCTCTCATTGTCAGAAATGCAGACATTCCATGCATAATTGGCAAGAATCCTAACTTTGCTAACCCTGCACCTATTCCAATTAAATTCTGTTCTGATATTCCTACATCTATAAAATTATGATTTAACTTTTCAGGTATATTTCTTAGTGAAACTCTATTTTCTGCAGTAAGTATTATAATTTTATTATTTTTCTCAATCAAGGAAAGAAGCTTTGATTCGTATGGTTCCATTTTATCACCTATTTCTCTTGTTTTTCTCCATCTAAAATTTTATTGAACTCTTCCAATTCTTTATCATTAAAATTTCCAAACCAATATTTTGGATTATCCTCAATTAGTGGAATTCCATTACCTCTTATAGTATTAGCAATTATGACCTTTGGCTTATCTAAACCATTCTTAAAAATTTGCTCCAACGTTTGGTGTATCTCATTAACATCATGACCATTACATAGGAATGTTTTCCATCCAAAAGACAAAAATTTTTCCTGAATTGATTCTAGTGGAATTAATTCTTCTGTCTTAACGTTGGCTTGTCTAAAATTTCTATCTATTATTACAATAAGATTGTCAAGATTATACGCATTTGCAATTAAAACAGATTCCCATACAGAACCCTCATTTAATTCACCATCACCTAAAATTACAAAAATTCTATTTTTTGTTTTATTTAATTTCGAAGCAAATGCCATTCCAATTCCAATTGATAGTCCGTGACCCATTGAACCACTATGAAATTCAATCCCGGGGATATTTGGATTTGGGTGCCAATACAAATCATCATTAACACTCAGATAATTCTCTAATCTACTTTTTGGAATTATGCCAACCTGGGCTAAAATTGCATACAAGGCAGCAACCGCATGACCTTTACTCAGAATTAAAAGATCTCTATCTTTTTTTCTATTTTTTATTTTTTCTATATCAAATACGTTGTTATACAGATACCCAAGAACATCTATACATGAAAATGCTGAACCGATAAAGCATCCACCATTTTTAGCCATTTTCAGAACATTTTTTTTACACGAGACAAGAAAATCATTGAATTCAATTTCATTAAAATTATTATTCACAAAATTTGTTGTATTCTATCCATATTATATTTACTCCACTTTTGTGCATGAAACAAAATGAGATTTTCTTTTAATTTTGATAAGAATATGTTCAAACGTTCGATAAAGTCCAAGATTTTTTTATATTTTTTAACTCATCTAGGTGATGTCTGTACCAATTCATTCCCACGTATTTTTGATTGATAGCAGTTATTTCCTTATTTTTATCAAGAAATTCTAGTAGATCATAAAATGAAAAATCAGGATTATCTCTATAAATTGTTTTGAAAATCCTTTTTGCAACTTCAAGATCTTCCTCATAATCAACTTGGAATCTGAATTTCATTGAATAATCAACATTTGTTTTACTTGTCACATTCCCAATCTTGAATTTTTCAGGATTATCCCACATATACCCCGTTGTATGCTCTCTTTCGTAATCTTTTTTAGCATTTTTCCATGACTCCTCTAATGCATCAAAACTAAAAACCTCACAATCAAATCCACCCGGAAAATTTGGTGGATGAAGATTACTTACATAATCAAAGTCACCGTTTTCATATGTTTTAAAAACTAGATCAATCAGTTGTGGATCATTAAATGGAGTATCTGATGGAACTTTCGCAACCACATCAGCAGAAAAAAATTTTGCGCATTGATAATGTCTATCTAATAGATCTAAAGTATCACCACGGAAATATAACCAATTATTTTTTTTACACAGTTCTATAATTATATCATCTTCTGGCAAATTTGTTGTTGCAATTACAATTCCATCTGGCTCTCTTGCTTTTTTAATACGCTCCATAAATACTGTAAGCATATTTTTACCCCCTAGATCTTTCAGAACTTTATTTGGAAGTCGATTAGATCCTGTTCTGCATTGTACGATAACTAATTTAGATATTTTATTTTGCATCATACATTAACGCTTTTCATTAGTTTTGATGCTTTTTTAATTGCTAATGCAATTTTCAAAGTTGTTATACCTTGTTCAAGATCATTGATAGTTTCTTTTCTATGCTTTACACATTTCAGAAAATGTTTTAATTGTTCTATATACGAAAAATTCCTTTCATAATTTTTTAATTCTAATTTTGTTTCCCATCTTTTTTTATTCATGTTGAAAGTATTTACACAATTATCATTAGAGTCCCAATAAATTTCCCCTTTTGTTCCACGAATTTTGCAACTTCTAAAATCTGGTCTTTGAAAATAATCCATATGAAGCTCCCCAATAATTTTATTCTTAAATTTTAACAAACATGATACATAATCCTCTGCTGTAACATCTAGTTCACTAAATTTTCCAGATATTGATAGAACATTTTCAACTTCTTGAAATAACCAATACATATAATCAATTTCATGGATTTGTGTTAGAATTATTCCCCCACCCAAATCTTTTCTTGCTGCATAACCCTTTCTGTAATCTTCCCATGGATGATAGTCTGGCAAATAGGAAGAATTATGAACTTGGGCCGAAATTATTCTTCCAATTTTTTGTTGTTCTATTAGACTTTTAATTTTACTTATGCAGGGATGAAATCGTAGATTACATCCCATTTGTGTTATTAGTTTCTTCTTCTTTACTATAGCGCGTAATTTCTCAACATCTTTTAAAGAATGTGATAATGGTTTTTCTAAAAACAGATCTAATCCTTCCCTAGCTAATTTAATTGCGATTGGCATATGCAAGCTAGTTTCATTAGCAATGACCCCAACATCTGGATTTTCTTTTAAACATTCTGATAGTGAATCTGATACTTTTATTCCCTCTTTCTTTAATGATTGTAAATCATTTCTTTTTGTATAAACAACTAGCTCTGTGTCTTCAATCTGCAAAAAATTTTCTAGATGTCTTCTCCCAATAGAACCATACCCTACAACAAGGATCTTAGTCATTTTTTATACACTTTTTATTTTGTATTCTATAAAAACGCCAACTATTTTTAAATTAGATTTAAAAATCACCAAAATCAAAAAAGTCCCTTTGCAGCCTTTGCAATATCATCTTCAATCTTTGCTTGTGAATCTGACCAAAATGTTTTAACAAATTCTTCACGAAGCTTTGCGCGTAACTCCAAGTCAGTTTCAGCTTGTTTAATTTCTGGCCAGCGACTTTTTGGAAATTTAATATACATTGCAAATACGTCTCGTAGCTGCATAATATCTTGTTTATCCCATTGTGGCATGTTAAGTATACTTGCTCCTGAATTACTTACGGCACAAATAACGTTTGGATCTAAATATCCTTTTTTCACTGCATATTCATGAAGTTCCGTACCATGAAATGGAACTAAAATTGAACAACTTGTATTGTCTGAATTAAACCTACGATTAAGTTCAATTGTATCAAAGGCCAATTCTCTTGTCTCATCAGGAAATCCAATAATATTATTGATGCTGAAAGTAATGCCTAATTTTTCAACAATTTTTATCTTTGTAACAGCATCTTCATTTGAATATTCTCGCTTAACCAATTCCCTTCGAAATTTCTCATTGCCATGTTCTAGACCAAAAGTCATTCTATCCAAACCAACATCATTTAGCTTTCTAAATTTCTCTTCCTCTACAGTTTCTATTCGTGTTTGACACCAAAACGGAAGTTTAATGTGAGAATACATTTTAATAAATTCCTCAAATTCTTGTTCACTCCAAGCCAAAAAAGTATCTGCCCAAAAATAGATGTATTCAACATGATATTTTTTGATATGATTTTCTATTTCATTCTTTACAAGATCCATTCTCTTTTTTCGGAAAAATGACATACCTTTGAAGAAGTCACCATCACCATACAGTCTATTCTGTCCGGGAGAATTACAAAATGAGCAGGTATAAGGACATCCGCGATGAGTTTCAACTGGAAGCAGTCTTCTTATTTTACCTCCCATTGGACGATAAAATCTTTCTTCTCCAAACAATTCAATATCAGTGATTTCTGGTATTTCATTAATGTCTACAGGTCTTGAAATACTATTTTTGTGAATTGTATTATCTTCCATTCTAAACCATAGATTTGTAATATCAAATCTTTTCTCCTGATTTGCTATACTATTTGCAAGATCAATTATTGCATTTTCGCCTTCACCCACACATACCATATCTACATTTGGATATGACATAGTAAGATCAGGTGCAAATGTTGGAAACACACCCCCGAAAATGTTTTTTATACCCAAATCTCTGGTCTCATCAATCATTCTAATAGCTCTAAGGAAAGTTGTTTCTGTACAAGAAACCGCTATTAAATCTGGTTTGAAATTAATCACTGCCTTCCGAAAATCTTCTACTGCCGATCTTGTGGTTTTCTTAAAATGTAGATCATCGTCATCTCGATCTAAAACTGGTCTGAGTTCTAACACATTTTCCCTAATCTTATCAGAATCTTCTATTGTTATTTCATCATCAAATTTGTAGAATGTTGTATCAAACAATCCAGTCGTATGCCCTTCATTTTTTAAAATTTGTGATAAAACTGCAATTGATGGTGGAATTGTACTCATTCCTCGTTCATTAGGATACAAAAATAATATTCTGGCATCCTTGGAAGCTACTTTTCTTTCTATTTTTTTTGTAAGAAATGGATTATTTTCAACTAATAATTCCTGATTATTTGTCATACTCTCTACACTTTTATCTCATTCATTAATATAATATGCCATTTATTTGTAATTATGCATTCTAATTTTTTTCACCTACAACGGTAACAATTGAAAATAGAATTATAGCGGTCATGAGAAAAATTGCACCAAGTACAACACAACCTATTCCGATTAATGAAATATTTGTAACTATCTGTTGACTTTCTGCATAAAGCAAGATAGTTCCTATTGTAATCAATGTTAACCCAGGATTTAATCGTCCGATATCTGCATAATATACAACAGCCGAATATGTAAAAATATAACCTTCAAGCAAAATTTTGTGATAATTTAACGAATAAACTTAATTAATGCTATGATAAAACACAGTTCTTTGAAAATTGATAATTTTAGGGAATCAATAGAAAAGCCACTAAAAATTTATCTGGGTGATTTAACCTATAACACAGTTACACTTGCTACTGAAGCATTTCCATTGAATGTTGGTTACATTGCAAGTTATTGTAAAAAACTATTTGGTTCTAATGTCAACATTACTTTATTCAAATATATTGATGAAATTGAAAAAGCCGTAATTGATAACCCCCCAGATATTTTAGGTTTGAGTAATTATTGTTGGTCTCATAATGTGAGTTATGAAATTTTCAAACTCTGTAAAGAAAAAAATCCAAATGCTATCACTGTTTGGGGCGGACCAAATTTTCCTTTGGATTCTCCATCCCAAATAAAATTCATGAAACGTTATCCATTTATTGATGTGTATGTTTCAACTGAAGGTGAAACTGGGTTTGCAAATATAGTTCGATTAGTATTAAATTCTAATTCAAAAGAAAATCCATTAGAATTACTTAAGAAAAGCACAGTTGATGGATGCATTACAAGAAAAGAAAATGGAGATCTTCAACACACTATCTCTTCTATAAGAATTTCAAAATTAGATGAAATTCCATCTCCATATCAAAATGGCATGCTGGATAAATTTTTTGATGGATTGTTAACTCCTATGTTACAAACAAATCGTGGGTGTCCTTTTCATTGTACTTTCTGTACAGATGGAAGAGATGAAGTGAATGCTGTTAATAATTTTAGTATAAAACGGGTTCAAGATGATATGAAATATATCGCTGAGCACGTTCCAAAAAACACTCACAGCTTACATATTAGCGATTTAAATTTTGGAATGTATCCTCGTGACATAGAAATCTGTGAATCTCTTGCAAAAATTCAACAACAGTATGATTATCCAAAATTTATTAAATGTACTACAGGAAAAAATCAAAAAGAAAAAATCATTAAAGCAATAAAAAAATTAAATAATTCCTTACGGGTCACAATGTCCGTTCAATCTCTTGATTCTGATGTATTAAATAATATTAGAAGAGATAATATCAGCGTAGACCATATGCTTGCATTATATCCTGCAATTAAGGAAGCAAATTTGCAAACTACATCTGAAGTAATTCTTGGTTTACCTGGAGAAACATTTGAGAACCATGTACAAACACTTCGTGATTTAGTGGTAGCAAAAATGGATGAAATTGTTGTCCATACATGTATGCTGTTAGATGGTTCTGAAATGAACCTTCCAGATGAGAGAAAAAAATGGGGCATGAAAACAAAATTTCGGGTGCTTCAAAGGGATTTTACAAAATTAAGATCTGGTAAAATTACTCTGGAATATGAAGAGGTTGTAGTTGGTTCAAAGACTATGACTTTTGACGAATACGTGGATTTACGTATTTTAGCATTCATAATTTTTGTAACAAATAGAGGCATAGTATATGATTCTGTTTTAAAATTATTACGCGAAAATAATATCGATGTATTTGAATTGTATCATAATATGTTTAAAAATTTAAAATCTGCACCAAAGAAAACTCAAAACTGTGTAGAACAATTTAAGAAAGCAACAATCGACGAATTATGGGATTCTCCAGAAGAGTTGTTAGAGAATTTCCAAAAAGAGTCTGAATATCAAAAACTACTGAATGGAGAAGCAGGAACACAGATAATTTATCACTATTTGGCCTTAGTTGTTTCTGAAGCGATGGATGATTGGACAGGGTATGTAATAGAAACTGCCCATAATTTAATTAAAGATTTACATAATTACAATGAAGAATTAGAAAATGAATTTCAATCCGTTTCAAATTATTCGTGTGGGTTAGCACATAATGTTTTAGGTACAGATAGATTAGATACTAATCCTGAATATTATTTTGATTATGATGTATCTAAATGGCTATCACCAAAAAACAATCAAAAACTTAGCGCATTAAAATTAGACAAAAAATTGAAAATTTCGTTTAGATTAGATGACGAACAATTCAAAATAGTCCAGGATAATATTGATGTGTATGGCCATTCGAATATTGGCAAAAGTAAAACTTTGAAAATGACTCCAAATCAAAAATTATGGAGAAAACCAATTTTGGCTGGAAATCATAAAAGTTATCTATGTTGGGGCGATGACTCTGCCGAAATTTAATTATGACTAACGCCATTATTTTAGCGGCAGGTTTAGGAAGTAGACTATCTCCATTAACTAAAGATAAACCTAAATCTCTAATTGAATTTGGGAAAAAAACTTTATTGGAAAGGATTGTTGAAATTTTCAGAAAATATGGTATTGATGATATTTCGATTGTAACAGGATATAAAAAAGAGAAGATAAATTTACCGAACATTACATATTTTGAAAATAAAAATTATCGGGAAAACAGTACTTTATCAAGTTTATTTTGCGCACAAAAAAAAATTTCAGAATCAACTATAATCACGTATTCTGATATAATTTTTCAAGAAAATATACTTGAAAAATTGTTAAATGTAGATTATGACATATCTGCTGTGGTTGATAGAAAATGGATAGATTACTGGAAATTTCGTACCGGCGAATCAATTCATGATGCAACTGAAACTGCCATATTTAATGAAAAAAATATGATTATCTCGATAGGAGAGAAAAACCCTCATGCTAATGGTCATTTCATTGGTTTGATGAAACTTCAAAACACTGGAAGTGAAAAATTTCAAGAAATTTATTTTAAAACACGACAAAATTGTATAAATAATAAAAATGAATTAAACAAAAATTTATCATTTGAAAAATTAAGAATTGTTGATCTACTTCAAGGTTTAATTAAAATGAATTGTCCTGTACATTCAATATTAACTGATAATGGTTGGCTAGAATTTGATACTATAAATGACTATGAATTGTATTCTGACATGTATAACAAAAACATCTTATCTAAATTAATACAATTAAGTTCTTGAAAAAATTGTAATTGGTGATAAATTTTGAAAAAAAAGAAGCTGTTTAAAGGAAAAAATTTTGACGTTTCTAGTTATGAATTTTCTATATCCGGCAAAAAAGTTCAGCATGAAATAATTGAACAAAATCCTGTATCATCTATATTGGCAATTGAAAATAATAAAATTATAATGGTTAAACAATTTCGTTATCCACATAAAGAAGCACTTGAAATTCCTGCAGGAATAATTAACAAAAATGAAACTCCTCTAAATTGTGCAAAACGTGAATTATTAGAAGAAACAGGTTATTCTGCTACTGATCTCAAACATTTAACGCGTTATTATCCAGTTCAAGGTCATAATTTACAATATATTGATTGTTTTGTTGCTACAAAATTAAAAAAAATTTCCGAACCAAAGTTAGATGACGATGAATTTGTTACTGTAGAAAAAATTCCTTTAAAGAAAATAATTTCCATGATAAAATCTGGTAAAATAATGGATTCAAAAACTATTTGTTCAGTAATGATCTATGCCAGTAAAAAAAATATACTTTAAATTTTTCAGTTTGCATTAGAACAAACAATTTTAGAAATTAATGAAATCTAGTTAGATTTTTTAAAATCCACATTTGGTGTTTCGTTTTGATTTGTGATAACTAACAAGCCTCCTTCGTTTAGTTGCTTTAAAAGCTGCATTACTTCTTTTTCTACTTGAGAACGTTGCAGTCCTGTCTGTTGTGCAAAAAGTTCTACTAATTCTGTAACCTTTCTCTCTCCATTACATGATTTCC
>Ga0310123_10001537_pt1 | contig 19023 bp, 17 predicted proteins | sample CB6_AW_1057_MG_FD_203505 | JGI IMG/M metagenome (GOLD analysis project Ga0310123, IMG submission 203505) | Marine microbial communities from Western Arctic Ocean, Canada - CB6_AW_1057 | ecosystem: Environmental > Aquatic > Marine > Oceanic | place: Canada: Western Arctic Ocean | collected... | reverse complement strand
CCCGGACGAGTGGTTCCCGCTCGAGAACTTCGAGAAGGGAATCGGCGCCCTGGTGCGCCTCTATCAGGAGCTGGGCCGGCGCTGAGCTGCGCACCTCCGGCTTCGCCTCTCCCTCTCCCTCTCCCTCTCCCTCGCCCGAAGCGCGTCCCGCGCTCCATCCCCATCCATGAAGAAGAAGGCCCAGCGGACCTGGGCGGAGATCAAGGACGATCCGCCGGGGGAACGCTTCCAGCGGCACTTCCGGCGCCGGCAGGGCCGGAAGGGGCGCATGCGCCTGATCGCCATGTCGAGCGCCCTCATCTTCGCCGGAATCGTCCTGCTCTTCATCCCTGGACCCGGGCTCCTGCTGATCGCGCTCGGCGCCGCACTGCTCGCGGAGGAATCGCTCCGGATAGCGCGCGCGCTCGACTGGAGCGAGATCGAGATCCGGACGCTGATCGATCGGGCCGGGCGGGTGTGGAGGCGAGTGGGGCGGGGTCGAGAACCGCCCGGCTAATCGCCCGGCTCCTTGATCTCGATCGCGTCCACGCCGATTACATAGCGGTCGCGTCCCGGGTCTCCGGCACTACCGTCCCACCATCGCCGCCGCCCGCAGCAGCACGCGCGCCTTGCTGAGCGACTCCTCGTACTCGGTCGCGGGGTCCGAATCGAGCACGATCCCCGCGCCCGCCTGCACGTACGCCTGCCCACCCGTTACCGCGACGGTGCGGATCGTGATCGCGGTGTCCATGCTGGTCCCACCCCATCCGAAGTGCCCGACTGCCCCCGCGTACGTTCCGCGCTTGACCGGCTCCAGCTCGTCGATGATCTCCATCGCGCGGATCTTGGGCGCTCCCGACACGGTGCCCGCGGGAAAGCACGCGCGGAAGGCATCGATCGCGGAGAGCCCCGCGCGCAGCTTCCCTTCTACCTGACTCACCAGGTGCATCACGTGCGAGTACCTCTCGACCACGATCAGGTCGGGGACGCGCACGCTGCCGTACTCGGCCACCCGGCCGACGTCGTTGCGGCCCAGGTCGACCAGCATCCGGTGCTCCGCCAGCTCCTTCTCGTCGGCGAGCAGCTCCGCGGCCAATGCGTGGTCCTCCTCCGCGTTCCTGCCGCGGCGACGGGTGCCCGCGATCGGGCGCACGGTGACCACCCCTCCCTCGAGCCGCACCAGCACTTCCGGCGAGGAGCCCACGAGCGTGAGCCCGTCCAGCTCGAGGTAGTAGAGGTAGGGCGATGGATTGAGCGAGCGGAGCCCGCGATACAGATCGAAGGGGCTCGCGCGCAGCTGCATCCCGAGCCGCTGCGAGAGCACCACCTGGAAGGCGTCGCCCGCAAGGATGTACTCGCGGATCCGCTCCACTCCCGCCTCGAACTGCGCGCGCGTGGTGCTCGACGTGAAGGAGGGGTCCTGCTCGGGCTCGGGCTTGAGCGCGAGTGGCTCGGGAGCGGGCGCCTGTTCGAGCCGCGCGATCAGCGCTGCGGTGCGCTCGGCTGCACCGTCGTATGCCCGCCTCAAGTCGCTCGCCTCCATCCCGGCATCGATCGGGACCGCCGCGATCGCTATCGCCCGGCCCCTGAAATTGTCGATCGCGAGCACGACGTCAGTGAAGAGGAAAAGCCCGTCGGGGATCCCAAGATCGTCGAAGGGCGGGCTCGGCAGCCGCTCGATCAAGCGCACCACGTCGTACGTGAAATAGCCGACCGCACCACCCCACAGGCGGGGCAGTCCCGGCACCTCGGCCGGGCGGCGCGCGCGGAGCCGCGTGTCCAGGTCCGAGAGCGGGTCGCCGAGCGGCTCGATCGCTTTCCACCCCGTCTCCGGGGTCCACCAGGACACCTCGCCGTCCTTGAGCCTCCAGGCGCCCGAGGGACGGGTACCCAGGAAGGTGTAGCGGGCCCATTGCTCGCCCCCCACGACCGACTCCAGCAGGAAGCCGAAGGGAGGCTCGGCGAGCTTGTGGTAGGCCGTGACGGCCGTGTCCACGTCGAAGAGGAACTCGCGCCAGACGGGCACCACCCCGCCGGTGGCCGGAGGGGCACCCGGCGCCGCCGCGGCGCCGGATGGACGCGCGGGCACGAGCGTAGCCGCGGCGAACGCTCGAAACTCGTCGAAGGATGGATAGAGCTGCATCGAGGCTGGTCAGTGGCGGGGCAGACGAATGTCCCGGGAGCGGCAACCGGAGTCAACGGGGCGCGCTTCAGTGCGCGCCCCCCGTTCACTTATCTTGTGTGGATGCCTGCCGCCAGCACGAACGCGAGCGCCGGCCCCAAGCCAGCCAGACCCGCGGGCTCGCCCGATTCGGTCATCCGGCCGCCCTATCTCTGGGCCGCCGGAGCCGGGGCTTTCGTGTTCGCGCTGTACGCGATCACCCTCGCCCCCACGACGCAGTTCTGGGATACGAGCGAGTACATCGCAACCGCGCACATCCTCGGGATCCCGCATCCGCCGGGGAACCCGCTCTTCGTCCTGCTTGCCCGTAGCTGGGAGGTCTTGCTCACGCCCCTCGGGCTCTCGGTCGCCATCCGGATCAACCTGTTCAGCGCGTTCATGAGCGCCGCCGCGCACGCGCTCTGGTTCCTGCTCGTGCACCACGTGCTCAGTTACTTCACCGCGGACCGGACCATCCGCATGGCTGGCGCCTTCGCCGCCGTGCTGGTGAGCGCGACCGCGTTCACGGTCTGGAACCAGTCGAACGTGAACGAGAAGGTCTACACGGTCTCGCTCGCGACCATCGCACTCCTCTCGTGGCTCCTATTCCACTGGCGGGAGAATATCGGCAAGGGCAAGGACGACAACCTGCTCGTCCTGATGATCTTCATCCTCGCGCTCTCGGTCGGGAACCATCTGATGGCTTTCCTGGCCGCGCCCGCGATGCTCGTGTTCGTTCTGCTCGTCGAGCCCCGCACCCTGCTCAACTGGCGGTTGTACGTCGCGGGAGTGATCGCGGGAGTCCTGGGCCTTTCCGTCCACCTGATGCTGCCGCTCCGGGCGGGTCTCGACCCGATCATCAACGAGGCGGACCCTACCTGCCCGAGCTTCGTCTCGGCGCTCGCGAGCATCGTCACGTGGGGAAAGGCCGGCTGCGTCGCGCTCTCCGACGCGTTCAGCCGCACCCAGTACGACAAGCCGCCGCTGCTTCCTCGGCTCGCGCCCCTTCACGAGCAGTTCCTCAACTACTTCCAGTACTTCGACTGGCAGTGGGCCCGGTCACTGATGGGCACGGAGACCCTGCTCGCGCCCGCTCGGACCCCGTTCACGATGCTCTTCACCGGGCTGGGCGTCTGGGGGGCGGTCGCGCACCTGAAGCGCGATCGGCCCAGCTTCGCCTACGTGTTGACCCTGTTCGTGACGCTCTCGCTCGGGCTCGTCTGGTACCTGAACTTCAAGTACGGCTACACGATCCCGGATCCAGCCGGCGACATGTCGCAGCACGAGGTCAGAGAGCGTGACTACTTCTTCATCGTCAGCTTCTCGGTCTGGGGGCTGTGGGCCGGCATCGGAATCGCCGCGGTCTGGCAATGGCTAGGGGAGAGAGTGGGGGGCGTAGGACGGGCCGCGCCCGTCCTCGGTCTGGCGCTCATCCCGCTCGCGCTCAATGCGTCCTGGGCGAGCCGCCAAGACAACTACGCCACACGCGACTGGGCGTACAACCTCCTGATGAGCGTCGACCCGTACGGGGTTCTCTTCACGAACGGCGACAACGACACCTTCCCGCTCTGGTACGCACAGGAGGTAGAGGGGATACGGCGCGACGTCACCGTGATCGTCACCTCCTACCTGAACACCTCTTGGTACCCGAAGCAGCTGCGCGATCTGACGACTCCGTGCGGCCCTGGCGAGGCGGCGTCGGACGATCCCACACGCATCATCTGCCAGCGTCCCTACGACCCCGCGGCCGGGGCGGTCTATACCCACGAGCCCACGCGGGTCGCGTCCGGCACGATCGCGATTCCGCTGGACGAGCCCATCACCCCTCCCGACCGAGCCATTCTGGACCTGGATGACGAGACCATCGACCAGGTCGCGCTGAGCTACATTCCCATCCAGCAGCCGCGCGCCCTCCGGATCGGCAACGTCCAGGCGGTCATTCCGGGCGGCATCTACCTGTACCCCTGGCACCAGTTAGCCCTCACGATCCTGACGCAATCGATCGGGACCCGGCCGATCTACTTCGCCTCGAGCGGCAACGCGGCGGAGGAGCTCGGAGTGGGGTCGTTCCTGGTCAGGCACGGTCTCGCGTTCCGGTTGCGGAACGCCGATCCGGAACAGCCGTCGGAGGACATCGTGCGGATCGGCGACACGCCGCTCCGCGGGATCACAGGGCCGGCGGTCAACATCCCACGGACCGAGCTCCTCCTGGAGCGGGTCTTCCTGCACCGCTCCGGGCTTCCGGAGTGGGAGTACTGGCCGGACCATTCCACGATCGGCATCCCGAACTACTACGCCTGGGCCTACTATGCGCTCGCCCAGGCGGCGGCCCAGGCGGGGGACACGGCGCGGACCCAGGTCTTCAGCACGCAGGCCAACCTGTGGGCGGTGCTGGGAGCGACGTAGCGGGCGGATCCATTGCACGCGGTCGCGGCAACACTCCATTGGCACGTGCTTGCGGTAACGTCTCCACCAGCGCTCGCGGCGAACGCTCCACCGCAGGCGGTCGCGGCTCGTCCGCATACCCTCTCCGTCATTCCCCCGCCCCGTCCATCCTGCGATTCTCGCCGCATGGCCCCCCGTGTTCCCGTCATGCGCGCGTCTGCGACTGAGCTCCACGTCCTCGTACAGCTCTACGACCGCACTTTCGTCGAGCGCATCAGGGGAATTCCAGGGAATCAGTGGAGCGAAGTGAATACCACCTTTAGGCGAAAGGCGACCTACCCTTGACATCACGCGCACCGCCGGGATCGAGTGGGAGGGATAGATTGCGACGCACTCCCGGCTGAATTCGTCGACGACGGTCACGCACCTGAACGTGCGCTCTGAGATCAGCGTGTCCGAGACAGAGTCCATGCTCCAGGGCTCGTTTGAACTTCCAATCAACTCGGGGCTATTGGCGTATGGCAGATGAGGCGGTAGTGGCAGCTACCTTTATGTATCGGCATGAGGCGGAGTTCGCGCTCGAAACGCTCCGTGCGGCCGGAATCCATGCGATCCTCATCGCGGATGATGCAGGTGGGGCGTATGCCGGCCTGTCCTTATCCGGGCAGGCTCGGCTACTGGTTCATAGCAGCGACGTGGAGTGGGCCAGGGCACTGCTAGGGGAAGGTGGGGATCCGGACGCTCCAGCGGATGTTTAGGATCCCAGTGAAGACCATTCCCACTTGTGCAGCCCGGGTCCATACTCTGGCGTACCTGGCCCAGAGCGCCCGGATAGGACGGTGGGTCGCGCTCCCCCTCGGCTTCGGCTGCTAAGCCAGCCGACGGTTTGCAGCGCGGGAGAGCCGTCCCCTACCTTCCGGCCCGCCCTATCCGGCCCGTACCATCCGGCTTGCACCACCTCGAGGACCCCGAGGACCGCTTCCATGTGCTGCACTCCGCCGGCCGACACGAGAGGACGCGCGTGCCCACCACGCGCCGCGCTCCCCTGCATCACGGGTCCGCGTGGGTCCTGACCAGGCGCGTGATGCGGTTTCCCCCGACAGGCTGAGCACCCTCCATCGGCTGGTTCCGGCGCTCGATTCGCTCCGCCGGTACACCGCCCAGGATGCGCGCAGCGACCTAGCGGGGGGACTCTCGGTCGCGGCCGTCGCCGTGCCGCAGGCGATGGCGTACGCTCTGATCGTGGGGCTGCCCCCCGAGATCGGCCTCTACACGGCGGTCGTCATGACCACCGTGGGGGCGCTCTTCTCCCCGTCGCGCCAGCTGATCAACGGACCGACCAACGCGATCTCGATCGCGCTGCTCGGTGCGATCGGGGCGGTGGAGGATCCCGCGCTCAAGGTGCAGGCGGCGATTCTGATGGCCTTCCTGGTGGGGGCTATCCAGCTGGCGATCAGCTTCGCCAGGCTGGGCGATCTCACTCGCTACGTCTCACACTCCGTCATCGTGGGCTTCACCGCGGGCGCCAGCCTGCTGCTCGTGCTGGACCAGCTCAAGAACCTCCTCGGCCAGGGCGCGGTTGGCGACGTCCACGACCATTTCCTGCTGCGATTCTGGAGCTCGCTCACGCAGGGGGGTCCCGTGCACGGTCCCACCCTCGCCCTAGGGCTCGCCACCATCGCGGTCGTGCTCATCCTCAGGTGGATCAAGCGCAGGGTCGATTGGCCGCTGTTCCCCGAATTCCTCGTCGTGATCGTGGCCACCGCGGCCATCACGGCAGTCTGGCGGCTGGATCTCCAGGGCGTCGCCGTCATCGGCCAGATCCCGCCCGCGCTCCCGGCGCCGAGCCTCCCGCGCTTCGACTACCAATGGATGCGCGACTACGCATCCTCCGCGCTCGCGATCGGACTGCTCGGCCTGCTCGAGGCAATCGCGATGGCGAAGGTGATCGCCAGCGCCACTCGGCAGAAGCTCGACATGAACCAGCAGTGCCTCTCCGAGGGGCTCGCCAACATGGCCGGGAGCTTCTTCTCCTGCATGCCGGGCTCGGGCTCGCTCACGCGCTCCGCCATCAACCAGCAGGCCGGCGCACGCACCCAGTGGTCGGGCATCGTGTCGGCCGCGGCGGTGACCGCGATCGTGCTGCTGGTCGCTCCGCTCGCGCACTACATCCCGCGCACGGCGCTGGCGGCGCTGCTGATGCTGACGGCGGCGCGGATGGTGAACCTCAACGATCTCAAGTACCACCTCCGGGCGTCCCGCTTCGACGCCGTCATCGTCACGACCACCGCGGTTTCCGCGTTCGCGATCTCGATTGAGTTCTGCATCCTGATCGGGGTGATCATGTCGTTCCTGCTGGCCGTGCCGCGCACCGGCAACATCCTACTGACCGAGTTCGTGCAGGCGGACGGCGATCACGTCCGCGAGCGGCTGGAGGAAGACCCCGTGCCGGTTCGCGTGTTGGTATTCGGGCTCGAGGGCGAGCTGTTCTTCGGGTCCTCGGTGAGCCTCGAGCAGCATCTGCAAACCATCGAGGGCCGCGTCACACCCGACACGCGCGTGGTGGTCCTGCGTATGAAGCGGGCGCGCAACCCGGACGCAGTCGGGCTGGCGGCGATCGCCGGACTGGTGGACCGACTCCAGGAACGCGGCGTGCACGTGCTCTTCTGCGGAGTGCGGCCCGATCTGCGGAAGAGTCTCGAGCGCAGCAGGCTGCTCCAGCGGCTGCACGCGGACCACGTCTTCCTCGAACGACCAGTGCGGCAGACCAGCACACAGGAGGCGATGCGTTTCGCGCGCCGCCTCTGCGAGGCGAACGCATAGCGGCATCCGGTGGCGATGGCGCGTCCCGGACCGCGAGGGTGCCAGCCGCGCCGCCAGGAGTCGTGGGAATCGGAATATGAGCGAGATCGTCACCTTCCACACAAGCTTCTTCGACACGGTGCGCGCCCTGCGCGAGACCGGGTCGACGGTGCGGTGGATCCGCTGGCTGCGGTACCTCGCCTGGGGGCTCCCACCCCTCGCTCTCGTCCTGGCCTTCGCACTTCCGGGTGCGCGCGCCCTCGCGGCTCCGCTGCTCCTCCTGGGCGTGCTGCTCCTCCTCCTCGGAGCTCTCGCGCCCGTGCTGGCGGCGTGGCGGTCGCGCTACGAGAACCCCAGCGCACGCGCGGAGCAGGTGGTCGCCATCGATGCGAGCGGGCTACTGACCGCGGCCGGAGGAGTGCGGAGCTTCCTTTCCTGGTCGGACGTGGTGGGAGTGACCGAAACCGAACGCTTCATTCTGATCCACGCGTCCGCGTACTCCGCCTCCTACATCCCGAAGCGGGCCTTCCGGTCGCCCGAGCACCTCCAGGCATTCCGCGAGGTCTCCACCGAGCGCGCGGGGCGCTCGCTCGAGAGCCCGGTCGCGGCGCCGGCACCCACCGGTGACATCGGCCCTCTCAAGCTGTCCGCGTCGTTCCAGTGGAGTGTCCGCGAGCTGTTCGCAGCCGGCATGGAGCTCAGGCGGTACGGCTCCCTCCGCTGGAGCTGGCTGCTCGTGCTCACGGTGGTGGCCCTGTTCGTCCTGATCCCGATCTACGCGCAGGTGGCGGAGGGTGGTTGGTCCGCGATCGAGTGGAGGCGGCACCTGATGGGATCGGGCCCGCTGGTCTTGTTGGCAGCCCTGGGCCATCCCTTGATCCTGCTCTGGGGCGCCTGGTCCCAGAGCCGAACCAGCCGGGTCGCGCAGCAGCAGCAGCGCGTCCACATCGGAGAGCGCGGAGTGAGGGGAGAAGGCACCTTCAGCTCCGCGACGGTCGGCTGGGAGGCGGTCGCCCGCGCGGTCGAAACCCGCCGCTTCTTCCTATTCTTCTTGAACGGTGATACCGGCCTGGTCCTGTCCAAGCGGGTGCTGGCTCCCGACGAGGTCGCCGCAACCCGGGAGTTCCTTGGCGGCAAACTCGGCTTCAACTTCCTCCGGCGGGGATAGCCGCTGCTCCGGAGCACGGGAGTGGGCTTCCTCCCGATCGCGGGAGGGCTACCGGTCGGATACTATCTCTGGTCGCCGGAGGGCTCCGCCCACCTGTGCTGCGGGGTCAAGTCCGACCGCGATCTCGTAAGCGTGGTGCGCGAATACCCCAAGGAGCCGCGGATCGGACCGGGGAGTGCCCTGAGCCCGTGCCAGCGGCTGGACGGGTAGCTCGGTGCGATCCTCCAGGCGTGACCTGCCACCGCTCCACGAGATAACCTAACCTACGGCTCCATGGCGGAATCCAGTCGTCGATCTCTCGAGAAGGGGCTGGCCGAAGGTGCCATGGAGCAGGTGCGTCTACCTGGCGAAGGCCATGCGCGGCGAGGCATGGCGCCATCTCAGCAACCCCCCCGGCGAGCCGGAGGCCTACCGCCTGGACCCGGCGCGGGAGAGCGCGGTCGATTACCGCCACCGGGGAGTAAGGGGATGAGCGGGTCGGCCAGAGGGCCCGCACCCTTGCGGGCCCTCCCAGGGTGGGCCCTAGTGTCCCGAAGCGAGCCACTGGTCGGGCAAGGTGCGCGCTCGGCAGCGCAGCACAGTCGCCCACTCCCCCTCGGAGGGAGAAGGATGCAAGGTCCTCGTAGGAGCTTGACCGCGCGAGTCGGGTGGCTGGCGCTCTGTACGATCGTCGTGGCATGCGGTCCGCGGCCCAGATTCAGCCCGTTCGAGACCTACGCCGCGGGAGAGAGCGCGATCTACGGCTACGTGACCGACCTCTACTCCTGCGGGTTGGAGAGCGCGACCGTCACGCTCACCGGCACGTCCGACAACTCGGTGACGAATACCAGCGGTCAGTACCGGCTGCGCGTGCGATCCGGGGAGTCGTACACGATCAAGGCGGAGCGCGCGCGCTTCGGCATCCATAGTGTGAGCCTCGACGTCGGCTCGGAGCCGCTGCGGCACGACTTCTCGCTGGCGCCGCTTCCCTGCCCGGATGGGCAGCAGTGTCGGGCATACCGGCCCCCCTGCCGGACCGAATCCATGGCGCGCTAACGGAACGGCGCGACCGCAGATCGAGGAACCGGATCATCTGAAGCCGCGCATCACGGTGCTGACTCTCGGGGTCGAAGACTCTGAGGGGGCCGCTCGCCTTCTACCGTGATGGGCTGGGCCTCCCGCTCACCGGCTATCTCGGACGCATGATCTCCGAGAGGTCCTCGCGCGTGATCCCCCGGCTGGTCTGCCGCGACCCAGCGGCTGCCCGCATCGAGGAGACCACGGCGGAGGAGAGGGACCGGCGGTGATCCGACATCCTGGAGGAGGAACGCTCGTGAGATCGGCGGGGGAGCCGGTGATCGGGGCGGTGGTCGCAGCCCTCCTCGCTGGCCCGGCGGCGCTCCACGCCCAGGCCCCGGCGGCCGCCCGCTCCGAAATCGTGACCTATCAGAATCCCGTCGACGGCCTGCCTCTCTCCGCCCAACTCTTCATTCCTCCCGGTGAGGGCCCGTTTTCAGGCGTGGTCCTGCTCACCCTCGCGGGCGCGGGGGAGCTGATCGAGCGGCTCACCGACCTCGGCTGGGCAGTCCTCATGTCCGAGCGGCGCGGCATCGCCACCATCGAACACCTCCTGCGCGCGAGCTTCGACGACCTCGCGATCGACGTGCGGGCCGGCGCGGACTACCTAAGGCGGCGGCCGGAGGTGGACGCCACCAGGGTTGGCCTGATCGCGCAGGGCGGGGAGACCATGGCCGCTCTGCTGGCGGCGGTCGAGCCCCCCCTCCCGGCCTTCGTCGTGCTCCTGTCCACGACCGGCCTCCCGGGCGACCAGAGCTTCCGCATCGAGCAGCGGCAGATCGCGCTCAACCGCAACTACGATACGGAAGCGCTCGCGGCGCTCGACGACTTCGTGGTACAGCTCACCGAGATGGTCATCGCGGAGCCGTCGCTGGGGCTCCGTGCCTCCCGGATGCGCCCGATGCTCGAGGGGTCAGACGTGCGGCTCCCGCGCAGCGCCTCATTCCCCCCCAACCCCGAGGACCAAGTCCGCTTCTTCGCGAGCAGGTGGTGGCGCGACCTGTTCCTGTTCCGGCCGGATCTGGCGCTCGCCAAGCTCGCCGTGCCCACGCTCGTCGTGATGGGCGATCAGGATCCGATCACGCCCTACCAGGAGCACCTACCCGCGATCGCGCAGAGGCTCGCCGAAGCGCCCACCCAGGACGCGACCGCGTGTCTGGTCACCGGTCTAGTCCGGCACTCGATCACGCCCCCGATACTGGCCGTGCTCGAGCGCTGGCTCGGCGACCGGCTGACCGCGGACGGCTTCGTGTCCCGCCCCGGCGGCTGCATCGAGGCGCCGCTGCGCTGACGCTCAGTCGAGCGTCGCCAGCAGCCGGTCGAGCACCTCGTGGCTCTGGTTCATACCGGTCTCCATCCCGGAGTGCAGCATCCCGTCGCGCTCCTCGGTGGTGAAGAACAGCACGTCGCAGACGATTCGCGTGCGGCCGTCCCCGAGATCCTCGAACACGATGGTCTCACATGCGCACCGTGCGGCTCGGGCGGCAGTTCGACGCGGTCTTCGTGCAGGACGCCATCTGCTACATGGCGAGCGAAGCGGATCTGGGTCCCGCGCTGGAGACGGCGTTCCTGCACACCAGGCCGGGTGGCGCGGCGCTGTTCGCTCCCGACCACGTGCGCGAGACGTTTCGCCCCTCGACGGATCAGGGGGGGGGCAGACCAAGCCGGGAGCGACCGCCGCGCCATCCGGTAGCTGGAGTGGACGTGGGATCCGGATCCGGAGGATGAGCGATATACGGTGGACTACGTGCTCGTGCTGTGGGACGTGGACGCCACGCTTCGGGAGGAGCACGACCGCCATGTCGAGGGCTGTTCGAGCGTGCGCTCTAGCTCCGTTCGATCGAGGCGGTGGGTTACCGGGCGGAGGTGATACCCTTCGGGCACTCGGACTTCATGGACCCGATCAACGTCTTCGTCGGGCGGCGGCCCAGGTAAGGAAGTGAAGTGAGGAGCGAGATGAGAGATTGCCATGCCGCAGCACTGTGGGCCGTGCTCGCCGCCGTCGCCCTCGGAACGCCGTCCGCGCACGCGAGCGCGCAGGAGATCCGGGCCCCCGAACCCGCGCCCAGTCAGCGGGTGCGCGTGACTACCGTCGGGCCCGTCGCCGGACCCGCCCGCGTCACCGGTGAATTCCAGGAGTGGCGCGACAGCACGCTGGTCCTGCGGGCCCGGGGGGGTTCCGCGCACGATCCCGCTCCGCATGATCGAGGTGCTCGAGGTGAGCCGCGGCCGCGCCCCGGGTCCAGTGCCCACGCTGGCCGGACTCCTGCTCGGGACCGCCGTGGGGTTCGCGCTGGGGTGCGCCGCGAATCGGGACGACTGCGGGGTGTACTGCGGTGGACAGAGCGACGCGACCGTATTCACGGGCGCGGCCCTCAGGGACCGGGCGGCGCGGCCGGTGCGTTCCTCTTCCGGCGGGAGCAGTGGGCTGCGGTGGCCCTTCCGCCCCCGCGCTGACGCGGGAAGCGCCGGTCGGGACAACCTCAGGGGAGGTCGGATGCCATAAAATCGAAGCCGAAGCCAGGGAGCGCGGGGGAGCTGAACTACGCGATCACGCGGTTCGTGGACGCGTATCTCGTGGCGCGCGGAGGACTCCGCTACGCGCATCTGAACGAGGTGGTCGGCGCGCTCGAGTGCGCGAAGCTCGAGCTGTACCGCAGGCTGACTGGGCCATACGAGGACGCGAAGCGGAGGGAGACCGGTGACGTCTACCGCTCCCTCGAGAGGTGACGCGCGCGGCGTGCGCGCTCACCTTCGGAGGATGTGAGCCCGAGACGCCCCGTGAGCCGGTTCTGAGGGAGGCTGTTCTGCTCGAGGCGGCAGAGCGCATTTCTCCTTTCCGGAGACCACCTCATTCTCCCGCCGGCAGGAACGAGCGAGACGACGCTGCGCGTGAACCGGCACTTCGACTGCATGGAAACCTCGCTCGGCACGCGCGTTCCCCAGCTCGACACGCTTCCACACGTGGGCGCCCGGCGCGCGCCCCCCGGAGCGGACAGCTGCCTCTAGATGTGGAATCTCACCCTGGCGTTCGCGGCCGGGGTGACCCCGCCCCGGCTGGTGGCCGCCGACTACCCCCAGTTCGAATGGTGAGGACCCGATGCGCTCCCCGGTCGGACTCGTCCTGATCGTCGTCGGGATCGTTCTCGTCCTGGTGGGCGTGCTCGCCTGGAGCCGGCTGCTCGGCTGGTTCGGTGACCTCCCGGGCGACCTCCGTGTGGAGCGGCCGAATACCCGTATCTACGTGCCGATCACGTCGATGCTGATCGTGTCGGTGGTGCTCTCGCTCCTGATCGCCCTATTCAACCGGCTCAAGTAGCCGCCTGGGGGCCGTCCCGCTCGGAGCGAGGGCGCCTCGCCGGGCCCGGGGCGTGGGGGCGGCTCCGGGTCCGATCCACGGTGCTCGGATCGGCGGACGGGCTCCGGCGGTATGTTTATCCGGATGGCCGTCGCCCCAGGAGGGTGCTTGCTCCGACTCCGCATTCGCAGTGACAACCTGTCCAACGTCCCGCAGGCGCCACCCCCGATCGATCCGCGCGCGCTCCGGGTGGACGCTCACACCTATCGGGACCTGGAGATCTTCGAGGCCGCGACCGGGGCGAGCCTCTACGACCTCTTCAACGTGACCCGCACAACCGGGGGGGCCAAGCTGCTCCGCGCCCGGATGAAGAAGCCATGGGCGCGCATCGACCGGATCCGGGCCGTGCAGGAATCGCTCTCCTTCATCCTGGAGCACCGCGGGGAGTTCGAGCGGCTCCCCTGGGACACGGCTACGGGGGGCGTCGAGCGCTACCTGAAGCGCGGACTCCCGCTAGTGCACAAGGTGGGACGGCTGCCGCTCATGCTGGCCGCGTTGGATATGCGCTTTGCCGACATCCGCAGCTACAGTAGGATCGTACAGGGGGTGCTGTCCGCCGCATCGGTCGTGCACTCGCTGCGCGGCCTCCTCGCCGCGCTGGGGCCGTCCCGGGGCGAGGGGGAGCTGCGGCAGCTGCTCGACGAGATGCGCGAGCTGCTGGCGCGTCCCGACCTGGCCACCATGCCGAACGAGGACCGTTGGACTCTCGCTCCCTGGAGGGTACTCGACGTCGACCAGATGCTGCGGACCGATGCGCGCGCGACGCTGGTCCGACTGCTCCATCTCGTGTACGAGATGGACGCGCTGGTCGCGATGGCGGACACGATGGTGCGGTACGGCTTCGTGATGCCGGAGATCTGTGACGGCCCGCTCGAGGTGATCGCGGAGGACGTCTACCACCCCTTCATTGAGGGCGCCGTCCCCAACCCGGTCCGGCTCGATCAGAAGAAGCGCATGCTCTTCCTCACCGGCCCCAACATGGCCGGGAAGACCACGTACCTGCGCGCCGCCGGGATCGCGCTGTACCTGGCGCACCTGGGGGTGGGCGTCCCCGCCCGCTCCTTCCGCTTCTCTCCCTGCGAGCGTTTCTTTACCTCGATCACGATCACGGACGACGTCCGCGGGGGGGTGAGCTTCTTCCGCGCCGAGGCGCTGCGCATGAAGGCGATCGCTGAGGCCGTTTCCGAGGAAGCGCGCGTGGTGGCGCTCATGGACGAGCCGTTCAAGGGCACGAACCTGAAGGATGCGCTCGACGCCTCGCGCGAGGTCCTGGAGCGGCTTGCCGAGCGCGGGGGAAGCGTGTTCATGGTCGCCTCCCATCTGATCGAGCTGGGTGAGCGCATGACCGCGACCGGCCATGTCGATTGCCGGCTCTTCGAGGCGAGCGAGGCCGAGGGCCGGCTCCGCTTCGAGTACGTGCTCAGGCCGGGTATCTCGTCGCAGAGGCTCGGGATGCGCGTGCTCGAGGAGGAGGGGATTTTCGAGCTGCTGGACCGGGGCGCTACGACGCGTGCCGCGCCTTGAGGCTGCGCTCCAGCAGGCGGGCATCCTGCATGCGCTCGGTCCAGGTCGCGAAGTCCTCGATCGGGCCGCGCCAGCGCAGCGCCTCGACGTCCTCGAAGAGCGGCGCGTCCGTACGCAGGGTGGCCAGCCGCTTGAACAGGAGCGCGAGCTCCATCCGCGCGCCCAGCACCTCCGCAGGAAAGCGCTCGATCGGCCCGTAGCGCCCGAGTAGCCGGGCGGCCGTGGTGGGACCGATACCCGCGATCCCCGGATACCCGTCGGCGGCGTCCCCCACGAGCGCCAGCAGGTCCGGAATCAACTCGGGTCCCACCCCGAACTTAGCGCGCACGCGGGCCTCGTCGCAGACGGGCTCGTCCTTGCGGACCCTCTGGCGGAGCATCTGCACGACGCGGTCGCCGCGGACACACTGCGCGAGATCCTTGTCCGGTGTCCAGATGCAAACCTTCTCGACGCTCGGGTCGAGAGCCGCCAGATGCGCCGCGGAGGCGAGCGCGTCGTCCGCCTCCAGCTCGATCATCGGCCAGACCGCGACCCCCATCGCGGCCAGCGCCTCCTCGAGCGGATGGAATTGCGCCAAGAGCGCCGGCTCGATCCCTTCGCCCGTCTTGTATCCGTCCCACTGCGCATTGCGGAAGGATTCGATCACGTGATCGGTCGCGACGCCCAGGTGCGTGGCTCCCGCCTCCACCATCTGGAGGACCGTGCGCAGGACGCCGAGCACCGCGCCATAAGGCGGATCCTTGCCCTTGGTGAAGCGGCTCAGCCCGTAGAAATGGCGGAACAACTCGTACGTCCCGTCCAGTAGATGCACGATCACGAGCGGGACGTCCCCGTGTCCGCGCTCGGGTCCGCGGCGGACCCGCACCGGGCGCGATGACGGCGGACCCACAGACAACGGGCCCCCACCCGAAGCGTGAGGCGGAGGAAGCGCACCGCGCGATCGACGCGGTGTGGGCGTGGATAGGCCCCCGGCGCCTGCTCCTCAATCCGCGTCCTTCTCCTCGACCTCCCCGTCCCCCTCACCCCGGTCCTCAACCTGTCCCTTGGCGGCCGCCGTCTTGAACGCCCGGCTCTGGCGCAGGTACTGCGGGCTGTACTGCATGCCGTAGCGCGTCGTGAGCTTGGTCTCGCTCTTGCGCTTGCCGAACTCCGCGCGCTCGCGCTTCATCGTCTCGATCTCGTCCTCCGTCGCCTCGCGCAGCTGCGCGTCGTCCCGCGGAATGAAGAACACCTGGCCGATCGGCATGTTGTGCCCGCCCGGGAACACCTGGCCGGGCTGGAGCACGTAGCGGAACTCGCTCTCGTGCGGGTACCAGTCGGTCTCCACGCGGATCACGAGCATAGGGGCTTGCGGGCGGTCGATCTGGTTGAGCACCGGCACGTAGACGCTGTCCCAGCCGAAGGGGGTCCGGAAGTTGGTCGATCCCCTGAGCGTCACCGCGCCCGACGGCGTGTGCAGGTCCTCCGGGACGATGAAGGTGCGCATGATCCGCTTGGCGCCCTCCTCGTCGATCGGAGGGTTGGGCACCAGCAGCGTTGCCTCTTCCTTGATGAAGCCGATCGCGCCGACCGGCATGCTGACGATCACCTGGAAGAGTGGGGCCCATTTCCCCGGCTGCTCCGCGATGAAGAACATGAACTTGAAGCGGCCCTCCCCCTGGTATTCGACCATGAAGGACTCGCTCGGCTCCAGGGGTGGGTAGACCAGGTAGCCGAGCCCGCTTCCCGCCTCGAGCACCGGGCAGTGGCGCGCGTGCTGGGGGAGTAGGGGGCGTGAGCTCTCACGCCGGGGCTGGATGCCGACGCCGGGTCGGCTCGAGTTAGGCCAGGTCACGACTTCCATGGGGGCAATGCTGCCGGCAGCGGATGGGCCCCGTCAAGAGAGGCCCGGGTACACGCCCGGCCGCGGCGGAAGCGCGGGATAGTGCACTCCGGCGCACGGCCGTAGCATTGCGCAAGTCGCTCACTGACAACGTGATGCGGATCCCACACGCCACCGGAGGGACGGGATGAGCACGATCGACCTGCGCGCGGTCCAGGCTCCGCTCAAGGAGCGCTACGGTGCGGACCCGAACGCCGCCCAGATCACGCTCCACGCCGCCGGCTGGTTGGGCGAGGGGATCACCTGCCGCATCGACACGGCCCATGCGCTCGTCGAGGCCGGCCTCCATCCGGCGACCGGCGGCCCCGCCGCGTGCGCCGGCTCGGGCATACCTATTGCTCGAGGCGCTCGCCGCGTGCGCCGGCGTTACGCTGCTGGCGGTGGCCACCGCCATCGGCACCGAGGTGCGCGGCGGAACCGTACGGGTGGAGGGCAATCTGGACTTCCGGGGCACGCTCGGCGTGTCCAAGGACGTGCCGGTGGGATTCCGCGAAATCCGCCTTCGATTCAAGCTGGAGAGCCCCGAGCAAATCGCGAGTCTGATCCGCCTCACCGAACGCTACTGCGTCGTGCTACAGACGCTCCGCTCCGGGCCGCTCCTCGAGACCTCGTATACCGCGAGCGCGGAGTCCGCCGCGTGAGCGCGGCGGTGCCCGGGCGGTGGCGGGCCGCCGCTCCGGGGGCTGACGCGATGCGGCCTGCCGGGCGGCGGTGGAGCGCAGGGCTCGGCGCGGTGCTGGGCCTAGGGGCCGCCCTGGTCGGCGGGGGGCATCCGGCTCCCCGGGTGCGGCTCGCCTCACCCCGTTGCCGACCAGAGCGCCGGCACCATCACGGACGAGGATGGGGCGTACCGCATCGCCGTCCCGTCTCCGGGCGCCTACGCGGTCAAGGCTGCGCGCGCGGGATTCACCCGCGACAGCCTCACCGTCACCGTGGCACCCGGGGCGAAGCGCGAGTGCGGACTTCATCCTGCGCGCGTCCCCGCCCTGCCAGGGGCCCTGCTTCGATGGCCGTGGCAACCCCATCACCGGCTGCTGAATGCCCATCCCGTGCCGGCATTGCCCTGGCTCCCGCCCGTCGCGAACGTCTCTCGTCGGGGAGGGGGGTGGGCCAGGGCCGTGAATCCACGGGAGGAGGAGCGCCATGCCCAGACGCAGGGCTAGCCGCAGACACAAGGTCAACGTGCACCTCCAGGTGTTCGAGATCTCGAAGGCGGGCACCTCGCTCGACCTGGAGATCTTCTCCGCGGGACAGAAGCTGGGCGAGCTTCAGATCGGGCGGGGCTCGATCAACTGGCGTGGGGGGCAGCGCAAGATCACGAAGCGCATCCGCCCTCGAGCGAGGCAGCCTGGGTGCGGGGCGGGCGGCGCTTGGGGGCGCTCACGGTCGGCTACAACCTGCTTGAGACGGTCGTCTCGATCGGGGCCGGATGGGTGGCGGGGAGCACGGCTCTGCTCGGCTTCGGGGTTGACTCGCTGGTCGAGAGCGGCTCCGGCGTGGTGGTGCTCTGGAGGCTGCAGCACCCCGATCGGCACATGCAGCGGGAAGCCCGCGCACTCCAGCTGGTCGGCGTCTCGCTGCTGCTGCTCGCCCTGTACGTCGCGGTCGAGGCCGTCCGCTCACTCGTCGCGCGCGAGGCCCCGAGTCCGAGCGTGGTGGGAATCGCGCTCGCGATCTCGTCCCGCGTGGTGATGCCCTGGCTGGCCCGACAGAAGCGACGTGTTGCGCGCGCGCTGGGGAGCGGAGCGGTGCAGGCGGATTCGCGCCAGACCTCGATCTGCGCGTACCTGTCGGCGATCCTGCTGGCCGGGCTCGGGCTGAACGCACTGCTGGGGTGGTGGTGGGCAGACCCCGCGGCGGCACTCGCCCCATGACCCCGCTGATCGTCCGTGAGGGGCTCGAGGCGGTCCAGGGACGAACCTACTGCGACTGCGCCTGAGGCCACTCCGCGTGCGCGCGATCCGCGTCCACCGCCCCGGCACCCCAGAAGCGATGAAGCTCGAGGAGGCTCCCGTGTCTGCCCCGGGCCCGGGGCAGGCGCGCGTCCGGGTCGCGTACGCGGGGGTCAACTACATCGACGTCTACCACCGGACCGGGGCGTATCCGTTGCCGGTCCCCTTCACCCCCGGCTCAGAGGGAGCGGGCGTCGTCGACGCGGTGGGCGAGGGAGTCGAGCTCGACGTCGGGGACCGCGTCGCCTGGGCGATGCATCCCGGTAGTTACGCGGAGGAGGTGCTAGTCGACGCGTGGAAGCTGGTGCCGGTCCCGGAGAACGCGGAGCTCGCCACCGCGGCCGCGATCATGCTCCAGGGGATGACCGCACACTACCTCACACACAGCACGTTCCCGATCCGCCAGGGCGACGTCGCGCTCGTGCACGCGGCGGCGGGCGGCGTCGGGCTGCTCCTCACGCAGATCGCAAAGCGGCGGGGGGCGCGCGTGATCGGCACGGTCTCGACCGAGGAGAAGGCCGCGCTGGCGCGGGCCGCCGGCGCCGACGAGGTGGTGCTGTACACAAAGGAGAGCTTCAGGGACGCGGCACGCCGCGCCACCGGCGGGCGCGGGGTCGAGGTCGTCTACGACTCGGTCGGGCAGACCACATTCACGGACAGCCTGGACTCGCTCCGCGCGCGGGGATATTTGGTGCTGTTCGGCCAGTCGAGTGGCCCCGTCGCATCCTTCGATCCCGGCCTGCTCGCGCAGAAGGG
>Ga0310123_10001535_pt1 | contig 19039 bp, 7 predicted proteins | sample CB6_AW_1057_MG_FD_203505 | JGI IMG/M metagenome (GOLD analysis project Ga0310123, IMG submission 203505) | Marine microbial communities from Western Arctic Ocean, Canada - CB6_AW_1057 | ecosystem: Environmental > Aquatic > Marine > Oceanic | place: Canada: Western Arctic Ocean | collected... | reverse complement strand
ATCGATGGCCGGCTGTTCCCGTTTGGGGCGATCCGCTTGTTGCGCAAGCGTCATGAGTTGAAACGGGTGCGGATGATCAGCACGAACGTGGTGCCGGAGTATCAACGTTGGGGCATAGGACTCGTGTTGTTGAAAGGATTGGTACCCAAGATCATGGATTGGGGCATCCAGGAGGCCGAGTTTTCCTGGGTGTTGGAATCGAATAACCTTTCGCGAGGCAGCCTCAAAAAAGGCGGCGCGAAGCTGACGAAGACGTATCGCATCTTCGATTTTCCACCGACCGACGAGCCGTAACTTTGGACGCGCGGCCCGCCAAAGACTGCCCAATCGGTACGATTGAGGCGTCCGCTCGGATGCTGAGACCGCCGTGGCTTGTTGGGCCAGCATTGCGTGGATACAATCGTCGAGGGTTGCCGATAAAAGGGGCTGCCGATAAATGCGGTGACTAGTGTGCAAACAATGTGCAGCGGTCCGTCGATTTTTTCAAGGCGGTCGGAGCGATTCTGGACCCACCTCGTGCGGATCGTTGTCGGCCAAGATCAAGGGATGCGACTGCCGTGCGGGAAATTGTCATAACGGGCATGGGGGTGGTCAGCCCGATCGGCATCGGTCGCGAAGCGTTCTGGGCATCGCTCGATGCGGGCCGCAGCGGCGTACGGGCTGTGTCCACACTCAACGACGACTGCTGGCCGGTGCATATTGGCGGCGAGGTTGTCGACTTCGATCCAAAGCGTTTCGTTCGGCCGCGCAAAAGCCTGAAGGTGATGTCACCCGAAATCCGATTCGCCTACGCGGCCGCGGACATGGCCTGCAGCGACGGACAGCTTGAAGTCGACGGCATGGACAGCGAGCGACTGGGGGTCGTGTTCGGCGCGGATATGATCTACTGTGACTTAGAAGAGATTATCAGCGCCTATCGGGGCTGTCTGGTCGACGGTAAGTTCGATTATTCGCAGTGGGGCGGGCATGCGCTCAGCGAGTTACATCCGCTGTGGATGCTCAAGTATTTGCCCAACATGTCGGCGTGCCATATTGGAATTGCACGTAATGCACGAGGCCCGACCAATTCGATCATTCTTAGCGAAGCGTCGAGTCTGTCGGCGATCGGGGAAGGGGTTCGCGTCATCGAGCGCGGCCAGGCCGACGCGATGATCGTCGGCGGCGCGGGGGCACGGATTCATCCCACGTCACTTTCGTTTCGAGGAGATAAGCTGGTGTCCCGCAGCAATGGCAATCCGAGTCGTGCATGTCGGCCATTCGATGCCGAGCGCGACGGAATCGTCAATGGAGAAGGTGCGGGCGCGTTTCTCATTGAAGACTGCCAACATGCCCAGCGCCGCGGTGCGAAGGTGCTCGCGCGTGTGCTCGGTTACGCGAGCACGTTTGAAGCGTTCCAGAACGACGGTGCGATGACGGGCCAGGCGATCCGCGATTCGATCGACGGTGCGCTGCACGCCAGCGGTCTTGCAGCCGATGCGATTGGTCACGTCAACGCGAATGGGCTGAGTACGCCGATGCACGATCGAATCGAAGCGCAAGCGATTTGCGATCGGTTGGGCGAGGTTCCGGTGACCGCCTTGAAGAGCTATTTCGGTGATCTGGGCGCGGGGACCGGGGCGGTGGAGCTGGTCGGCAGTGTACTGGCGCTCGAGGAGGGACAGATTCCGGCCACGTTGAACTACGAGAACCCGGACGAGGCGTGTCCGGTAAACGTGGTACACGGCAAGTCGCAACCGATGAAGTACCCTACGGCGCTGCTACTGAATCAGTCGACGTCCGGCCAGGCAGTCGCGCTGGTAATCGCCAGCGAGGATTTTGCCAGCGGATGATGCGAGGTATCTAGGCGACCGCCGGCGCAACCGCTCGCCGCGGCGAGCGGCTAGGGAAAGCTTGTTACATTCGCACGGATCGGTGCGGTGTATCATGGCGAATTTGTGAAGCGGGCACGATGATTTGACTCGGAGGCGTGGTGTGGTCGGAGGGTGGCTGCGAGTTTTCTGTATGCTGTTTGTCCAGACGGCCGCAGAAGAAGCGTCCGACCGGTCCGGCAAGAATAGCGGGCAGCAGGAGCAGATCGCCAATCAGAGCCGCCGTGAGCAAGGTGACCATCAGGTAGCCGAACTGCTGTGTCGGCGTGAATGAGCTTAAGGCAAACACGGCCAACCCGAGGCCACCGATGATCGTGGTTTGTGCCATCGCGAGGGCACACCGCTCGTAGGCGATTATGGTGGCCGCTTTGCGGTCCCCCGTCTCGATCATGCCCTTGCGGAACCAATACAAGAAATGGATCGTATCGTCGACCGCCACGCCCAATGCGACACTGGCGCACATCATGATGCCAATGTCGACCTTGATACCAAGCCATCCGAGAGAGCCAAAGATGAGGACGATCGGAAATATGTTGGGGATCATCGACACCAGGCCGGCTGAAACGCTTTTGAGAATGCACATCATGATTAGGGCGATCAGGACGGCTGCGAAGGCGATGCTTTCTTGAAGACTGATCAAAAGTTCCCGCTGAGTTTTGTAGACCAAAGGGATGACGCCCGTATAGACGACCGAGATGCCGGCATGTGCGGGCTCAGAATTCGGCGTTTGGGAATTCGGTGAGGAAGCCAGATCGACCGTCAGGGTCGTCTGTTTGGCCAGATGGGATGCTTCCGAGGGGTTCAATTGGGTCGCGATCACGACACAGTCTTGCTTGGCGAGTGCGGATTGTAATTTGGCGATCGTAGCTTCTCGTTGGGACGCATCCTGGGGCAGCCGAGCAAGATCGGAGACGCGGACCCTTTTTGCGCCCGATTCTTTGAGCAGTGTTTCTAGCCGCTTGATGGCATCCACGTCCAATGCCCCGTCGGAACTGTCCGCCAAAATATAAACCCTCGCATCGTGGAGATTTTTTTCTTGAGCGTACAGTTGGCCGACAATCCGATTGCGCCACTGATAGACGGCGAGGATCGGTTCAATATGGTCGCGTAGTTCATGAATGAAAACGCCGTAGTCGACGTCGTTGAGTGCTTCGACACGGGCGCTGACCCGCCACAGTTCGGCACCGGGTTGAGATGGGCCAGGCTGAGATGAGATCGATTCCGGCGTGAGTGGATCCGTCTCCAGGGCGAGATAGTCACCGTCGATCAACTCGTCGCGATGCTTTTCCAATTGACTGTTGAGGGCGGCTTGTCGCGCAACTTGGGTGAGTCTCAGCGAGGAGGCCTTTGCTTGGGGTACAAAGTCGGCCGCGGAGAGCGATTTGCCAATGCTGGGCAGACTTTCCAATTGGTCGCGGATTGTCCGGATAATTTCAACTCGTTCGGCCATCGTGTACCGATACTGACCGCCCGCTTCGGGGTCGTTTTGTCCGCCACGACACAACTCGGCCGGCACACGGAGGATCACCTCCAACGGAACCAGGTTGCCCAAGTTCTTTTCAATCCAGGCGTAGTCGTTAATGATGTCCGCGTCGTGGTCGAACAGTTTGAGAAGCTGAACCGACGTCTCAATTTTCGTGAGGCCGATGGCGGCCACGATCATCACCATCAGCCAGGCGGCGCAGACCAATTTGTGCCGATGTGTGACGAATCGAAATGTGCGACGGACCAACGGCGGCAGATCGCCGCCGTGCGATCGGTTGGGAGTGTCGTTTTGGCTCGCTTTAGGCGGCCGCAGTTTGGGCGTGAATCGATACAGGCAGGCGGGCAGCCAAGTGAAAAGCAGTGCCAACGTACCCATCACGCCAGTGGCAGAGAAAATGCCGAATTTCTTGATCGGCGTGATGTCACTCAGGTAGAGTGAGCCCAAGCCGACCGCCGTGGTGATCGCGGCGAGCGTACAGGGCAGCCATCCGTAGCGGATCGCCTTTTCCGCCGCACCGTGTCGACCCGTTTCCTGCACGGCGTCGCGGTAGTAGTTAATGATATGAATCGCGCCGGACAGCCCCAGCACGTAGACGACGGCCGGCATCGACATCAGGATGGCGTCGGCCGTGCCGAAGTCCGCTTCGGCAAGCCCCAGCACAAGGATCTCAAAGAGTCCAAAATAGTAAACGACCGCCAAGCTCAGGGCGGCGCTGATGACGCCGACGGCAAATACGATCAAGGTGAGCGTCCAACTGCGGAGACACCAATACGAGAGAAACAGTCCGACCACTCCGGCACAGCCTGCCAGAATGATGAGCGTGCGTTCGCCTTCGATGTCGATGGTCACGTTATCGACGGGCGGACCGCCCATGTGAAAATGTTCGGTTTTGATGTCGCATTGATCGAGGGCGATCTGTTCGATCTGCCCGATCGCGTAACGCATTCTGCGATTGGATTTGACGACTTCGTCCGACAAGGTCGCGATCAAACAGGTAACGCGAGCGTCGTCGTCCTGCCCTTCCGGTCGAGGACCGACCATCGCACCTTCGAGTCGGCGGATTGCCGCGGTTTGGCTGATACCCAACGACGAAGTGAGTTGATCGAGCGTCTCGGGCCCAGTAACGATCGACTTATAGAGTCGATGACCGCCTGCTTCGGGTTCGGCACGGGCGGAGAGCAGTTTTCTGGAAAGAAGGGTCAGCTTTTCTTGGTTGCCCAGTGTGCATCCGTTCCAACTGACAATCGCGAATTGTTCGCCAGGAAAGTGATGATGAAACCAATCGAGTTCCCGCGATTCTTCGTAGCTCGGAGGCAGCCAATCTTTCACGTTATTGTTGTTGCTCTCGATCGCCCGCCGCGCGCCGCGAAGAACCGGGAAAGCAAAAGCCGCCAACGTCAAAAATATGATGAAATAGTTGCGTGCGAAAAATGGTTGCTTCATGGTTTTTAAGTTGTCAGAGCGTCAGCGGAGTTCGCCTGTTAAGAGCCGACAGAGGTGCAAGTGCGTGTCAGCCCGAACTGCCGATAGTCGCCCGAGTTGTCATTGGTCAAATGTTCAGGCCGTTGCATGGTCAGCCCCGTCTCACGATCAACCGGAGGAGTTCGTCTCGCCGAGCAAGAAGCGGCGGCCCGATTGATCTTGCCTTGATCGACCCAGCCACCGAGCGGCTACGGACATGTTCGGGTCGCATCCGGCGGGGGGCCCCTTTCTCTAGCTGCCCTAAATATCGTCCTCGACCACTTAGTTACAAGGTTACCCGTCGAGGATCGCCGAGTCCATGCCGATCTGCCGGAAGCGATTGGAAAAATTCGACTTACGGCAAGTCAAGCTGCTCAACCGGCCTCATCGGAAGACTCGGGCATTTGAGCGTCACCACTACCTTTGAGCGGCACCACTACCAGTGGAGTTCCATACCGGTCGAGAAGCCCATGTACTGCAAGCCGCCGGCCGTGTTGATGGCCTGGACGGGTGCCGACTGTCCGCCGAGCCTCACTCCACGGAGTTCGCGCAAGGCCAGGGTCAGGGAGTTGACCCAGAGCGCCTCGTAGCCGACTCGAAACGACAGATTTGGCCTGGCGAAGTAGGTCGCGTGCAGGCCGATCTCACCGATGAAACCGATCACATCTCGGTCAGCTCGATTGTTGTCCACGTCGAAAGTGTCGGGCGTTGCTGCCACGTCGCGCGAATGAACACTGATGTTGCGTCCGGCGAAGTTGACATACGGGCCGGCTTTGCCGTCGAATTCGAGACTCCAGCGCTTGTGTTGATAAATGGCCTCGCCGCCGAATTGAAATCCGATCAGGTCGTTTTGGGAACGGACACGTGCTATGCCGCCCGCATCGCGGCCGGTTGCTTCGGTTTCGATATTGAACAACTCGTCAATGCTCATCCACCGGAGGCCAAAGAGATAGCCGTAGAGCATTTCGGGCTGCATTTCCCGATTCCACCGTCCATTGGCATCGAGCATCAGGACGTCACGTTGCAGACGGCGACGCATGCGGTAATTCCACTCCAAGTTGCTCAGTCGTGATTCGTAATCAAACGACATAACATCGATTTGGGTGAAGCCCGGAACAAACGGGATGAGGGCGCTGAACAATGCGTCGTCTGAGATCGATCGGACGACACCGTCTGCCCCCCACTTGCCGGGACCCATGAACGTGAATTCCGCCGTATGGTCACGGTTGTTGGCGTCCCGGTACAGGAATCGTCCCAAGGTTAATTTTGCGTTCGCCGCGAGGCCTCCCACGGTTCTTGAGATTGCAAAGATTTGAGCGATCTGGCTGACACCAATGTTCGAAAAATCGACCGCTATGGTCTTGTTCTTGTAGTTGTCCATCTGAAGGAGGACAACTTCCTGGCGGGTGTACCAAAAGCCACGGCGAAACCAGGTGCCGCTGCTCAGAAGCGGGGCAAACTCGTCGTCGTACGAATCACCCTCGAGGAGCGAATGGTCATCGAGCAGTGAAATGTCTTCGGCGGTCATTTCATCGGCGCTGAAGGCACGGCGATCGCCCGTTGGGCTGGGAAGTTCTTCCGCGAGATCCAGCTCGCTGGGAATGCCGTCCAGATCGGGGGCTTCGGCAACCAGCTCTGGCACAAAAAGGAGCTGCGCATCGGCCCGCGCGGCTAACAATCCAAATGCCAGCAACGCGAGAAATCCGGTTTGCCAAACTCGGGCAGTCACTTTTCGGGGCTCTCCAGGGGATATCATGTCTACGGCGTGGGCCATTGTCCGACAGCGCAATCGAAGTAACTTACGGACCGACCCGATGTCCGTCCGTTCCGTTATCGTCGCCCACCCACCTCCAATGCAGGAATAATCGTTAGAATCAACAAAAATTACGCGACCGACAAAGTAAACACTGTCTTACCAAGCTATGCATCTTATCCATACTTGCGCCCTGCTTGGTTTCAGACAGACCGCGATGCTGGAAAGTCGTGTCCCCAGTCATATTGGCCAAAGGTGGCGGCCGGAGTGCTTCTTAACTCAGTTTTGATGTCCGTAGCGGGACCGACGCGCTTGGTCCTTCGCGCTCGCTGCGTCGGGCTGCTAGACTGGCGCCGTTAAAAACGGGGACTGGTTCCCGAATTATCACGGAAATCCCGAGAATCAAGAACTGACGAGGGTGCCTGTCCCCGTTTTTTACCCCCGTTTGCAAAGGAAACTCGCCTGATGCCGTCCCCGCTTGAATCGTTAATCGCCAGTGGCACGAAGCTGTGGCTCGATTCGATTGATCCAGATCTGGTCCGGGCAAACCATGCCCTGGGAGCGACCGGCGCGACATCGAACCCGGCGATCATCAGCGACCTGATCCAGACCGGGCGGTTCGATGACGAGCTCGTGTCGCTGTTCTTCAAGACCCGCGATGTCGACCAGGTCGCGTGGCAGTTGACCGACCAACTGGTCCGAGCGGCACAGGATGTATTCCTCAAAGTCTGGGAAGAAAGCCGCGGCGACGATGGTTACGTCAGCTTTGAACTCGACCCGCTGCTCGAAGACCCGCAGCACGGCCCGCCACATGAGCGGCGTGTGCAACAGTATATTGAGCTTGGCAAAAAGTGGTCGGCGGATCACAAAAATCGCATGATCAAAGTTCCGGCGACGCCAGCGGGCTTGGACGCTCTGGAAGATTTGGCTGCCGCGGGAGTAACGCTGAACGTAACGCTCATTTTTTCCGCCCGGCAATACGAGATCGCACGGGATGCGGTTTGGCGCGGGGCTCAGCGGTACGACGACCTGGATCATTTCAAGAGCGTCTACAGCATTTTCGTTTCGCGGACGGATGTGTACACTGAGAAACATGTGTCCGATCTCTCGCCCCAGTCCCAAGGGCAGGCGGGTATCGTCGTCGCTAAGCGTATCTGGGCGGCGAATCGCCAGTTTTGGGCCGATAAACAGTTACCATTAGCGCAAGAAATAATTTTCGCCAGTACCGGCACGAAAAAACCGGAAGATCCGCCCTGGAAATATGTCGAAGCGTTTGCCGGCAGTGATATTGAGACGAATCCACCGGCGACGAACGACGCCGTCGAAGCGAGTGGTCGGACCATCGGTCGACAGGTGGATCAGTTGCCCCCGGCGGAAGTGCTGACGGAAATCGATGCGAAGATTGACATGGCGCACCTGGAGGCCACATTGATGGACGAAGGGATTCAGAAATTTGCCGATCCCCAGAAGGCCCTGCTGGCCTTAATTGCAGAGAAGCAGAGGGAAAGTCGAAGAGTCGAAAAGTCAAAGAGTTGAAGAGTAAATCAAACCTTGGACTCTTCGACTTTTGGACCTTTTGACTTTCGTAAACTGGAAACGTTATGCCACTGGATCCCTACGCCCGGTGTCCGTGCGGAAGCGGTAAGAAGCTGAAATTCTGCTGCCCTGACCTGACGAGCGAAATGGAGAAAATCCAAAAGATGCTCGATGGCGACCAGCGGGCGGCATGTCTCGAGCATATCCGTGGCCTGGAGACCAAGTATCCCCAGCGGGCCTCGCTGTGGGGATTGCAGGCGATGCTCGAGATGCAGCTTGGACAGACGGACGATGCGAGGGCGACGCTCGACCGGTTCTTGGAAAAACACCCGGGCAATCCCGTTGGATTGGCCGAGCGGGCGATGCTCGTGGCAGTGACCGAGGGTGGCCGGGCGGCCGTTGCTCCGATGCAGGATGCGCTCAGTGCGCTCGACAAGTTTTTGCCGGGCCGAGTGTTCGAGGCGATCGGTACCGTCGGGCATGCGTTACTGGCTCAGGGCGAAATGTTTGCGACGCGGGCGCACTTTATGCTTTGCGCCAACATCGGCGGTGTGGACGACAAACGGGCCGTGGAGTGGTTGCTCCGTTTCAATGCCGACACACGTATTCCGGTGATGATCAAAGAGCCGCCCTCGATGGTTGCTCCGCCGCAGGGCGTCGCCTGGCAAGCTGCCTGTAACGAAGCGCTGCGATTGGCCAGTCGCGGTCGATGGCGCGATGCGGTGGGCCAAATCGAGGGAGCGATCACTTCGACGGGCGACGTGCCTGAGTTGTGGCGCAACTTGGCGCTACTGAAAGGATGGCTAGCCGACACGCCGGGCGCCGTCGAAGCCTTGCGAAAGTGGATCTCGTTGGATATGCCGTTGGACGACGCAGTCGAAGTCGAAGCGCTCGCGCAGCTTCTGGATCGCGGCACAGAAAATGACGACGCTGAAAACGACACCACGGTAAAAGACACAGAGCAGGTGGAAACCGTCTGCATCTCGTTCGTGATCACCGATGTCGAGAAGGCCGAGGCGGCGCTGGCGGCCGATGCCCGAGCCGATCGATCGGGCGAAGACCCTGCGACGCTGGTCGAAGAAGGAGAACCGAGGCCGCGCTCTGTTTTTCATCTGCTCGATCGGCCGCTGCCCGAGACGGGCGTCGGCATCGCCCGCGAGGCGATTCCTCACATCACCGCGAGGCTGCTGATCTTCGGTCGCCAGACCGATCGCGAGCCACAGCTTGAGCTGATCACCGCGCGGGATGAACGATACGATGCGACGCGCAAAATCTTGCAGGACGTGATGGGCGATGTGTTGGGCTCTCAAGTGGATGAAGAAGTCGTGAGCCAAACCTCACGGGTCAATCACGCGATGGGTTGGAGCTGGCGGCTGCCCGATGACACGCCGGTCGAACATCAGCAAGAGCTACTCAAGGAACAGCGCCACGCGGCGATTTTTGAAACATGGCCCAAGTTGGCGTTGCCGGACCTGGGCGGTAGAACAATCGAGGAAACGGCCTCAGACTCGAACGGCCCAGACTCCAAAGGAAAGATCCAGGCGCTGGCGGCCATTCTGCTCATCGAACAGACGGACACCGTCGAGATGAGCCGGTTCGACATGAATGAGTTGCGAGAGAAGCTCGGATTGCCGACTGCCGATCCGATTGATCCGACCGGGTGGAACGCCGGGCAGGTCTCACTCGCACGGGCAACGCGGCTGCTGGCCGATAAACTTTCGGACGATGCGTTGCTAAACATTTACCGGCGGGCGGCAATGCTCGGTGCGCGGGCGGCGGTTCGCAAGCTGGCGAGCGAGGTCGTCGAGCGCGAGAGTCTCAAGAACAGGGTCGATCGGGCCGAGGCGTATGGGCTGCTCGCCCGCTGTGCGCTCGACTTGGATGAGGAAGTGACCTTCGTCGAGCACGCCCGCGACGCGGCCACCGAGGCGGGCGAGTCACCGGCCGAATGGCTGTTGATGTTGCTCACACTGCTAATTGAGCGTGGCGACGCGACGGAAGTTCAACGGCTCGTCACGCAAATTCAAGCCGATCACATGCAGGAAGAGGGAGTGCCCGAAGCGATGCTTCAGGTTCTGTACGCAGCCGGGATCATCGATCCTGGCACGGGACCGTTGGCCGAAAGACAACAGCCGGCGCAACAACAACCGGCTATCGCCGTGCCGTCCCAGGCCCCATCACCTGGAGCGCCGTCACCTGAAGCACCATCCGGTAAGATATGGACACCCGGCGGCGAGAGCGGCTCGCAGGGCCAGAAGTCCAAAATTTGGACGCCGTAATTGGATTGCAACGGATTGAATTGCAACCGTCCGGTAATTGAGGCCGTCCGGTAGTTTTCATGTCTAAGCACGACGAACAATTCATGCGGCGGGCGCTCGAGCTGGCGGGGCGGGGTGAGGGCCACGTCGAGCCGAATCCGATGGTCGGCTGCGTCATCGTCTCCGAGGGCGAGATCGTTGGCGAGGGTTGGCATCGAAAGTTTGGCGGCCCACACGCCGAGATCGAAGCGATCCGTGCGGCCGGTCCGAGAGCCCAGGACGCGACGCTTTATGTGACGATCGAGCCCTGTTGTCACCAGGGCAAGACGCCGCCCTGCACGCAAGCCATTCTCGATGCGGGCGTACATCGCGTCGTCACGGCGCTCGGTGATCCGAATCCAGACATTAGCGGCGGCGGGATTGAAAAAATTCGCGAGGCCGGCATCGAAGTTTACGTAGGCCTGGCTGAGGACGTGGCCCGCGATCTGTGCGCGCCTTATCTCAAGCTGGTAACAACCGGGAGTCCTTGGATCATCGCCAAGTGGGCGATGACGCTCGACGGCAAGATGGCGACCCGTTCGGGCAATAGCAAGTGGATATCCGGCGAGGCATCGCGATCGATCGTTCACGTGCTACGCGGTCGCGTAGATGCCGTCGTTGTGGGTCGCGGGACTGCCGAGGCCGATGACCCGCTGCTGACAGCCCGGCCGGTGGGACCGCGAACGGCGACGCGCATCGTGGTCGACTCGGCCGCACGGCTCTCGCTTGAAAGTCAGTTGGTCCGCACCGCCCGTGACGCGCCGGTGTTGGTCGCCTGCGCAGACGACGCGCCGCAGAGCGCAGAGCAACAACTTACATCAGCGGGCGTGGAAGTGTTGCGATGCGCCGGCGCGACCCGTGGCGAGCGGATGGAAGCACTGCTCGGCGAGTTGGGCCGACGCCGCATGACCAACGTGCTGGTCGAGGGAGGCTCCGAGCTACTAGGCAGCTTGTTCGATGCCCAATTGATCGATGAGGTGCATATGTTTATCGCACCGAAGATCCTCGGCGGACCGGATGCACCGAGCCCCATCGTGGGAACCGGCGTCGAGCAGATGGCCGACGCCTGCCGGCTCGCGTCGCTGAAGATCGAGCAGGTGGGCGACGACGTCTACCTCTCGGGCCGCGTGGCACGTCTCTAGCACCCCGGCTGCTAACGAACCAGCCCAGAATCCGTAGCAATGCAGCAGCCGGGGTGCTTCCACGCGTCCTGTGTGCGGCCCCAGCCGCTTATCCGAGCCGGACCCACTCCCTGAAATTTCGCGATCTTGCCGGGTAGGTCGCCTGTGCCCTAAAATGAGCGATTCGGTTTTTGCCCGTATCCGCCCGACCCCCCCCCCTCGCACCCACGACGCGACGCCATGCCTGCCGCCGATCTTGTTGTCCGAGGTGCTCGCGAACACAACTTGTGCGACGTCGACCTGGTGTTGCCGCGCAACAAGTTGATTTGTCTGACCGGTGTTTCGGGCTCAGGCAAAAGTTCGCTGGCATTCGATACGTTGTATGCCGAGGGGCAACGGCGGTACGTCGAAAGTCTCTCAACCTTTGCAAGGCAGTTTCTTGGACAGATGCCCAAGCCGGACGTCGATTTTATCGGCGGTCTGAGTCCATCGATCTCGATCTCACAGAAAACATCGGGCCGCAATCCGCGGAGCACGGTCGGCACGATCACCGAGATCTACGACTATCTGCGTGTGCTGTACGCCCGCACTGGGCAGGGGCATTGCCCGGTTTGCGAGCGGCCGATCACCGCACAGTCGCGCGAACAGATCATCGGCACGATCATGGCCCAAGCTGAGGGCACTCGGTTCATGGTGCTGGCGCTATTGATTCGCGGCCAGAAGGGCGAGTATCGCGACCTGTTCGACGATCTGTTGAAGCAAGGCTTTGTGCGGGCACGGGTCGACGGCCAAATTGTTTCGCTCACCGACGACTTGTCGCTCGATCGTCAGATGCGGCACGACATCGAGGTCGTGGTCGATCGGTTGACGGCCGGGCCCAAGTCGCGCACGCGGGTGGCCGAGGCGGTCGAGATCGCACTGCGGATGGGCGAGGGCAATTTGATCATCGCGCCCGAGGCGGCCGACCGGGAGAGTTCCGGCTGGTCGAAGCCGCCGACAACATCATCTACGACACCCTCGACACCGCGCCGAAGTCGAGGGGGACTGCAGCCTGGCGACACGGCGCTTTCGGCCGATTTCGCTTGTACGCATTGTTCGTTAAGCTTTGCTCCGCCGAGTCCGCAGTTGTTCAGCTTCAACAGCCCGCATGGCATGTGCGAGTCGTGCGACGGGCTGGGCGAATTCTTCAGCTTCGACCCGGAGACCTTAGCAACCGAACCGGACAAGACGTTCAAGCAAGGCTGTCTCGAGTTGATCGGCAAGTGGAAGGACCTGGGCCGTTGGCGAAGGCACATCTACCAGGGCGTTGCGGACACGATGGAGCGAACGTTCCAACTGCCGGCCGGCACTTTTTTAGAAACACCTTGGCGGGAACTGGATCTGCAGCTGCGAGACCTCCTCCTATGGGGAACGGGTGAAACACACATTACATTCACCTGGCGAGCGGGCAGCGCCGGACAAAAGTATGGCGGACAATACGAGGGCATCATTCCCGACCTGGTCAGCAAGTACGGTAGCGCGAAAAGCAAACCACAGATCAACCGGCTGGAACGCTTCATGCGTGTGATCTGCTGTCCCGATTGCCAGGGAGAGCGCCTGAATCCGCAGGCCCGGGCCGTGACGATCACCAGCGCCAGTCCCCGGTTTTCCGGCCGCAATGCGATGTCTCTTCCACAAGTTTGCCATTTGCCCGTCTCCGATGCTGTTGAGTTTTTCAGCGAACTGGAAATGGAGGGCACGCGGGCGATCATTGCGGCCGAGGCGCTCAAAGAGATTCGTGGTCGGCTCGGCTTCTTAGAGAATGTCGGGCTCGATTACCTCAGTCTTGAACGTACCGCGCCGACGCTCTCCGGCGGCGAGTCGCAGCGTATTCGCCTCGCTGGCCAGATCGGCTGCGGGCTCGTCGGCGTACTCTACATCCTAGATGAACCGTCCATCGGCTTACATCCGCGCGACAACGACCGGCTGCTTTCGACGCTTGGCGACCTGCGCGATTTAGGCAACACGGTGATCGTCGTCGAACATGACGAAGACACGATGCGGGCGGCTGACCACATCATCGACTTCGGGCCGGGACCCGGTGTACGGGGCGGAAAGATTGTGGCCCTGGGCACGGCCGACGACGTGGCTGGCGAAAAACAGAGCGTGACCGGTGCGTATCTTTCTGGCGAGAAGAAGATCGCCGTCCCGCCCACGCGGCGGCCGACGGATCGAGGGCGGATCACCGTCGTCGGGGCGTCGCACAATAATCTGAAAGATGTCGACGTAGAGATTCCGCTTGGTGCCTTTGTTTGCATCACGGGCGTTTCGGGCTCGGGCAAGAGTTCGCTGGTCAACGGCATCCTGGTGGAAGCATTGCGGCGCGATTTGAACGGGGGCAAAGGCGAGCCGGGCCTGCACAAGAAGATCGAGTCCCTGGATCAGCTTGACAAGTTGATTGCCATCGACCAATCGCCGATCGGTCGAACTCCGCGATCGAATCCCGGCACCTATATCAAGGTGTTTGACGATATCCGGAATCTATTTGCGCAATTGCCCGAGTCGAAAAAACGCGGCTACAAGCCGGGCCGGTTTAGCTTCAACGTTCGTGGCGGCCGGTGCGAAGCGTGCGAGGGCAACGGCTCGAACAAACTAGAGATGGATTTTCTGGCCGATGTCTGGGTGACTTGCCCGATCTGCGAAGGGCATCGCTTCAGTCGCGAAACATTGCAGGTGCGGTTCAAGGGCAAATCAATTGCCGATGTGCTGGAGATGGACGTGCAGCAGGCACTCACTCACTTCGAGAATATCCCCGCCATCTCCCACAAGCTACAAACGCTGCACGACGTGGGGCTCGATTATGTCAAGATCGGGCAGCCGTCGCCGACACTTTCCGGCGGAGAGGCACAGCGGATTAAATTGGCCCGCGAATTGGTGAAGAAAAGCACCGGTCGCACGCTCTACTTGCTCGATGAGCCGACGACCGGATTGCACTTCGCCGATATCGAGATGCTGCTGAAGGTTCTGCACAGTTTTGTCGATGCGGGCAACACGGTGCTGGTCGTCGAGCACAATCTCGACGTGGTGAAGACAGCCGATTGGATCATCGACTTGGGTCCCGAGGGTGGCGCCGCCGGCGGACAGATCGTGGCCACCGGCACGCCCGAGCAACTGGCCAAGTCGTCCGAGTCGTACACCGGCCGATCGTTGCGGCCACTGCTCAATGGCCGAGTCAATGGTCGAGACAGTGGCCAAGATCGAGCGGCGTCTGACGGCCAGCGGAAAAAAACACAGAAAAAATCATCGGCCCGCAACGCGCCTTGCGAAATCACGCACATCGTCGTCGAGGGCGCCCGCCAACATAATCTCAAAGACATTGACGTTCGGCTGCCCCGCGATCAGATGACGGTCTTCTGCGGTCCGAGTGGCTCGGGCAAAAGTTCGCTGGCCATGGACACGATCTATGCCGAGGGGCAACGCCGGTATGTGGAAAGCCTGAGTTCCTATGCGCGGCAATTCGTCGGTCAGATGCAGAAGCCGCGGGTTGATCACATCGAAGGTCTGTCGCCGGCGATCGCCATCGAACAGCGCAACGTGGGCCACACACCACGGTCGACGGTCGGTACGGTGACCGAGATTTACGACTATCTGCGGATTCTGTTTGCCCGACTGGGCGAAGCACATTGCCCGGATTGTGACGTGAAGATCGGCACGCAGACGGGCGACGAAATTGTCGACAAGATTCTCACGGAGCCGGCCGGTACGAAGCTCTATTTGATGGCGCCGATCGACATCGAAGTGGGGCAAACCTATGAAATGTTGTGGGACGAGATCCGCGCGGCCGGATATATGCGGATGCGTGTCGACGGAAAAACCTGTTCGGTGGATGAGCCTCCGAAGATCGATCGACGGCGGCGACACAAGGTTGAAGTCGTCGTCGATCGAATGAGTGCGCGGTCGGAAACACGCAGTCGCATGGCGGAGAGTGTCGAAGCGGCGCTGGCACTGGGCCAGGGTGTGCTGCATGTCGCCTATCCACGCGAGAATGTGCCGGAACCGAAGTGGCCGGTCAAAGTCCACAGTCAGCATTTCGCCTGCGACGGTTGTGGGCGAAGTTTTCTGCCGCTCACGCCGCATAGCTTTTCGTTCAACAGCCAGCTCGGATGGTGTCGGGCATGTGAGGGTTTGGGCACACAAACCGGCGCGAACCCGGCGGCATTGGTGCGCCAGCCGGACCTGACATTGGCCGAAGGGGCGCTGTTGCTCTGGCCGTCGAATGACCAGCCGATGTTTCAAACCATGCTCGCGGCGCTCTCGGCACATGCCAACCTGCCGATCGATGTGCCCTACGAACGGCTCAATGCCAAGCAGCGTCGCACGGTGTTGTACGGCACGGGCGACGAATGGATTGACGTTTTTCCGACCGGTCGTCGCACGAAGAACACTCGGCAATTATTCCGATTTCAATACAAGGGTCTCTATCCGGCGCTCGACGAAGCATCGCGGATGTCGCAAGCGCTGCGGGCGCGTTTGGAGCATTTGGTCGATGAGATCGAGTGTAGCGAATGTGGCGGCAGTCGGCTGTGCGATGACACGGGGGCAACCCGATTTCAAGGTTCCACGATCGACCAGATTTGCCGGACGCCGCTCGGCGAGCTGCTCAACGAATGTCAACGGTGGGAACTGTCGAAACGTGAGCAAAAAGTCGCCGGCGAGTTGGTGCGAGAAATTTGCAATCGGCTACAATTCTTGGTCGATGTGGGGCTCGACTATTTGACCATCGGTCGCTCGGCACCGACGCTCTCGGGCGGCGAGGCGCAGCGGATTCGACTGGCGAGTCAGGTAGGCAGCGGGCTGTGTGGTGTGTTGTATGTACTCGATGAACCGACGATCGGTCTGCATCCCCGCGATAATCGGCGGTTGATTGGCGCGCTCGAAAAGCTGCGCGATCTCGGCAACACATTGCTGGTCGTCGAGCACGACCGAGAAGTGGTACGCGGCGCCGATTACCTAGTCGATTTCGGTCCGGCGGCCGGACGACATGGCGGGCAGATCGTGGCCGAAGGCACGCCCAAGCAGGTCGCACGCAGTCGGACCTCGGTGACCGGGCCCTATCTATCGGGTAAGAAGGCGATTCCCGTGCCGACGAATCGTCGGATGCCATGCCGCGATGGAGCGTCGCAAAATGGAAAACGGCGAGCGAAGAACATGCCCGCGCCGCGGGTGACCGAGTGGCTGGAAATCATCGGCGCCCGACACAACAATCTCCAAAATATCGATGTACAAATTCCGCTCGCTGCCTTCACGGCGGTGACCGGTGTGAGCGGCAGCGGAAAGAGTTCGCTCATTGAGAATATCCTTTACAGTCAGCTTGCGAAAACGCTTCATCGGGCGCGGACTTTTCCCGGCGCACACGACAAGATTCGCGGCGTGAAGCATGTCAACAAGGTCATTCGTGTCGATCAGCAGCCGTTGGGCAACACGCCGACCTCGAACCCGGCCACGTACACAGGCGTGTTTGAGCTGATTCGGCAACTATTCGCCCAATTGCCCGAGGCGAAATTGCGGGGCTATGCGCCGCGTCGGTTCAGTTTCAATGTGGCGGGCGGGCGCTGCGACGCGTGCGACGGAGCCGGACAGTTGTGCATCGAAATGCACTTCTTGCCCGACGTGTGGGTCGAATGTGACACGTGCCATGGCAAACGCTATAACGAAGAGACGTTGGCCGTGCGATATCACGGTCGCTCGATCGCCGATGTGCTGGACATGCCGTGTGGCGAGGCGGCACGGCTGTTCGAGAACGTCCCAAAGATCCGCCGCATTTTGCAGACGCTTTGCGACGTGGGGCTCGACTATCTCACGCTGGGCCAATCGGCGCCGACGCTCTCGGGCGGCGAGGCGCAGCGTGTGAAGCTGGCTTCGGAACTGTCGCGACCTGACACGGGGCGGACGCTCTACCTGCTCGACGAGCCGACGACCGGGCTACACTTCGACGACCTGGCCAAGCTGCTCGATGTGTTGAATCGGCTGGTCGACTTGGGCAACACGGTGGTCGTGATCGAGCACAATTTGGACGTGATCAAAACGGCCGACTGGGTGATCGACATGGGGCCCGAGGCCGGCGAGGGTGGTGGACAGATTGTTTTCGCCGGTACGCCCGAGGAGATCGTGGCCTACGCCGAACAATCCAAGCCGCGACGAGCTAAGAAAGCGAAAACATCGTCCGCCGGATCGAAATCACGCGAGAAAAAGCCGGCCGCCGCGGCGCAGCTACGCTCGTACACCGGCGAGGTCTTGGCCGAAGTGCTCAAGGCGGGCCCGCATCGGAAACGCCAGACGCATGATTTTGCCGAGGCACAAGAAAAGCGATCAGCCGATTTGGAGATCACCGAGGTCGGACGCGATACCAAGATGCCCTGGGAAATCGACGGACGTCGTTGGCACACACGCGATCGGGTCGGTCGTGATGGTCAGCCGTGTCAATGGGACGGCAAAATACTCGATCGTGTGGAACAGCGTATCCAGGAATTGGCCGAACTGAGTTCGACGAGTTGGAATGCGCGGAGCGTGGTCAAAGTTGTCGCCAAGCGTAAGTCGGACGGTTGGTTTATGCACGCCCTGACGGGCGAGACGTGGCTCTTGAAGCTGAAGTTCCGTGTGGCGAAGAACACATTCAAGCGCGATGCGTTGATCGCCGATTTGGGGCTCAAGCCGCTCAACGATCTGGAGGAGTTGCCGGTCTACGGCCGTCGCCAGCGGGTCCGATGTAAAAACTTGCGCGGTCCGTGGCAGGAGGTGCAGATCGATGCGCACAGTTGGAACGAGATCGACACGAGAGAGTTTTGGAGCTTTCTGGAACAGGCGGTCGCCGGTTTTTGCAAACTTACCGACCGCATCCAGCAAAAACCCGAGGATGTGATGCCGTGGAAAGTGCTGGGTCAGAAATGGCACGTGTCGCGGCGCGGATTTCCGCTGGGAAAAAAAGTGATCTGGGAGTCCGACATCTTGGAAGAGCTTTGCGAGCTATTGGCCGGTGTGGCGCCCGAGGCACAGTTTCTCTGGAATAATCAGCAGGTAGTGCATGTGATGGTCCGCGAGCAGCGAACCCCGTGGGCCATTCTACACACCAAGCGTCCGGATGGGTTGGATCTTGTCCTCAACGGGCCGAAAGGTCAGTTTGCCTTGGGCCGGGTGGCCAATCTGGCAGCCGACCGACAATTAGACAGCGCCGACGTACACGATGTGGTGAAGCTTCGATTTCGCACGGCGGAGGACGTGGCGTCGGGTGATTTGCCGGACTTCTTGGCCGAACATCTGGCAAGCGTGAAGGAGAACAACGGAGCAGTGACCACGTTGAATCCGGCGTGACTTGGATATTACACAACATCGAAAGGATGTAACTACTGAGCGAAATGAGAAAACTAAAGCGAATAGTTTTCACCACAGAACACCGAGTTCACAGCGCAGCCTCTGGTCTCCGCAGGCGACTCGCCGTGGCGAGCCGCAACCAAAGAAAGATAGCCACAAACAACACAAAA
>Ga0310123_10001534_pt1 | contig 19039 bp, 16 predicted proteins | sample CB6_AW_1057_MG_FD_203505 | JGI IMG/M metagenome (GOLD analysis project Ga0310123, IMG submission 203505) | Marine microbial communities from Western Arctic Ocean, Canada - CB6_AW_1057 | ecosystem: Environmental > Aquatic > Marine > Oceanic | place: Canada: Western Arctic Ocean | collected... | reverse complement strand
GCGGAGGTGCCTGTCCCGGCGCGCGTGAGCCGGTTCTTGGAGCCGGGACAGGCACCCCGCCACGGGCGGGAGAGCCAGTCCCCGGGGCCGTCGCTCTTTGCGCCGGACCGCTCACACCTCGTCAAACCGCCACCCAGACCATAGAATCCGTCTGGACGTGACCCGGAACTTCTCGGCACGATATCCGGAACAAACGCGGACTGGCCTGGTACGCACGAGGCGCGAGCGGGGCGGATGAGGACGACCGGGAGTGTCGAAGAGGTTCGCGAGTTGGTCGCCGGGGCGCGGCGAGACGAGCGACGTGTCGGCTGCGTGCCGACCATGGGCGCACTGCACCGTGGGCACACCAGCCTGATCCAGGCGGCCGTGGCCGACTGTGGGTTCGTCGTGGTGACACTGTTTGTCAACGCGCCCCAGTTCGACGACTCCGTCGACTTTCAGCGCTACCCCAGGCCACTCGAAGAGGACCTGGCGATTTGCCGCGAACTGGGCGTCGACCTCGTCTTTGCTCCCGACGAGCAGACCGTCTACCCCCCCGAGGCCCAGACGACCGTCGATGTGGGCCGGCTGGGTGACGTCTTCGAAGGAGAATTTCGGCGGGGACACTTCCGGGGCGTGGCCACCGTCGTCGTCAAGATGCTCAACATCACCACACCCCACGCGGCCTACTTCGGACAAAAGGACTTCCAGCAGCAACTCGTCATCCGCCGACTCTGCCACGACCTGCACCTGCCGATTGACATCGTGACCTGTCCCACAGTGCGAGACGACGATGGACTGGCACTCTCGAGCCGCAACGTGCTGCTCGATCCCGATCAGCGTGCCGCCGCCACCTCGCTCTCAAGAACCCTGAACCACGCACGCGACCAGTGGCAAAACGGATCCCGCGACCTGGCAAGGCTGCGGCAGGAAATGCGCGACCGGCTCGAGTCGATCTCCGAGATCGATCTGGACTACGCCACGATCGTAGACGGCGAGACGCTCGAAGAAACCTGCTCGGCCCAGGCTGCTCTCGTCGCTCTCGTCGCCGCCTCGGTCGGCAACATCCGCCTGATCGACAACCTGCCGCTGGATGGCAACACCAACCGCCCGACCCGAATCGAACACTGATCGCACACACCGCCCATGCGTCAAGAGCTCATCAATCTCCAGCTCGACTCGCTGTTCAGGATCGCCGAATCGGCCCGAGGCATCCCGCTGTTGGGGATCGGGTGGATGGCACTGCCGTGGGCGGTGTTGAGCGTCTACTGGATCTGGCGGTGTGGTGCCGGCGAGGATCCGCGGACCGAGCGGAAGGCACTCGGGATTCAATTCGTGATCGGGCTGGTGGCCCTGGTCGCCGTCAGCCTGCTGACTCGAGGCGGAGCCCCCGGCCCCGTCATTCCGGTCTTCGGGTATGGATTCCTGGTCTTTCTGGGCTGCGTCGCCGCCGGCATGCTCGCCGTCCGCCATGCACGTCGCGCGGAGATTCCCGAACAGCTGGTCTGGGACCTGGCGATCTGGCTGTTCTTCGCCGGTGTCGTCGGGGCTCGCGGCTGGTACGTGGTGCAGTACCGCCAGAGGCTGTTTGCGGGCAAGACCGGGCTGCTGGAACAGCTCAGGGCCTGCGTCGACATCACCTCAGGTGGCCTGGTGCTCTACGGCGGAGTCGTACTCTCGCTGCTGGCCCTCGTCGTCTTCGCCAGGCGGCATCGCCACGAATGCCCGCCGCTGAAACTGCTCGACCTGATCATGCCCTCGTTCTTCCTGGCACTCGCCTTCGGACGCATCGGCTGCCTGATGAACGGCTGCTGCTGGGGCGATGCCTGCGAACTGCCCTGGGCGATCCAGTTTCCCCACGACAGCGTTCCCTTCAATTCGCTGGCCGCTCGAGGCTTCATCCATCCCGATGCACCGGCCACCTTCGGAGTCCACCCCAGCCAGATCTACAGCTCCTTCAACGGCCTGATACTCTGCCTGGTCACCTCCTCGATCTTGCGACACAGCCTCCGGCCCGGACAGGCTCTGGCCGTGGCACTGGTGGCGTACCCGCTGACCCGGTTCCTGCTGGAAATTCTGCGGGCCGACGAGATGACCCAGTTCGGCACCGGGCTGACCATCTCGCAGTGTTTCAGCCTCGTGGTGCTCTGCGTGGGAATCGGGTTCTCGATCTGGCTGTTCCGACAACCCGCCCCGCCATCAGCCCCGTCATAGGTAGGGGCCTCGATCACACCCTGAACCGACCGCAATTCAACACCACCCCCGTGAACAACCTCGACGACCATCAACTGGTGGAGCTGTGTCGTAACGGTGACGACACAGCGTTTGACGTACTGGTGCTCCGCCACCAGGACCGGCTGTTCCACTCGCTGGTCTCGATGCTCAAGTCGCGAGAGGACGCACTGGACATCGCCCAGTCGGCGCTGCTGCAGGCCCACCGGAAGCTCGACACCTTCCGAGGTGACTCGGCCTTCTACAGTTGGCTGTATCGCATCGCCATGAACCTGGCCCTGAGTTGGCTGAGAAAGCAGAAGTCGGGCTCGGTCTCGATCGATGCCCTGCACGACGAGAGTGGCTTCGAGGTGGTGTCCGAGGACCGCGACAGCCAGCCGCTGGCGAGTCTGCTGCGAGAGGAACACCGCAGGGTGGTCCGCGAGACGCTTGCCGAATTGCCCGACGAGTTTCGGACCGTGCTGGTGATGAAGGAATTCGAGGGCCTGCGCTACGATGAGATCGCCAGCCTGACCGAGGTCCCCATCGGCACCGTCCGCAGCCGAATCCACCGCGGGCGGGGCGAGCTGGCCCAGAGACTGAAGCGGAAACTCGGCGACCAGATCGAAGAACTCTAGCCCGCCTGTGAATCCTCCCCGGTCGCTACCGCAGTTGCTACCGCAGCCCAAGCGGTGGCATCGCGCCCCAGCTCGAGAGGTACATCCCGCGGGGGACCCCGCTCTCGAGCCACTTGGCCAGCTGCTGCTCGGGATCACGCGACTCGATCTGGTCCAGCACCAGGTCGATCCAGCCGGGCCGCACGCGGTAGGTCACCACCTCGACCCGCTCGAGCTTCAAGTCCGCCTTCAACGACTCGATCGCGTCCTCCTGGTAACCAATCTCGTCCACCAGCCCGTGTTCGAGTGCCTGGCTGGCAGTGTAGATCTGGCCGGTGGCCAGTTCGCGAACCCGGACCTCGTTGAGCCGCGGGCGGTTCTCGGCAATCACGCCGATGAACCGGCCGAAGGCGTCGTCGAGAATCCCCTTCCAGACGGCGCGGTCCTGGTCACTGAGCTTGCGGAAAGGGTTGAGCGAATCCTTGAGCGGGCCGGTTTTCAGAGGATCGGCGGAGACGCCGAGTGTCTCGGACAGCCCACTGACGTCGTAACGCGGGATGATCACGCCGATCGAACCGGTCCACGTCGTCGGCTCGGCAAACACCCGACCCGTGGGACCCGATCCCATCGCCACGTAGAGCCCGCCGGAGGTGGCCATCCGCGACATCGTGACCGTCACCGGGTTGCCCGTCTCGCTGCGGTACTGCTCGAGCCGGTGGTAGATCTGGTGACTGTCGGCGACCAGGCCGCCGGGACTGTCGATCGCCAGCACCAGGCCCCGAACCGACTCGTCCTCCTCGACCAGGTCGATCATCGAGATCACCCGGCCGGTCAACGGCGGCATGATGACTCCGGTGATCGGCACCACCGCCAGCTTGTATTGTGCGTCGGCATCGCCCGAATGATGCACCTCGCGAGGACCACCGCCTCGAGTCGCCTGCCACAGACGGTACTGGCCCCAGTTGACTCCCAGCGACACCAACAGCAGCACCGCCACCGCCCAGCGAGTCACTCGCCAAAACCGCGACCAAAGCGAACACCGCGAAGACCGCCCCGAGCAGGTTCCGCCGAGACCACTCGAGGCATCGGATCGGTCTTGCGAATCGGCAGCGGCCCCCGAGGACGCCTCAACCGCTTCCGCGGAAGCGGGACTCGCTTCGTGATCCGACGATGCGCCGCTCATCAACGCTCCCTCTCCATGCTCCCCAACATCAGACCAACACAATGGGGCGACTCTGCCGGTTAATCCAGTCGTGACGGTTCCGCCGGTGCTGACAATCGACACCGGCGGTTCGGTTCACCCCAATCAAAACGGTTGTTCCAGTCTGTACGGCTGGCGCGGCATGGGTCGATACCGACAGCGGATGCTGCCACCGCGGTCAAACGACGCGGGCCAGGCAGAGACGCCACAACCACGCGCACGGCTCGAATGGCCCGATTATCGGCCACCATCTCGACTCGTGCAATGACCAGTCAGAGCCGAGGGGGACGGGTGCGATGCTTCGAAAGACGACACGCACGGGGACGTGGCTGAGCGTCTGCGGCGCCATACTGGGGATCTGCCTGGGAGCCTGCCTGACACGGCCCTCTCTTGCCGAGGACCCTTCACGGAAAACGTCGAAAACAGCCAAGCTGGCCAAAAAGACCCAGTCGACGTTTCGGCTGACGTTCCCGGTGCCGACACTGCTGAAACGCCTGGCCGCCGGGCCGGCACCGGCTCCCCAGCCAGCCCCCTCGGACGCCGTCGTCGAGGAGCTTCGGGAGATATACCGGCAGAACGGTCTGGCCATGCCGCCGATGACACTCGAAGGACTCGACCGCCGACAACAGGGCCTCGCAACACCCTCGAGAGTCACGCCCACCGAACACCTTGCACCGGCCGCACCCCCCGCCCTGCCGCCGATGCCGAGTGTCAAGTTTCTACCCGGCGCCCTCGACACACCGAAGCTGGCCCCCAAACCCAAGCCCAGTCCCACCCTCCATCCGACCCCCAATCCCACTCACGTCCAGGCCACTCTCAAGCAGTTCCGCCAGCGTGAACAGATCAACGGCCGTCGCCACCGAGGAGGACTCAAGGGGTTCTGCCCGGTCGCCTTGAAAGACCGCCGCGAACTGGTCGATGGACGCCCCGAGTTCAACGCCACGCATCGGGGACGCATGATCCTGTTCTCCTCAGGAAAAGCTCGCACCGCGTTCCTGGCCCGCCCCGAGGCCTACCTGCCTGTGGCCGGAGGCACCGACCTGGTCAGTGCCAGCCATCGACGTCCTCGCATGGGACAACTCGACTTCGCCACCTGGTACAAGGGTCGCCTGTACCTGTTCGCGACGAAGGCCAACCTGGCCGAGTTCCAGCAGCAGCCGGATCGCTTCGACCGCTAGCAGCCCGTTGAAGAACTCGGACCCTGGGGTCAGACGCCGCCCACAACGGGGTTTGCTCCACCTGTCGCGTTTCACAGGCGGGGCCTGACCCCTTCTTCGAGTTGCAACGAGTGCTGGTTGAAAAGGGGTCAGGCCCCGCCTGCGTGCCGTTCTGGGTGGAGCGGGACTTTCTGTGGGTCCGCCGAAGGCGGATCTGACCCCGTCCCATCCCCAAACTTGTGTTTTTCAACGGACCGCGAGCCCCCCGCCTGCCCCCCGCCAACGCGAGGTAGCCGGCTCCTGCTATAACCTCGCGGGGCAATTGTCCTGTGGCCCGTATCAGCTACAGTTGAGTTATCAACCCGAAGAGCTCCCCTGGCTGTGTGTGTCCCATGCCTGTGCCCCGCGTCGCGATCGTCGGCCGACCGAATGTCGGCAAGAGTTCGCTGCTGAACTGGCTGGCACGGCGACGTGTGTCGGTGGTCGATCCGACGGCCGGAGTCACCCGCGATCGGGTCACCTTCGTGATCCAGGCTGGTGAACGGTACGTCGAGCTGGTCGACACCGGCGGCATCGGACTCTACGACACCGATCAGCTCGAGGACCAGATCGAGCGGCAGATCCAGGTGGGGATCGACGAGGCCCAGTTGCTGATGTTTGTCGTCGACGGACAGCAGGGCATCACACCGATGGACCGCGAGGTCGCCAGGCGGCTCAGGCCGCTGAAGAAACCGACGATGCTGGTGGTCAACAAGTGCGATTCGCCTCGGACCGACCAAGAGGCTCCCGCGTTCCTGGAACTGATCGACGTCCCGTTGGTCGCCACCAGCGTCATCGGGCACCGCCACCGCTCAGAACTGCTGGCGACACTGCTCGAGGTGCTGCCGCCGGCGGACCCCGACGAGGCCGACTGCGGGCAGGGGATGACCGCCGACCCGGAACTGAAACTGGCGATGGTCGGGCGACGCAACGTCGGCAAGAGCACCTTCATCAACGCGTTGGCCGAAGACGAACGGGTGATCACCAGCGAGGTGCCCGGCACGACCCGCGACAGCATCGACGTGAGATTCGAAATGGACGGACGGTCGTTTGTCGCCATCGATACGCCCGGGGTCAGGAAGCGCAAGAGCATCGCCACCGACATCGAGTTCTACGGGCTCGTGAGATCCCAACGGAGCATCCGCAGGGCCGACGTGGTGCTGATGTTCTTTGATTCGCAGGAGACGATTTCGAGAGTCGACAAGCAGCTGGTCGAGAGCATTGTCGAATCGCACACGCCCTGCGTGCTGGTCGTCAACAAGTGGGACCTCGCGCTCAAGGCCGAGATGACGATGGCGCGGTGGTCGGAGTACCTGATCACGACCTTCAGCATGCTCAGATTCGCGCCGGTGGCGTTCGTGACTGCCGAGACCGGCCACAACGCCCGCAAGTTGATCAACCTGGCCCAGTCGGTCTTCAAGCAGGCTGGCGAGCGGGTCAGCACCGGGCGACTCAATCGCATCGTCCGAGCCGCGGTCGCTGCCAACCAGCCTCCCCGCCGGAAGAACCGACAGCCCAAGATCTACTATGCCACCCAGGTCGACATCTGCCCGCCGACCATCGTGCTCAAATGCAATCACCCCCAGCTGTTCTCACCCAGCTGGACACGCTACCTGCTGGGGGTTTTCCGCGAGGAACTGCCGTTCCGCGAAGTGCCGATCAAGATCCTGATGAGAGCCCGGCAGCAGGACGAAGAGACCACTCCGGCGTTGAACGAGCGCTCCGAAACCGACTCCGTCGAATCGGACTGAAGCGGGCCGCCGCCGGGGTGGTGGACAGGCCGCGGTGGCATGGATTAGTGTGAGTCTCCCGAGCGGTTCGCGGCGGCCGATCGCTGTCCCACCTGACGGAGTCTTCCGATGCCTCGCAGCTCCCGCATGCTGGTCCTCGCCCTGGCCCTCTGGGGGCTCTCCCAGGCCCCGCCCGCGACAGCAGCCGACGCGAAGGCCGTCGAGTCGCTCCGCAAGGAAGTCGCCGGCCGGGGCTTCCTGGTTGCCAGCATCAAGCAGAAGCGTGGCGACTGGGACCTGGTGCTGATGAGGCCCGACAGATCCGGGCAGCGGAAACTGACCGATACCCCCGACTGGAGCGAGGCCGCTCCACGATGGTCACCCGAGGGCCGGAGAATGCTGTACCGTCGCATCAAGGCCGGCACCGTGATCAGCCACGACCGCTGGGGCTTCCAGGGCGAATTGGTGATCGCCGATGCCCTGGCACGAAACGGACGTGTGCTGGGGAAACACACGTGGGGCTGCTGGAGCCCCGATGGCAAACAGATCTCCACCCTCTCGCTCAAGGGAATCGAAGTCATTGACCTGGCGACCTCGAAGGTCACGAGACGGTTGAGTCGAGCCGGGTACTTCCAGCAACTGTTCTGGTCGCCGGATGGCAAGTGGTTCTGCGGCACCGCCAACGTCGGTGGAGAACTCTGGACCATCGTCCGCATGGACGTCGTGACCGGGAAATGGAACGTCGTCAGCCGCTTCCGCAACTGCACACCCGACTGGGCACCCGACTCGAAACAGGTCATCTTCAGCAACCGGCCCAGCAACCAGCAGGGGTACGGGTGGACCCAGCTGTGGATCGCACCGGGCGAAGGCAGCAAACGCCGCATGATCTACGGAGAGGACAACCGTCACATCTATGGCGGAGCACTCTCGCCCGACGGTCGCTACGTCGTGTTCACTCGCTGTCCCAAGGACGGAGGCGGCTCCGAGCGAGCCGGGGCGCCGGGAGGACTGATGAGGTTGGCCGATGCGCCGATCATCGGCGGAAACAGCCCCTCGCTGCGGAAACTGCACCCCCGTGCCCACGAGGGACCGGTGCTCAAACTGCCGGACCTCTGGGAACCTCACTGGACCTACACCGACGTCACCGCAAAACGGTAGACTCGCTGGAATTGACCCGACATGCCCCACAGCGAGACGCCGGCGATGGAACCGGTTGACGGGCCGGTTTCCGAATCGGCAGCGACTGGTCGCCCGTCGGGACCTGCCCTAGCCAGAATCATCCTCCTGGGTGTGATCGTCGCGGGCTTGGCCGCGATCGCAGTCGCCACCGCGCTACGGAACTCCGACACGACAACCGCCTCGGCCGATTCCCGCGACACGCTTGCCATGACCGCGGTCGCCGGTGAGGTGCACACGGCCGGCCGATTTGAAGTCACCGCGAAGCTGGTCGAACTGCCCGGGAAGTTCCTCGCCAACGATGGACTGTACAACTACGCCTTCGTGCTGAAGTACGAAGTGCTCGAGGTCCACCGCAGCGAGGGAGAAGTCGGCTCGACACTCTTCGTGGCCCACTACAACCCTCGCAAGAAACGTGCCCGGGTCGCCGACGAGTTCTACTCGAACCTCGGAGGAAACCTCGAACGGTTCCGCGCCGGAGACGTGCACCGACTCGCTCTCGAGCAACCCTGGGACCAGCACTACATCGGGCCACTGGTCGACCGCTACCACAAGCTGGCCGACAAGAGGATCTACTGGGCCATCTGGAGCAACTCCGTGGGCAACGGTGGCTGAACCGCCGTTACTTGCGGCGGAAATAGCTGTTCCAGACCAGGAACAGCAGGATCGGTGAGGCGATCAGCGTCAGGCTGAGGTCCATGATCTGAAAGACCTTCAGCGACTTGGGCAGCACGAACAGGTCGATCACCACCGGCACGATCACGCTCCAGCACACCAGGATCATCCCGATCTGACGCGTCTTGTACTCGGCCGCCTTCGCCTCGGAACTGCCCGGCACCACCACCTCAGCCTTCCGCTCAGCCTTCGTCTTCGTCTTCTTCTTCGCCACCGTTCCCGCATCAGCAACCGACTCCTCATCCGCTTCCAGCCCGGCGTAGAACTTTGCGATGCCCTGGTTGATCGACAGCGGGCTGGCAATCAGTCTCCGCATCGGTACGCCCACGCGGAGCCGCAGTTCGTCCTCGAGATCGTGAGTCGGTTCGTCGACACATGCCACCAGCAGCATGTCGTCGTCGACAAACAGCGGCAGGATCGTGTTCCGACGTGCGAGGCCTCGAGGGATCTTGGCCAGGATCGAGTCGTCGGGGGTGAGTTGTTCGAGGTCGACGTAGGGCAGCCCGAGCTCCATGGCCAGGGCTTCGGCGGCGACCTCGGCATCAACCAGTTTCATCTGCACGACGGCATCCCTGAGCGAAAGCCCTCGCCGATCGGAAAAATCCTCGGCCTCCTGGACCTGCTCCCGGCTCAGTCCTCCGCTGCGGACCAGGGTCTGAGCGATCGTCGGACGGATCTGCTCCTCGTCCTCATCGTACACACGACCCAAACCCTCGTCGTAGTCACGCTTCCGCTCGGGATCGGTCAGGCACAGCATCGCCTTGGCAAGATCGTTGAGCAGTTCCTGGGACTCGAGCTGGTAGGTCCCCGACGCGTACTTGCGGACGTGGCCGTTGAGCTTCTTGTAGTGGCCGCGGATCTTCTCGACATCGTCCTCGAACATCACCAGCCGCAACAGCGAGTACTGGTCCGGCGGCCGGGGGATCTCCTCGGAAATACCCAGCCAGTCCTTGTAGACATCCAGTGGCACGTCTCGACTTCCCCGAACGCCAATCCACCCCGCCCACCACAGCCCGCCCACCGAAGCGGCCCGGACTACTCGACCACGTATCCCTCGGCCAAGGCCTCGAACGAAGTCACGCCGTCGACATCGAGACCCATATCGCGGACGATTTCGATCGACGCGGCGTTATTGCTGGTCAATTCCTTGGCCGTGCAACTGATGCGACCCGAGGAGTCGTAGGCATAGGTCACCTCGACCGGAGACCCCTTGGGCAGGTCCGGCGGCAGGTTGGTGATCCAGAAGTCTCCGATCGTCGCACACGCCTCCAGATCCTCGACCTCGCCTTCGAGAACCGTCACGTGGATCCGCTGCTGATTGTCCGAGGTCGTGGCGAACTTGCGGGTGACGTCAAAGGGGAGCCCGGTGTTCCGGGAGATCATGATGTGATTCTTCTTCTGCTGGTCCTTGGGGTCGGTGACCTTGGTGCCCAGCGAGTGCGAGTTGACGTCGGAGGTCGAGACGCTGCGGAGCCGGTTGATGATCGCCTTGCCCATCCGCGTCTCGCCACCGGTGGCTCGAGCCTCCAGAATCGCGGCGTGGATCGCCGCCCCGTGACCCACGGCCTTCTCGGGATGCACGTCCCGGTTGGGCGACTGCTGACAGATATCCGTGAGCATCTTCTCGACGACCGGCATGTGAGTCGAACCGCCGACGAGGACCAGTTCGTCGAGTTCACCGGGGCCGACGCCGGACTGTTCGAGCACCAGCACCGTCGTGGTCTTGGTCCGCTCGAGCAGATCGGCCGTCAGACGCTCGAACTCGCCCCGGGTGACCGAGACCGTCATCGTGTTGCCCTGGTAATAGACCTCGATCGGCACCTGGGCACTCTCGGAGAGCCGACGCTTGGCGTCCTCGCAGTCCTGGGTCAACTGCCTCAGGCCGATGGGATCATCGCGAGGATCCATCTCGAACCGCTTGATGAACTCGTCGGCCACGTGATCCACCAGCCGCCGACTCCAGTCCAGCCCGCCCAGCATCACGTCCCCGTCGGTGGCCAGTACCTTGAACTGCGTCGGCGAGTAGCGGACCACCGTGACATCAAACGTGCCTCCCCCCAGGTCATACACCAGGATCGTCCGCTCGGTCTGCTCGAGGTCCATCCGACCCAGTTCGCCCTTCTCCCAGGCATGAGCCAGCGTCGCCGCCGTCGGCTCGTTGATGATGTCAATCACGTTCAGACCCGCGATGCGACCGGCGTCCTGGGTCGCCTTGCGGCGGATGTCGTTGAAGTAATACGGGACCGTGATCACAGCGTTGCCGATCGGACCAATCTTCTGCTCGGCGTCCTGTTTGAGCTTCTTGAGGATCAGGGCCGAAACGAATTCGGGGGTCAGCTTCCGGTCCTGGTAGACCACGTGGAAGTCCTTGTTCCCCATCTCCCGCTTGATCGCCTCGACGATCCGGTCCGGTGCCTCCTCGGCAATCCGTGCAAATGAGGGCCCGACCACCACACGCTCAGCGTCGCCCAGCAAGACGACCGAGGGGGTAGTGTCCAGGTCGTCGACATTGACGATCGCCCGCGGGTTGCCGTCGTCGTCGAGTTGAGCGATCGATGAATACGTGGTGCCCAGGTCGATTCCGACGGTCTGACCTTCAACGAGATTTACGGCCATTCTCTGTGTCCTTTACGCAACAGCAGGCGAATCCAGGGTGAGTAGCGGCGGCAGTCCTCTGGATCAACTTGACCGCAAGAGCGACCGACACCGATCCATTGTGTCACTCCTCGCGGGCCGATTCAAGTTGCCAACCCGAGACCAGCCGCCCGTCCCGCCACGGCCCTCGCTCCGGGACGATACCTACTTCCGGTTCAGGCCGAACTCGATCGACATCAACGGCGACGACCAACCAATATCCTTCAGCGGAAACGTGGCGTCGCCGAATTCAAAGTCACTGACCAGTATCTTCGACTCCAGCGCCTTGCTCGCAAACGCACGCCAGGCCTTCTCGAATTGGACGCGGAACCGATCGGTCTGTAGCCTGCGGTCGGTGATCTCGACCCCCGCAGACAATCTGCCGCTCATCGTGATCTTCGCCTGCGACGGAAAACTGATCTCCAGCGGCTGACCACCCGCCTGGCCACGCTTCAGCAGCTTCAGCAGCTTCAATTTCGCCGTGTGCTCCAACGCCAGGTCGAACACCGCCAGAGGCTTCCAGTCACCGTCGCTACGGGTCGACACGATCAGCCGAGCACCGGGCATCCTGAACCGGAACCCCATCGGAGCACGAAATACTGAGGCCGATTCGTCGGTCGGAATGATCGAGATCGGTTGTGTCAGAGCAAACTCGGTCCGCAACTCGGTCGTCGACGGCAACGCGGTAATCGCCGGAATCACCTTCGACAACTCGGCCCGATCACCCAGTTTTTGGACCAGAGGCTCGGGTGTGTCGCGGACATCGACTCGCGCCATGCCTCCGCCGATCGCGATCCGGGTCAGGGGATCGAGCAGGTCCGGAGCAAAACCAAGCTGCAGGATCTGAGTTTGTGGAACCCGCTTGATCAGGTCCTTGACCTGGACCAACTCCCGCGGCTTGGCCACGGGGGCCGAGGGGTCATTCGCGGCGACGGTCAGGCCCATCGCGACGGAGAGCCCACTCTTGTCGAGCACCAGCGCCTCGGGCCAGAGCCTGATACGTGGCTGGAAGACCGGCAACGGCCAGAGACTGCTCAACACGCCCAAAGCGTCAGACTCCGCCAGTTGCTGTTCCATCTCGGTCAGCAGCGACGGCACCAACTCGCGGATCTTCTTCACCACCAACTCCCGCTCATCCGCCAGTCCACTGACAATCGCATCGAGGTAGCTCGAGCCCGGCGTAGCCCCGGTGGTCTCGATCGCCTCCGGACCCTGCACCTCGTACTGATCCTCGGAAATCTTGAAGCTCGTGCTCTTCAGCCCCAGGCTCAGCCGCCGCTCGACCACCGACGGCTTGACCACGAATTCCAACAGCACGGGTTTCTTGTGCGCGATGAGGATCTGGCTGGCACTGGTGGCCGGCACCTTGGTCGTTCGACTCTTCTCGACCAACTGCGTTCTGCCGTTGATCCGCTTGGAGGTGAGGTTGACTCGGACGATCCGCGTCCGCGCGATCACGATCGTGATCTTCTTCAAGGTCAACCGCACGAGCAACGTGCCGTCATCTCGAGTCGACAGTTCGGCCGCGGAGATTTCCCCCCGGTAGGTAATCCCATCGAAAGTCGCCTCGTTGTAGTACTTCTTCTTCTTCTTCAGCGTCACCTTGACGTCATCCTGGACCGTCACCGGATCGAGTTTTCCCGAGAGGAAGTCATCGGGGACGGCGGTGGGGATCGCCGCGGCGATCGCGTCAATCATCTTGCTGCCGACTCGCAGGTAGGCCGCTCCACCGATGTGAGCCACCGGGACAAAGGGCATCAGATCCGCGGGCAGCGGTGTGCCTCGAGCCACCAGCTTGACCTCGGCACCGGGAAACGGTTGCCGCGGGTTCTTCAGCCAACTCTCCAACGCCTCGCTGTCGTAAGCCAGCTGCCAGACCCCGTGTGCGGCGAATTCCGGCTCGTCGTATCGCACCCGCCCGCCGGCCTTCTTCAAAGCCGCCACCATCTCGCGAGCGCGTTCGGGATAGACAACCCGGTCCTTGGCCCCATGCACAACCCAGATCGGCAGGTCCTTGAGTACCGCCACGCGGGTCGTATCACCGCCACCGGAAACCGGAACCACCGCTGCCCAGCGAGACGGGTTCTCGATCGCCAGGCTCCAGGCTCCGTAAGCCCCCATCGACCACCCCGTCACGATCTCGCGGCAACGATCGACGCTGTAGTCCCGTTCGACCTGGTCGAGGATCTTCAGAGCGCGGACGGCATCGGGCGAACCGGCCTGCCATCGCTCGAGGTATCGAAGACCTTCAGTCGTCTCGCACTGAGGGAATACCACGATGAAGGGATACTCGGCCGCGCGGGCCCGCACGTAGGGGCCCAGCCCGGCACGGACCTGCTTCGCACCATCTCGACCGCAGTCCTCGGATCCGTGCAGGTACAGGATCGTGGGGTACTTCTTCTGCTTGTCATAACCGGCCGGCAGGAAGACCTGGTACTTGTGACGCCCCTGATCGTCCTCGTAGACCCTCTCCAGAAAACGGCCCTGCGGCTCGGATTCGGTGGCGTCCTGGGCGAATAGTGGTGAGGTGAAACACAGGGCGAGAGCGACCAGTGGCACAGACCACCCGGGCCAGATCAGCCTGCGACCATCCGCTGGAAAACGGTATAGCATTTCCAACACTCCACCCCACGTTGCAGCAGCCGCTTGACGGCCGGACCGTTTCCCACCGCATTCGCAAACTCCGCTCCCCTCCCCTGTAACCGCAGCGCGGTTCGCTGTCAACAAGATAGCCGCGACAGGGCCGCTGTGGGTCGAGTTGAGCGAGAAAACCGTCGGCCTGTAGCGGTATCGGGGCCGCTGCCGGCACCGGTTCAGGACTCGACGTTTTGCTGCTTCAGTCGACCGCGGGCACGTGCCAGAGTGGGTCCGATCGAATTCTCGGCAATGCCCAGCGACTCGCCAATCTCGGCGTAACTGCGGCCCTCGAGATGGAACAGACGCACCACCGACGCGTCTCGCTCGTTCAACCCCCCCAGCATCGACTCCACCTCGTCACTGTCATCGATCCGCTGCTCGTGGACCGGTCCCGAACCGGCCTGGTCCAACGACGCATGGTGAGCCGGCACGTGGCCCAGGGCCTCCGCCTTGCGACGACGTGCCATCTCGCGGACCACAACTCGCCGGGCAATCACCGCCAAGTAGGTCGCCAGAGAACACCGGGCACGGAATCGCCGCAACGCCGCAAAGTCGTCGGCCAGCAAAGCCAGAAAGACCTCGGCACACAAATCGTCGATGTCGTCCGACGTGAGCCTCACGCTGCGGGCGTGAGCCGTGTGGTTGACCACGTGCACGAACAGACCGATGAAGCGGTCTACGAAATCACGCCAAGCGCCCGGGTGATGTTCCAGGCAACGGGCCAGCAGACTGCGGTCGACTTCTGTCAGTGCCAACGGATTACCAGACGCCCAACGGGTGAAGCTGGAAAAATGACTCGGACCCCCGCCGGCGGAAACTGTAGTCAGAGCCCAGACCTGAGGCAAGATGGGTCTGGATTGTGCCGACATAAACTGTGTTGTCACACGATGTTGACACGCACCGGCCACTGTGTGTGGCCACTTGACACCTGACTGGCTGCACCACTACGATCCGCTGTCGAACGTCGGAATCTCGGATAGCAGACACCCCACGCCGTCGACCAGGTGACCGGTTTCCCGGGGTCGGGGCCGCGTCCGCACGGAATTGCAAAGGGATCAATATGACGCACGTCGTCGCCGAACCGTGTTTCAACTGCAAGTACACCGACTGCGTGGTGGTTTGTCCGGTCGAGTGTTTCTACGAGGGTGAATCGATGCTGTACATCCATCCGGATGAATGCATCGACTGCGAGGCGTGTGTGCCGGAGTGTCCGGTGGAGGCGATTTTCCTCGATGAGAACCTGCCGAGCGAATGGGAAGGGTTCACCCAGCTCAACGTCGACATGTGCAACGATCCCGATCCCCCGCTGCCGGTGATCACCGAGAAGAAGGAACCACTGGCGGATTCCTAGGCCACGAGGAGGGTGAGGGGTCATGATCGACCCAGGGACACTCCGCAACGCCAAGGACCTCAAACCGCACCTCGATCGGTTCTGGTCCGTCTCGGCCACCGCGCTTGATCAACTTGACCAACTTGATCAACTCGGACAGGACGCCGACCCCTCAACCGGGGCGCCCGTCTTCACCGTCGACGGACGCTACACGTCACGGGGCTGGACCGAGTGGACCCAGGGCTTTCAGTTCGGATCCGCCCTGCTGCAGTTCGACGCCACCGGTGAAGAACGGTTCCTGGAGTCGGGCCGGGCCGACACTCTGGCCCACATGCCCGTTCACCTGACGCATGTCGGAGTCCACGACCACGGCTTCAACAACCTCAGCACCTACGGCAATCTCTGGCGACTCGCACGCGAGGGTCGATTCGAGGCCTCCGCCGCCGAGTTGGCCGGCTGGGAGCTGGCATTGAAGGTCAGCGGAGCCGTGCAGGCGGTCCGCTGGAGCAGCACCGCTGACGGCGACGGGTTCATCTACTCGTTCAACGGACCCCACTCGCTGTTCGCCGACACCATCCGCAGCCTCCGCTCACTCGCACTCGCCCACCAGCTCGGACACCGGCTGCTGGGTGAACACGACGAGCCGATCGGGCTGCTGCAACGGCTCGTCGCTCACGCAAGAACCACCGCCCGCTACAACGTCTACTTCGGAGAGGGCCGCGACCGCTACGACGTGCGAGGCCGAGTGGCTCACGAGAGCCTCTTCAATACCAACGACGGCCGATACCGCTGTGCCTCGACCCAGCAGGGCTACTCGCCCTATACCACCTGGACCCGCGGCCTGGCCTGGATCATGCTCGGCTACGCCGAACTGCTCGAGTTCCTCGATTCGCTCGACGATGCCGATCTCGATCCGCTCGGAGGACGCCAGCCGATCGCCGAGATGATGCTGCGGACGGCTCGGGCCAGCTGTGACTACTACATCGAATCGACCCCCACCGACGGCGTCCCCTACTGGGACACCGGGGCGCCGGGGTTGGCCCGGATGCCCGGACACGACCAACGACCCGCCGACCCCGACAACGACCACGAACCCGTCGACAGCTCCGCCGCAGCGATCGCTTGCCAGGCACTGCTGAGGCTGGGACGGGTGCTCGAGGAGTCCGACTCCGACCTGTCGCACCGATACACGCAGGCCGGACTCGCCACACTCGCCACGCTGCTCGAAGAACCCTATCTCTCGACCGATCCCCAACACCAGGGCCTGCTCGTGCACGCCGTCTACCACCGGCCCAATGGCTGGGATCATGTGCCGGAGGGTTCGACGATCCCTCGAGGAGAATCGTGCCTCTGGGGCGACTACCACCTCCGTGAAGCCGCACTCTACGTCGGACGACTCGCCGATGGCCGCGACCTCACCTTCTTCGGAGCCGACGCCGGAGACCCCTCATGAACCAACCGATCGGGCCCGTGGCTCTGATCACCGGAGGTACCCGAGGCATCGGGCTGGGGATCGCCCGGTCGCTGGCCGCCGAGGGCTGGAGACTGGCACTGGGAGGACTGAGAGCACTCGAAGAGGTGGCTGCGGTGGCTGACGTGTTCGGGGCCTTCGAGGCCGAGGGGGTCGAGGTCTGCTACTGCCGCGGGGATGTCGCCGATGCGAAGGACCGGTCGAGAATCGTCGAGGAGGTCCGCGAACGGTTCGGAGCTCTGCAGCTGCTGGTCAACAACGCCGGGATCACCTCGCCGGGACGTCGAGACATCCTCGATGCCGAAGAAGATGACTTCGATCGCGTCCTGGACGTCAATCTCAAGGGACCCTTCTTCCTCACACAATTGTGCGCACGATGGATGATCCAGCAGCACGACGCCGACCCGGGCTTCCAGGGCACCATCGTCAACATCTCGTCGGTCTCGGGCGAGGTGGTGTCGATTCACCGAGGTGATTACTGCCTGAGCAAGTCGGCGACCCGGATGGCCACCCGCCTGTGGGCCGTCAGGATGGCACCCCACGCGGTCTCGGTCTACGAAGTGCAACCCGGCATCATTCACAGCGACATGACCGAAGGGGTAACCGAGAAATACGACCGGCTGATCGCCGACGGATTGACCGTCGAACCCCGGTGGGGCGAACCCGAAGACGTCGGACGTGCCGTGGCCATGCTCGCTCGAGGTGACCTGAGCTACGCAACCGGACAGGTGCTCACCATCGACGGCGGACTGCTGATCCGACGCCTATAGCAGAATCCGGCTACGCCTGATCCGCCTGATCCGCCTGATTCACCTCGGGGATGTACTTGTTGTACAACTCGGCGTAGTCCTCGCGGATCGGGCTGAACACGTCGAGCACCCGGGCCGGGCCGCCGACGGCGACCGCCTTGTGAGGCACGTTGGGGGGGATCAGGAACATCTCACCCACTTCGCACACTCGCACCTCGTCCCCGATCGTCAACTCGACACGACCCTCCAGCAGGATCCCGCCCTGTTCGTGAGGATGATCGTGCAACGGCACCACCGCCCCCTCGTCCATCTCCAGGTAACTCAACATCAGGTTCTCGCCAAATGGCGTCCGCATCCGGCAACCCGGGACCACCTCCAACGGTTCGATATCCTGGATGTTGATGAAAGGCATCGCCTGCGGCCTCCTTATGTGACGTCTTCTGCTACGGCTTCTGTTCGGTTTCGGTTCCCAACACCAGGTCCCGGCCAGCGACCAGGGCCGCCATCTTGGCGTCGGCGACACTGCGTGAGAGCATCCAGAACCCGCAGTCGGGGTGCACCCACCTGACCCGATCCCGGCCAAGCACTTCGATCGCACGCTCGATCCGACCGGCCACCACCTCGGCACTCTCGACCTCGTTGTCCTTGATGTCGATCACGCCGATCCCCAGGGCGATTTCGGGCTTCACCTCGGCCAGGACTTCCAGTTCCGCGTCGTCGCGTCGAGCCAACTCGAGCACAAGATGGTCGCACTCCAGAGCGTTGAAGAACGGCAGCAGAGCCCGGTATCCACCCTGCTGGATCGTCTGGCCCCCGTAATTGCCGAAGCACAGGTGGACCGCCCGTTCGCTGGTGACGTCCTGCAACACCCGGTTGATTCCTGCCGCGGCCAGCAGAGCGTCCTCGGGACGACCCGGTAGGTTCGCCTCGTCGACCTGGATCACCGCCGCGTCGATGCCCGACAGTTGATCGCCGAGCAATTCGCCCAACGCCATCACCAGCGAGTCGAGCTCGCCGTAATGTCCATCGAGCAGCGTGCGGGCCAGCATGTAGGGACTGGTGACGGTGAACTTCAGCGGCACCGCGGCCAGGTCGCTGACCCGCTGGTACTCCTCGAGCAGGTCCAGCCGACCACGGCCCAGAGGGCCGCGGACCACGCCGGCCGGCTTCGAGCGGAACTCGAAGTCCGGAAGTGAGCGAAACCGTGACAGCTCCTCGCCATTGAGCTCCGTCGACACACCCTCCAGCGGAGCCACAAAGTGATCGATCATCCCGTTCGTCTCGGGATGGTTCACGTCGTAGCGGCTCAACTCGCCGTCGCTGATCACGTCCAAGCCGGCCAGTTCCTGGGCCTTGAGAACCACCAGCGTGGCGTCGCGGAGATGCCCGGCGGTGGGATAGGCCTGCAACCAGTCGGGAACCGGGTAGCTGCC
>Ga0310123_10001533_pt1 | contig 19049 bp, 11 predicted proteins | sample CB6_AW_1057_MG_FD_203505 | JGI IMG/M metagenome (GOLD analysis project Ga0310123, IMG submission 203505) | Marine microbial communities from Western Arctic Ocean, Canada - CB6_AW_1057 | ecosystem: Environmental > Aquatic > Marine > Oceanic | place: Canada: Western Arctic Ocean | collected... | reverse complement strand
ATCTAATGAATTGTTAAATATTGAATTTCGAGTATTCTCAGCTAAACCTTTCAAAATATCTTTAATTGATATTTGAAGAATAACATTTATTCCACCTTTAAGATCTAAACCTTTGTTTAATTCTTTTTGCTTAGAATCATTATATGAAGTAATTCCATATAAAGAAATTTGCCCTACTGAATCTAAATAATCAGACTCAATTTTATCTCTTAATTCAAAATAATTTGGAACTTCATCTGAAATAGACTGTTTTGCAAATATTTTTGCTTTTTTTTCCTCGTTACTACTTATAAATGTAAAAGAAAGTTGATAAATACTAACTAAAATAAAAAGAATTGCAAAAATTCTAACTAAAGCATTCTTTTGCATAATATTTTATTTGGATCATTTAAAACCGAGCAAATATAATGTTAATGGACCTATTAGACAACTCTTTACTATTATTATAAATAATCCAAATTAACAACTATAAATCCAAACTTTGATTCATAACTTTTACAGAATTTGAACTTTTATTAAAAAGGTCTAGTTCATCTTGATTTAATTTCAATTCAACTATAGATTCAATACCTTTTGATCCAATAATACATGGTACGCCAATACATATATCTTTTAGACCATACTCACCTTCTAATAAAACAGAACAAGGGATAATTCTCCTCTGATTATTTAAAATACTATCAACAAGATAAGAAACTGATGCACCAGGAGCATACCATGCTGAAGTACCTAAAAGTTTAGTCAATGATGCCCCGCCAACCATTGTATCTTTAGAAACTTTATCTAAATCGGTTTTATTCAAAAAATCTGAAACAGGTAACCCATTATAAGTTGCTAATCTAATAAGAGGAATCATTGTTGTATCTCCATGACCACCAATTACCATAGCATGAATATCATTTGGAGGTTTATTTAACGCTTGAGACAGATAAGTCTTAAATCTAGAACTATCTAAGGCTCCACCCATACCTATAACTTTACTTTTAAGTAAACCCGTAGATTTTAACGTTAAATAAGTCATTGTATCCATTGGATTAGAAACAACTACAATTATAGCATCAGGAGAATAATTTAATATTTTATTAGATACATCTTTAACTATTCCAGCATTAGTACCAATCAATTCTTCTCTTGTCATACCTAGTTTTCTAGGAATACCTGAAGTGATTACAACGACATCACTATCTGAAGTTGCAGAATAATCATTGGTTACTCCTGTAATTTCAGTATTAAATCCTAAAGTAGTAGAAGTTTGAAATAGATCTAAAGCTTTTCCCTCTGCAAGACCATTCTTTATATCTAAAATTACTACTTCACTTGCTATTTTCTTCATTGCAATATATTCTGCACATGAAGCACCAACATTACCTGCACCAACAACAGTAACTTTCATAATAATTTAATTTTAAAATTTAAAAAACAAAATAAAAAAATAATTTATTTTAAAAGAGTTTTATTTCTATGCATCTATATTAGCATAAACAGCATTTTTCTCAATAAATTCTCTTCGAGGAATAACATCATCTCCCATTAAAGTAGAAAAACAACGATCAGCCTGACTAGGATTATCAATAGAAACTCTTCTTAAAGTTCTCTGCTCAGGATTCATTGTTGTTTCCCATAATTGTCCAAAATTCATTTCTCCAAGTCCTTTATATCTTTGAATAGAAACTCCTTGTCCAAATTCTTTAACTAACTTATCTCTTTGATCATCAGACCAAGCATACTCTTTTTTTGCCCCTTTTTTTACCAAATACAACGGAGGTGTTGCAATATATATATAACCTGACTCTATTAATTCACGCATATATCTAAAGAAAAAAGTGAGAATTAAAGTCGAAATATGACTGCCATCAACATCAGCATCACACATTATTATAATTTTATGATATCTCAATTTTTCAGTATTTAAAGCTTTACTATCTTCCTCAGTTCCAATAGTGACTCCTAGAGCAGTATAAATATTTCTAATTTCTTCATTTTCAAAAACTTTATGCTGCATAGCTTTTTCTACATTAAGTATCTTTCCTCTAAGAGGTAAAATTGCTTGAAATTTTCTATCTCTTCCTTGTTTAGCAGTCCCTCCTGCAGAATCACCTTCAACTAAGAAAACTTCACACTTTTCAGGATCTTGTTCTGAGCAATCAGATAACTTACCAGGTAATCCTCCACCACTCATTACAGTTTTACGTTGGACCATTTCCCTTGCTTTTTTTGCAGCATGTCTAGCTTGAGCAGCAAGAATAACCTTTTGAACAATTACTTTAGCATCATTCGGATGTTCTTCAAGATAACTTTCAAGCATATCAGATACTGACTGAGAAACTGCAGATGTAACTTCCCTATTTCCAAGTTTTGTTTTAGTTTGACCCTCAAATTGAGGTTCACTAACTTTAACTGATATAATTGCTGTTAAACCCTCCCTAAAATCATCTCCAGATATTTCAAATTTTAATTTTTCTACCAATCCAGATGAATCAGCATATTTTTTTAAAGTAGAAGTTAAACCTCTTCTAAAACCGGCTAAGTGAGTTCCTCCCTCATGTGTATTTATATTATTCACAAAAGAATGAAGATTTTCAGTATAAGAAGTATTATAAATCATAGCTACTTCAACAGGAATTCCATTTTTTTCACTCTCCATTGAAATAACATTACTTATTATTGCTTCACGAGATTCATCAAGAAATTCAATAAACTCCGTTAATCCATCTTTAGAAAGAAAGTTTTCACAAATAAAATTTACTTCATTATCTTTTTTCCTTTTATCTGTTATAGAAATCTTAACCCCTTTATTTAAATAGGACAATTCTCTCATTCTTAAGGATAGTGTTTCGTAATTAAAGGCAATAGTTTCAGTAAAAATTTTTCTATCAGGAAGAAATGTTACAGATGTTCCTTTAGATTTAGAATTCCCAATTTCTTTAACAGAATCTAGAGCTTTTCCCTTTTCATATTTTTGTTCCCATATTTTTCCATCTCTATAAACAATTGCAGTTAATTTTTCAGATAAAGCATTTACACAGGATACACCTACACCATGCAATCCACCTGAAACTTTATATGAATCTTTATCAAACTTACCCCCTGCTCCTATTTTAGTCATCACAACTTCTAGAGCTGAAACACCCTCTTTTTTATGTATCTCAACTGGAATACCTCGCCCATTATCAATTACTGTTATAGAGTTATCTTCATTTATTGTTAAATCTATTTGATCACAATACCCCCCCATAGCTTCATCAATTGAATTATCAATCACCTCATAAACCAAATGATGTAACCCTCGAGGACCAAGATCTCCAATATACATTGAAGGTCTTTTTCTAACATGTTCAATGCCCTCAAGAGCCTGAATACTTTCTGCAGAATATTTTTCTTTGGTGAGATTATTTTTAACGATATTTTCTTCGTCAAATAAGTTTTCTTGTACCATCCAACAAAGATAAATATTAAGTGCTTAAATTAATTCTAAACCCTTATAAATAGTGACAAGTTATCAACATTATAATGTGGAAAAAATTAATTAATTTTATAATTATTTATAAGATTTTTCATGAATTTTACTAACGGCTCTTCCACTTGGATCATTTTGATTCTTAAATGCTTTATCCCAAACTAATGCAACTGGCGTACTACAAGCTACAGAAGGAACAGATGGTACGCTTAAAGCAGCAGCATCACTTGAAAAATGACTTTCAAATATTGATCTGTAATAAAATTCTTCTTTATTATGGGGTGTTTGAAGAGGAAATCTATACTGAGCATTTTTCATTTGTTCATCAGAAATTTCTTTATCGACTAGATCTTTTAGAGTATCTATCCAATCATAACCTACTCCGTCAGAAAATTGCTCTTTTTGCCTCCAAATAAGATCTTTAGGAAGATATTTTTCAAAAGCTTTCCTCAAAACCCATTTTTCCATCCTCTTTGAGTTTATCATTTTATCCTTAGGATTTATAGTCATTGCTATATCAATAAATTCTTTATCTAAAAAAGGAACTCTACCCTCGATACCCCATGCAGCTAGTGATTTATTAGCTCTTAAACAATCATATTTGTGCAAATTATCTAATTTTCTAACTGTTTCTTCATGAAATTCCTTAGCTGAAGGAGCTTTATGAAAATATAAATATCCTCCAAATAATTCATCAGCTCCTTCTCCTGATAATACCATTTTAATACCAAGTGATTTAATAGATCGGGCCATTAAATACATTGGAATAGAAGCTCTTACAGTTGTAATATCGTAAGTTTCAAGATGATAAATCACTTCCCTAATAGCATCTAGACCCTCTTGAATCGTAAATTTAATTTCATGATGCACTGTACCAATATGATCTGCCACCTTTTTAGCTGCTTTTAGATCTGGTGAACCGTTTAATCCTACAGAAAAGGAATGTAGTTGAGGCCACCAGGCTGATTGCTTATCTTCAGATTCTATTCTCTTTGATGAAAACTTTTTAGCTAAAGCAGAAGTTATTGATGAATCAAGCCCTCCAGATAATAAAACTCCATATGGAACATCACTCATTAATTGTCTATAAACAGCATCAGACAAAGAATTATGCAGATTTTTAATAGAAGTTTTATTGTTTTTTACAGAATTATAGGACAACCAGTCAGGATTAAACCATTTAACTAGTTTTTTACTTTTACTGCTGAAATAATTTCCAGGAGGAAATAGTTCTATCTTATTACATTTTCCTTCTAAAGCCTTTAATTCAGAGGCAACATAAAAAGTTCCATTACTATCCCAACCCATATATAATGGGATAATCCCAATATGATCACGTGCTATAAAGTATTCATTTTTTTCAATGTCATAAAGCGCAAAAGCAAAAATTCCATTTAATTTATTTAAAAAAGTATAATTCTCCTCTTCATATAATGCCAATAAAATCTCACAGTCTGATTTAGTTTTAAAATTATAACTATTTTTTAAAGATTTTCTTAATTCAACATGATTATAAATTTCTCCATTTGCAGCCAAAACCAAATTATTATCTTGACTATACAGAGGTTGTTTCCCAGAAGTCGGATCTACAATAGCTAACCTCTCATGAGCTAAAATTGCATACTTTGAATCAAATATTCCATTCCAATCAGGACCTCTATGCCTCACTTTTTTTGACATTTCAAGAATTTTAGGTCTTAAAGAGGATGATTTCTCTTTTAAATCAAAAGCACAGACAATTCCACACATATTTTTTACGCAAAAATATTATAATAATTTATATTATTAATAAAAAATGACTAATAAGCTAATAAAATTAATAATAAAAATTAATTTTATATTTTTTTTTAACTAAATAAAGAGTTTTTTTAAAAAAAAGTTAAAAATAATCAATTATTTAAACCTATTGCTATATACTATATTTCCATTTAATATTGTCGCTACTACTTTAGTGGAAATTATTCTTTTATTAACTTCTTCCATTAAATCCCTGTCTAATATTACAAAATCAGCATTTTTACCAACCTCAATACTTCCCTTCTCTTTTTCCTCAAAATTAGCTTTTGCCGCCCATATTGTCATCCCTCTAAGAGCCTCTTCTCTTGACAAAGCATTTTCGAAATTAAAACCATCTTCAGGATAACCATTAACATCTTTTCTTGAAATAGCGGCATAAAAAGTAAGTATTGGACTTACATCTTCAACAGGAAAATCAGTTCCTAACACAATTGAACCTGACTCCTTAAGTAATCTTTTATAAGCATAAGCGCCTTCCATTCTTGAAGACCCAATTCGATCTTTTACCCAATACATATCACTAGTAGCGTGAGTAGGTTGAACTGACGGAATTATTTTTTTATTAAATAACTTAAAATCAGAAGTGTCAACAATTTGAGAATGTTCAATTCTCCATCTTGGATCTTCTGAAAAAACTAAAGCTTTTTTATATGCATTTAAAACATTAAAAATTGAAGCGTCACCAATTGCATGAGTGTTCATTTGAAATTCAGTTTGAGCAAGCTTATAGGCTAATGATTCTAATGAATCTACTGTAGTAATAAAAGTGCCATAATGATTTTTCTTATCAGAATATACCTGTTTTAAAGCAGCGCCTCTAGAACCCAATGCTCCATCAGCATATACTTTAACAGATCTTACGTTAAGATAATCTGTTTTTATAGGACCTTTATTAATAAAATAATCTACTGACTCTTTTACATTTGAAATCATTGCATAAACTCGCATCTGTAAAATTCCTTTTGACTGAAGACTATCAATTAATAAAATATCTTCTTTTTCTAAGCCAGCTTCATCTACTGTCGTTAATCCATTAGAAAAACATATCTCTTGAGCTTTTATCAAAGCTTTAATCTTATCTTCCTTACTTATCTCAGGCAATATATTTTCAATAAAACCCATAGCAGAATCTATTAGAACACCTGTGATTTTTTTATTTTTTACAACAATCTCACCACCTTCAACTTCAGTTTCAATAGATACTTTTGCAAGGTCAAGAGCTTTTTGATTAACCAACATAGCATGTCCGTCTATCCTTTTTAAAACAACTGGAATATCAGGAAATAAAATATCTAATTTTTCCTTTGTAGGGAGCATTTTATTTTTCCAATCATTTTGATCCCAACCTATACCAAGTAGAAACTTTTTGTCTCTTCTTTCATGAAAATCTTTTACCTTTTTTATAACTTCTTCGTAACTGGTCGTTCCAACTAAATCTAACTGATCTTGTTTTAAACCTAAATTCAAAAAGTGACAATGTGAATCAATGAATCCAGGATATATAGGAAGATTTTTTGCATCTACAACACTCCTTGCAGAATACTTCTCCAAAATTTCATTTCCTCCAACTGCAATAAATTTTCCATCGTTAACAGCAAAAGCAGTAGCTATTTTTCCATAATCATCAACAGTATAAACTATAGCATTATGGACTAAAAGGTCAATCTTATTTTTACATGAAGAAAATAAAAATGAAATAAAAAAAATAAATAAAAGATTAAATAAAATATTCCTTTTCAAAAAAACCATTTTTAACATTCGTAATTTTATTATTATCAAATTTTAGTCCTCAAAAATAATCAAATTCAATAATCAACAAGAAATTTAACTTAAAATCTATGAATAAATTTAAAAAAAAATAAATTATCACAAATTAAATTTATAACAAGCGCCAAATAAAATCAAACTCTTATGTCTTACAAAGTTTGACCATTTACCGTTTTTCTCATTTAAATTAATTGAGACATTTACATCAAATTCATCGATCAATTTATAATTAACTTTCATGTTCAAACTATAAAAAATTGGCAAGGATTTAATTTGATATTGAGATTTATCAGGATCTTGATTTAACAAATAAACCCAATCAACACTATCTCTGTCACCCAAAACATAAGAATTAAAATATAAATTTATTCTTTTTGTTAAATTAATTTGATTCTCAAATTTCATACTAATAGAAGGTAAATTCCACAATGGATAATCCTTTTTAGAATCATAACTAGTATAATTTACTTCGAATAAGAATTTATTTTCATTTCCAAAATTTAATTTAAACTTAACAATAAAATCAATTAAACTTAGATCTCTATATTCAATTTGATAAGCATTTGACAAAGCATAGGAATAATTCTCTCTATTTAAATCAAAAGGAAGCCTTTTATACAAACTAAAATTTTCTATTTCATCATAGCCAACACTAAAATCAAACTCAATATTTGAATAAATAATTGATTTTAACCCAATTCTAGAATTATAGTTTTTACTAGTTGGTTTCAATTTAAATATTGGAGCTAAAAAAGGATTTTCATACCCTGACATAAAATATGTATTTAAAATTAATTTTCCGTCTGAAACTAAATAGGGTATGAAATTTTGATTTTTATTATACTCAAAATATATATTTGGATAATATTTTAATTTTGTTTTAAAAAAACTTGATCTGTCAAAATAATCAAATTTAGCTCCTATTTTAATTTTATAATTACTATTTAAACTAACCCATTCTATTTTCGCCCCAGTATTTAAATACTTTGAATCAATAGAATTTTTAGTAAAAAAATCCTCTTGAAATCTAGAATTTAATCCATTTAATTTTATTTGAGCTATTAAATAACTTCTTGAAATGGGGACCTTTAAATTAACTAAAAAATTTACTTGCTGTTCTGATGAATCAAAATTATCTGAAGTATTATTAATTTTAAATTCAAGAGAATTTATAATGTTATCATAAAAAATAAAATTATTTTGAATACTTAAATGACTTATAGAAATAAGGGGATCTATATTTTTAATCATAATTTCATTTAGATCATCATTATAAATTCCATAATAATTATTTTTATTTAATCCAAAAGACAATTTACTATCGGATCTTAACTCATTAGTTTTAAGAATATGATTTGCACCAATAAAAATTGAATTTTGATTACTTCTAACTTTAGAGTTAGGAATATCTTTAGAATATCCATGCCTGTCAATAAAATAACCAAAACTTTGATTTCTATCTAAGGAAATCAAACTAATTACTCGCAATGATAACTGCCCTTGATTTCCAATCCCAGAATAAAAACTTGTATTAAATAAACTTTGATTTTTTTGACGGATTAATTTTAATGGTTTAGCCTTATTGGGAACAAATGTTGAAATGATCTGATTCTCAAGAAGGTTATAATTTAATTTATTCTTTTTTATATATATAGAATCATTAACTTTTGGAATTGATGGAATTAAAAAAGCATCAGACAAACTCGGTGTATATGATTTTATAACAGTCACCTGCAGAGTTTTTAACGTATCATTTTCAACTTGAGGAAATAAAAGATTAGAGTTTAATAAAATAAAAATTACATTAAAAAATAAAAAAGACCTATTCATCGCTTATATCGATTAATGAAGAATTATATTCTAATTTCTTCTGATTAACTTCATTAAGGAGTTTTTTAGCTTCAGAAATTAAATTAGGGTGATTTTGAAAATTTTCAATAATTGACTCTAAAATAAATACAGCTTGAAAATCATCATTTAATGAAATATAATTCCTAGATAATAAAAGAAGTGATTTCGCAGTCCAAAAATTAAAATTATTAGACAACCTCGAAATATTTGTAATCACATCAATAGAAGACCTGTATTCTTTATCATTAAAATATTTTAAAGCCTTAAAATACAATGCTTCATAAGCTTTTTCATAATCTGAAATTTTTTCAAGTTTTTTGTATTCATTTAAAGACTTTAGAGTATCCTTTACTCTCATTAATGACCTAGCTTTAATTAAGAGAGCATCCCATTTTAATTTATCATCTAAATTTTCAATTTCAAGAACTTTTGAAGAAAATTGTATTGATTTTTCATCATCTATTCTTTCAAAATATGCTTGCATTAAGTTAAGCAAAGCAAATCTTATATTTTCTTCAAATTCAGCAATCTCATATAAATTTTCTAAATATGGAATAGAATAAATTAGCTCTCCATTTTTCTTATAAATTTCAATAATTCTTACAAGTGCTTTTTCTGAATATTCATTAGTTGCTTCTGAAATAATAATTTCATAAAATTTCTCGGAGTCCTCATATAAATTTTGATTATAATAAATCTCGGCTAAATAAAAAGTCGATATAAGTCTATTTAAACCCTTTGGATATTTATTTAAATATAATTTCAATAATTTCAAAGCCTGTTTGTAATTGCCATCTAAATATTGTTTTTCAGCTGATTTAAATGTATTTTTTTCAATTTCAAAATCAGAATAAATATTTAAATTTTCTTTTTTAAGCCAATTAGAGAATTCAATAACAGTTCCTTTATCGATAGCAATCTCTTTTAATACATTTAAAGCCTCTTGTATTAGACTTGAGGATTTATTTTTTTTAACAAGTTCCTCTAAAATTATTCTTGCCTTTCCATAAAAACCTTGATTATAAAGGATTAAAGCTTCATTTAGATTTGCTTTCAATAAATATGGACTCTTTTGAAAACTTTCTGATATTTTTTTATATACATCAACAGCCTCTTCAAACCTCTTTTCATATGACAATGTCATTGCTAATTCAAACAATGCATCATCAGTGTAAGAAGAGTTTGGAAATTTTTTTATCAATGACTTCAAAGTAGCTATTTTATTATCATTTCTATCTACAAAGCCATAAGAAATTCCTTTTTGATACATAGCGTAAGGGATTTTTTTTGAAAAAGAATTCAATATTTTTTCATAACCATCCATAGCAGGCCAATAATTTTTTAAAGCAAAGTGACAGTCTGCAATTCTAAGTTTTGAATCAGAATACAATAAGTTGTTTAAAGAAATTTTTTTATCTATAAATTTCTCAAAAAAGGTTAAAGCATAAGAATATTCTTTCAATTTAAAATATGTATATCCTATATCGTAATAAAGTCTTTTATATTCTTCCTGTAATTCACTTAATTTTTTTTTATTAAAATCTTTATATTTATCTAGTGCATCATCAAATCGTTTAAGAGCAAAAAAAGAACGTCCAAGCCAATATTCTGATTTAAGTTCATATAATTCATCATTCCCTGATTTTATAGATTCTTCAAAATAAACCAGAGCTTTATTATAATCTCTTAATTTAAACAATTCAATTGCTTTTAAAAAATTAATTTTTTGAATTAAATTTTTACTAGAAAAAGATCTATTTTCTTTTAATATTAAAAGAGCAGAATCATAATCATTTTGTTTAGTATAAGAATCTATTAAAAGGTTGTAAATTGTTTTATAACTTTCATTTTTAGGATATTTTCTCAAAAACTGAAATAAAACATTTGAAACTTTCTCAAAGGGATTACCTATTTCATAACTTAATTTTGAATAATTTAAAAAAGCATCTTCAGCCAAGGATTTATTAAAAGTCATTACAGAAGCTTTTCTAAATGCTGAAAGTGCCGCTGATTTTTGACCACTATTTAAATAAGAATCTGCTAAATAATAGTAAGCATTTTGCGCCAAATCATTATTTACGCCAATAATTTTATTAAATTGATTTATAGCCTTATCAAAATTGTTTGTTCTATAATATGTATAGCCCATCTGATAATAGTCCACATTATTCCATCTGCCTTTTTTCCCTTTATAACTCTCAAGATATTTTAAAGCTTTAGCATGTTCATTTAAATTAAAATAACTTTCGCCAATAATTTTTGAAAGTTCAGAGATTAATGAAATGTCCTTTATAGAACTTAATTGATTAACACCTAACTGAATTGCTTTATCAAATCTTCCAAGTCGAAAATTCATATCAGCTTGAAAATATTCTAAATTTTCCTTTTGTTCAATTTTTGAAACATTTTCAAATGACTCAACTGCTGAATTATAATCTTCAAGTTGATAAGATATATGAACCAAGTAATAGTGAGCATCAGACTCATATTTTTTATCATTTTTAACTTTTTCAAAATAAGGTTTTGCTTTTTTATGTTTATTTGCAGAAAACAATGTGTAACCCTTATTAAAGTTATATTTATTTAATTGATTTTGAGGAACTTGATTATCTTTTATTTTTAAAAACCATTTTAAAGCATACCTGTATTTTTCGTTTTGAAAATAATAATTAGCTAAATCAAGATTTATTGATTTTTCTAAATTATTATTAGGATATTTTAAATAAAAATTTGATATAAGTTTTTCAGATCCAACATCATTAAGTCTCAATGAATTCTTAATTAAATTTGAATCAACAAATTCATTTATATCATCACCAGATAAAACATTTTTGGCGAATAATCCAGTTTGTAGAGAAGATGAATAATATCCAAGTGAAAATAATTTTTTTGATTCATTAATTAAATGTTCATATTGATTTTGCTGACAAAACAATAAACTAGATGATAAAATCAAACTTAAAAAAGAAACAGAAAAAAATCTTTTATTCATCTAGTAAAAGTAATAGATTACCACTTTCTAAAAGAACGAATTATAATTTCAAAAAGTATAATTTATTAACAAAAGTTATCCTTATAATTGTAAAATTCTATTTTTACTAGAAAGTGTTTAAAATGAATGAATCAATTGTTCATCTTGATAAAGTTTCAATAAAAAATAATAGTAAAATTATTTTTTCAAATATTGATTTAAAAGTAATGCCTGGAGACTTTATTTTTTTAATTGGAAAAACAGGTACGGGTAAAAGTAGTTTGATAAAAGTTTTACATGCTGATCTTAATATAAGTGATGGATTAGGAAATATTGTCGGTTTTTCATTAAATAAAATAAAAGAAAAACAAATCCCTTTATTAAGAAGAAGAATTGGAATAGTATTTCAAGATTTTAAACTTTTAAATGATCGAAATATTTTCGATAATTTATCTTTTGTATTAAAAGCTACTGGATGGAAAGATAAAAATAAGATTTCGTCTAGAATTAATGAAGTTCTAAAAATGGTAAACGTAAATGAAAATCCTAAAAAATTCCCTTTTGAATTATCTGGTGGAGAACAACAAAGATTAGCTATAGCAAGAGCTCTTTTAAATAACCCTAAGCTCATTATAGCTGATGAACCTACTGGTAATCTTGATCCTGATACTAGCAATGAAATCATGCAACTTTTTAAAAAATTAAATTCAGAAGGCATCTCAATAATTATGGCTACACATGATTACAATATGATCATGAAATTTCCTGGTAAGATCTATAAATGTGAAAATGAAAAACTAATAGAGGTTATTGCCAAAAAACAAAGTGCTAATTAAATAAAACAAAATGATTTTTAAATCACTTAACAAAATTAAAAACAAAGAATCAAATCAGTTTTTATTAATAGCAGGGCCATGTGCTATTGAAAGTGAAAAATCAGCCATGTCTATTGCTGAAAATCTTGTTAAGATAACTGATAAATTAAAAATCCCATATATATTTAAAGGCAGTTTTAAAAAAGCTAATCGAAGTAAGATTAATAGTTTCACAGGAATTGGCGATGAAAAAGCATTAAATATTCTAAAAAAAATTGGAGATGAGATGAATATTCCAACTTTGACTGATATTCATGAAACTTCAGATGCTGATTTGGCTTCATCTTATGTTGATATTCTTCAAATCCCTGCATTTCTAGTTCGTCAGACTGATTTATTAGTTGCAGCTGCTAAAACAGGAAAAACTATTAATTTAAAAAAAGCACAATACATGAGTCCTAATAGCATGACTTTCGCTGCTCAAAAAATAAAAGATAGTGGAAATTCTAATTATTGGATTACAGAAAGAGGAACACAATTTGGTTATCAAGATTTAATCGTTGATTTTAGAGGAATTGATGAAATGAAAAAAATTGCCCCTACAATTCTTGATGTAACCCACTCTCTTCAAAAACCAAATCAAAAAGATGGTATAACAGGAGGAGATACAAAAAAGATTGAAACTTTAGCCAGAGCTGGAATTTCAATAGGAATTGATGGCTTGTTTATTGAAACGCATCCTGATCCGAAAAACGCAAAAAGTGATGGTCTAAATATGCTAGATATTAATTTAATGGAGGATCTTTTAAAAAAATTAACTGAAATTCGTTCAACAATAAATTCTTTCAACTAAAATTGAATTTGATTTTAGTATTTGTAATTTTGCACTATTAAAGTTCATTGAATTAATGGGGTCGACTGGATTTGACAGCAAGAATTATAATTTTACAAGCAAGTCGAGCATTGAAACATAGCTCGTTAATCTTATGCTTCAAATTTTAAATGGCGAAAATAAATACGCTCTGGCTGCATAATTGACCGAATAATAGTAGGTCTTTGCTTTTCTTAGCTAGGCTAAGAAGCTAGATGTCTCATAATAGCCCTTGTTGACGGCGATTATTTTAGAGGCACCATAAATGTCAACATAGAAATACAATTGTATCGGTTGTGTTTTTTAATTAAGATACTAAGGAAGCTATAGGTAGTTTTCGGTCAGTAGCTTCTCTAAAATTAAACGTTAACTAAACTTGTAGAAAGTATTTTTATAGCTTGTTTGGACGAGGGTTCGAATCCCTCCGACTCCACAATAAAATTTCCTAATATATTTATAAACAATATGTTAGGATTTTTTGTTTTTAATATTTGTACGATTAGTGTACGGCCAGTGATATAAAAGCCTAAAAAATCTAAACAAAGAGTTTAAATAACTACCCCCGCGAGGCCTAAATAAATCCACTTTCCTTTTTGGGAGAGGTTCGCTATATGGGTATATTACCCTATCCCTCTAATTAACTTTAGGGAGTTTTTTTTTTGCATTTAAAATATGAAAAAGCTGCTATTTTAACTTATATTTAATTGTATGAAGGGTTTTAAGTTTTATTTCTATTTGTTTCTGCTATCCTTTATTTTATCACTTTTAATTACGATACCTTATATCGTAACGCACCACCTTTAAAATAGTAACAGGTGAAGTCAAACATATAGGATAAACATCTAAAATAATTGAAAATATATAAAAAAACGTATGAAGAAAATTGCAAAAGGGCTTTTACGTATAATAATACTGATTGTTGTGTTAATTGGTATTGGGTTGACCTATGTCTATACTACCTCTTATAGTCTAGGGAAATGGGAGTACACTTCAAATGAAGGGCAGTCTAAAAACCTTCCTCAACGCCCTAATATTTTATTGCTAGTTGCAGAAGATATGAGCTTACGTGTCGGTGCATTTGGTGATTCTGTTGCGGAAACACCAAATATAGATAAACTTGCTTCAGAAGGTATTCGATATCCAAATGTTTTTACCACAGCAGGAGTTTGTTCTCCTAGTAGAGCAGCACTTATTACTGGAATGAGTCAAATTTCAATTGGCGGACAGCATATGCGTTCCAGTAGTCGTCCTAAAGGAGGTTATATGAGTGTGCCTCCTGCCAAAGTGAAAGCTTTTCCCGAACTACTTAGAGGTGCAGGATATTATACGTTTAATACCTTAAAAGAAGATTATCAATTTAGTGGAATGGGCACTGGTTCTGGACCATTTACAATTTGGGATGCCTATGACGATAGTAAGTTGTGGCGAAGTCGTAAAGGGAGTCAACCATTTTTCGGAATGATGAATTTTATGGAAACTCATGAAACAGGGCTTTTTACACCTTTAGGAAATAAACCGAATAGTATCATGCATTTTATAATACAATTAATACGACCTGCAATGGTAATGTCTACAGATGGAAAACAAGTAGATCCTGATAAAATAGAAGTGCCTCCATATTATCCAGACACCAAAATAGTGAGAGCTGATATGGCACGTTTATATTCAAATATCAACGCAATGGATGGCGTTGTGGGAGATGTTTTGGATAGATTGGAAAAAGATGGATTAGCTTCTTCAACAATTGTAATTTGAACAACAGATCACGGTGATTGTTTGCCAAGAGCAAAAAGAGATTTATACGATTCAGGAATTAAAGTACCTATGATTATTCGTTGGCCAGAAGCGTATCGCCCTAAAGATGTACAACCTGGAACATTAGATGAACGATTAATTAGTTTTGTAGATATAGCTCCAACGCTTTTAAATCTTGCAAAAGCACCAAAACCAGCCTATTTACAGGGAAAAGATTTTGTACTAGACACCATTCCCAGAGAGTATATTTATGCATCAAGAGATCGAATTGATGAAATTGATGATCGACAACGTGCTGTTAGAGATAACAGATTTAAATACATTAGAAGTTGGTACCCAGAACAAACAGAGGGCAGTCATTTGGCTTTTCGAGACAATTTGGAAATAATGAAAGAACTTTGGTTCTTAAAGAAAGAAGATAAATTAAATTCCAATCAATTAAAATGGTTTGAAACACCTGGTAAAGAGCGGTTATTTGATATACAAAACGACCCTTATGAATTACATAATCTTAGTAAGGATACCACTTATACTGTCGTGCTAAATCGTATGCGTACTGAGATGGATAATTGGTTAAAAAGCATTGAAGATTGGAGTGAAGTTTCTGAAGATGAAATGGTTGAGAAATTTCTACCTAATGGAGAACAAGAAAAAACGGCTACTCCTAAAATTAGTAAAGAAAACAATCATATTATCATTACTACCACAACAAAAAATGCGTCACTAGGGTATCGTATTAATAAGGAGCCATGGCAACTTTATACAAAACCTTTTAGCGTTCCAGCAAATGTAAAAGTTACCGCTAAGTCAGTTCGCTATGGTTGGAAAGAGAGTGATGAGGTCCGTATCGAGTAGTAAATTAGTGTTGATAGGTTATTATTAATGATTTATTTTAAATAAACTATTTTAGTATAAATCAAAATATCTATGAAAACTTATACCTTAGAACAGCTTGCTCATTTTATTTCTGGACAAATTCATTTTGCGAAAAAGATTACAATCAATGGATTAAATGATCTAAAGAATGCTACTGAAAATCAGATAACATTTATTGGGAGTCCTAAATTCACAAAATATTGGAATGATTCAAAGGCAGGTGCAGCCATTGTAAATAAATCAATAAAAATTGACAGTCACGATAGACCCATCATCTTTGTTAAAGACGCAGATATCGCTATGGCTATTCTATTAGGAATTTTTTCACCCAAAAACGGACCTGTTTTTGAGCAAGACATTCATCCTTCAGCGAGTATTCATCCTACTGCTAATTTAGGAAAAGATGTTAAGATAGGCCCATTTTGTTATGTGGGTAAAGAGGTAGTAATAGGAGCAGGTAACACACTATATCCAAATGTGAGTGTTTTTGATAATACTACTATAGGAGAGAATTGTGTTTTTTGGTCTGGAACAGTAGTTAGAGAAAATTCAGTCATTGGAAATTCCTGTATATTTCATAGCAATGTAAGTATAGGAGCAGATGGTTTTGGATATAGACCTTCACCAGACGGTACAGAACTTCTTAAAATTCCTCATATTGGCAATGTAGTGATTGGAAATAATGTTGAAATTGGAGCTAATACTTGCATAGATAAAGCAAAATTCAATAGTACTATTCTGGGTAATGGATGTAAAATAGATAACCTAGTTCAGATTGCACATAATAGTGTCATGGGAAAATCCTGTATCATGGCAGGTAACTCTGGTCTAGCAGGAACTGTTACCTTAGGAGATGGTGTTATGATTGGTGGTAGTGCCTCCATAAGAGACCATATTACAATTGGTTCTGGCGCTAAAGTAGGCGCAGGTTCTGGTGTTCTTTCAGATGTTCCAGCTGGAAAGTCTGTACTGGGATATCCTGCCACAGAAGCAAGAGAAATGCTAAAACAATGGGTCGCTTTAAAAAGATTGGCAAAAAGCTAAAAAATCTGGATAAAAATTCTTAAAAATTGATAGACCTATTCTCAAAATGTTAGTTTTCCTTTTGGGGGGCATACTCATCAGACAGGTATATTATATAGCACCTCTATGTTACCAAAAAAAAATATGGCTAATAATACACCTCCGACTTCACTAATAAATATTCTTAATATACTTATAAACAATGTATTAGGGTTTTTTATTTTTAATATTTTACTTAAAAAAAACAGATAAGAATTAGTTTAATTTGAAGTAAACAATGGACTATCTAAATATCCAATTCTAACTGCCTTTGCAATAATAGTATTAATCTTCTTTATAGGTCTAACATAAATTTGCCAAATGGAATCCTTTTCTTTTTTCCATACAATAGAAGCATCTTTTTTTACGTGTTTTAATACCAATGAATTATTTATATATTCAACTTGAAGAGGTTTAAGCTGTGGGATTTTTCCTTCAGGGAACCATTTTTTCATTAATTCTTTTTCTGGAATTTCTTCAAGAACAAAAAGCAAAACCAGGTGATTCTTTCGATAAATATGTTGGGGGATATATACAGGTGAACAAGCTGGTAAACCAATAAGAATTAAAAGAGAAGTATTATTCTTTGGACCTAGATGGGGATATGATAATATTGCAGCTATAGGATTTGGTAATAATAACGTTTTAATAATTACTCCAACCTATGAACAAATTAAGGTTTCCGAACGATTAAAATTTAGTCCAATAGATCCTAAAAATTATGATGTTTTTGTTGTAAAATCAAGAGTCCATTTTAGAAGAGGTTTCGACGAGACGGACTATGCAAAAACTATAATTATTGTAGACGCACCTGGAGATTGGTTTGGAACCATACGCCTAGATGCTCTAGATTATAAATATGCACCCATAAAGTAAGTTATATCCTTTTGATGGAGGGACAGTTGACTACTAAAATATTATTGTTGAAACTATAAAAAAATAAAAAAAATTAAAATATTTAGAAAATTTTTCTTTGAATTTACGCTTTAAAAAATCTTCTGGATTCCTCTCCATTATTAATAAACATTTTAAAAGTTCGAAATTAATCTGGTTTCATATCTCTAGGAACTCTTTTATTCATTATATAAAACCATAAGGGGGGGAAAGCAGCTAAAAGCATTGAAGTGGGATAACCAAATGGAAGTTGAGGACTCTCACTTATATTTTCTAATATTTGATATTTTTTTGAAGATTTATAATGATGATCACTATGACGAGTTAACTCATACAAAACTATTCTTCCAATTATATGATTAGAATTCCAAGAATGAAATTTTTCAACTCTCTCATATCTTCCAGAAGGAAGTTTATTTCTTTTTAATCCATAATGTTCAATGTAATTAATAGTTTCTAAAAAAAGAAATGAAATTACTGCCATAATAATTCCATAAATCATCCCTGTTAAATCAAATAAAGCATACAGAATAAATAAATAAACTATTTGAAATATTGTATAACAAAACATGTCATTTTTAATTGAAAAGAAACTCCTATGTCCTGTTTTTAAAATCTTTAATTGAATAATCCAAGCATTGATATATTGTTTAATTACAGATTCAATCCAAAAATGAAATAAAGTCTGATTAAAATTAGCAGTAGCAGGATCTTCTTTAGTCCCTACATTTTTATGATGTCCTAAATTATGTTCTAAATAAAAATGCATATATAGGCATGGTAATAATAAAATTTTTGATAAAGCTCTATCAACAACCATTTTTCTATGACCTAACTCATGTGCTACATTTATAGCATTAGTAGCAAGTAAAATGCCCAAAGAAAATAATAAGCCTACAATTTCATAAGTCTCATGGTAATTAAATACCAACT
>Ga0310123_10001532_pt1 | contig 19049 bp, 17 predicted proteins | sample CB6_AW_1057_MG_FD_203505 | JGI IMG/M metagenome (GOLD analysis project Ga0310123, IMG submission 203505) | Marine microbial communities from Western Arctic Ocean, Canada - CB6_AW_1057 | ecosystem: Environmental > Aquatic > Marine > Oceanic | place: Canada: Western Arctic Ocean | collected... | reverse complement strand
CTCCCAGCGTAAAGCTGGACCGTACGATCGCCGGATACCCGACGTCCTCGATGATGGTGAGCGCCTCCTCCATCGTTCGAGCGAAGCCTCCGTGGGGCAGATCGAGACCGATGCGCGCCATCGCGGCAGCGAACTCCTCACGGTTCTCAGCCATGCGGATCGAACGGACGTTCGCCCCAATGAGTTCGACGCCATGCTCTTCGAGCACGCCCGCTTGATCGAGGTCCATGGCGAGGTTGAGCGCCGTTTGTCCGCCCATCGTCGGGAGCAAGGCGTCGGGCTTCTCCCGCTCGATGACCCGTTGGACCCAGTCGGGCGTGAGAGGCTCGATATAGGTGCGGTCCGCAAGGTCCGGGTCCGTCATAATCGTGGCCGGATTGGAATTCACCAGCACGACCCGGTAGCCCTCTTCCTTTAGGGCACGAACCGCCTGTGTCCCGGAATAGTCGAACTCGCACGCCTGACCGATGACAATGGGGCCCGAGCCCAATATGAGGATGGAATCGAGGTCAGAGCGTCTAGGCAACGGGAGATTCTTGAAGATTCAGGGCGCCCGGACGGCGAACCCAGGGTGGGCGGAGCGGAGCTGACATCACGCGTCAATCTCCTTTTTCGGACTCTTTCCGGACAGCAGTGAACAAGGCCAGCGCGAAGCCTCCCCAGACAAATCCAAGGATGAGCACCATCGTGAGAACGGTCGAAGTCGTCATAGGCGTATTCTCCTTAGAACAGTACCCGGGCGCAAGACTCGAACGGCGACCCTATGCCGGAAAGCACGTGTTATCTGGAGATATTCACGAAGATGCCGGTCAGGTCGACCATCGGCCCGTTGTCCGCGTCCACGGCTTGGAGTGGTGTGACCGCGGGCATGGGCGCACGCACATCCTCTACCGCCATGGAAAAATCGAACTGCCCCGGAGAAGACGTGAGTAGGGCGACGCGATGAACGCCCGGCTCCGGTTCTGCATGGAACACTCTCGTTTGTCCGTTGCCCGAGAATCCCTCGATTCCGGGACCCGTGATCTCCAGGACGACGGCACCCAGCGGGATCGACCCGGACCGTAGGACCCCGGAAAGCTGGCCCGGACCCTTCGGTCCCCAATCACAGGCACTCGCAAGCATTACGGCGGCCACCGCCGCGGCCCTTATTACGTCTCGCGTCATCGAGCAGGTCCTTTTTTTCGGAAGAGCCGGATGACGGTGGGGGCGGGCGAAGCCACGAACGTCGCCGCCGGATGATCCGGGTTGTCCAACACCCACGCACGGAAGTCCCCCAGATCGTAGTCCCCAGTTCGATTTCCCTGATAATCCAGAAAGTTAGCTAGAGCCACATCTGCGGTACCCACACCGAGAAAAGGCTCGGCCATCGTCTGAAGGCCGGCCAAGGGAGGGCCCACCGTGAGATCGATCGCTACCGAATCCGTCAAGCCGATGGCGTCGGTCGCTTGCACCGCCAGTTGGAACTCTCCCATCACCAAAGGAAACCCATGGACTCGTTCCCCACCCGCGTCGAAATCGAGCCCCTCGGGCAGGGCGCTCACGGTCCAAACCACCGGCTCGTTGCCGTTCTCAACCATCAAGGTCACCTCCACGAATGTCGCTGCGTTGACCTGCAGTGTCGTAGGAGAAACCGGAGAGAGATTATAGGTCAGGTCGAACCAAGCCGTGGCCGACTCTGGCTGGCTAAAGTTCACGACGACTGGATTGAGGCGACCCGCCAGCGTGCCGGTCCACTCTCGGAAGGCAAACCCAGTCCGGGGATCCACCCACACGCTCACGTCGGTCGCGGCTCGGATCCACCCGGTCTCAGAGTCCGGGTTGAGACCGATGTGACCCGGTAGAATTCCTGCCACCGGCCCCTCCAAGGTGACGTCGAAGCTCGCCTCAGGGGTGTCGTAGCTCGCTGTCAGGATCGCGTCTTGAAGTCCGGTTTGCCAGTTGCGGATACGGGGCAGACCGTCGCTCCAACCGGTGAAGCCGTGCCGTAGGCCCACCCCGTACGGCGCTCCTCCATCAGCCCCCAAAACATGAGACTGATACGGAGCGGACCGAACGTCCAGCACCGTCGCAACCGAACTCACACTGTCGACGGTGAAGATACTTCCGGTCCCGCCCACCCCGGTCGACCGCAAGGAGAGCGTCTGATACCGCGTGACCGCTCTGAACTGCATCTGGTCGCCCACTTGCTGTATATCGAACAAAGTGACGCCCGCCGCCGTGTTCGCCGGAATGCCGCCCAGGCCGTTCAGTCCGTCGAACGTAAAGGACGACGGCACCGTGCGTGCGCTGAACTCGGTCTGGTTGGACGACCCCGGAAAGGGATCCCCTTCGTCGCCTCGCTCGAAGCTCCGAGCGAGGTCGTTGCTACCGTCCGCCTGGCGGAGCCAAACACCCATTCGGCTCGGATTCGAATTGACTGTCGCCGACGCCCACGTAGCGCTCAGTACCTCACTGTCGATCTGCCAAACGAGGAGTCCTGGGGCGAAGACACTCGCGTCGAATCCGATCGCCTGCCGATTCTCGAGGAGGTAGTAGTCCCCGCTGCCGTCCCCCGCATCGATGCGCAAGACATCGCCTGAGGTCTCCACCGGATCGAGGGCCATCGAACCCAGGTCCGCCCCCCTCGGAAGGGTCGTGACATCCGCCCAACCCAAGACCTCCTTGCTCCAGGCGGTCATGTGACAGGGCAACGCGGGATCCCCGCCGTCGCAGCCCCATGCACCCGATCCCATGAGCCCCCAGCGCCCTACCCCACCGTGATCTCCCCCGGTGCCGTACAGGTCGGGAAGACCGAAGGCGTGACCGATCTCGTGCGCGAAGACTCCGATTTCGTTGATCTTGGAAGAATCACAGTCCAAGACGGGCTGAATCGTGTAGTCGTCGACCGAAACAATCCCCCCGTTGGCCGAGAGGGATGAGGTCGAGAAAGGCTGTCCATCGGACTCGGTAAGAGTCCAATAGTGGGACCAGACATGACTCCCACCACCCGAAGAACACTCCGCACCCGCAGTCGGATGCATGACCGTCAGGAGATCGACGAATCCATCGTCGTCACCGGAGTTGGGTAGACCATCCGGACCGTCGTTGTCGTACCATCCCCAATCGATCGTGTCGTCGACCGCGTCGAGGAGTTCCACGATGAACTCACCGACCTGATCGGCGGGGCTCAAGCCGCTGCTTGCGCCCGCTACCTCGGCTTCCGTCAGGCTCGTCCCGACCCAATCGAACACCGCTCCAACGAGCGTCACCCTCCCACCCGAGAGGGCGGAGTAGAACTCGGGGATTGTGGCAAGGCGACTGTTGGGGCCATCGAAGAACTCGCCTTGAACGACGGTCCGGGTCAGTCCCACCCCGATCTGTGCACCGACTGTAGCCGTGGGCACGGTATTCGTGTCGGAGTAGAGTCCGAGAAGGAGAGGAAGTCGGAAGGTCCCGGTGACCGGGCCCTGGCGCGGTCCGAGAATGCCGGCGCCTCCAGAGGAGCCGATTCCGGAGCCAACCGCAGCATTCTCCAAACTGAGCCGAGGGCGCCATCCTCGCAGAGGACGATACGCCCGAGGATTCCTCTGAATCTCGGAGTAGTACGCGGCCGGCGGCCGCGTGCCATAGTGCTGGCCGAGCATCTCCACATCTTGAGCCCACACGCTGGCCGGCTGCACTCCTCCCGCCAACACGACCATGGCGGCCACACCCCTCCCGAACCGAGAGGCGAAAGCCGGACCCGGGCCTCGGCGCTCTCGGTGACTCGCGAACTTCTGGGACATCACACTAGTGCTTGTCTTGCGCCCGGATCTCCAGCACGTCGGCGATGGTCCGCATCCCGTCGATCACGTTCTGTATGTGCTCGCTACGCTCGATGCCCAGGAGCTCCACCCCGCGTGCTACGTCGTCGCGGTTCACTCCAGCGGCAAACCCCTTGTCCTTCAGCTTCTTGGTCACGGACTTAGGGGCCAGGTCGTCGATCCCCGTAGGCCTCACCAGGCAACACGCGAACACCAATCCCGAGAGCTCGTCACAGGCAAAGAGGACCCGGTCCAGGAGTGTCTCGGGCTCTACACCCGTGCGGTCCGGAGCGTGCGCACGAATCGCCTGCAGCACGACATCGGGATACCCGAGTTCTTCCAGCTCGGCGAGTCCCCGGTGGGGGTGCTCGGCCGGGTGTCGCTCCCAGTCGAGATCGTGGAGCAGCGCGGCGGTGCCCCAAACATCCTCGTCCTCGTCATGCTTTCGGGCGTAATGCCGGACTGCGGCCTCGACCGACAGCATGTGCTTCCTCAGGCCTTCGTTCTCGACCCAGCTCTCCAGGAGGGCTATGGATGCAGCCCGGTCCGGCGTCGCTTCACTCACGCTCTCTCTCTCTTTTCTCTTGAGAAGGGTACCAGCCCGGCAATCCTTCGAACCGACGGCCTGTCACTCTTGTTAAAACTGTCGGGGACCCAAAAGGTTGCACAACCTCTTTCGCCGCGGACGACCCTAGACCCTAGAGGACGGACAGAGCCCCGAAAGCACACAAGCCTCACAGCGAGGGTTCCTCGCGTCACAGACCCGACGCCCGTGAAAGATCAGAAGGTGGGCTAGGAGGGTCCAACGCTCGCGCGGGAACAGCTCGATCAAGTCCCGCTCCACCTTTTCAGGGGTCTTCTCTCTCGTGAATCCGAGCAAGCCGGACAGCCGCTTTATGTGGGTATCGACGACCACGCCCTCATCGATACCGAACGCGTTCCCCAGGATGACATTGGCGGTCTTGCGGCCAACGCCAGGAAGCGCGTTGAGTTCCGCCATGGTCCGGGGCACGGCTCCGTCATGAAGCTCGACGACACCGCGCGCGAACCCGATGATGTTGTTGGCCTTGTTCCGGAAGAATCCGGTCGAACGAATGATCTCCTCGACGTCCTGTGGGCGTGCGTCCGCAAGATCACTGGGCGTCGGGTACCGCCGAAAAAGCTCAGGCGTGACCATGTTGACCCGCTCATCCGTGGTCTGCGCCGAGAGGATGGTCGCAACGCCGAGCTGATAGGCGTCGACGTGCAGGAGTGCACAGTGAGCGTCGGGGTACTCCTCCACGAGGTGTTCGAACGCAATGGAGGCGCGGGCAGCCATCGCCCTCTTGGATTCCTTGGGCATGACGGAAGTCCCCGCTATGTGACCTCGGGAGCGGCTTCGCCCGCTCCCGTCTGTGACTCTCGACGCCCATCGACGGACTTCGACGCGAGCCAACCGTTCAGGGCGTAGAGAATGACCAGAACGATCGCCCACTGAATCAAGACCGTACCGATGTTGAACGAAGAAAAGAGCGTCCATGTCTCAGCGAACGACTCACCCTGAGCCTGAAACAGCCACCAGACCATGAGCACGACCGACTCTACGATCACCAGACGGACGGCCCAGTCCCACCACGCTCCGATACGGATGTCCGAGTCGGGCGTGTTGATGAATTTCTCCCTCCAGTCCGTGACGCCGTATTTGAGCACGGCGAAGGCGAAGAAGAAGCCCGAAAGCATCAGCGCTACACCCCACACCCAATCCTGGTTGGCGAAGAAGGGTCCCGCTCCAGGTGTACCGCTCAAGTTCAGAGCGCTCGGGATGCCGCACAGGATCCCGGCCGTCCCGACGAGAGCGATGGCCCGCTTCCGGGTCAACCCAAAGTCCATGAGAATCCGGCTCGCCAGCTCGATCATCGCGACGAGCGACGTCCAGGCGGCGAAAACGAGGGCCAAGAAGAAGAGGGCCATGAAGAACCGGCCTCCCGGAATGAGCGCGAAAAGTTGAGGCACCCAAATAAAGGTCAGACCCTCGTTTCCCGCCCCAACGATCTGATCGGCCGCATCCGGCATGACCGAGAACACGGTACCCAGCACCATGATCCCCGCGAGAAGCGACATGGCGTTGTTACCGAAGCCGATCACGAAAGCGTTGAGCGCCGTGTCCTCCTGACTCCTCATATAGATGGCGTACGTGAGAACCAAGCCCCAGCCGGCTCCGGTATCCCAGGCGTTCTGCGTCAGCGCCTCCAACCAGATCCTGGAGTCGGCCAGATCCGAGAGGTGCGGCGTAAACAGGAAGGCGACACCCGCCATCGCCCCCGGGAGGGTGATCGCCCGGATCGCCAAGACCATGACCAGGACTATGAGAGCCGGGATCAGGAACTTCGCCGCCGTCTCGATACCCCGGACGCCCTTCGACACGACAAAGACGGCCATCCCCATGGCCACGATGTGCGTGAGCACGGCCGTGGGCGTTCCGGCGTAACTCTCCCAGAAGGCCTCGGGTACCGCAGACGGCACCGCGCCCGTGACGCTCGCGATGAAGAATCGGAGCGTCCAGCCCATCACGACGCTGTAATAGAACATGATCGCGACCGCCACGAACGCCACCCAGGCCCCCATCCACGCGAATTTCGGTCCGATCGTCTTCACGAACGCACCGATGGTTCCGGACCTGGTCGCTTTGCCCATCCCAAACTCGAGGATCAGGAGAGGAACGGACCACAGGAGCAGAAAGACGGCCCACGCCACGAGGAAGGAGCCGCCACCATTGGTGGCGGCGATACGAGGAAAGCGCCAGATATTCCCGGTGCCCACGGCCATGCCCAACATGGCGAGGAGCATCCCCCAGCGTGAAGTGAAGACTTCGGACTTGGACGACAACACTGCCTCCTGATTCAGGTCAGGGATTCCAGCACGCACCCCTAGGATCCGAGATTGGAGCGGCTAAGATGGGGGGTGGTGGCTCTCCGGGCGAGTCCTAGAAGCCTCAGGACACGGTCAGGCGCTCCTGCACCCAACTGATCACCGAATCGGTGTTCACCCGCACCTGGGTGAGTGAGTCCCGATCGCGAATCGTCACCGTTCCGTCTTCGAGCGTCTGACCGTCCACGGTGACACACCATGGGGTACCCGCCTCGTCCTGGCGCCGGTAACGGCGTCCGATAGACCCCGCGGCATCGTAAAAGGACGGGATTGAACGGGCCCGTAAATGGGCGTGCAGCTTACCGGCGACCTCGGGGAGTCCATCTTTCTTGACCAACGGGAACACAGCCACCTTAATCGGGGCGAGATTCGCATCGAGTTTCAGCAGGACGCGCTCCTCACCCTCTACCTCCTCCTCCGTATACGCGTCCACGAGAGCTACCAGGACCGTACGATCCACCCCTACCGCCGTTTCGACCACATAAGGCAAGAAACGTTTGCCGCCAGCAGGATCGATATACTCGAGTCGCTTACCGGAGTACTCCTGATGCCGCGTCAGGTCGAAATCCGTTCGATTGTGGATACCCTCGAACTCCTTCCAGCCGAAGGGAAACTCGTACTCGATATCGAACGCCTTCTTGGCGTAGTGCGCCAACTCATCCGGGCCATGCTCATGGAAACGGAGCTTCTCCTTCCGAATCCCCAAGGACAGGTGCCACTCCATGCGAGCGTTCATCCAGTAATCAAACCACTCGTCATCGCTCCCCGGCTCGACGAAAAACTGCAGCTCCATCTGTTCGAACTCGCGCGTGCGAAAGATGAAATTCCCCGGCGTGATCTCGTTACGGAACGCCTTGCCGATCTGGGCGATGCCGAAGGGTATCTTTTGGCGCGCCGCCGTCTGAACGTTGAGGAAATTCACGTAGGAGCCTTGGGCGGTCTCGGGACGCAAGAAGACCACGGACGCGTCGTCCTCCACCGGGCCCATGAAGGTCTTGAACATGAGATTGAAGAGCCGCGGCTCACCGAACGTGTCCTTCGTGCCACACACCGGGCACTGCCCCCCTTCGACCTCGGGTAGATCCGCCCGAAATCGTCGGTGACAGTTGGAGCACTCGACCAGCGGATCCGTAAACCCCTCCACGTGGCCGGACGCCTCCCAGACCTTGGGATGCATCAGAATCGACGCGTCGAGCCCCTCCACGTCGGCGCGCTGATGCACCATCGTGCTCCACCATCGCTCCTTGACGTTTCGCTTCAACTCGATGCCCAGAGGGCCGTAGTCCCACACCGAGCCCGTGCCGCCGTAGATCTCGGACGACTGGAAGATGAAGCCCCGGCGTTTGGCCAGGGAGGTGAGCTTATCCATCACGGTCGTATCGGCCATCGGAAGCGATCCAAAGCGTGGATTGGGAAGGATATTCGGGAGGGGGAAGCTAGACAGTGGCGTCCCCCTCATCAACCTTGAACCCCTGGGCGACCGGCGGGTATAGAGGCCGGTTGTTCGGGAAACCCAGACTGTTGAGTTCCAGGAGCTTTGATGATTACGCTGACGGACAGAGCCGTAGAAGTGGTTCACAGGTACATGAACGATAGCGAGGGAGAGTTCACCGCCCTCCGAGTCGGCATCTCTGGCGGCACGCCCCTGTCTCCCGACTTCGAGCTCACCCTCGTGGGCCCGGAGGAGATCCGAGAAGGCGAGCAGGAATTGGACGTTGATGGCCTCACGATCGTGGCCGAGGACGACGCGATTCGGCGCCTCGATGGCGCCACCGTGGATTTTGTCGAGCGAGTCAACGAAAGTGGATTCGAAGTGACGCTGGCCCCCAGCGCGCCGGCGCCTGGGAGTACGGTCGACGGACCGCTCGCGGAGCGCGTCCGGGAAGTTCTCGACACACAGATCAATCCGTCCATCGCTTCACACGGCGGCGAAATTTCACTCGTCGACGTAAAGGATACTGAGATTTATCTCGAGATGAGCGGTGGATGCCAGGGATGTGCCATGTCACGCATGACGCTCCGTCAGGGTGTTGAGCGGATGGTCAGACAGGCGGTTCCCGAGGTCACAATGATCCATGACATCACGGATCACTCGTCGGGCGAAAATCCCTTTTTCGAAGGACCCCAAGTCTAGACTCTCAGCTTGACTTTTCCGACCCCCGCCGTACGGTGGGGGGGTTTGGCCGCTCCGCGACCAGGCCGGCGCTCGTGGACGGGTTAAGACGATCGCCGAGTGGTCCGATGCCCAGCCCGAGAGAATGCGTATCATGTCATCAGTGCTGACACGGCTTGCGGAGGCGCTGGCGACCGGCACCGTCCGAGTCGTCGACCTGAGTCAGACATTGGGACCCGACACTCCAGTGATCGGCCTGCCCGACATCTTCGCTCCTTCACCGGGCGTGAGTATCGAGGTCATTTCTCGCTACGATGACAAGGGTCCCGCGTGGTACTGGAACACCATTAGTATGGGCGAGCACACAGGCACCCACTTCGACGCGCCGATCCATTGGGTCACGGGGAAGGACCTTCCGGACAACGCTTGCGACACGCTCCCCGCTGAACGCTTCGTCGGCCCGGGCTGCGTGATCGATGTGACCGTTGAAGTCGCAGCCGATCCCGATTTTCTTCTAAGCCCGGCCCGTATCGAAGCTTGGGAAGCGGAGTATGGTCGCATTCCGAAGGGAGCCTGGGTTCTGCTCCGTACCGACTGGAGCAAGAGGACGGACCCGGTTGAGTTTCAGAACGTGGCCGACGACGGACCCCACACACCCGGGTTCGCCAAAGAGGCTTCAGAGTTCCTGGCCCACGAGAGGGACGTCACGGGTGTTGGCGTCGAAACGATCGGAACCGACGCGGGACAGGCTGGAGGATTCGATCCGCCCTTTCCCAATCACACGATCATGCACGGCGCCGGAAAGTTGGGGTTGGCGAGCCTGTGCAATTTGGACCAACTCCCCGCTACGGGCTCGGTTGTCATCGCCGCTCCCCTCAAGATCGTGGAGGGAAGTGGAAGCCCTCTCAGGGTGCTGGCTCTGGTCGGACCCTGACGATCAACACAACCGCCGAATCTCCGACCGACGATTTCGGGCGAGATTCCAGCCGCTCCGATCTCTTTTCCCGCGCGGCCCGTCACGAACACCGAATCGCGCTCGTGGCTCCCGAGGGTCTTTTCACCTACCGAGACCTCCTCGATGCCTCGGAGCGCGTAGCTCGTCGGCTCCTATCCCTGTGCTCGACTGAGGACCTGGCCGAAGCTCGGGTTGCCTTCCTCGTTCCGCCCGGCTTCGAATACGTTGCGGTCCAATGGGGCATCTGGCGAGCGGGTGGAATCGCCCTCCCCTTGGCCGTGTCGCATCCCGCTCCGGAGCTCGCGAGAGTTGTCGAGGACTCGGATCCCGTCGCCGTCGTGGGCCATCCGTCTCTGATGGAACGGGTAGGACAGGTGGGGATTGCGAGACCGGTTCACGTGCTCGACTCCTCGGACCTCGTCGCGCAACCACCCGGCGCTGCAGCCGGTGTCTCACCCTTGCCCTCGCTCGGCCCTGAGCGTCGGGCGCTCATAATCTACACGAGTGGCACGACCGGCCGACCCAAGGGGGTCGTGACCACGTTCCGCAACCTCGAGGCACAGGTCACGACCTTGGTCGAGGCTTGGGAGTGGAGCTGTGACGACCACATCCTGCTGGTGCTCCCGCTTCATCATGTACACGGCATCATCAACGTTCTCACGTGTGCACTCTGGTCGGGAGCGTGTTGCCAGGTCATGCCCCGCTTCGACGCCAAGGAGACCTGGGACCGATTCGCCAGAGAGGATCTAACGCTCTTCATGGCAGTACCCACCGCCTACTCACGCCTCGTCAAGGCGTGGGATGACGCCGATGTGTCCGAGCGAGCACGGTGGACGAAGGGTGCACGCTCCGTGCGACTCATGGTTTCAGGCTCTGCGGCGCTACCGCTGCAGATCTTGGAAAGGTGGCGGCAGCTTACGGGCCATGAGCTGCTCGAACGCTACGGAATGACGGAGATCGGCATGGCGCTCGCTGATCCCCTGCACGGTGACCGTGTCCCTGGTCATGTGGGTCATCCCCTACCCAGCGTGGATGTGCGGAGGGTGGACGAGCGGGGTGAGGTGCTCACGGACCCTCTGGCCCAGGGCGAGCTGGAGGTCCGGGGCCCGAGCGTCTTCTCCGAGTACTGGAGGAGCCCCGAGGCCACGACCGCCGCATTCCGGGACGGTTGGTTTCGGACGGGGGACGTGGCGGTGATGATGGACGGACACTACCGTCTACTTGGTCGTATCTCGGTGGACATCATCAAGACGGGTGGGCACAAGGTGTCCGCCCTCGAGATCGAGGAGGTCATCCGTGAACATCCAAACGTTAGAGACTGCTCGGTGGTCGGCGTACCAGACGCCGAGTGGGGAGAGCGCGTGTCCGTGGCGCTGATCGGCCACGAGGGAGAACACTTGAACCCCGAAGATTTGGTGACGTGGGCGCGGGATCGCCTGGCCCCCTATAAGGTCCCGCGCAACTCCCTGGTGTTGGAAGACCTGCCGCGGAACAGCATGGGCAAGGTACTGAAGCAGGAAGTGAGGTCTCTCTTCGAGTCACCGACAACGGTCGAGGAAGGACATGAAGAACCCGTCAGCGAAGAGGACAAGAGATGATCGGTGCAGTTATGGACAACCTCAGGGAGTTCTGGATCGTTCATGTTCTCTTGGTGGCATACACCCTCCTCATGGCCTACCACGCCTATGCCGGTAACCGAGAAACCGAGGGGATCGAGGACTACTACATCGGAGGCCGCGGGATGGGCGGCCTGGTGCTCGGTCTGTCCTTCTTTGCCACCTACTCGAGCACCAACAGTTTCGTGGGCTTTTCGGGTCGCTCCTACGGTTGGGGCGTGCCGTGGCTGCTACTCGTGCCCTTCGTCGTCGGTTTTTCACTCTTCTCCTGGACCGTTGTGGCCCCCCGGCTTCGCGTTTTCACGCGATCCCTGGACTCCCTGACGGTTCCGGACTTCATCGGCTTCCGGTTCGAGAGCACGTTGGCTCGTGTGTTTGGAGCCGTAATCGTGTTGTTCGCCAGCATCTTCTACATGACGGCCGTGTTCAAGGGGATCGGTAATCTCCTCGAGGGCTTCATGGGCATCCCCTACAGGGTGGCAATCGGCATCATATTTGTGATCGTGGTGGTGTACACGGCTGTGGGCGGCTTCATCTCCGTCACTAAGACCGATGCTGTGCAGGGCATCGTGATGGCGATTGCCGCCGTCTTGCTCTTCGCGGGGACGGTGAGCGCCGCTGGCGGGCTCGGATCCTTGGGCCAGATCAGGGATGCGACCGAGACAGCCCACCTCTTCGACTGGGGAGGGGGTATTGCCGTTCCGATGCTCCTCGGCGTGCTCGTCGCCTCCACCATCAAGTTCGCCGTGGAACCGCGCCAACTCGCGAGGTTCTACGCGCTCGAGGGGGCGGGGGCCACTCGCACGGGGACGTTAGTGAGTACCCTGTCTTTTATAGCCGTCTATTCCCTTCTCGTACCCGTCGGGTTGTATGCCCGGCGAGTGATTCCAGGGGGGATCACCGAAACCGATCTCGTAGTACCGACGCTCCTCGCAACCGAGGGCGTGTTCTCTCCGTTTGCTTCCGCCTTTCTGCTGGTAGCGATGGCAGCCGCGGCGATGTCGTCACTAGACAGCGTTCTGCTCGTGACCGCCTCCACTACGCAGCGGGACATCGTGGGGGTGCTTCGTCCGGGGCGCTCCGATGCGACCGCGGTGCGATCGACGCGCTTGTATATCGTCATCTTCGCCCTCATCACGGCGGCCGTCGCCCTGAATCCGCCTGGCGACATCGTGAGCCTCACGGCCCTTTCGGGGGCCCTCTACGGAGCGTGCTTCTTTCCGGCCATCGTGTTGGGACTCTACTGGCGCCGGGGGAACGGAGCGGCGGTCGTGGGATCGTATCTCGCAGGACTCGGGGGCTTGTTCCTTTGGAAATACACCCCCTGGTCCGAAGCACTTCACCAGGTATTTCCAGCGTTGGTCCTCTCCATGGTCACCTACGTAGTGGTATCCGTCCTGGGATCCCAGATCGAGACGGAACGGGTCAGCGTGCTGTTCGAGAAGGGCCGAGAGTGAAGAAGGGGCTCAATCGCCGAGACTTTGTGCGGAAGACCGCGCTGGGTGCCTCGGGCGCGGGTGTTCTTTCGAGCTGCTCGCGTGCCGACGCCCCGGGCGAGGCCGAAGGCGCCATCCAGTCGGGCCCGCGTGTCTCCTGGCGGCTGGCGTCCAGTTATCCCCCGAGCGTGGATATTCTCCACGGAGCTGCGGTTCTGCTCGCGGATCGAGTCGAGGTACTCACCGGAGGCCAGTTCACGATTCGCGTGTTCGCGCCTGGAGAGCTCGTGCCTGCCCTCCAGGTCATGGACGCGGTAGAGGCCGGCACCGTCCAGGCGGGACATACGAGTGACTACTACTACATCGGCAAGCATCCGGCGCTCGCCTTCGGAACTTCGATTCCATTCGGCTTCAATGCCCAGCAGCAGATCGCGTGGTTGAGCCAGGGAGGCGGGCAGGACCTTCTGAGGGAGGTTTACGCCGACTTCGGAATCATCACGTTTCCGCTGGGCAACACCGGGGCTCAATTCGGCGGATGGTTCCGCGAACCCGTCGAGTCCTTGGCAGATCTCAGGGGGCTGCACATGCGTATCCCCGGCCTCGCCGGGGAGATCATGTCTCGCCTCGGTGTGACGGTGCAGGTATTGGCTGCGACCGACATTTACCTGGCGTTGGAACGTGGGGCCATCGATGCGGCCGAATGGGTGGGGCCCTACGACGACGAGAGGCTCGGATTCCACGAAATCGCGAAGAACTACTACATCCCTGGCTGGTGGGAGCCCGGTCCGTCGATTGCCCTACAAGTGGGCCTCGACGCTTGGAACGATCTGCCAGGGACGTATCAGCAAGCGCTGGTGACCGCCTGTCATGAGGTCACCTTGCTTACGCTCGCCCGTTATGACGTGGAGAACCCGAGGGCTTTGGAGCGACTGACCTCCGAAGGCGACGTGATTCTGAGACGGTTCCCGGACGACATCATGGAGGCCGCCTGGTCGGAGAGCGACGCATACCTTCGTGAGCAAGCCGCCGCCAACGCCGATTTCAAAAAGATCTACGACTCATGGAGCGAATTCCGCGCTTACAGCTTCCCATACCTCGCCGGAAACGAATCGGTATACGAGCAGTTCGCGTTCTCGAAGCCCTAACGTCCCGCGTCAGAAGTTCGCCGCAGGGATCCTCTACCGGCCCTCCGTCAGACTCCGGTAGACCAGCCTGACGAACCGCTCGGTCCCCGCTTCCGAGGTCTCCCAATCCGAGTCAAAGCTGGCCGTGGGATTCGCAGCGACGGCTTGGTCCTGCGACCGCCCCTCCCGGATCAGCCGCGCCACTCGGTCCCGCACTGTGGTGAGCATGTCACGATAGGCCGCGAGCTCGGCCCGGCCGGCCAACTCACCGTGGCCTGGAATGAGCCGCGTGTTGCCGTCGATCATGCCGAGGACCCGGCTCGCTGACGCGATCATGCCCTCCACGTTCCCGCCGGAGTCGACGTCGATAAACGGATAGCGCCCATTAAAGAACGTGTCTCCCATATGGACGACGTTCGCCCCCCGGTAATAGACGATCACGTCGCCGTCCGTGTGGGAGTTCTCCACGTGGAAAGCGAAGACGTCCTCGTCGTTCCAGTGCAGCGTCAGCGTGCGATCGAACGTGACGACGGGCAGGGCCACGTCAGGGCTCTGCTGGCTGTTCCCGACCAGGTCCGCGAACTCCGCCGGATTCATGCGTTTGTAGACGTTGTCATGGGCCACGATGAATGCACCTCCGGAGCCCATGTTCTCGTTCCCGCCCGTGTGATCGCCATGCCAGTGGGTATTCAAGACCCACCGGACGGGCTCATCCGTCACCGTCGAGATCGCGGTCTTGATCTTGTCCGTAAGGGGCGCGTACTGATCATCGACGATGAACGCCCCGTCCGCCCCCACCGACAGTCCGATGTTCCCACCGCTGCCCATCAGCATGTAGATGCCATCGGCGATTCGGGTGACCCCGATCTCGACGGCGCTAAAATCCTGCTGAGCCGCGGCGGGGACAGCCCACGCTGGGTAAGCGACGAAGAGGATCGACAGGATTCGCATGTGAGCGGACACGGAGGCCTCCAGAATTGGATCGCATCCGGCCGCGGGGAGCACGCACGCCCGGATGCGAGTGCGAGAAGCTAGGGGGACGACCAACCCGCAGCCAGTGCCCTGCGTCTGAGGTTCGCGCGCACGTCAGCGGCTGACCCATACGATGAGCCCACCCAGGACAATCAACTGGATCACGATGAACGGGACTACGCCCCGGTAGAGCCTCGTCGTCGGGATCGTGGACGGCGTGACCCCCCTCAGATAGAAAAGCGAGAAGCCGAACGGTGGCGTGAGGAACGACGTCTGAATGTTCACGGCGAGAAGGATCCCGAGCCACGTGAGGTCGATGCCGAGGATCTGGGCGGGGGCCACGATCAGCGGAACGATGATGAACGCGATTTCGAAGAAGTCGATGAAAAACCCGAGCACGAAGACGACGGCGTTGACCAGGATCAGGAAGCCGATAGAGCCCCCCGGTAGGTTCGAGAGCATGTCGGCGATCCAAAGGTCCCCCTCAAGCCCACGGAACACCAAGGTGAAGACCGTAGAGCCGATGAGCAGAAAGATCACCATGATGGTCAACCGTGTGGTCTCTTTCATGGCCGAGCGCAGGGCAGCCATCGAGAGCCGTCGATGCGCGCTGGCGAGGAGCATCGAGCCCACGGCTCCCAAGGCGCCTGCTTCGGTGGGGGTCGCCACACCCGCGAAGATGCTCCCCAGCACGACCAGAATCAGCGCCAACGGCGGCAGCATCGAACCCGCGACGCGACGGACCAGGGCAGCGCCGCGAGTGTCACCGGCTCCCTGCATGGCCGGCGCCGCCTCGGGCTGGAGCCATGCCACCGTCACGAGGTAGGCGACGTAGGATCCGGTCAAAATCAGCCCCGGAACCAACGCGGCCCGAAAGAGCGCCCCGACGGACACGCCCATCTGGTCCCCCAGAACGATCAGGACGATGCTGGGCGGAATGATCTGACCCAGAGTCCCCGCGGCGGCGATGACTCCGAGGGAGAGGTCTTCCTTGTATCCATTTCGCAGCATGACCGGTAGCGAGATGAGGCCCATCGCCGTCACGGACGCCCCGACCACACCCGTTGCCGCAGCCAGAAGTGCACCCACGCCGATGACGCCAATCGCTAATCCGCCGCGAAATCGTCCGAACAGAATTCCGATCGTCTCGAGCAGGTCCTCGGCCAGCTGGGACTTCTCCAGGACCGTCCCCATGAAGATGAAGAATGGCACGGCCAGTAGCGTGTTGTTGGACATCACGCCGAAAACCCTGTCCGGTAAGGCCCGCATGAGGATGGGGTCGAAATCGCCCACCAAGGAACCCAACAGGGCAAACAGGAGCCCCGCGCCGGCTAAAGCGAAGGCGACCGGATATCCGGTGAAGATGAGGGCGAGCGCACCCAAGAACATGGCCGGCCCCCACACGTCTCCCACTAGGCGTCTCCTCCCGACCCGTCGGCTTCCTTCCGACTCGCTTCCCCACGCCGCAGAATGGCGACGTTCTTGACCGCCTGGCTGACTGCCTGAAGAAGAAGGAGAGCGAAGGAGACGAGGATGACGGTCTTGATGGGATAGCGCGGAAGCCCTCCGGGATCGGAGGAAGCCTCCAGGATGGACCAACTGCGCAGGACGGGCGGCCAGGACACCCAAAGCATGACCAGAGACAACGGGATAAGAAAGAAGACAGTACCGAGAAGATCGATCCAGGCGCGGCTACGCTGCCCGATTCGCGAATAGATCACGTCTACGCGGACGTGATAGTCCTGTTTCAGCCCGTATGCAGCCCCCAGCAGAAAAATAAGGCTGAAGAGGTACCACTGAAGGTCGAGGTAGGCGTTCGAGCTCAGCGAGACACTCGTGTAGCGTGCAGCGTATCGTGCCAGAGCGTTGAAGGCGCCGACGAGCACCAGGACCAATGCGAGCCACTGGATGGCGGATCCGATGCGATCATTGAACCGATCGATCGCCTGGGTGAACCGCTCTACCGGGGTCACAGGTACGCGCGTCCCCTCTCGCCGCACGTGTGCCCGACATCATCGAGCATCTACACGCGCTCGATCTGTCGCATCAGAAGTCTACCAATGTCGCGCAGCGTGTCCGTCCCATGCACGTCGTGGGGAAGCAGTGGCAGGTACATCTTGGGGATCGACTCGAAATCATGATCGATCTCCGCTCGGTATTCGGCCTCCTGGAGCCTTCGCTCTCGGATGAAGTCGCCGTCGGCGTCTTCCGGAATCAGTCGGTTCACAACAATCGCAGCGACGGGCACGTTGAACTTGTTGAGCACGTCGAGCGTCTTCTTGCTCTCCAAGATGGGTAAGCGCTCGGGAGTGAGTACGAGCAGGAACGCCGTGACACCAGCGTCCGTCAGAAGTTCACGCGTCCGATGGAACTTCCGGCGTCGCGTCAGCAGGATTTCCTTGATGCGGTTGTTACGGCTGTCTTCGGGCTCATCCTTCGAGCCACCGATCATCCCGAACTCGTCGTCCTTCGAGGGACCCTTGCCGAACACCTTGAGGAGGTCGCCCAGCCGACGAGAGCGGTCCTGGTAGCCGAGCATCCCGTCGCTCCATGCCGCCATCATCTCGGGCAGGGACAGGAGCCGGAGGGTGTGGCCGGAGGGGGCCGTGTCGAAGATCAACAGATCGAAGCGACTGTGCGCGTCCGCCATCAGATCGGCCATACGCTCTAGCAGGGCCGCCTCCATCATGCCGGGAGAATGCTGAGCGAGTTCGAGCTGTCGATCAATCGCCCCGTACATCTTCGGGGCGACCAGAGACTTCATGCTCATGCTGACCGCCGCGATGTGACGCTCAGCCTCTATCTCGGGGTCGATCTCCAGGCCCCAAACGTTCGGGCCGAGGGGGGTCTCTTCGTTCCCGATCTGCACATCAAAGACGTCACCGATCGAATGCGCAGGGTCCGTGGAGACGAGCAGCGTTTTGCGACCCACCTCGCCCGCCATCAGTGCGAGCGCACCCGCAGTCGTGGTCTTGCCGACGCCACCCTTGCCACCCACAAAGATGATGCGCCGGTCGAAGAGCTGGTGCACGGTCTGCTGCGATCCCCGCGCGGCGGGCTACCGACCTCTACCGACGCGGGGTCGATTCAACACGCACGAACCGAGCACCCTCAACAACATCTGAAGTCGTCGAGAGGCGAGTGCTCCATGCCCATGCGCGTGTGCCATTCATGAAACCGCTCCAGCAAAATCGGTTGTAACTCGAGCGTGTAGTAGCTGGCCGGGTTCGGGACCCCCATCATCTCCGAGAAGATGAGCAGCATGAAGAGATCATCCTGCTCGCGCTTCGCACGCGCTACGACACCCCGGTAGGGCGCGTTGTAGAACTCGGAGGCCAGGTACGCCCACCCATCGAGCTTTTTCTTGATTTCAGCCCACTTCATTCTCGATCAGCCTCTACCGTCCGCACCTCCGGGCCGTGTGAGGCGACCGCCGCCGCTGCCCGCTTCTCTCGCTTGAACGCCGACTGCGACTCGAGGAGCACGAAGACGGCCATGATGATGATCACGACGTCCACCATCCCCAGCAGGTAGTTGGGGTCCCGCCAAAACAGATCCCACAGCTGGTAGACCGCCGCGGCCAGAGACATCAAAGTGACGAATACCATGGGCACGAGTGTGAAGATGTACCGCCGCCCGAGCTTGACCAACATGACGCTGATCACGAGCAGCGTCAGGCCCGCCAACAACTGGTTCGTGGTACCGAAAAGAGGCCAGATAGTCATGCCACCCTGACCGTCCCTACCACCCGCTCCGAACGCGAGCGCGAGGCACGCCGCCACGGCCGCGAAGGTCGCGATGTATCCGTTCTGCAACACAGGAATCTTGTAGATGGTGCCCCATTCCTGGACGATGTAACGCTGGAGGCGCACCCCCGAATCCATCGTCGTTGCGGCGAACAAAATGGCCATGACGGCCAGGAGTGTGGCCGCGAACTCCTGGGGCAGCGGCGTTCCGTCTGAAACGATTTGTGACCCGCCTGCGACGAACGTGGAGATGCCGATCGTGCCGCCGAACTCAGCGTACACCGTCTGCCACTCGCCGAGCGAAGCGAAGCCGGCGCTGACGGCGATGATCGTGACGAGGGCAAGAAGTCCCTCACCGGACGAACCCAGATAACCCACGAAGCGGGCGTCCGTCTCCT
>Ga0310123_10001531_pt1 | contig 19051 bp, 17 predicted proteins | sample CB6_AW_1057_MG_FD_203505 | JGI IMG/M metagenome (GOLD analysis project Ga0310123, IMG submission 203505) | Marine microbial communities from Western Arctic Ocean, Canada - CB6_AW_1057 | ecosystem: Environmental > Aquatic > Marine > Oceanic | place: Canada: Western Arctic Ocean | collected... | reverse complement strand
TCGCTTCCAGCGCATGGTAGTCCATGGCATCCGAACCACCCACGCCCAACATCAGCGCCTCTTCCACCTCTGCACCGTAAGGGATCTCAACAGGCGGCAATCGCCACGTCACCGGCAGAGACGACCCGGCCAGAAAGGGGAAGCCGAGGCGCTTCGAATCGGACACCATCTGTCGTGCCTTCTTCCAGCTATACGAGAGGTGCTTGTCGTTGAACACGGGCACCGATCGGCGGCTTTGCTCGAAAACACGCACCACCTCCTGGAAAAACTCGTAGCGCGGATAGAGCTTCTGGCCCTTCTCGTTCGTGGGGTAACTGCCGTGTTCTCCGATGATCACAACAGCATCGACCGCCAGCTTATCGGTCCCACAGCGCAGGGTCTCGGCGATGCTGCGATAGATCTTGAAACCATGCTCGGCAGCACGCTGCCCGCTCAGGTCTCCCTCCGGTTTCTGATCGACGTACAGCGACACGACTTGTATAGGGGGCTCGTGCCACTTTCCGTGTCGGGGATAACCGACCAGAAAGCGGTCTCCCATGTGCTGCGCATGAGATAGATACTTCCAGATGGTGGTGATAATCGCGATTCTCCTGGGGACCGAGGATTCAGCCTGAGTTGGACGCGTCGACACCAGGGTGGCGCCGCCGACCGCTTCGAGAAAGGTTCGTCGGGTGAGCATCTAAGTTCTCCAAAAAGTTGATTCTCGGGTAGGCTCGTAGCGGATCGCCAGATGCGGCGTCTCCAGCCGTTGCTGCTTTTGGTAAAGCGACTCGATGCCCGCCGCCGTCATCCCGGTTGTGAGCAAGGTCCGCTCGAGAGGATAGGGTGCCTTGCCAGTCAGAAACAAGGATTCGATATGGTGGACTTGCGGACTGAAAAAATTGCGCATCGAATAGTAGGGGAGGTAGAACAGAACCGAGAAGACATCGCCTCCCTTGAGTCTCGCGGCAACGTTGCAGTCTCCTACAACACCGCCCCCCTTTTGCTTCGGTGCCGCCTGGAACTGGATGATGCTGGCCCTCAGTCCGTCGCCATATTCAAAACGGTAGGCGTAAGCGTCCGGAGCCAGACGACGCAGGTCCCTGTTACTGGGAAAAACATTACTGTAGGTGGCACGGGCCGGGTTGAGTTGGTTGCTTCGGCAAAGAGCGGCTTCCAGCAGTTGCCGGTCCCAGCCACCCCCTTCCCAGGAACCAGACTCCAAAGCTTGCCAGAAGCGCTCGCCACGCACCGCTTGGACCGCGCGCACGCCAGTTTCACCCCCGCGCCGACGTTCGACAATCGACTGCAGGGCCTCGAGTGCATGGATATCGCCTCCGTCGATGCCACCAGCCCAAATGCTCACGGCCTCTTCAACCTCGACTCCGCGGGGTAGATCGATGGACGGCTGACGCCAGGTAACCGGCAGCGAGGACCCGGCCATGAATCCGAAACCCATCTGCTTGGCCGTGTCTGCCATCTCGCGGGCATAGTCCCAGTTCCACGACAGGTGTTTGTCGTTGAACAGCGGCGCAGTCTTACCGCTCTGCCGATACACCTCCACTACTTGCTGGAAGTACTCGTAACGGGGATAGAGTTTCTGTCCCTTCTCGTTGACCGGATAGTGTCCATGCTCCCCGATGAGGAGGACACCATCCACGGCCAAGTCGCTTCCAGCCTGCGTCAGGGCCTCGGCGACGGTTGGGTAGATCCTCATTCCGGGGTGCCGCTGGGCGCGCTCGCGGCTGAGGTCTTTGTCCCCAACCTGCTCCACATAGAGAGAAACAACATCCATGGGAGGCCTATGGTGCCGGCTCTCCCAACCATACCCATCAAGAAATCGATCTATGATGTGCTCGGAATGGGAATACTTATAGTAGACAGTCGTCAGAGCGGCGATTCTAGGTCGACGGCCAGCCGGCCGCGTGGCCTCTCCCGGCGGCGATGTCGCCGCCATCCCTGCCAGAAAATCGCGTCGTGAGCCCCGCATTGGTATGGCCCTCCAATATAGCGGGTGATGGACTTTGGAACCGCTACGTTAAGGCCCATTAAACGTGGCGCAGATCAGGAACTCAACAATCAGATCAAAATTGACTCGATTTTAACGACGCCGACGGCTAAATCCTAGAACGCCGCGGCACGCCTTTTTTGCGACGCGCTCCTGGGGGAGGGACTAAGCTGAAACTTCAAGAATTCGTCGCACGTCTGAACGTCGCTCCTCTCTAGTCCCCGGACAGCGCGTAGAACGGGGCCTGTTGGCCGACAGCGTCAACCTACTTCACCAAGACTAGACTCCCCAGACTCTTGTCACGACCTGAGGGTGAACTACCAGTATTACAAAGCCAAGTCCGTCAGAGCCGCAAACGACTTGACCCTTTAGCAACATGAGGCCCGATTCCGAGGAGAGAGCTGGACAACCCTTCCCCACGCAGTGACGCACGATATCGCCTATCCTCGACCTAAGTTTCGTTCTCGAATAGGGCCAGTGCTTCCTCGGGGTGGGACTAGTCTGAAACTTAAGAGAACTAGAACTGACCGAAGGCTGGGGGCTTGTCGATCCTGCCAACTGGAGTGTACCCTGACAGGAGGATAGGAGATAGATAATCGAGTGCCTACCGTCCTAGCCGGGTCCCTACTGCCGGTGTTTCCCCAGTCCTGGTGGAGGTGGATCCGGTTCCTGCTGTGCCTCAGTGCACTCGAAGGGACTCCGGTCACGGCCCAGAGCAAGGTCGTCCGACCCCTCTCCGGAGATGAAATTCCCAGCCAATTCGAACCTCCCAGAGTCGCCGAGTCCGAGACACCCCTGCGCATCGGTCAACAGCCCCAGCTGCTGGTCGACAACCATGTACTGGCAGATTGGTGGCGCCTTCGGCGCGTTCAATACCGGGCCAGAAAGCACCCAGAGAACCCGATTCTGGAACCCGATCAGCCCTGGGAGGATACCGCTCGCAACAGTGCAGGAAGTTTTCCCACCGCAGCTGTCTACGATAAAGAGGAAGGCCTCTTCAAACTCTGGTACCAAATTGAGCAGGAGACCGGTGGGAATGTCATCGGGTATGCCGAGAGCCAAGACGGTATCCACTTCGAGAAGCCTCACCTTGGGTTGGTGGAGTATGGGGGAACTAGAGCCAACAATGTGTGTCGCGTCGAACCCTACGGCAAGCCGGTCTGGGGAGCGATTCATATCATCCAGGACCCCCGACCGCAGTCACCGGAGCAGCGATTCTGGGCCGTAGGTCTACCCCACTGGCGAGAGGGTAGCTCTCGGATTCGACGATGGGCAGGCGTGGCCTACAGCGCCGACGGCAAGATCTGGCATATGGCGAAGGGCGGCATTCTCGAAGGTGCTGGCGGTGGTAATCCAGCGTGCCTCTGGGACCCGCAACGAGAGCGCTACATCCTCTTTCATCGCCAGCTCTACGAAACCGCCGGCGGCGGACGGTACATCGTTCGCCAGGAGAGTCAAGACTTGATCCATTGGACGCCGCGCCAGACTGTTTTCAATCCCATGGGAGGCCGTTGGCCCGAGGTGGAAAGCATGATGACCTTCTACCACCGGGGCCTCTATTTTGGTCTACCCCAGATGCTGGAGAACGAGCGCACGGGAGAAGTCGAGATCCATCTCATCACGAGCCGTGACGGGATTCACTGGGAGCAGCCCTTTCCCGACGAGGCTTTCATCCCCAGGGGCTCGCCAGGCGATTTCGATGACATGATTACCTGGTTTCCCCAGACGGTGGCCCAGGGCGAGTCCATCTTCTTCTACTACGGCGGAGCCAGATACCCCCACAATGCGCGCCAATGGCAGCGACTCCCCCCCCAACGCAGGATGAACAAGGTAGGCCTCGCCCGAGTGCCGATGGACCGATTGATGGGATTGCGTGCCGACCGGCCGGCTGGATCTTTCCTTACCCGGCCCATCCTCATCGAAGGAGAGGATCTGTTCATCAACGCCGACATCTCCGATGAGTTGGTTGTTGAGGTGGTTCCCACCAACATTTCCCTCACCCTGAAGACGCTTCGAGATAAGGAGGGCAGCGTCCGCTATCACGAGTTCGAGGGTGACGCCGGCCCATTCCCGGGTTTCTCCTACGATGACTGCCGGCCCGTCGCAGGGGATAGCAACCAGCACAAGATAACCTGGAAGGGCGGCTCATTGGGCCGATTCCGGGGGCAGTCCGTCCGTCTCCGCCTACGGGCACGGCAGGCAACTATCTTTGCCTTCCAGATTCGATGACTGCGGACGGATTCAGCGTGCCGACTCGCGAGCCGCCCCCCCGAACCGAGAAGCCGACCGAATCGACAGCGACACCGTTCCGATCCGCCAACGACAGCGTATGTCTGCCGGTCTGGGGTGACCACGACCAGGGATCGGCGGCGGAACCCAGCTTCTTGCCGTCCAGGACCCAGCTCAGATTCGCTGCAGCCGCTGTTGCCAGGAAGAAGACCCGCTGTTGTTCGTCTGGAATATCGGGATCCAGGGCGAAGATGCCTCCTGGCGGTGGATAATCGATTTCGGGAACCAACGTCGGTGGTATTCTCGAGACCAACTCAGACTCTGTCCCCCGAAGAAACCATTCACTCTGGCTCTGCTCGGCCACAGCAAACCGAACCTTACCGATTACGATTCCCTCAGGAGCCTCTTTGGCTCTGCTAGGCCTGCTGGAGTGTAAGCGGTTCATTACCTCGACCCAGATGGGAGCGGCCCCCGTCATGCCGCTTACATCCCACATCGGTTGACCCGAGAAATTCCCTACCCAGACGCCCACGGTGTAGTCGCTTGAAAAGCCGACACACCAATTATCTCGCATATCCTTGCTGCTCCCGGTCTTGACGGCAGTCCAATAGGAGGTTGCCAGGGGACTCTCCAAGCCGAAAGTCAGGCTGCGGCTGCCCCGGTCGGCCAGGATGTTCGAAACCAGATAGGCCGCCTCCGCCGAAAGCACTCTTCCTCCCGGCCCGCTGCTCGTATCCTGGGAAAGTCGGAGAACGCTCCGGAGACCGTCGTTTGCGAGTGTTCTATAGCCGTTGACCAGATCCCAAAGAGTCACCTCGGCTGAACCCAGAGCCAGAGAGAGCCCGTAGTGCTGTCCCGAATTCAGTCGGCGAAAACCGAGATCATCCAACTGCTTCACGAAGCGATCGACGCCCACCAGATCCAGGACTCTTACTGGTGGAATATTGAGCGAAGAGGCCAGCGCGATGCGAGCCGACACCAATCCTCTAAAACCGTCCTCATAATTGGAAGGACGGTAGATCCCGTTGCTCAGGGAGATATCGACAGGGCTATCATCGATCAGGGAAGCGGGCGTGAGGAGCCGATTCTCGAAGGCCAGAGCATACAGGAATGGTTTGAGTGTCGAGCCCGCCTGACGCCACGCTCGAACGCCGTCGACATAACGGGCCGACGAGACTGTAGCTCCGTTGCCAAGGTAGGAAAGGACCTCACCGCTTCGGTTGTCGACGACCAACAGGGCTCCGTCCTGAACGTTACGATCACGGATCTCCAGCAGCTTCCTCTGGAGTGTCTTCAGGCAGAAACGCTGGAGTTCGGCGTCAAGAGTGGACGAGAGATCCCTCGTGTCCCTTTCCCTGGATCTGTTCGATCTCAGGAGTGTTCTGGCTACGTGGGGAGCGACATCAACCTGCGGCCGAATGTAGTAGTGCCTTCGACAGCCTTCTTTACAGCCTTTTGGAGCCCTTCCTCCGTGGTTTTCCAACTCACCAGTCCTGCGAGCTGCCTGGCCCGCCTCAGCAGATCCGCCTTCGAAGCGTTCGGAGCGCAAATCAAGCAGGCCAGAAGCAGCGATTCATTGGCGGTGAGGCCATGGGCAGCTTTTCCGAACAAACCCTGGGAGGCAGCCGATATTCCCTGCAATTCCCCGCGAAAACTCACAAGATTGAGGTAGGCCTCGAGGATCTCGGTCTTCGACCACCGTCCTTCGATCCCGTAGGCCGTCAGAATCTGCTTCCATTTTTGGGACAGTGATCGCCGTCGTGTCCTGGACCTCAAATCAGGGTGAAGCAAGGAGGCAAGTTGCATGCTGATCGTGCTCGCTCCTCGCGCCCTGCTCTTGACAAGAGTTTGGTGCAGAGCTGATGCCAGAGCCCTCCAATCGACTCCCTCATGTTCGCGGACCCGTCGGTCCTCGGAATGAACACAGGCCTGAATCAAGGCGGGAGAGATCTCCGCCAGCGGGAGCCAGTCGAGCCTCCGTGATCTTTCGTCCTCCCGAATCTCATGCAGCAACTTCCCCTCTCGATCCAGCAACCTGGCGCTCGAAGATCGGTAGCGTTCTCTCACTTCCGAGTATGATAGGACGGGCTTCGGAGGACCTAGAAGGGCCTGGAGGGAGACGAGTCCCAAGCTGGCCGCTAACAGAGCGACCGTGACCATAAAGAGGATCCTTTTCCTCACGGATGTACCTTCATTGGTGGGTTGGGAGATTCCTCGAAAATCTCGGAAAAGTAGAGAGCCTCTACTCGTGTGGGTGGAAGATTGAACGCTCCCGGGTTGTTCAGCCTGATGGTGTACTCAAAGACCCACTCGCCCTGGGGAACGTAATCGTAATACGCGCGAAACGATTCGAGAGAACGTTCTTCGAAGGAGGGCCAGGCTCGTCCGGCGCGCTCTTCATCCTGAGTCAGCAACCGGGAATCTCGACCTAGCCCGCTCCCCAGAATGACTGCGCCTGCAGGGATCGGATCGCTTAAAGCCACCCAGGTCACATCCGACTGGGCTTCCAGCTGCAGCCGAACGCGAAGAATATCACCCACGCTCCATCGGGACGCGTCCTTGACCTCGACCGGTCGCAGAGTCTTCCGAATCAGGAACCCATTCGAGATGGCTTACTTCACGGGAATAGCAGCCAGACTGGGCACAGAGAGCCAGGGTTGCCCCTTTCCTGTGTGCACGACGCCTCAGACTCTCCTGGGACGAGGGCCAGTCCAGAGTCAATTGGGTTCCGTCCCCATGATCCTGCCAATTCACCGACTCAGACGTCGTGTCCAGGGAGATCGTGGTGACGCCTGAGGTCGGATCTTGCTGATAGGGCCGTGAGAACTTTCTCAGGGCCAACAGTCCCCAGGCATTTGCAGTGGTCAGCTCCCAGTGTCCTTGCTGCTATCAGGATAGCGCGCCCCCCACCAGTCGCGGCAGGTCTTGCTCCCACTTCCTGGCCTCCGGTAGAGACAAGATCAGGCGCACCACATTCGCATCTGGAGAAACCATCAGCCATCACAGGCGGTCGCTGCCCTCCGTGGAGAAATTCATCCTTCTACCACGAAAGTTGAGCCGAGACCTGAGGACCTGTTCCGCCTGTTCCAGCTGCCGCTTTCTCCCCGAAATGGCCGTCACGCGACTCAGGATGTTGAACCAGTCGATGACCGCCGAGGTTGGCCAGAGATTCGGTGAAATCGTCAACCCAGAGAGCAGATCGAGCTTGGCCTCGCCGAATCGCGAGAGGGCCTCGATGGCTGACAGGATTCTGACCCTCAAATCGGCAGTCGAAAGTGGCGAACGGAAAATCACGGATCCCTCAATGAAGCCACGGAGGCCGGAAACCATCTTGTTCAGACTGTCGCTCGGGATCTCCCAGCCAACCTCGTGCCCGAGGGCGAGGACATAGGAGGTCAGCGCCGGACTACCGCGATGTTTGGAAGGAAAGTATCTGACCAGACCGTCGCGATCGAGGTAGGCTGGCAGATTCTGCATCAAGATACGCCAGGTCTTCTCGTCATCCAGTGCCACCGCACGGGAGATCCTCGGCTCGAAGCAGTTGTAGGGATAGTCCCGCATATATTCCTGCACCGTGTCCAGGCCGTTCAGAAGGGTTCGCTGGAATGCCAGACGAATTCCTCCCTTTCCCGCAAGGGCGCTGGCGGGCCTTTCAACACGGGTCTCAAAGTTCTTGTCGAGCCGGGCGACTGTGGCTTGAAAAGGTCGCGTAGTAACCAGGGGGATGACCTTCCGCTTCACCACGATTCTGTCTAGAGGTCCTTCCTTGTTGGACACCTCGATCTCATAGGTGAGGACATCGAGGTCAGCAGGAGCGGTCAGATCCCAACCCACGACCCGCGACTGTCCCCGGCGCAACCGAAGTTCTTCGGCGGGCATTTCTCGCTCTACTTCTCGGATGCTGGCCGCGACCTTGACCCTCATTTCTTTCGGGCTGGCGTTGCGGACGGTGAAATCGGAACGCATCCTGTCCCCTTCCCGGATCATAGGGGTAACACCGGAGAAGATCATCAAATCCTGGGTCGCGCGAATCGAAGCCGCTCCGGTTCTAAACCGGTCCGCTCCTCCGGTTGCAATCGCTGTGATTCGGAAGCTTGTCACGGAGTCGTTCATGGGGACTTCGACCGTCGCGTGACCCTTCGAATCCAGGACGAGACGACTCTTCCACAGCAGCAGGGTGTCAAAGAGCTCTCGAGTCATCTGTTTCCCCCCGCCGCCATGAGGCAGCGCCTTCAAGCCGAAGTGTCTCTTGCCCACCACCTGCATTTGAGCGGTGAAGGTTTCTACTGCATATCTCTTTTGCCCCATCATGGCATCCAGCAGCAGCCAGCTCTCGTTGGACTGAAGTTCCAGTAGGCCTTCGTCGACGGCCGCGACCATTACCTCCGTCCCGTCTGGGGGAAGAACTCCTTCCGCCGTTAGTACTTCGATCTTTAGCTCGTGATCCCTCCAGCCCACTTTCAGTTCTACAATTCCCAACTTATAGGCCGGTTTCGCCAGATCCAACAGAGCGGTGGACTGGCCCTCTCCTACGCTACCCCGCACGACCAGAACAGACACAAATGCGTTGGGAGCATAGTGATGCAGCACTGGAACTTCGATCACTGGATTCTTCCCAGCCACTTTCCTTACCAGCACCTCGCCGACTCCTTCTCGCTCCACCGAAACCAGGGCGGTCGCCTCACGAAAGGGCATTCTGACCTCGAGTCTTGCCATCTCTCCTGCCTGGTAGTGCTTCTTATCCGGCAGGATGTCGATCCGGTCGTGATCCTGAGCACGAAACCAGGCCTCTTCCTCTCCGGCCACCCGAACGGAGCGGTGGGCGGTACTGCTCCGGCCCTCTGAATCGCTGACGCTCGCTTGCAGGACGACGCCTCCGCTGACTGAAGACGTCGAGTCGCAAAGGAGCAGCCCCTCTGCATTCGTCTTCCCGCCACAAAGGAAGCCTAGAGATTTGGTTTCCTCGAAATGCTCATATCCGTAAAAGCCCCCTACCAGGCGCTTCCGGTCAAAGCAGGTCTTGCGTCCGAAAAGGTCGACTTGAACGTCCGCACCGGGCACCGGCTCGCCTTTCAGATCCAAGACGGCCACCGAAAATCTCAGGGCGTCCTGCGTTAGCAACCAGCTCTCTGGCTTAATGCCGACTAGCCATTCCGAAGGCCAGATGGGAATGCGTGAGGAGACTGTCTGAGTTGCGCCGTTCGGATCCTTGAACTCCAACTCAGCCAGCATCCCCATCGGCTTTTCCAACGGAGGTAGATGTGGGAGGCTGGCCTGCACGGAGCCAGCTGAGTCGAGTGTGAGATCGACGAGTTTCAGCTCGGCGGTCTCCGTTCTTGCTGACCTGCCCCCTCGAATCAGTCCTTCTTGCACCCGACCGTTTGCGAAAGTGAATCCTTTAAAGTCGAGAAAAGAAGGGCTGGCTCGACGCTTGGGCTCATACCTTAGCCGGACCGGAAGTCCGGCAACACCGCCACCGGCCAGATACTCCACACTCAAATCAATTTCGATTTCAGAAGGACGAATCAGATCGGAGGAAGGCGCGCGGATGGTCCCGCGCATCAAGGGCACCCTATATTCCTCAACCCAAAAAGATCCCGAATACCATCGAGATCCGCTCCCCGAATCGTCCTTGGTTGCGAGGAAAGTACTGTACCTCCCTAACCTGGCAGCCTCGGGGATCGTCCACTCACCCTGGGACGATCCAGCCGTCTCCCAGGTCAGCGAAAACTTGAGTTCCTGATCTGCACCGGCTGCTGGATGAACAACTGGGTCGGTCTTTCGTCCTCGGGGACGAAGGAGAAGCCAGAAGTCGCTCGCTTTCTCAGAATATGGTTCATGTGGAGCGTCTCGCCCGCCCGAAAGAGGGACCGATCCAGGAGGGTGTGGACGCTGAGAAGCGACGAGTCATATTCGACCGGAAGCCTGAACCTCCAGGGCTCGATACCTTGGTTCCAGCTGGTGTGGACGAAGCTCACATCGTCCTCAAGCTGGGCAGTCACCAGAAACCCACTCTCAAAGCGGCGGCCCCACCATCTTCGCTGGCGCTCTTGCGCCGGGAGATCTTCGATACGCGCCACACCATTGGCGTCGCTACGCCCCTCCCAGAGGAGCTTCGCGTCACAGTCTCTTACCTCGATCAAGGCGTTCTTGACGGGCTCTCCGCTGTCCAGGGCGGTTACCCAGACAATGGAGGAATCGAGTCCCCACTTGAAATGTACCGCCAGGTTCGTTACCAGGCCCGTGGTAGGCACATACATCCTCGTGTCTTCGCCAAGAAGTGTATTTCCCAAGATCTGGCTCTCCAACTCAACCACGTAGAATCCAGGGCGTGGAATGGGAATCCAGATCACCTTGAACGCTCCTGGCCCATTGGGTGTAGGAATGGAGAACTTCGTCGTCTGCGCGGCCGACACCGAGTCGGAAATAGATTCTCCACGGTCGTCGAATTCTCTCTTATGTACCTTCCAGAGCCACAAAAGGATGCTTTCGATTCGACGTGAATCTACTCGTACATGCGGGCCGGAAGGATATCCGGCCGATTGACGCCCAAAGCACCGAAGTCGAGGTCAGCCTCCAGTTTCCGGACGGTTAGAGGGAGCCGGGGATTCGCCTTCGCCTCCAGGATCCCGAATCGGCCGCTGAACTTCGCCAAGGGCGGGTACTCATCAGTGCGCACGGCCAACGGAAAGCGATTTTCATTGACCAGGGAGCGTCCGGCGTCGTCGTGAAGATCTGCGGGGACCTTGACCAAAAAGTCAGCTCTTGGTGGAAACGGGCCTTTGAATCTGACGCTCTCGACCCGCTCCGATCCCAACTTCTCCGCCTCCCAGATCTTCCCGTCTGCTCTGACCAGGGAAATTCCCTCGGCAGCGTCCCGGGAAATCGGAGCTGAGAAACTCAATCTCATACCTGAAAAAGGAACGCATCCTTCCCTAAACTCCCACCTGGTTGCAAGGATTTCCTCTCGTTCGGAACCCGAAATGATTCGAACGCCGATGCGACTGTGGATACCCTCCACCCTGAAGTAAACCTGGGAAAAGATGCTGTCCTTGGTAGGATCGCCGTCGAGCTGCAGAATAAAAATCTACTCTTCGTTGAGGTTATCTCTCCTTTCCCGAGGAATCGACTCAACAATGGCGGGACCTTCGGTAGAGAACCCGAAGCTCCTTGGGCCCAAGACCTGGGCTCCATTCAAGGTGGCTATACCGTCTCGGAGTCGGAAATCATATTGAATGCCAGCCGGGAGTTCCCGTCCGAAGTCATAGACCCAGTTCAAACCGTCAACCCAGGCAGGCTGTCCCTTTTCGGGACACTGGATCTCGAAGGGAGGTACTACTCCGGAATCCCCAAACGAGACCATCTGCTCAGAAAAGCGGACTCGCACCTGCCGAACCTGCTTGACAACACCTTTAGGTGAGAATGCTTCAACCCTCGGGGCTCGTCTGGTGAGTACCTGTGTGTAGGCGGGGCTCGCCAAGAAAGACAGAAAGAGAAGCTGGCAGAGCCGGTAACGCAAGTAGACCAATGTCCCGTTTCCAAGGTGCGATCCAATGTCACGACGAAAACACATTAGTTCCTCTCAATCTCGGTTACGCAGAGAAGCCATCGGAGCCACGAGAATAGCGGCCAGTGTAACTGGTGTTCACCAACAAAATCACTTTCGTGTTGAGCATCCCGGACCGCCTCTCGACTTGACAGTACGGTGACGGGAGAGTAAGTCGGTCTACGGAGGTCATATGATGAAGGCGCTTATCGCAGTCCTGGTCTTGGCAAGAACCTTCACACTACTTGTCTCTTCTGCAGTAGACGATCACCGAATCCGGGTCAAAACCGGAAAGGTGGTCCAGATCCTTCCCGTGGGCCGCAGTCCCAGCATGATGAAGATGCTCCGGCATCCGGACGGGAGCATCTATCTCAACACACAGAGTACGGATTCTTCGAGGAGTCTGGCGAGAAGTCATGACGACGGTAAGACCTGGACCGTCCTTCCCATCCGTTTTGCCCCGGACGTCCCCGAAGGACAACATGCTGCTGGCTTTGGAATCAGCTCCGACGGTAAGCTCTGGTTGATCCATCAGGGAAATCCGCGCGCCCAGGGTGGAGAGGAACTGCGGTATCGCGACCGTCAGATTTTCGTGGCAACCTCCAGCGACGCTGGCAGGAGCTGGAAAAGCGCTCCATTCGACTTCAGCCATTTTTCACCTGGTGGTGATCAGGACCCCTATAGCGTTGGCCAGGTGGCCTGGTGTTATCCCAACTTCATCGCCGGACCCGACGGCGCCATGAGCTTCTCCATGAGCATGCGCTACCCCGACTGGGATGACTGGATGCAACAGGACCAGTCCAGACCGGGAATACGGGATGTGATGGTGCGAAGCCTGGACGGTGGCAAGACCTGGGCAGACCCCACGGTCGTGCATCAACATGCCACCGAGACCGACTTTGCCGTCGATCCCACGGACCCCAAGCGCATTCTGGCTCTAGCCAGGAAACAGCGTCAGCTCCTGCCCGGAGAGGATCCGCACGAGGTGGCACGACTGACAGGTGCTCCCGCGCCCGGTGAACCCGGTGGAACCTATCCCTACAAGGGATCAGTCTTGCTGGAATCTATTGACGGAGGTCGTACATTTCGGGAGCTCCCCAACAGCTACACGGGATTCTATGCTCACCGAGGGACCATTTATTGGAGTCCGGACGACGTGGTCGTTGTGAGCCACAACATTGGCTACTCCCATGATCTGGTGCCTCCGACAGCGCGTCGATGCATACGAATCAGCCTGGATGGAGGGAGAACCTGGGTAGATGGATCCCCGTCAGGGACCCCCCATCTGAATCAGTCCACCCGCTTTAGTGACATCATTGCCTACAACACCATCGCGCTGGGCAAAGATCGCTTCTTCTCCGCCTACACCATCATGTCAGAGCCTGCCGGAAATCGACGGTTGGGCTCGTGTGAGGGATTCTTCTGGAGCTTGACCAGAGGACCCTAGGGACTCCTGCAGTGGCACGGGCATCCCTGCCCGTGATTCCCGGCCCGCGGAGCCTGAGGCTCCACAATCACGGCCTGGAAGGCCGTGCCACGGTGCTTTTTTGCATCTTGTATCTTGTACCTTGGATTTTCGAGGTTCCGATTCCGAGTGCTTCGAGGAGGATCAATTAGTGAAAAAAGAAAAGCGCATCGCGGTTCTTGCTCTGACGTACCTTCTTATTTACTCCGCCGGGTGTTCCGAAAGGGGACGGGAGAAGACGGCTTCCGTCATCGAATTGAAAACGGGAACCCATCTCTTCGCGGACGACTATCTGGTGGTGGACCTGCATCAGGTGTGGCGTAGCCTGAACCGGCCTTCCAAACATCCGGACAATCCTCTGCTCAAGCCGGATCGTCCCTGGGAGGGCTACCTGGCCCTCCAACCAGGCACGGTCATCTTCGACGAGGAAGAGGGACTGTTCAAGATGTGGTACAACGCCCTCGCAAACAACGAGCAACCCGACCTCCAGGACTTTCTCTGCTACGCGACCTCCCAGGACGGGATCCGCTGGGAGAAACCAGATCTGGGCCTGGTGGAGTTTCAGGGATCCAAGAAAAACAATATCTTTCTGAAGCACTCGTTCTGGACGCACTGCGTCATCAAGGACACAGCAGAGTCGGACCCACTGCGGCGCTACAAGCTGCTCTACTTTCAGGCTCGGGACCGGGACCGCTTTGGCATATGGGCAGCCTTCTCTCCCGATGGCAAGCAGTGGACCGACTATCCCGAGAATCCAGTCGTGCCATTCTGGGCCACTGGAGATACCTTTCAGGTCACTCAGGATCCCGAAACCCGACAGTTTATCCTCTACCACAAGACCATCAGCCGCCCCGTGCGCAAGGTCTCCCGAATGGTGAGCGATGACTTTATCCACTGGAGAGGTTCGCGTCAGGTCCTGGAGCCGGACGAATATGATCCTCCCGACACTGAGTTCTACGGGATCTCGGCCTTTCCCTATGCCGGCCAGTACCTGGGCCTAGTATGGATCTATCACACCTATACCCAGTTCATGGACGCTCAACTCGTGTCCAGCCGCGACGGCATCGATTGGGAGCGAGCCGTCGGTCGCAGGCGCTTCTTCCCGCTAGCACCCGATGGCGGGTACCAGAGCGATACCTTCGACAGTGGGATGATCTTCCCTTCCAGCAATCCGATCGTCAAGGACGGAAGGGTGTGGATCTACTACTCCGGCTTCACCAACCTGCACAATGCCCCTTCCGAGGATCACGACGGGAAGATCGGCCTGGGCACCCTGCGACAAGATGGATTCGTGTCCCTGGATGCGACCAGCGAGGGCTCGGTGCTGACTCCTCCCCTGAAACTCAAGGGATCGTCTCTCTGGGTGAACATGACCTCCCTAACCGCCGAGAGAATCAACTTCAAACGGGACAGTGGAAAAGAACTCTACAACCAGCTCTTCACCGGCAATCCATCGGCCAGCGGGTACCTTCGGGTGGAGATCCAGGACTCGGAAGGGCGCGCCCTGGCCGGCTATGAAGCATCCAATTGCCGACTGCTGGAAGACACCAGCGTCTACCAGGGTGATTCCTTCTACTCGGAAGCCAGAGCCGGAGGAGACATCTACCAGCAAGTCTCGTGGGAGGGTGGCGGGAAACTATCAGGTATTGGAGATCAGACGGTCCGGCTCAAGTTCATCCTGGGCAATGCCAAGCTCTATTCTTTCAGACTGGAGTAGACACTCGGACATCGTCTTTCTCTAAATGCTTCATCCTGGCGTCGCCCGAGGCGGCTGCTTCACTGCTTTCGACTGCGTCAGCGGAAAGGCTGGCCAAGGGCAATCACAGAGACGCCAACAAACGGTAGGGGACTACCGAGTGGCCAGTTCGCGCTCGATTGCCTCCACCACAGAAACATCGTCGGGTCGAGTTCGGCACGCGAACCTTGCGACGATCTTTCCTTCGCGACTGAGCAGGAATTTCTCGAAGTTCCAGCTGATCGCACCGGACCCTTCGGGCTTCGTCTCCAGCGCCGTGAGATGCTTGTACAGGCCGGACGCTTCCTCGCCATTAACGTCGATCTTGGCGAACATGTCGAATTCGACGCCGTAGTTCTTGGTGCAGAACGTACGGATTTCTGCTGCGTCCCCAGGCTCCTGAGCGCCGAACTGATTGCAGGGAAAGCCCAGAACTGCCAAGCCCCGATCGGAGTACTTCTGGTGTAGTGCCTGAAGTTGGGCATACTGAGGGGTAAGGCCGCATTGGCTGGCCACGTTGACGAACATGACGACCTGACCGAGATAATCCCGCAGTTCCACCCGCTTACCGTCCAGGGACATCACGGTGAAGTCGAGCGCATCAGGCACCTCGCCCTCCTCTCCGCTGCCGAATGCGAGAGCGGCCGCGACTACCAAAGGACTCAAGAGCAGGGACAATAGGGAAAAGGGCATGTTTAACATTGGACAAACCTCCATCGTTAGACAACTCATCGGAGACAATACTATCCCAGACCGCTTTTGCTTGCTCTGATGTGGGAAGGTTGATCGGTTGTGGAGCTTCCTCATGAAGAAGCCAGGCAAACGCGAATCTGGGGTTCATATGAGGGATGTCGGTTGAGTAATGTGGATCCTGGGATTCCTTCTACTTTTCCTCTCCGTCCCAGGCCTACAGGGCCAGACTGCCGCTCCAGTCACTGCTGAGAACGTACAGCTGCCTCCTCCGCAGCCGCTTCCCTTCAACCACAAGGTCCACGTCAGCCTCGGCCTCGAGTGTCTGAGCTGCCATCCCATCGAGGGTCCAGGAATCAAAGCCGGTCTGCCCGCCGAGACCCAATGCATGCTTTGCCACGCCAGCATCAAGAAGGACAGCCCAGCGATCCAGAAACTGGCGACACACCAGTCCTCCGGGAAGCCCTTGCCCTGGACCAGGATCTATACTGTCCCCAGCTATGTCTGGTTCTCGCACCAATCCCACCATCAAGCGACAGGCCTGGACTGCGAGTTGTGCCACGAAAAAGTGGCGGAACGCGACGTCCTTGTCAAGGAAAAGCCGACCTCGATGGAGTTCTGTATGGACTGCCACGCCGAGCGGGTCGCTCCCACCGGCTGCGATTTCTGCCATGGAAACGCTGAGTAGCAAAAAGGGAGGTGAATCGTGCTGGCAGGCCCGGAATGGAAAAGGGGGAGCAGTTGGAATGAAGAAGTCGAGGTTTGACCTAGAGGTTTGACCTAACGGAAGCATGCTTTGGGACTGTGGTCTTCCTGCTGGTCCTTTCTGCACTTCTGGCCGAGAGTGCTCCATCTGCGAGCAGTCCCCAGGGTAATCCGGCTCAAGCGGAACAGCGAGATTGGATCAGCGTGGATGGAGACCGGGGTTACATGCGCTACTCCACGCTCGATCAGATCAACCGCAAGAATGTGGACAGCCTGAAGGTCGCCTGGGCCTATCGCACCGGGAAACTGAAGGGCAGGAGGGGTAAGATCATCGAGTGCACTCCGATCGTGATCGATGGAGTGATGTATATCACGACCGCTTATCTGAAGGTGGTGGCGCTGGACGCGGCCAGCGGTCGGCAACTGTGGAAGTTCGATCCTCCTCCCTACCCAACGGTGGGAGACGGGAAGCTTGCACGAGTGGCTTCGGCGGGCGTGAATCGAGGGGTTGCCTACTGGTCGGATGGGAAAGAGGAGGGAGAGCGGCGCATTTTACACGCCTCGGCCGACAGCCGCATTTTCTCTCTTGATGCCCGGACCGGCAAGCCGGACCCGAGCTTCGGCCGAGGGGGGTCTTGGAGCTTCGCGAGGGAATTGAACGAGACATCTCGCGTCTTCGCTACGGTCCCACATCTCCGCCAGCCATCTATCAGGATATCTTCATTATCGGCGTCTCCAGTGACGAGGGGCCGGGCCCGGTGGCACCCGGAGATGTACGAGCTTTCGATGTCCGCTCCGGCCGGGAGGTCTGGCGCTTCCACACCGTTCCGAGGCCGGGTGAGTTTGGCAACGACACCTGGGAAGGAGACTCTTGGAAGGACCGGAGCGGCGCCAATGCCTGGGGCGGCGCCAGTCTCGATGAGAAGCGAGGCATGGTCTTCGTCGGCCTGGGATCGGCCGCATATGATTTTTACGGTGGCGATCGAAAAGGACAGAACCTGTTTGCGAATTCGGTGGTGGCGCTTGATGCCAGCACGGGACGGCGCATCTGGCATTTCCAAACCCTGCATCATGACCTCTGGGACCACGACCTGGCGGTGTATCCCAACCTGGTCCGGGCGACGCACGCTAGCAAGCAGATCGACGCCGTCGCTCAGGTCGGCAAGCGGGGTTACGTATTTCTATTCGATCGAGTCACCGGCAAGCCACGGTTCGAAATCGAGGAGCGGCCCGTGCCGCCCTCCGACGTTCCCAGTGGGGAGGCCTGGCCAACTCAACCCATCCCGGTCAAGCCCCCGCCTTCGCACGCCAGAACTACGGTGAGGATGGCCTGACGAACATCTCTCAGCAGGCTCACGATGCTGCGCTGAAACAGTATCGGAAGATTCGTTCCGGCTCGGCCTTCAATCCGCCGAGTCTGGAGGGGACCCTGATCGTTCCGGGATTCTACGGCGGGGCCGGCTGGTCGGGAGCCTCCTTCGATCCGACTACCGGAGTCCTTTACGTCAACTCAAACAATGTATTACACGTCCTGACCCTGGGCAAGGCGAAGCCCGGGAAGGTCTACCCCTACAAGCGCATCCCCTCGCCACTCTTCCGCGATGATGAGGGTTATCCAGCCAACGACCCGCCCTGGGGGGTGCTGATGGCCATCGACCTCAACCAGGGAGAGTTTCGGTGAGAGATGCCGCTGGGAGAGTATCCGGAGCTCACAGCACGTGGAATTCCACCCACGGGAACCTTGAATTTCGGGGAAAGTATCGTCACCGGCGTCGGACTCGTTTTCATCGGAGCCAGTGGAGACGAAAAGTTCCACGCTTTCGACAAGGGGACGGGCCAGATCCTGTGGGAGTATTCGCTTCCGGCCGGCGGCTATGCCACGCCCAGCACCGACATGGTTGATGGGCGCCAATTTGTCGTGATCGCAGCCGGTGGAGCTGGCTACATTGGAACCCCGGTCGGGGACTCCTTCGTGGCCTTCAGCCTGCCGTGACAGCACGGCCAGGGGCGCTACGCGGAGACCCAGCCACATTACGAGCGGGCGCTTGAGATTCGAGAAAAGACGCTGGCGACGGGCACATTCCACATAAACTCCGTATACTGTTAGGCTGAATCGGATGACTAAGCTGAAACTTCAAGAATACGTCGCACGTCTCCTGTCCTCCGAAGGTGCCGCCAACGGGTAAACTACCAGCGTTACGAAGCCAAGTTCCGAGGAGAGAGCTGGACAACTCTTCCCCACGCAGTGACGCACGATATCGCCTATGCTCGACCGAAGTTTCGCTCTCGAATGGGGCAGCACCGCTGGGGGGCCACTAACCTGAAACTTCAGCCGCGAGGAAGCGAAGCAGCCTTCGCCAGATGACAGAGCCGTGACTGTCAGGGAGCGGGGCCCGACAGGGACCATATTCCCCAAGGCGCTTCTAGGTTAAAGGAGTGCATACCGATGTCAATCGGGTGTACCTCTTAAGTTGGAGCACCGGATCTCACTCCCTCACGGTCATGGCTCTGTCAGGGTGGCTAGAGATGATCATGGCTGCGGCAATCCAAGTTTCTTTCTCGAATGATCCGGTGCAGCCGGTGGCGGGACTAACATGAAAAATCTCTATCGGGCATTTGGCATCTCACTTTTGACTCTGTACTCCCTTGCCTCCGATGCCTCCGACTACAACACTTTGATGCCGCAGGAGGTGG
>Ga0310123_10001530_pt1 | contig 19059 bp, 18 predicted proteins | sample CB6_AW_1057_MG_FD_203505 | JGI IMG/M metagenome (GOLD analysis project Ga0310123, IMG submission 203505) | Marine microbial communities from Western Arctic Ocean, Canada - CB6_AW_1057 | ecosystem: Environmental > Aquatic > Marine > Oceanic | place: Canada: Western Arctic Ocean | collected... | reverse complement strand
GTCCACCTGGTGATCCAGCGCAGCAGCATGGAGTACCTGCAGCCAGCCGCCGCCGAGGTCGAGGCGGAGTGCCTGGCCCCGGCCGAGCCGAGCTGGGAGCGGCTGCTACGGGCCGTGCGGCGGCGAGGGAAGGGGCGAATCGAGCTGATGGTGGAGCTACGGGCCGAGGGCGCGGTGATCGGGTCCTTCCGGGGCTCTTTCGTGGCCTTGACCGGGGGCTGGCCCCGGGGGCGATCTTAAAAGCAGTTCCCTCGACCGATGCCAGGACGCCCCTGGCGATCTCCGTCCGGGCCCGGGAAGATTGTGCCATGACCCTGTTCACCCTACTCCAGATCGGGACGGACGCGGAGTTTTCGGGCAGCCTGTCGGGCAGCCCGATCCTCGCCCTTGTTACCCTCTTCGGGGCCGGGGTGCTCACGAGCCTGACGCCGTGCGTCTATCCGATGATCCCAATTACCGCGTCCGTGATCTCGGGGTCGGCCCGCGCGGATCAGGGCAAGGGGCGCACGGTCGCGCTCACCTTCACCTACGTCATCGGGCTCGCACTCGTGTACGCGCTGCTCGGGGCGATCGCGGGGCTCTCCGGCACGCTCTTTGGTACGGTGAGCGCGAACCCCTGGGCGCTCCTCTTCATCGGGAACCTCCTGCTCCTGTTCGGCCTTTTCATGCTGGACGTGCTGCCGCTTCCGATCCCGCGCCGGCTGATGGAGTACGCCGGCGGGCAGGGGGGCGGCTCCTATGGGGCGGTCTTCCTGCTGGGGGCGACGTCGGGGGTGGTGGCAGCCCCCTGCGGGGCCCCGGCGTTCGCGGTGGTGCTCACCTGGGTGGCAGCGACGGGAGCTGGGCTCATGGGGTTCGTGTATCTTTTTGTCTTCTCCCTGGGTATGACTGCCTTGCTGGTCGTGGTGGGGTTATTCTCGGGGAGCCTGGCGGCCCTCCCCCAGTCCGGACGGTGGATGGTCTGGATCAAGAGGGCGGCTGCAGTCATCATGTTCGCGATGGCCCAGTACTACTTCGTGCAAGCCGGCTACAACATGTGAGGTGAGGGATAAACCGGATCCGTTCGCACAGCCTGGGGCTGGCTCTTGGGCTGGCCGTCTTGGCGCCCGCGGCCGCGACGGCTCAGCAGGTGGGCCTACCTCTCGGGACGGTGGCCCCCGCCGCCGCCGTGGAGGACCTCGATGGCAACCCGGTCCAGCTGCTGGACCTCATCAAGGAGAAGCCGGCGCTGCTCGAGTTCTGGGCGACCTGGTGTGAGCAGTGCGAGCAGCTCCAGCCGCAGATGGACCAGGTCCAGGCCCGGTACGGCGACCGGCTCAACGTCGTGGCGGTGGCGGTGGGAGTGAACCAGAACCCCCGCCGGATCCTGCGGCACCTGGAGCGGCACAACCCGGGCTACCCGTTCGTCTACGATGCACGCGGCAGCGCGGTGCGGGCGTACCAGGCCGTCACGACCTCCATCGTCCTGCTGGTCGACGCGGACGGGAGGATTGCCTACGCGGGCGTGGGGCCGGATCAGAACCTGGTCGCCGCGGTCGAGAAGCTGCTCTCGAGCACCCAGTAAGCCTTTCCAGCCGAACGAAAAAGGGCCCCGGCGCGGCGAATTCTCCGCGCCGGGGCCCCTCGTCTGCCGCGAACTCCCCCGGTGCTTACTTCCCGGTCTGCTCCGGGGTTACCCGGTCGATCACCTCGGCCAGATGCTCGTAGGCCATCGGGTCGTTCGGGTTGAATACCGGGATGATCTCCGCGATCCGCCCGTCCGGCCCGATCACGACCACCGAGCGCGCGCCCACCTGCCCACCGGGCCGTGGGTCGCCGCCGTACGCGATGAAGGTCGCGCTGCCGGCGTCACTCGCATGCAGGAACTGGTGGTCCGCGTCCTTCGCCCAGGAAGCCTGTACCTCCGGGGTGTCGTCCGAGATGGCGATCAGATGGACGTTGTTGCCGTCGTTGAATGCGCTTGCGTACTGGTCACGGTACGCTGTCATCTGGATCGTTCAGCCACGGGTCCTTGCGCGGAAGTAGAACGCCAAGACCACCGTCTCGCCGCGGAAGTCGCTCAGCTCGATCGGCTCAGCCAGAATGCCATGACGGGTGGCTCCCGGCAGCTCGAAATTGGGGGCCACCGCACCGACTTCCAGGAACTTCATATTTGCCGGGTCGGGACGGTCGGCGGAGTTCTGGGCCGCGGCCGGAGTCGCGAGCGCTCCCACGAGGACGGCACCAAGCAAAAGTCGTTTCATGCCCGCTCCGCTCAGGGGTGAATGGTTATCTAATCAGTATGCTTCCAGCACCGCCGGGCGGCAAGCCTGGCCAGCTTGACAGCCGCCGGGACGTGGGATACCGTCACCTTCCCACCCCGTCCCACCCACCGGAGGTTTCGGATGCGTCCGATTGCACTGATCATCGCACTGGCGCTCCCCCTGACCGGACTGCTGAGCGCCGGCAGCCTGTCGGCGCAGACCGCGGCCGACAATCCCCACGTTGGCCACGTGACCACCCAGTGGCGGGACACCCCCGACCAGCAGGGATTCCTGCCGGTCGCGGTCGCCGACGCCCAGGTGGCCGCGCAGCACGCCGGGTTCGCGATGCGCGACCTGACCAACCTGGACACGATGAAGCGCCACGCAGGCCACGTGCTCCACGCTGTGGATCCGTCGCAGATCGCCGAGGGCCCGGGTTCGGGCTACGGCGTGAAGAAGGCGGCCGAGAACGCGGCCGCGCACATCGAGAACGCGGCCAAGGTGGAGGGCACTCCACAGGGGGTAGTCACCCACTCGGTGCACATCGCGCAATCCGCGCGCAACACCGTGAAGCGAGCGGACGAGATCGCCAAGCTGGCCCAGCAGATCCATGGAACGACCACGGCCGAGGAGGCTAGCCTGCTCGTGGAGCAGATGAACACGATCGCGCAGCAGCTCCTCGCCGGTGTCGACGCGAACGCGGATGGGCGGGTGGGCTGGCAGGAAGGCGAGGGTGGTCTCGACACGGCACAGCAGCACGTCAACCTGATGCTGGGCACCTGACGGGCCGAATAGCGGCATAGGTCGCCAAACGTTTCAGAGAGGCTCCCCGCGAGGGGAGCCTCTCTGCTTTATCGCACCGACGCGCGGGAGTAGATTCCGGGGTCTCCCCTTCTGCGGACCGGAATCGTGAGCTTCGTCCACCTCCACACCCACTCCGAGTACTCGCTCCTCGACGGCGCGAACCGCATCTCCGACCTCGTCCGCAGGACGAAGGAGTTCGAGATGCCCGCGCTGGCGCTAACCGATCACGGCTGTCTGTTCGGCGCCTGGACCTTCCACAAGGAGGCCAGGCGCGAGGGGCTCAAGCCGATCATCGGCATGGAGGCGTACGTAGCCCCCGGCAACCGCCGCGACCGGAGCCGCGGCGGCCAGGGCGAGAAGGCCTACTACCACCTGGTGCTGCTCGCGCGCGACCGCGAGGGCTACCAGAACCTGGTCAAGCTCTCCTCGATCGGGTACACGGAGGGCTTCTACCACCGGCCGCGCGTCGACCGTGAGGTGCTCGCGCGGTACTCGCAGGGGCTGATCGTCACTTCGGCGTGCATGGCTGGGGAGGTCGCACGCCAACTGATGGTTGGCGACCGCGCCGGCGCGCGCGAGGTGGCCTCCTGGTACGCAAACGTGTTCGACGGCCGCTACTACCTGGAGGTGCAGGCGCACGCCTCCGAGGGGCAGGCGAGGCTGAACGCCGAGGTCTTCGCGCTCGCGGAAGATCTCGGACTCCCGGTGGTCGCCACCAACGACGCGCACTTCCTCACCGCAGCCGACCACGACGCGCACGACGTCCTGCTCTGCATCGGCCTCGGCAAGGATCGCAACGACCCCAACCGGATGCGCTACGACGGCGGGCTCTACTACAAGAGCGCGCCCGAGATCGCGGCCCACTTCCCGGACCGTCCCGACGTGCTCGAGAACGCGCTCGCGATTGCCGATCAGGTCGCTCTCGAGTTCGAGAAGAAGTACCACCTCCCGGCCTTCCCGCTCCCCGAGACGTACCGGGACGAGAACGAGTACCTCGTGCACCTGGCCACCCAGGGTGCGGAGGCGCGCTACGGCTCCCCTCTCCCGCCGCACGTGCGCGAGCGGTTCGACTACGAGCTGGACATCATCAAGGGAACGGGATACGCGGGCTACTTCCTGATCACCTGGGACTTCATCGACTGGGCGCGCCGGCAGGGGATTCCGGTGGGGCCGGGGCGCGGCTCCGCGGCCGGTTCGCTGGTCGCCTACGCGCTTGGGATCACGAACCTCTGCCCACTCGAGCACGACCTGCTCTTCGAGCGTTTCCTCAACCCCGAGCGGATCTCGATGCCCGACATCGACGTCGACTTCTGCTTCGAGCGCCGGGGCGAGGTGATCGACTACGTCAGGAACAAGTACGGCAAGGATGCGGTCGGTCAAATCGTCACCTTCGGGACCATGAGGTCGCGGGCTGTGATCCGTGACGTGGGCCGTACGCTCGGCTTCGAGCCCGGCGAGACCGACCGGATCGCCAAGCTCATCCCGAATGCACCGCAGCAGAGCTTCACGGTCGAGGAGGCCGTGAAGCAGCTTCGTGAGGTGAGAGACCTCTACCAGCAGGACGAGCGCCATCGGCAGCTCTTCGACTACTCGATGACGCTCGAGGGGCTCTCGCGGCACGCCTCCGTGCATGCGGCCGGAGTGGTGATCGCGCCCGGCCCGCTCGACGAGTACGTGCCCGTCTGCATCCAGACGGGGAAGAACGGCGCGGCGGGAGACGGCGAGGACAGCATGGCCGTCACCCAGTACGACATGACCTGCCTCGACGAGGCGGGCATGCTCAAGATGGACTTCCTCGGGCTCAAGACCCTCACCGTGATCCACGACGCGGTCGAGATGGTGCGCGCTCGAGTAGGGGCGCTCAGGCATCCGGTGAGTGGCGTCGAGTACGCGTCCATGGACGACGTCCCGCTCGACGACCCCGCGGTCTACCGGATGCTCGCGCGCGGTGGCACCAGCGGTGTGTTTCAGTTCGAGTCGAACCTCGCGCTCGACAAGCTGCGCGCGATGAAGTGCGACCGGTTCGACGACCTGGTCGCCACCAACGCGCTCATCCGCCCCGGCCCGCTCGATTCCGGGATGACCGACGTCTACATCCGGAGGAAGCTCGGTCTCGAGCCGGTCCGATATCCGCATCCCGACCTCCAGAAGACGCTCGAGCCCACCTACGGGATCATCGTCTACCAGGAGCAGGTGATGCGGATCGCGAACGTGCTCGCTGGCTACTCGCTAGGTGAATCCGATGTTCTGCGAAAGGCGGTCGGCAAGAAAGATGCGAAGCTGATCAAGAAGGAGCTGACGCGCTTCATCCATCGCGCGGTGGAGCGCGGCGTGGATCGCCGGCTCGCGGAGGATTTGGCCGATCAGATCGAAACATTCGGGAGGTATGGGTTCAATCGCGCACACAGTTGTGCCTATTCGCTGATCTCCTACCACACCGCCTGGCTCAAGGCGCACTATCCCGCCGAGTTCACGGCGGCGCTGCTCTCGTCAGTGCTCGACAAGACCGACGACGTTGTCACGTACATCGCCGAATGCCGTGACATCACGCGCTGCCTGCCGCACCTCGAGCAGGGAATCGAGGTGCTTCCGCCGGACGTGAACGAGTCCAGCTGGAAGTTCACCGCGGTGGGCGACCATCAGATCCGCTTCGGGCTAGGCGCCGTACGCGGGGTCGGCAACTCCGCGGTGAGCTCGATTCTCTCCGCGCGTTCCGAGGGTCGCCGCTTCCAGACCCTCTTCGACTTCCTCGAGCGGATCGACACGCGCGCCCTCAACAAGCGCGCCTGCGAGGCGCTCATCGCGGCGGGCGCGCTGGACGCGGTCGGACGGCGCGCGCAACTGTTCGCCGCGCTCGACGTCGCGTACCAGGAGGTGCAGGCGCGCCAGGCCGAGCGCGAGAGCGGTCAGGAGTCGCTCTTTGGGGCCACGTCCGCCGTCCAGCGTCGTGATCCGGTGCTTCCGGACGTGCCCGAGTGGGACGAGGCAGACCGGCTCGCCCGCGAGAAGGAGGCGCTCGGATTTTTCATCTCGGGCCACCCGCTCGGCCGCTTCCGCGAGGTCGTGCGTGCGTTCGACCGGGTCACAACCTCGAACCTGAAGGAGCACGCCGGCGAGAAAGTCGAGCTGGCCTGCGTGGTCACCTCGGTCGCGCGGCAGATCTCCCGGCGCGACAGCTCGGAGTGGGGGAAGGTGGTCGTCGAGGACTTCTTCGGCACCGCGACCGCGCTCGCCTTCAAGGACGCCTGGCAGGCGGCGCGCGCCACCCTCCAACAGGACGCCGTGGTCCTCGTCCGCGGCATGGTGTCGAACCGCGAGCGGGACGAGGAGGATCCGCCGATCTTCCTGGACGGCGTGGAGCTCCTCGAGGCGCTCCCCGCCTCGGGACGGCTCGCCGTGCAGATCGAGCTGGATTTCGGCAGCGAGCTTCCGGCCGACGCCTTCGCGCGGGCGCGGGCGGTGCTGGCCCGCCATCCCGGGACGGTCCCGGTCGAGCTGGCGCTCGGCAACGGGGAGGGGATCCGCTTCCGCTCCCGCACCCTCCGCGCCGACGTGGAGGGCGGGACGCTGGAGGAGCTCCAGGCGGTGTTCGGCCGTAACCGGGTGCGGCTGGTAAAGCTCAGGGAAGGACCCGGCTAACCTCCCGCGAGGGCTCCTCCGGTCGTCCTGCGGCCGTGCGCCGTTCTGGCGGGCCGGCCGGGCCGCCATCCTGAACGATCTCTGGCGGCCCACGATCTGCTACCATCGCGCCCGTTGGCAAACGATGAACAGAACTCTTCGGAGGAGACGATGCCGACCTACGACTACTCGTGCCGGCCTGCGGGTCGGTGTTCGAGGCGATGCGGAAGTTCTCCGAGCGCGACGAGGCGATCGCGTGCCCGGCGTGCGGATCACTGGCCCAGCGGAAGGTTTCGGCCCCCGTCTTCATGGCGGGCGGGCTCAGCCGGTCGGGGCCCCACTGGGTCCCCGATCCCGGGGCGCGGCCGATCACCTACGGCAGCAAGCCCGAGCAGGCGCACGGTAGGCGCGGCTCGTCGCAGGTGCGCTGAGCGGCCGGCGCTTCACCACCCGCACGGCGGCCTTGCTCCACCAGCCGGCGCCTTCTAGGGTTCGATGATGCCTCTCTACGAATACGTCTGCTCCGCCTGCGGAACGTCCTGCGAGCGCCTCCGGAAATCCACGGAACGGGAGGGTCCGCTCGCGTGTCCGGCCTGCGACCAGCCGGCCCGCCGGATCCTGTCGGCCGCCGCGGTGCACGGCTCCTCCGCGAAGGCCGAGCCTGCCCCGTTCTGCGAGAGCGGCCCCGCCTGCTGCGGGGGCGGCTGCGCGATGAACTAGGCGGGTCCGGGGAGACGTCCGGCGGAAAACAGGAGCGCCGCGGCGCCCAGGAGGGCGACGCGGCGCTTTCGCGGGGGGGGGGGGGGGACCGATCCCCGTCAGATCGCGAAGCAGTAGAACAGTCCGGCGCCCCCCGTGCCCACCAGATCCTGCTGACTGCAGCCACGACTCATGTGGGCCGCGTTCCAGGACGAGTTGCCGCCGCCTGACCGGTCATGGTGGCCCACCATGGTCGAACCCGCGCTGTTGCTTGTCCAGTTGTTGCACGTCGTGTTCTCCGCGGTCCCGATCAGCGCCCGGCCATGCGAGTCGGATCCTGTGAGAATGTCGTGCTGATTGGGAGAGTCTCCCCGCCCGTTCACCATCTCACCCTTCTCGTTCAGCGCATTCCGCTTGTTGATCTGATTCCGATCGCGCTGGAAGTCGCCGTGCAGGTCAGCTACGCTCGCGGCGAGTATCTGGCCGTTCGCCGCGTACCAAGGGCCGGTGCCGATGCGGTCGCGCGCGTGCACCTGAGGCTGACCACCTCCTCCCTGGGCGCTCAAGTAGGCGTGCCACTGCCGGTTCGTGACGCCGGCCGCCCGGGCGAGTGCCTCACAGTGGGCATCCGCGCCCGTCAGGCCGCCGAGGTTCGCGCCGTCGCCCCTGCCGACGCTGGTGATGAAGAAGCTCATCGGCTGCTGTGATTGCTGCTGCTGGGCCTCGAGCGCCGCCGGTGCGGCCAACAGGACAGTCGCGGCGAGGATCGTGACCTTCTTCTTCATGGGCTGTCTCTCGGTGCCGGGTGGCCGATTCCGGGCCCGCCGTGCGGACCCACTCCCTCCACCGCCAGTATAACGGGCGGATCTTCGGGGCGACAACGCGAACACGCGACGCGTGCCGAGCCGCAGGGGCCGACGGGAGGGCTCGCTCGATGCGACTACGACGGTGGCTAGCGCTGGCCGGAGTACTTCCGATCTCCACCAGCTGCGGGAACGAGCCGGCGCCCTGGGTCTCGCCGGTGGCCTTCGATACCACCACGGCAGTAGTGCGCACCGGCGGCTCCGCCGACTCGCTTCTGGTCGAGGTTGCGCACACCCCGGAGCAGCGCTCCTTCGGGCTGAGCCTGCGACCGGAGCTGGATCGGGAATCCGGGATGGTCTTCCTCTACGACTCGGTCCAGCCGCCGAACGCGGGCTATTGGATGTGGCGGACCCGCGTCCCGCTCGACATCGCGTTCATGGACAGCACCGGCACCATCGTGCGTGTGCTGCAGATAGAGCCCTGCACCGCGGTCTATCTGCAGGGCTGCCCGACGTATGAGCCGGGCGTGCCGTACTGGTCCGCGCTCGAGGTGAACCGGAGCTGGCTCGAGGAGCAGGGGGCGGGGGAGGGGTCGGTGGTGACGGTGCGTGAGCCGCCGGCGGGCTAGCGTTCGGCCGCTCCCCGCAGGAACCTCCCCACCACCCGTCGGAACGTCTCCACGTCCGTGAGAAAGCCGTCGTGCCCCGCGGTCGTGTGCACCTCCACGAGCGTGTGCCCCGGCCCGAGCCGCTCGTACAGCTCGCGCACCTGCCACAGCGGCGCGATCGCGTCCGGCTCCATCGCGACCAGCGTGACGGGTGCGCGCACGCGTGCGGGATCGACGTCCTGGAGGTCCATCGAGAGGCTGAGGCAAAGGAAGCCGAGTGCGTCGAAGCGCTCCGCGAAGATGCGCCCGTGGTGGTCGAGATAGTCCTCCACTGGGAAGCGTAGCCGGTCGGGTCCGATCCGCGGCTCCCCCGCGAAGCGCCGCTCGAACTCCTCGTGCGAGCGGTACGTGGTCATTGCGAGGGCGCGCGCGAGCGCGAGCCCCTCGCGGTCCGTACCGCGCGCCAGCGCGTCCACCACAATTCGCCGCTGGACGACGCGCAGCGCGGTCGCCATCGGATGGCTCCGGTGGGCGGCTCCGATCACCAGTGCCGACTCGGTCCGCTCCGCGTGGTCGGCCGCGAACGCGAGCGCGACCGCGCCGCCGTACGAGGCGCCCAGCACCGCGTGCAGGCGCGGCAGCTCGAGGTGGTCGGCCACCGCGCGGAGGGCGTCTCCCTGATCGGCAGGGGTGAGGGAGGGGATGACGCCGGACGCGGGAGCCGCGGGGGCACTCGAGCTGCCCGGTCCGGCGAGGAAGTCGAAGGAGAGGATCCGCCAGCGTTGCGGGTCGAGCGCGGCGGCCATGCCCGCCACCCCCTCCCACCAGCCTTCGGCCTCCTCGCTCCCGGGGGCGGCGCACACGCGACGATCGGCCGAGATCCCGCCCATGACGGCGACCACAGGCGCTTCCTCCGGGCCGAGCAGCCGCCAAGAGATCCGGCATGGGGTGATCTGCCCCCCCATGCGCAGGGGGAGCCCGTCGAGAATGGTGAGCGTGCCCTCAATGAGGACGGCCCCTCCGGCCCCCGCGCGCGGCGAGCCCGCGCGCACCGCCCCGCTCCTTTGCTGTGCCACGTCCCTCCCAGTCACCAGGGATCCGTGGCCGTGCTGCCGCAGGGTCTCCGAAAGACGAGAGGCCCGGGACGCTTCCGCGGCCGGGCCGGTCGCTTTTTAGCCCCTTGTTTTACGTGGCGGCAATACGCATCAAATCACCACGGAGCCTTCAGTTGTGACTGCGACGTTACCCCGGATGTGGGGGGAACGTCAAGACCCGGCGCGGGGCTCCTGCGCTTCAGGCTCCCGCGCCCCAGACTTGCGCCACCCCCCGCCCCGACAGATTTTTCCAACGATGTGCGAAGCACGCCGCCCGTGCGTGCATCCGTGGAGCCGGTCAGAGGATCGATGGAACCCACCATCCTCATTACGACCACCCCCACCGGCCCCCGATTTCGGGGGCGGGGCGGCGGTCCACGTCGTGGACCCTGACGCGGTCGCGGACGCGAACGTTAGGAGCAGCCGGCCCCCGCCTCGGGCCGGCTTCTTTTTTTCCCGTGAGGGCCCGCGCCTCCTGACCGCTGGCCCGGAGCAGCGCGAGACATGAGCAGTCCAGCCCGCCCCCACCGCGTGCTGAAGTTCGGCGGCACCTCGGTGACCGGCCCGGAGCGGGTCGAGGTGATCGCCGCCGAGGTGCGCGCGCGGATGGCCGAGCTTCATCCGGTGGTCGTGGTGTCGGCGTTCGCCAAGGTGACCGACGCGATGACGGAGGCGGCCCGCGCCGCTTCCTCCGGCGGCGGCTACGAGCCCCTCGAGGAGCGGCTGCGCACGGAGCACCTGGGCGCCGCGCGCGCGCTGCTCGGCGCCGAGTCCGAGGTCGAGGTCGAGCTCACGCGGCGGCTGGACCAGCTCGGGAGGCTGCTGCACGGGGCGGCGCTGCTGGGGGAGTGCAGCCCCCGCACCTTCGACGCTGTGCTCGCCACGGGCGAGGCGCTCTCCTCGGTCGTGATCGCGGCCGCCCTGCGCGCGCGCGGCGTGCCGGCCCTCGCGGTCGATCCCGGCGAGTGGATCGTCACGGACCACACCTTCGGAGAGGCCGCCGTCGATCTAGCGGCCACGGAGGTCGCGGTCCGCCGCGAGGCCGCCGCGGCCGTGGCGGCGGGTCAGGTTCCGATCGTGGCCGGTTTCACCGGCGCCACTCCCGGGGGCGAGGTGACGACCCTCGGGAGGGGCGGCTCCGACACCACGGGCGCGATCCTGGGCGTTTGCCTTCCGGCCGATCTGGTCGAGATCTGGACCGACGTCGATGGGGTGATGAGCGCGGATCCGCGGGTCGTGCCGGAAGCGGCGAGCCTGGAAGGGATGAGCTTCGCAGAGCTGCTCGAGCTCTCCCACTGGGGCGCCAAGGTCGTGCACCCTGGTGCGGCGCGGCTGCTCCGCGACCGGGGCGTCCCACTCGTGATCAAGAACGCCTTCCATCCCGAGCACCCGGGGACGGTCGTCTCCGCCGAGGGCGGCTCGAGCGGCGAGGTGCCGGTACGCGCGCTCGCCTCGTGCACCGACGCGGCCGTGCTCCAGCTCACCGCGCGGGCGGGGGACGACGCGACCGGGATGACCGCGCGCGCACTGGCGGCACTGCACCGCCGTCGCGTGCGTGTGATCCTCGTCACCCAGGGGGGGAGCGAAGCTTCCGTCTGCCTCGTGGTGCCCGGCGCCTCCGCGGCGGCGTGCCGCACCGCGCTCGCGGAGGAGTTCCGGCTCGAGCGCGAAACCGGGCTGGTCGAGGATCTGCGCGTCGAGCCGGACTGCGCGGTGGTCTCGGCCGTCGGCGACGGCATGCGCCACCGGCCCGGCGTATCCGGCCGCGTATTCGGCGTGCTCGGCAATCACGGGATCAACGTGCGCGCGATCGGACAGGGCGCCTCCGAGCGGAACATCTCGGTCGTGGTGTCCACGAGCGCCGGTCCCGGCGCTGTGCGCGCGATCCACGACGCGTTCTTCGCGCCGCGCCCGCGCGCGGCCGAGCTGTACGTGGCCGGGGTCGGCCGGGTCGGCTCGGCCTTCCTCGACCAGCTCGCCACGCGCGCCGAGGTGCACCGGCTGCGCGTGAACGGGATCGGCTCGAGCCGCCGCGCGGTGCTGAGCCGCGGCGGAATCGATCCGCGCAACTGGCAGAAGGCGCTCGAGAACGGGAGCGAGCCGGCCGCGGCGCTGATCGACGCCGCGATCGACAGCCCGCACCATCCGCGCATCTTCGTCGACTGCACTGCTAGCTTGCAGCTGCCCACACAGTACGAGCGGCTGCTGACCGCGGGGGTCTCGGTGGTGGCGGCGAACAAGGTCGGCTTCGCCGCTTCCAGCGTCGAATTCGACCGGTTGCGGGAGGCGGCCCACAAGGGTGGGTCGGTCTACTACGAGACCACCGTGGGAGCGGGGCTCCCGGTGCTGCGCACAGTCTCCGACCTCGCCGCTACCGGCGACCGGATCATCCGGCTCCAGGGGGTGCTCTCGGGGACGCTCGGCTATCTGTGCGACGAGGTGATGAAGGGGCACCGCTTCAGCGAGGCCGTGAAAGGCGCGTACGATCTGGGCTACACCGAGCCCGATCCCCGCGACGACCTGTCGGGGCTCGACGTGGCGCGTAAGCTCGTCATCCTGGCGCGCTCGGCAGGCCTTGACCTGGAGCCGACCGACGTGGACGTGGAGCCGCTCCTCCCCCGCGATGCCGCCGCGGGTCCGATCGAGAACTTCTGGGAGCGGCTCCCCCTGCTGGACGAGCCCATGGCGCGGAGCCGTGCGAGGGCGGCGGCCAAGGGCGAGCGGCTCGTCTACCTGGGTACGGTCGAGTCGGGCCCCGAGTCGGGGAAGGCGCGCGTCGGGCTCGAGGCGGTGCCCAAGGAGCATCCGTGCTGGAGCCTACACGGGAGCGAGAACCTGATCCTGGTCGTCTCGGAGCGCTATCACACGGTGCCACTCGTCGTGCGCGGTCCGGGCGCGGGTCCCGCGGTCACCGCCGCCGGAGTCTTCGCGGACGTGCTGCGCGCCCGCGCCGAGGCCCAGGAGGCGCCGGTTCTGCTCGCCGGGAGGAAGCCGGCCGCGGTGTTCGCCGCCGAGCCCGAGGCCACCCGTCCAGCGCTCGAGGTCGTACCTTGAAGCGGTGGCGGAGCACGCGTTCAGACGCCGCCGCCACGCTCGCCGAGGCGCTCTTCCAGGGCCCCGCCCCGGACGGGGGGCTCTACGTGCCCGCCTCCTGGCCGCGGGTCGAGCTCGGCGCGATCGCGCGCGCGAGCCACTCCTTTGCCGACACCGCGCTCCGCTGTGCGCTCGAGCTGCTGGGGGACGAGGTTCCGGCCGAGACGCTGGAACAGGTGGTGGAGGAGGCACTCGACTTTCCGGTCCCCCTCGTCCCGATCGGAGACGGGCTCCACCTGCTCGAGCTGTTCCACGGTCCGACGGCAGCCTTCAAGGACGTGGGCGCGCGCTTCATGGCCGTGCTCATGGACCATCTCGATCCGGAGCCGGAGCGCCTCCGGCTCGTGCTGGTCGCAACGTCCGGAGACACGGGTGGAGCGGTCGCGCACGCGTTCGCCGGCCGCCCGCGCTTCCGCGTGGTGGTGCTCTTCCCGAGGGATGGGGTGAGCGACGAGCAGCGCCGCCTCTTCACCACCCTGGGCGGCAACGTCACCGCGGTCGCGCTCGACGGCTCCTTCGACGGCTGCCAGGCGTTGGTCAAGGCGGCCTTCCGCTCGGGCGAGGCGGAGCGGCTCGGTCTCACTGCGGCCAACTCGATCAACGTCGGTCGGCTGGTGCCGCAATCCTTCTACTACGTGGATGCCGTGCGACAGGGCGGATGGGAGGACGCGTGCGTCTTCTCGGTCCCGTCCGGAAACCTGGGCAACCTGACCGGCGGACTGATGGCGGCCATGGCGGGGCTGCCGGTACGGCGGCTGGTGGCGGCCCTGAACGTCAACGACACGTTCCTGCGCCACCTCGAGATCGGCTCCGCGGTCCGGCAGGAGACCCGCCGCACGCTCTCGAGCGCGATGGACGTGGGCGATCCGAGCAACCTGGAGCGGCTTTCGGCGCTCACCGGGAGGCGGGTGGAGGAGCTGCGGCGCTGGGTGTGGAGCGCGTCCTTCGACGACGACGCGACGGTGGCATCGATGGCCCGCTGCCACCGCGAGCGGGGATACCTGATCGACCCGCACGGCGCCGTGGCGCTCCTCGGCGCCCAGGCCTACCGGGAGGAGGATGCGCGCGCGGCATCCGCGCCCACGGTGGTGCTCGCCACCGCGCACCCGGCCAAGCTCCCCGCGGTAGTGGCGGCTGCGACCGGCGTGCGGCCGGCCGTCCCGCCGGCGATCGCGCATGCGCTGGAGGAGGAAGAGCGCACCGTTTCACTGCGCGGCGGTCTCCCGGAGCTGCTCGAGCTGCTCGACGGGGTGGCGGGGGGCAGCTCTCCCGCTCGGATGGTCGTGCGGTGACACGCCGTCCCGGGACCTACCGATGACCCAGCGCCGGCTGCGCGCAGCGGCGGTGCGCGTCCCCGGATCGACCTCGAACCTAGGGGGCGGCTTCGACTGCGTGGGTCTCGCGGTCGACCGCTTCCTGGACGCCGCCTTCGCGCCGGGAGCGGGTGCGCTCACCGTCGAGCGCCCGGAGGGGGGGACTCCTCCGGGGGAGGACCTGGTCGCTCTCGCGTTTCGCCGTGCTCTCGAGCAGCACGGACTCGCGCCCAGGGGCGTGCTGCGGGTCCGGTCCGCGATCCCGATCGCGTGCGGTCTGGGCTCTTCGGCCGCGGCGCTCGTAGCCGGCTCCGCGCTGGGCACGCTCGTGGCCGGCTCCGCGCTCGACGCGGACGCGACCTTTGCGTTTGCGACTGGGGAGGAGGGGCACGGAGACAACGCGGGCGCCTCAGCGTACGGGGGGCTGATCGCGGCGATCGGTGGGACGGAGTCTCCGCGCGCGGTTCCGCTCGAGCTGTCCCCGCGCGTCGGCTTCGCGTTCGCGGCGCCCCCCATCCGGGTGTCCACCCGCGCCGCGCGCGCCGCGCTGCCAGCCACCGTGCCGCATGGGGTCGCGGCGGGCGCCATCGCGCGCGTGGTCGCGCTGCTCTCCGGGCTGGCCACGGCAGACCCCGATCTACTTCAGCGGGGCTTCGAGGACGCCCTCCACGTTCCCTACCGGCTGCCGCTCATTCCGGGCTCGGAAGACGCGCTCGCGGCCGCGCTTGCGGAGGGTGCGTGGGCCGGCACGGTCTCGGGCGCCGGCTCCGGGCTGCTCGCGGTGTGCGCGCTCGAGGAGGCCCCGCGCGTCGCGGCCCGGATGGCTAGCGCGTTGACGGAGCGCCACCGGGGGGAGGAGGTGCAGTCATTCGCGCTCCGCCCGGTCACCGAGGGCGTGCGCAGCTTCGATCTCGGTGGCGTGCCCGCCCGCGACGCGGCGGGGGAGGCCACGCCCGCGGGCGCCGACTGACTCACCGGATCTCCGGACGATGCAGCTCACCGGCTTTCATCACCTGACCGCGATCTCCGCACGCATCGCCGAGAATCTACGCTTCTACGCGAGCGTGCTAGGGCTCCGGCTGGTGAAGCGGAGCGTCAACCAGGACGACCTGAGCGCGTATCATCTCTTCTACGGCGACGGCGCGGGCAGCCCGGGGACGGACATCACCTTCTTCGACTGGCCCGTGCCCCCTGAGCGTAGGGGGACCCACGCACTCGTGCGCACCCACCTGCGCGTGCGCGGGCGCGCCGACCTGGAGTGGTGGGCGGAGCGGCTCGGCGAGCACGGGGTCGCGTACGAGGGCGTGCGCGAGCGAGACGGGCGCGCCGTGCTCGACTTCGAGGACGGAGAAGGACAGCGGCTCGCCCTGATCGAGGACGGCGGCGCGGGCGACCCTCCAGTGCCCTGGAAGCGGAGCTCCGTTCCCGTCGAGCATCAGATCCGCGGGCTCGGTCCGGTCGTGATGAGCGTGCCGAGCCTCTCCGAGACCGAGCTGATCCTGACGCGCGTGATGGAGCTTCGGCCCGTCCGCGAGTACGCCGATCCGACGTATGGCGCCGCCCGGGTGCACGTGTACGAGATGGGCGCCGGGGGGCCGCACGCCGAGCTGCACGTGGCCGTGCAGCCCGAGCTGCCGGTGACCCGGCAGGGCGCAGGGGGCGCGCACCACGTCGCCTTCCGCACCCCGACCGAGGAGGAGTATCACCGGTGGGCCGACCGGCTCAACCGAATGCGGGTCCCGAACAGCGGCGAGGTGGACCGCTATTGGTTCCGGAGTCTCTACTTCCGGGAACCCAATGGCGTGCTCTTCGAGATCGCGACCGACGGACCTGGCTTCTCGGTCGACGAGGCCCCCGAGACTCTCGGCGAGCAGGTCGCGCTTCCGCCCTTCCTGGAGCTGCAGCGGGAGCGGATCCTGGCCGGGCTCAAGCCCCTGGACTCGCGCCCCTGAGCGGAGCCCGGTTGGGGCCGGCCAGGGGGTTGAAGCAGGAACCCGTTCGGCTTTAGGCTGTACCACATACCGAGCCAGAGAATTCACTCCGGAGTCCCCCAGCATGCCGATCTACGACTACTCTTGCCGGGCCTGTGGTCACCGCTTCGACGTCCTCATCCTGAAGGGCGAAACCCCGTCCTGTCCGAAATGCTCCAGCCAGGACCTCGACAAGAACCTGACTCTCCCCGCGCTCAAGACCGAGACCACCCACGGGCAGGCCATGGCTGCGGCCAAGCGGAGGGACAAGGGCCAGGCGCGCGACAGCTACTGGACTCAGCGTGACTACGAGAGGGCGCACTACGAAGAGGACACGGGGCTCAAGCCGAAGTACGAGGAGACCCCGAAGAAGTTCAAGCCGGACACGTAGATCGTCCGATTGACCGGGACGCCTGACGAGACGAAGTTTCGATCCCTGTAACCTCTCGAGGAGCACACATGAAGCGGAACTCCGGTGGGGTCTTTCCAGTCGCGATCCTGGTCGGTGCGTTGTCGATGGCGGGGGCCGCGGCCGACGCGGATCCGGAGCAGGCCCTTCCTCAGGGCGTCACGCAGGCGATGGTCGACGAGGGGAAGACCCTCTTCCATGGCGCGGCGCTCTGCTCGAGCTGCCACGGGGAGAACGGGGCCGGGACTCCGGTCGGCCCGAATCTGGCCGACGATACCTGGCTGCACAGCGACGGTGCTTATCCCGCGATCCTGACCACGATCAAGGACGGCGTGCCGACCCCGAAGGAGAGCATGATCCCGATGCTGGCCAAGGGCGGCAGCGGGATCACCGACGCGCAGACGGCGGCGGTCTCGGCCTACGTCTGGACGCTGTCGAACTGACCCGGAGATAGATCGCCGCCATTACGCGGCGGACGCGTCACGAGGCCGGATGCCCTGCACCGAGCGGGGGATCCGGCCTCGCCGCGTCTCGGCTGGTAACGGGCTCACTCACCGGTTCGCCGAGCCGCAGCGGAAGGAGTTCAGGATCGACTCGAGCTGCACCATGTACTCCTGGCCGCGCTCGCCGGATGCGTACAGCCAGCCGTCGAGCAAGTACATGCGGTCCTGGGTCGGGCACATCACGCCGCGCAGCAGGAACGGCCCGCTGGCCCCGTCCGCTCTCCAGGTGCCCACCAGGTGGAGCGCGAAGTTTCCCCGGTGCGTGGTGGCGCCGCCGCGCACTCCGGCGGGCTCGACCCGCTGACGTATACCGTAGCGCTCGGCGGAGAGCCGCTCACGCCACGCGAGCATGGCGGTCGCTGCGCCGCGCGTGGCCGCCGGGATCGGGCTTTGCCAGGTCACTGCGATTCTGCGTCTGAGCGCGGTGGTGTCGGTGTCCGGCGGCCGGAAGAGGAAGGCGTCCCCGGCCCGCGTCCACTCGTAGTCGCGCGGCACCAGTAGGTCGAAGCCCGCGGCGACTTGGAGCGAGTCGGCCAGCGCCCCATCGGGACCCTCGGGGAAGTACATGCGCTCGACCACGTACTCGCGGTACCAGCGGTCGAACGTCACCCGCACGTCCGCGATCGTCTCCTCGAGCGCCGCGTCCACGCCCTCCGGGGGAAGGAGCAGCATGAGCACGCGCTGCCCCTTCGCCCAGAGGTCGGTCAACTTGGTGAGCGAGGGAACGGGGGGAGGGGGGCCGACCCCCCGCTCCCAGGCGTCGGCGATCCACGGGTCATCCGGCGTCCCGATCAGAAGCACCTGGCGTGCGCGGCGCTCCTCCTCCCACGGTTCGGCCGTGGGATCAGCCGGAACCAGCTCGAAGGCTTGCTCGTCCGAGAGGGGGAAGTAGGTCGGCTCGAGCACTTCGCGCAGCCGGTCGCTGAGCTGCTCCCACACTGGAAGGGCGGCGCCGACGACGATCCGGTCCGGTCCGCCGACCGCCGCGTCATCCCCACAGGCGGCAGCCCCAAGAGCGAGCGCGAGCGCGAGCGCACCCGCGGCGGTCGCGCGAGCGTCGCACGGGAGAGAGCCGAGCGCGATGCGCAACGAGTTAGTGTCCCGAGTCAGAGGTTCGTCGGCGCGCCTCACCCCGACGGCGCATCGGCCCTTTCGGTGCGACAACGAACCTGTGACTCGGGACACTAGGCCGCCGCGTGCGCGGGCCCAAGATTGCGCTCGAGCAGCGCCGCCGGGTCCGGATCGCGCCCCATGAACTCGCGGTCCAGTTCTGCATGAACTGGCTGGGCAGCTCCACCCAGTCCCACGCCACGTTGAGGCCGCCGCGCGCGCACCGGTACGCGCGAGGCGCAGTGGTGGAGTAGGTGCCCGAACTCGTGGAACACGGTCTCCACCTCGCGGTGGGTGAGCAAGCTCGGCTCATCACCCTGAGGTGGCGTGAAGTTGCCGCAGATCACCCCCAGGTGCAGCTCGAAGCTGCCGTCCGGGAGCGGACCGCCCGATCGGAGATCGTTCATCCATGCTCCTTGGCGCTTCTCCTTACGGGGGTACCAGTCGGTGTAGAAACCGCCCAGGAACGTGCCGTCCTCGTCGTGGATCTCGTAGTAGCGCACGTCCGGATGCCAGACCTCCGCCCGCTCCTGCCGGCGGACAATGACTCCGAATACGCGCTCGACGATCCCGAACATCCCGTCCATGACCGCCTCGAGGGGGAAATACGGCCGCAGCGCCTCGTCATCGATGTCGGCGCCCGCGCGGCGGAACTCGGTGAGCGTCTTGTCGAGGTGGCGGTGGCGGATGCCGGTCAGCGCGCGTCCCTCCTCGCTCTCAGCCAGCGCGCGGATCCGCTGCCAGAGGGCGGCATTGAGCGGCAGGTGGGTCCAGAAGCCCGAGATCTCGGGG
>Ga0310123_10001529_pt1 | contig 19063 bp, 11 predicted proteins | sample CB6_AW_1057_MG_FD_203505 | JGI IMG/M metagenome (GOLD analysis project Ga0310123, IMG submission 203505) | Marine microbial communities from Western Arctic Ocean, Canada - CB6_AW_1057 | ecosystem: Environmental > Aquatic > Marine > Oceanic | place: Canada: Western Arctic Ocean | collected... | reverse complement strand
GAGCAAGACGCCGAACGAATCACATTGCTGCAAGAGTGGTTCGGCTATTGTCTGACTCCGAATACTGAGCTTCAGAAGTTCCTGGTTCTTGAAGGCGAAGGAGCTAATGGAAAATCGGTTCTATGTGCAGTACTGACTGCGACACTCGGGGCCAGTAACGTTTCGCACACTCCACTAGAAACATTCGAAAAACGTTTCTCATTAATACAAACGCTTGGAAAACTCGCCAACATTGCTAGCGAAGTCGGCGACCTGAACCGCGTTGCCGAAGGAGCCTTGAAATCGTTTACATCCGGAGACCGGATGACATTTGAACGCAAGTTTCAGGATTCGATTGAATCACTACCGACAGCCAGGCTTGTTCTCGCCACAAACAATCGGCCACGGTTTTCTGACAGGTCGAGTGGTGTGTGGCGGCGAATGATTCTTATGCCATTCAGAGTCACGATTTCTGAAAGCGAACGAGTTCTCGGAATGGACAATCCAAATTGGTGGCAGGAAGAAGGTGAATTGCCGGGAATCCTGGTGTGGGCGCTGACGGGACTCCACCGATTACGCCAACAGGGAGAATTTACCGAATCAAAAATTTGCCGTGATGCACTGGACGAGTACCGCGATGAATCAAACCCAGCTCGGTTGTTTTTAGAGACACACTACAAAGCCAACGTCGACGATGATGTTATTACGGCTAATGTTTACCAACGCTATCAAAGTTGGTGTGCGACCAACGGATTTCTATCGCTTCACATCGTCAATTTCGGCCGTGAGATCAGTCGCGTGTTCCCGGAGTCAAAGCAGGCGAAGGTACGGAACACTGACGGCAAAAGAGTTAACGGGTATCAAGGAATCGGAATTCACTCGGACTATTCGGACATACCTGGATAGGTGTCCGGGTTGTCCGAGCAATTCTTAACTTAAGTTGTAGGGACGTAAACAAACTTGTGTTTCGTATATGCGTATGAAAAGAGATAGATTTACCCAGACAACCCGGACAGGAATGGACACTCCATTGACTGCAGCGATCCACCGGTTCGGTTCAGAATCACAGCAAGAACGCGAGGCAATCCAGTGGATTGAGTCGCTGTCGCCAGCTGAAAGTAAACAGATTGTTGCCAATGCGATTACGGAATGGAAATCAATTGCAAACTAGAAAAATACGCTTTACCGCAAGAGGATATAGTCGCGGGAAAAGCTTACGAATTATCTTTGCAAAACCCTATTTTTATAGTCTGAAGTCGATAAACGTGGCCACTTTGTCCACATTAATTTAGGACACTCAGAACTTGTTTTTGGTAGAGAAATTCTGCGGGACTATTCGCCTGGCAGTCGATAGGTGCTTTACATTATGTAATGTATTCTCTACAACTTCTAATACTATGTCTCGAACACGCATCAAACTGAGCGAGCAGATTCGGCAGGCGATCGAAGATGCCCCCATCACTCGTTATCAGATTTCGAAACAAACGAAAATCAGCCAAGCGACACTAAGCCACTTTATGTTGGGTCGACGTGGGTTGCCGATGAAGACTCTGGATGTTTTGGCGGATTTTCTTGACTTGAATATTGCTGTGGGAAAAAAGTCGGCGAAAGCCCGAAGGAAGTAAAAAAATATGGCTTCTATTACAAGATATTCGAACGGCCGAAAGATGATTCAGTTTATTGCCGCCGACGGAAAACGCCGCTCGCTCCGACTGGGAAAAGCATCTTTGAGGGACGCCGCATTCATAAAAACGAAGGTTGAACGACTGGTGTCATCGACAATTTCCGGTCACGCGACGGATGATGAGACGACCCGATGGGTTGCCAAATTGGATTCTGTGATGGCCGAGAAGCTTGTGGCCGTCAATTTGATACTGAAGCGGGAAACGGCGACATTGAAAGCCTTCATCGACGCTTACATAGTTGGACGAACGGACGTGAAACCAAGGACGACGATGCTATATCGGCAAACTCAGGCCAACCTGATTGAATTCTTCGGACCAGATAAACCACTGCGAGACATTACTGTGGGTGACGCAGACGATTGGCGGCTATTCCTTGTGAAAAAGCTGCCAAGTGATAACACAGTCCGACGACGTTGCGGACGAGCGAAACAGTTCTTTACAGCGGCCATCCGACGAAAGCTGATAAGCAGCAATCCATTCGTGGACCTAAAATCTGCGGTGCACGCGAATGCGGAGCGATTCTATTACGTGACACGGGACGAAGCTGACAAGGTGCTCGAAGCCTGCCCCGATGCAGAATGGCGTCTTATCTTTGCACTGAGCCGTTACGGTGGCCTTAGATGCCCGTCAGAACATCTTTCCCTTCAATGGGGCGACGTCGACTGGGAACGTGGCAGGATGCGGGTCAGAAGCCCCAAGACGGAGCATCATGTCGGCGGCGAGTCACGAGTCATTCCTATATTCCCGGAATTGAAACCGCATCTTGAGGCGGTCTTTGACGAAGCCGAGGAGGGTTCGAAGTATGTAATCGCTCGGTATCGGGGTACCAGTGGCAACTTGCGGACGCAACTGAACCGCATCATTCAACATGCTGGTCTTAAGCCTTGGCCAAAGCCGTTTCAGAATTTGCGAAGCAGTCGCGAAACTGAACTGGCTGAGAAATTCCCCATGCACGTTATCTGTGGCTGGATTGGCAATTCACAACTCGTCGCCATGAAGCACTACTTGCAGATCACGGACGAGCATTTTGAGCGGGCTGTAAAAGGCGCTGCAGAATCCGATGCACAAGCGCTGCAAAATCCGGTGCAGCAGCCCGCCGCACTGTCTCGCACTGAATCCCTCGAGCAGCAAAATACGTCGGGAAATGCTGACGTTTTGCGAGTTTGTGCGAAAGGCCGCGATGCTGTGCGAATGAAGCAAGCTCCCCGACTAGGACTCGAACCTAGAACCTTGCGGTTAACAGCCGCACGCTCTACCAATTGAGCTATCGGGGATTGACGTGCGTTAACACAAATTCATACGAAGTTGACCTTTGCGTCCAGACAAATAGATCATCCCGAAGCTGGTTGCAAGAGAACATCGACAATTTTCCGCAGTTTTTCATTTTTGGAATGGAGTTATTGAAAATCTTGCCCATTACACCAAACCTTGGAATTTCCGCACGAACCATTCCCAGGTCATCAGAAATACGAACACCCCTAAGAAGTACCAGTTGTCCCACAGTGTGAATCGAGTCACTCGCGTGTTCTCTACGTTCGGAATACCGTCGTCCACCATGCGGTCGAAGAAGCTACCGAGTTGTTCCGGGGGTATGCGCACACCGCCGGTGAGGGTCGCGATCTGCTGCAAGAATTCGGGATCCGCTGCCGGGTTATCCAATTCCACGTCGTATTCATTCACCAAAAAACGAGTCGCTGCTCCAAGACCGATAGGATTGTCGTCCTTGCGTGCCTCGACGTTCACCCAATACACGCCAGACAGTTTTGTATTTGTCAAACTTGCTAGATTCTGGCTACCACTACGTTGGGGAGTGAGTGGGTGCTTTTTTCCCTTGGGATCGATTACCTCGACCGAAAACTTGACGTCTCGCAGTGGCCGACCGTCTTCTGCTCGAGCGCCAAAGTTCACTGTTACAGGAGTTCCTTGTTTATAGCTACGCGGATTGACTCGGACCCAGACTGGTCTATCAGTGTCCAGTTCTTTTCGAGCCAACCACAATATCACTTGTCGCCAAAACCGCTGATGGACGTCCTGATGACCATCCAGGAACCAGAGCCAAGTCGTGTTGCCAGCGAAGGCCATAACTCGGGCCCGGCCGACTTCGTGCGAGAACAAAAGCGGGATGCCTTTGGGAGTCTTAGCCAACACTTCAACAAAATCATTTTTCGGACGCAGTTTATTTGCACCTTGTAGCGGCGCCAACGACTGCCAGCGCTTCTGATTATTGGTGTCCGTATCGATTCGCATAATGTAATGCTTGAGTCCTGGTCCGGCCGGCACCATTTGTAGATCCTGCAAATGGTGCAAATCTGTTGTAAATTCGCCGTCAGACTGTTTTTCGACCGTCTTCATGGCGACTGGCAGCAGGTGCTCCAAGGGAGTGCCGGCGTAGCCACCTGGGCCGAAACTGTGAAAACCACCAGTCATTAGCAGACCCGCTCCTTCATTGACGCGATTTGCCAATTCTATTAACAGTTTGACACCGAAGACTGAAGCCGGTACGTCGCCGATGACGTATACGTCATATTGTCCCGGCTGAAACATGTCGGGATCAATCTGAGTCAATTGCCTAAAGTGTCCTGAACGCACGGGTCGGAAGTCGAGCTGGATTTGTTCAGCATTGTTCACTTCACGCAGAAACTTCTGCTCGGTGCGTGCCGTGTCGAAGTAGGCCACGTTGACTCCGCCTTTTCGCGCGGTTATGAGGGTCTGTCTTCGATTATTGCCGATTCGCAATTCGTTGTTTAAGGGGACTACTTCCACTGCAATCCTGAATTCTCCGGACTGCTTCGGAACAAAAGAAAGTTCGACGGGGATGACGGCGTCGTTCTGCGTGGTGTGAATTCGTACCGAAGGTGTCGCAGTTGTAGAGTTCGCCGGAACTTTCATTTCTCCGGATTGTCCCGGGCGTCTGCCGGATCGATCTTCCATCAATACCCGGACCGTCAAATCTCGCCCTGCGGCTCCCTGTGCACGAATCTTCACACTGACGGGCACAGTTTTTTTTTCGAACACGACCGAATCCACCAATAGGTCTTCGACCGCTAAGTCGACAGAGGAGCCAATTAAGTCGCTCGCTCCGATCGGGACAGTATCCACGGGAACCTGAAGTTCACCGAGCCGTCGAACTTTTTCACTCAGCTCAGAGTCAAAGGGCCGCTGGGCACCGTCGCTAAGAAGAACTATGCGTACGACTCGTTGACCTTGCGCTTCGCGCAGAACATTTTCTAACGCGGCTCCAATTTCCGTACGTTGTCCTGAAGATTTGTCCTGAGGACGCTCGACCGCGTGAAGTTCCTCATCGAAGTCGAAGAGCCGCACTTCCAGCTCTTCGGCCAATGTCTGCAGTTGCGTGTCACAATCGGCCAACGTCTTGAGCAGGGCTTGTCGGCGACTGATTCCACCCTGGCCATCCTGGGTGGTCATGCTTCGACTGGAATCCAATAATAGGACTAACATGGCGGACGTTTTATCAGCTTCCGACCACTGAAACTCCGGTCGCAACATGGCCAAAGCTAGAACAACAACGGTCGCCGTTCGCAACGAGATCAACATTCGTCGCCACATTGTCGACACATGTTGAATCCGCTGCGAATAGGTAATTAGGACCATCACCAGCAATCCGATGATTGCGACGATCACAATCGGCCACGACCAGATTGGTTCGGTGACGAGTTTCATCGACAAGTTTTCAATGTTTGTAACACCTTAGCCATCTTGCTTTACTTGGCCGACATTTTAGTTTCAGTGTTCAAGGCTCACACAAAGTCGGCTCGCAAAACCCTAGACACAAAAGCTTGTTTTCAAGGAAATTTAGCCGCTTGTTCATCCTGATAAAAATAATTAGCGACTAGGTGCTCAGTGCAGAAGACGACCAACACAAAAACCACAACAATGGGAAACATTTCCATTCCTAGTCGACCTTGGACGACGAATCGCTCTAAGTCTTCTGTCGTACGGGCTTTGCTGTACCGCTTTTCTCCCAGAAGATTATTGAGTTCTTGATCGGTCAATTGGGCGAAGTCACTTTCTCCGGCTGGAGCGTTCACGCTGAAACCCCTGACAAACTTTGGATTCTTGTCGGCGTCGACAAGTTCGTAATTCCCAATCTGATCGGCGTCATAAATAATCAGAGATGTCGCATTGGCCGATGCTTCGCGTTGCAATTGTTGAAAATTGGGTTTACGGAGCAAGTAGCGGCGTGCTGACCACTCGGACTCGATTCGGACGATAATATTGTCGCCAGCTTCATAATTAAAGTTCGATTCCGTGCGTCGTGCCAAGTAGTGCATCGTTTGATCTGCCAGGATTAGAAATGGCCAGGTTCGAGGCAGATCGCTCCAGCCCTTCAAATCGATGGATGTGGTCAGCAGTAAGGTGTGGCCCTGACCGAATGAACGTTGAAGGACCGCCGGTGATTTCAGACGGTTGGTGTACGCAGCTATGACGGAACCGCCGTTTTGGGGCATCACTTTCCAATACCTCCGGATATCGGCCGATCCCAATTCAGCAGCAGCACCTTCGTATTTGCCGAGCCGGTACAGTATAGGGTGGCTTAAATTCCGCAAATACAGATATTCAGGGGGTGCGAAAGGTAAACTCGCGAGTAATTCGGCTGGCATGATAGATTGGGCCACGTCGCTGTTATAGGAAACAGCGGTTTTGGCGCCGTATGTTCCTAAGAAGACTGCCAAACCGCCACCAGCTTCGACGTAGTCCACCAATGTTTCCCACGTTGTTTCGTGCAAATTTGCGATGCTCACCAGGCATACAACGTCATATCGACTGAGATCAGTATTAGCCAAATTGGAGGGGCGCCCGTAGGTGCAATGGTATCGTGCCCGCCCCAATCGAACGAGTTCGTTGGGAGCGAGCGCCTGCTGCAGATAACGGGCCTGTGCCTTGGTCGGAGCGACGACAAAAATTTCCGGGGGTGGTCGAAATTCGACGGTAAAAAACAGCACGTCGTCAGCCGGCAAGGGATCGCTAGAAACCAGTCGCAGCTCACCGTGAGTGACAGGGCCGGTCAGCCCTTTGACAGTGAATGGCACGCGTGCGGCTGTTTGCGAGTCGATTTGAGCTGATTCCATTCCCCGCTTGATGAGTGTGCCAGCTTCATTGCGAACATAAAGTTCGACAGTCCGATTGGTGTTCTTTATTCCTGTTGCTGTTACGGTCGTTTCCAGAGATAGTGTGCCACCTGTTGGCAGTGTCTGCTGTGACAATTGTAAATTGGAAATTCCGACGTTCATCGGTTCGATGACGCCGACATCAATGATGTACACGTTGACCCATGGCAGGCGTTTCAGTTCATCACGTAAAAACTTCGACGTACCCAACTTCCACGCACTGCGAGCTAGATCGGTGAATAGATAGATTTCACGTGAATAGTCATTCGGCCGTTGGTCGTCCGGCACGGACGTCTGTAGTTGTAGTTTTTGGTCGCGATCGCGTTTTTGCTGATCCAGCGCAGCTCGCAATTGCTCGTTCAACGGATGAGTGACCGGATGAATTTCGATCGATTCGATTCGATCTCTTGCCGTGGCTAGATCTGTCAGAAACAGAATCGTGGAGATGTGACCTTTGATATCCTTGTTATCTTGTAAAACGACCGTACTAAAAGTGGAATCACTTACAGAAATTCGACTGCGTGGTGGTAGAGTGTCCAGGTGTTTCAGGGCGATTTCTTTGGCGATGTCCAGTCGAGTCTTGCTTTCTTTGCGATAGTGCATACTCAAACTGGTGTCGAATAGGAATACACCGGCCACCGGCACCCGCTCGGAAATATTGGGCAATGGAGCGGAGATTTCCGCAGCAATCCGATGCTGGTACGGCCAGGCGAGAAGCAACAAACACAGAATTAAACCGATCACACCCACGCCGCCGCGCAGCAGCGTCCGACGGTACGCGAAGCTGTGGTTGGGCAATCGCTTACGGCGCCAAAGGTATATCACACTCCAGTATGTTGCGAGCAAGATCGTGACGATCACCAACAACGTTAGCAATTCGCGCATGTTGGGAAAATAATCAGCCGCGGGCAACGATGGACGCGCAATCGCCAATACCAATAATGCGATAACGGCAATCCGAAGCAGCAGCAGCCAGATGTGCCGCAGCCGTAATCGTCGGACGTTTTGCGAGCGGCGCTCCTGAATTAAACGCAGCGCCGGAAACATTAACTTCTTTGGTTTGACCCGTAGCAGAAAGTGCAGGATGACCGGAATGAACGCCAGGCCTAATCCGTACAGTAATGCAGGATTAATTAGCGAAATAGACACTTTACCTTTCCAGTTTCTAGCGGATAGTTTAACCGAGTTACAGGGGGCCCTTGGATTCGGGTATCCGGAGGGTCTAATGCTTTAGCATATTCCGCCAAAACGTCGGTGCGAAACCCAGGAACGCACCGACTGCCAAACCAGCACCATGGGCCATATTAGCAATATTACCAACCACTCCCATCGCACACACAAGGAACCATCCGATCATTAAAACAACGAGGTTCGGCGGCATGTAGAATCCAGAGACTGGTTCAAAGCGGCTCTTCATCCAGACGTATCCAAACAGTCCGAATACAATGCCGGACATTCCAAGGAAGGCCGGACCGCTAACAGAATATTGCGCCAGGTTAGACGGTATCGCAATCGCTAAAACGAGCAAAACAAATCGAAAACTTCCGCGCCGAAGCTCAATTGCCGACCCAAGATCACGAAGCCAAAGCATATTGAATAAGATATGCAGGAATCCCAATCTGGAAATATTGAGCGCCGCATGCATGAAGATCGGAGTCACGAGCCGCCAGACCTGGCCATCACGAACCTTCTGTAGTCCATTCCATTTCATGAACTTGCCATCGATCCTGTAGGGCGCGATGCTTAATGTGTTGCGGAGTGTGGCGTTTTCTTCTCTGATTTCGAATAGAATCGCTAAGAGTACGCTAATTCCGATCATCGCCATCACGACCGGACAGCGAGTCATCAGCGGCCATTGCCACTGACGGCGCACATCAACGAAGCTTTTCCGAGCTTCCTTTTCGGATTCTTTGCGCAGCACGGTAGCTTTTTGCAGAACGTCGGAGTAACAAGCATCGTCGGGTGCTTGAGTGAAGGCCGTAAAGCTATGCTTGGCTTGTTCCACGTGGTCTTCGTCATGAACCCATATAGTCCAGGACGCAGCATCTTCTTCAACCAATCCTCTGATTCCGAGCGTCAGCAGGTAAGCTTCGAACTTGCAGGCCTGCGATTCGCTGGGAAATCTGCCAATTCGTCTCATAAGAGGTCGCTCCTGATGTTTCACAAATGGCTGCGGAAACGGAGACAAGCACATCGCCTATCGTATTTAACCTAGCAAGTAACGGCATTGGTGGCGACGGGCTAGTTCCAGTTTTGTTTTCAGCAATCTAATTGGATCCAAATACGAGAATACTAACTGTGCAACTCGACAAGATCTCGATCATACAAACGGTGATCACGGCCAACGCTTTGGCCATCGTGTACGTTCGAGCCCCAAATTTTTGCAAATTTCAGGTTCTCTGCGACCACACGGTGAACCTGCATGGCCAAATCTTCGACCGTGCCATCGATTGGAATTGTAAAGGGCGAAGAAAAATTCGGTGGTTTTCCGGGCCGTTTTGTATAGACGCGGACGACTTTTAACGACCGATAGATTGCGTCACGTAACGTTTCACGCGACTCTTGGCGGTCAAATTCCACCGCGCACGTCTCTAAGGTGACAGGGACCAACTCGCGGAAATACTCGAGGCGCTCGCAAGAGTTGACATCATCCGCGCGTGTAACGACCAAGAGCGTCTTGATGCGGATAACCGAAAAGTCTCCATCGACGAAACCTGTTTCTGTCGAAAGCAGCGTTTTTCGGGAATCCAACTGTGAAATAACTTCGTTGGCTTCATCCGGTCCATCGTCCGAGCTGCCATCCAAACACAGCAGTGCAACGTCAGCCGAACGTACCATACTGGTTAGGTACGGTTCAATGTGATTGCCCGTGATTGGTGGCGTATCTATTAGTTGAACGGTGACGTCTTTCCACGGCATCATCGCCGGCAATGGTTCTCGCGTGGTGAATGGATAAGCTGCGATCTGAGGCTCGGCATTGGTTAACTCGGCCACGAGCCGACTCTTTCCAGAATTTGGGGAACCAATCAAAATGACTTGTCCGGCTCCCTGACGCGGCACCTTGCAACTAAGACCTTTATTCCCCGATTTTTTCTCGATCTTCAGTTCAGTGTGGCTTTGTTTCAGACGAGTTTTCAATTCAGCCTGAAGCTTTTCGGTGCCCTTGTGCTTTGGAATAAGCTGTAACATACGTTCCAAGCACTCGACTCGATCCTGAGCCGTTTCTGCTCTGCGGTATTCTTCTTCCGCTTTCTGGTATTGAGGTGTCAGATTTGCAGGCATTTGTCCAATGTTGGAAGTTCAACGTTTGATGAACCTATTTGGGATTCACCTCCAGTTCTTGTTTTAGCTTACGCATTCGGGACACATCCAGTCCGGTTGGTTTCTTTTCCAGCATCCAATCAAGTTAGTCGCAATCAAACCATCAGGTGAGATGAAAAATCTGGAACCCAAAATCGATTGCTGATCATCGCGACAGTTAAAAGCAATGATGACAACGGACCTTCCTTCACTGTCGACAACCTTTTAGATCAGTGACAGGCCTTTAGCCCACTTCATTGACTTCTTGTCCGACAATTGTTTTTGTGCCATCTTTACTCCGCATCAGGCTACCTGCTCAGTTGAGGGTTGTGACTTGCCAGAGAGAAAGTTCGCCAAAGGCTAGGTAGAGCACATAGTGATCCTCAGATTTTTCCGATCAACTGAAGCTTGCAAAGTGGGGAGTCCATCCTCAACGCTCGTTTCCGCTAGCTATACTATTTTGCTTTCGGTATTCGGTGGTAGACAACATCCAGGTGGAAGCAGGTATTCAAGAAGATTTTTTGCGTGAAGAGGCAGGCCAGAATTCCCATTACCCATAAAATTTTTCCATGAACTCATTAAGTGAGATATTCATAGCATCGCCCAGGCGACCGAATATTTGACGCAATGTCCAGTTGCCTAACATACGTATGTTCCGAAAGGCAAGGTGTTGTGCGTCGTCCAATAAGTCGCCCAGACTGCAATAGTGGACTTTGCGCCAATCCTAGATGGCCTCGGTGTTGTCTGTCACAACTATTGCACCGGGTGGACTGGTGGATTAAGATTTTTTTAGTACAGTCGCCTTTTATATCAATTAACGGAGCAAGACCTCAACCATTTTCTGTCAGGGGAGTGCTCTAGAAGAGCGCGGAGCGAGAGACCTGAGTAGACTTTAATTTTAATAACGTGAGGCTCTCCTTTTGCTCGCGAACTGCAATTGTGTCATTGCGCCCTGGAAATTTTCAAAGGAGAAATAACATGAGATTTTCAAAAGATGTAACAATTATCCTTTTCGCTGCCTGCATAACTTCAATTGCTGGTTGTGGAAGCGATCTTCCTGAAGGCGTCGACGAAGCTTGTGAAACAGCTTTTGAATTAGCGGTGGAAATCTCGAGCCTAAACGAGGATGCAAAAGATCCAGAAAATATAGCGAAGGCTAAGGAGCTGACACCGAAGTATAAGAAAGCAGTGAGGCAGATGCGAATCGCGGTGGACGCAATGGAGCGAGACAAAAAGGTATCGGTAGATGAGAAGAAGGCGTTCCACGAAAAATGGCGACAGAAATACCAGGACGCCGGTCTAGAGCACGGCGCTCGCTTTTAAGACTAAGGTAGCGCACTACATCCTACCGATCCATTTGCTTTAAGCTTGGATCAAGGGCAATAGCGCGTTTCAGGTCTGTGGCTGCACCGGTGTCGTTGCCTTTGGATTTACGCGTCTGCGAACGCAAGAAGTAGGCTTTGGCGACTGTGACGTCAAACCGTTTTGCTTTCGTAAAGTCCGCGATGGCCTGGTCGTAATTGCCTTTTTTTAAGTAAGCATCGCCGCGAATTGAGTACGCATCGTGGTGCGGATTAACTTGGATGGCTGTGTCGCAGTCAGCGATTGCTCTGTCATATTCGCCATGGCGGAACCAATACGAGGCCCGGCTGGAGTAGGATTTCCCAAAAATGGGATCTAGCTGGATAGCCGTCTCATAATTAACCAGTGCAACCTTTGACTCTCCTCCGTCGATCAGGTGTTCCGCACGTTTGATGTAGCCGGTCGGCTGCTTTGGGGCTTGAGCGACTACAGTATTCAAGTTTCGCAATTTTTGCAGCCATTCGACCTTACTGGCATCGGCTTGAGCTTCATTATTCTTGTTTAGTTTCCCGTATGCTGCACAGCGGAGGTTGAAATACTTGGGGTTGTGGCGATCGCGGGCAATCGCTTCCGTGAAGTCGATCACGGCCTTCTGAAATTGGCCATTCTCGAAATACAACATACCTCGGTTGTGGTACGCGTTGATGTAGTCTGGGTTGATTCGGAGGGCCACGTCAAAGTCGGCGACTGCCTTGTCATTATTTTTGGCACGAAAATGAGCCATTCCACGATTGTTATAAGCGTCGACGTATTCCGGATTCAACCCGACGGCCGTTGCGAAATCGCCGATGGCGTTCACGAATTTTCCTTGGGCAAGATAGCTCAGACCACGATTATTGTAGGCTTGCACGAATTTTGGATCCATGCGGATTGCTTTCGTGAAATCGCTGATTGCCTGATCGTAAACACGTCGGGTCAACAAGAAGAAGCCTCGCATATTTCGCACGGAAACATTTTTCGGTTGAAGCTTGACGGCTGCATTAAAATCGGAGAATGCATGGGTATTCTGGCCCATGTCCGCATGAAGGCCGGCGCGACGCATATATGCCTCAGTCGCACTCGGGTCGATCTGAATCACTTGATTCAAAACTTGAAGGGCTTTTCCGAACTCTCGCAACTGGATGTGCGTCTTTGCGCGATCCATCATCGTCTTTGTGGCGATAATGAGCTTTGACTTGTTTTTTTGACTGGATTTTTCGGATTTGGGTCTGTCTGATTTCGAGTTGACTCTTACATTTGGCGGCTTAGGTTTGTCCGTTTCAGTTTGATTAGACTCACCACAGCCGGTCACAACCAGAGCTGCTATGAAAAGCCACTGTTTGCGCATAATGCTGTTCCCGAGTTGAACAGTGTGCCGAAAGTCACTGTTGGAGTTGTCTTGGTGGGGGAAGAGAACGGGAAATTGAGGCTTGAAATCGCTTTGCTGCGCAGTTTTGTTCGCATCGCTCCACCAATGGAGCACAACAAACAAGTATCCCAACAAGTTGGGATACTACAAATGAATCTACGTACTATTAGGGCAGATTCAAAGCGTGCACGGCTTGTACTCAGCAAACACAAGTGTGTCAATCCCGATCGAAATATTCTGTGCGTGTTTTTTGCAACAAGGGGGCTTGATCAATTCGATTTCCATGTCCTGGTACAGTTCACTCGTGCATATGCAGATTTCAAGTCGGTACCGCAAGTCATTGTGCATTTTTTTTAGAGCTGCGCTTCGTACGTCTGCCTTGACTTTCAGAGTCCCAATTTCAGTATTGATGTGTTGGATTATCCATTCTCTGCTGCCGAACTGTGTGGTTGCGCATGCGAATTTCATGGTGACATTAGTCAAACGTCAATTTTACCGAATACAATTTCTGCCGATCGCCTCGGCTGCGTAAGTCGGCCAGCATAGCCGCGAAGTCAGGCCTGAGAAAATCGTTGAATTTGCGCTGACCATTGATCTGAATTTTTACTCGTCGGTCAAAGTCGACAAATTTTGGTGATAACCAAATTGTGTTCGATTTGGCCCCGGACCTGACGTGAATTGTATTTCCAACGGTGACCCGCGCTGTTAACTTGACAGGATTGACCGGCAAGTGCAGGTCGTCATCAGCAATCGATAAAGTGGCGTTGCGCGGCAGACCGTCAAATTTGAGCCAGAAAAACCGATTGTCGACAGGTCGCAGAATTCGCGCTTCCACTTCATCGGGATACTTGGTTCGAGTGTGCAGCTGCATCCAATCGAACAGCTTATGGACTTCGCCATAATACCTTTCGTGTCCGCGGCCAATGAATTCGGTATAGATCAGGTCATATCCACGGCGGAGCATCTGATTCAAATCGCGGGCATTCCGTTCGAATGTGTTGCGGTCCAATTCACCACCGATCACGTACCACGCTAGACCTTTGGCATTGGGCCAGTAATGTTTGCAGTACTTGGCACTGACTCCCGTAATGGGAATGACACCGGCAAACACGTCCGGGTGCGACATTCCCAAATCGAACGCAGCATCGCCTCCCATGCCATGTCCAGCTAGGTATAGACGGTCCGAATTGACGTTGAAACGTTTACGGGCGTCCCGAATCGATTGTAAAATCACATAGTGGGCCGCGGCGCTATAATCGTAATCTCGTTGATTTTCAGTCGCGTACTCTGGAGCAATGACGATATAGCCATGTCGCTGAGATTGACCTGGTTGCGATTGAGTGCCCCCCCACCAAGTTAACTCGTATTCGGCCGTGTGCCCGGCGTCGCGTAGTGCCACGATCATCGGATAACTGTGATGTAAATCATATTCAAGCGGCAATAGGACCGAATATGCGACGGGTAATCTATTATCGGGCTGAGCGACTTGGATGGGCATTACTCGGCCTATGTTGTTTTGGATACCAGGTGTTTCGATAAGTGGCGGTAGTCGAGGTATCATGTGCGCAATCGTTCTCACGCTGACACCTTCAACATTTTGCAGGCGGGCCAGATGTCGTCTCAGATTAGTAGTGTCCGTTTCCTGCAGGTAGTCCATAATCAATGAACGGGCCTTCCAAAGTCGGCGAGCGGCATCCAGATTGGTGATCGCATTGGCACTTCCCACGACCCATCCGGAATAGGCGACTGCTAGTTTCTCCGCGGGCGACAACGATTCGTCGTCGTGGAACTTCAGGAATGCGTCCAGGCGATTCAATGATTCGACGTTTAGTTGTTCGTTGATCTCGGCCCGCAATGGAGCAACGGCAGCCATCTGCTTCGAATCTGTTAGCGCTTCCTGCAATTTGCCAAGCATCGCGAGTACTGTCTTTCCTCGAACCTGCGATTCGTCGTATTCGGCAATGAACCTCCGTACGTCGCGTAGCACCGTAACACTTATTTTTTCCAGAGGAAATTGTTTGGCAGCTACGTAGGCTAAGCGATGCTGTCCGGCCGCGCGACGATGGCGCAATTCACTAAATAACCGTTTCGCTAGAAGTTGCCGGGACCGAAGAGCGAATTCCTCAGCACGTTCTGACAGGTCGGGGAAATCCTTCACGATCGAATCCAGTTCCTGCAGCGATTGTTGATACAAACCAGCCTGCAAGTAAAAACGGGCGATGGCTAGACGATCATCCGGTTTTGTTTGGTCGGTTGCTTTGCGGATCATGACGTCGAGTGTGTTCGGGGCAATCGATGTTGGTGCCAGACCATGTCTCCAGACATAATTCAGGCCAATCACTGTCAAGTACTTTGGATGAATTTCGGTCACTCCCTGAAAAATGTGGATCGGATTCTTTGGTCCTGCCACCTTGATCCGACGTCGTCCGAACTCGTCGAACGGTGTCCTCTCGATATACGTTCCTACCGATCGCAGCATCAGTTTGCGGGCAGTCTTTCGTTGTTGCAGTTGAAACGTCTGAAAGTAGGCCAGGTCGGCGTCCCTGTTGATTTCCGATACTTGACGAGCCGGCAAGAAGTAACGCTGAAGTTCGGTCTGGACGAGAAGAATCGGGTAGTTCACGATTTCATTCGCACCGCGTTTTGCGGAAAGCTTCAATGATTGAAGCGGCACGGGTTTGCCTTGGATCACTGTGCCGTTCTTTAGCAACACTTCACCCGCGAAAGAGCACGTGTCACTTGCCGTGAACCAACCGATTGACAGACTGACGCCAAGAACAGCTCTGGTATAGAAGTCGTGTGGAATCCGCATCATTCACTTTTGAAGATATCGGAAAGCCAATTGAGTGCGAGCGACCCATGGTTCAAAACAAGGTATAGGCTGCCGCAAATAGCGGCTACGACTAAGACCAGGCAGATGAATCCGAAAAACCCTTCGGTTTTCCCTCGCAGCCACTGGCGGCGCTTTCGGCGCTTTTCCTGTTTGTCGAACGTCGCATACATGTCCCGCATGCGGCCAGACCGGGAATCGGCTTTTGCCTTCACAATTCGCCCCTCCATAAGCGATGTGAATTGTGAATACTGAGACAGTGGCAGATAGTCTTCAGACACCGATCGTTTGGCTTTCGCGGTCACGTTCAACGACGACGCTTTAATAGCCTTTTGGATTTGAGTCGTGGTCATCTTACTGATGACAACCTTGCGTTTGGCGTCCTTGTGTTTGACGAACCACGTTTCTTCGCCAAAATCGGCGGACTTTTTCTGTGCCACGGTGGCTGCATCCTTGGCCGATGTCCGCGGGACTGTCTTTTGCAAATGTTTCGGTGAAGATTTGGATTTCCTGACTCTTGAAATCGTGGTTTTCGACGATGTGGTCGCTTGCGAGGATAGGACGGCTGTACGCAAACTGGGCACACTCTCGGCTCTGTCGATAAAGCTCAAAACGTCATTGGCTGTCTGCAAGCTGTACAGATCATTTAATAAAGCGGCACAGCTTGCGTACCGGTGCGACGGCTCTTTGGCCATCATCTTATCGACCATCAAATCCAAACGCTCAGGAACTTGCGAATTCAGTTTCCTCACGTTGTCGAATTTCCCGTTTTCCTTGACCACGATCAGTTCTAGTACGGTCTTGCCGGTAAATGGCAACTGACCAGTCAAGAAGTAATACAGCGTACAGCCCAAAGAGTAGATGTCGGTGCGATGATCGACGTTCTTTGCATTGCGTGCCTGTTCAGGGGGCATGTAAAGGGGCGTCCCCAAACCGGTGCCGCTTTGCGTCATCGACATATCCTCGTCCAGAACTTTGGCCAGTCCGAAATCTGCTAGTTTCACCACACCTTTGTGTGTCACAAGAATGTTATCGGGTTTAACATCGCGATGAATCAACGTCATTTCGTGTGCATGTTTCAATGCCTCGGCGCACAATATGACAATATGCAGCGCGTCTCCAACGCTTAGTTTTTTCCGCTCGTCCATCCAGTCTTGCATACTTCTGCCGTCAATAAATTCGATGGCGGCATAATGCAAACCTTTGTCCGAATCTGCGGCAAAGACTTTGACCACATTGGGATGGTCAATCTTGGCCATCGATCGGGCTTCTCGCGTGAATCGTTCGACAAAATCCTTCTGTTTCGTTAGTTCCTTCGCCAGAACTTTTAAAGCGACTTTGCGGTCCAGGCTGACCTGAGTGGCCAGATATACCTCACCCATGCCACCTTGACCCAATTTTTTGACAAGCTTAAAGTCGCCTAGTTGTGTGGTTTTCTTTGGCTGAACGGCCGCCTTCTTCCCTGATTTCTGCCCGACTGGCGTTCCAGATACAGGTTTCTCGGAGCCTGTGGAAGACAAGTCCGTTCGTGCTACGCCCTTTTTCGCAGGTTCTACACTTTTGTCGTCTTGAGAGCTGCTAGGAACGAACGTTTCGTCCATTTCGCAAGTTCCAGATTCTGAAGCCGCTGCTTGATTGGCTTCGTTCACACCTGAATTCGGTCGTCTTGATTCGGAGGTACCCATGTCCACCCTCCATTATGTGGCGATGTGCCGTTGAATCAAATACCGAGTTAGCCGTGACGAGATTTCCGTTGGCGACTTCATACAGCCCCGGCAAATTAATCCTGCAATTTCGCGCCGACTAGTTTTTGATACGCGTCGCGGTCGGCAATTGAAGTCTGCAGGAGTGCTTGATTGTTCATTTTGAAGAAGCCATTTCTATAAAGTGTACTGAGCCGGCCTTAATGGATCCGGGACAGCCGACAATCAGATGCTGATCACATTTAGTTCACAGATTGCTGTGAACTCTATTGTTGAAGTGTATCAACGATGTCCATCTTGAACAACGAATAGCGGGCAACTACACTGAAGACATAAGAGCTTCAAAGCGACTTTTTTCCTTCGGTGTCGTTTTACACACCGTGTTGTAATTGTGGGGCAATCAGCCGGCAAGATGCTCTGTGTTTGCAACATGTGAGCGGGATCTCAAATGGGTGTCATTCGCTTTGTGATTCATCCTGAAAATCTTTTGGATAATTGGCCCGAAGCCCATCGGGCCTATATTAGTGGTCTCGACAATCGTGTCTTTCCCACGCGAGTTGAGATCGACGGAAACGTGATTGCTTGCCGCCGCCAAAGTTCCGAGAGCGGCAAATTGAATGTGGCCTGGCCAGTGCCCGGCTTTGGTCGACCGATTGTTAGTACATCGACACTGCTCGAACGAGACGAGGCCTATTTACTGGCCGTTGAACTAGCTCGTGGAAAGATCTGTCAGATTCGTAATCAACTTGTGAACTGGGAAAACCAGGGGATGAAGATCTCCTGCGACTTTCACGAACTTCATCAAGACGCCTATCGAATGTTGGCCAAAGCCACTTCGATGCAGGGTAAACCCGAAGTTGCTAGCGAGATGGCCAATCAGGCGATCACCAAAGCGTGCGAAGCCGCCGAAATCCTGACATGTTCGTACACCGGACAGCAGTTAGCCATTCGGCATGGACGCTCTCAACAATTGCCAGCGTCTTTGGGGTGTAATTTAGCTGATGCCGCGCCTGCACCGGAGTGGAATGATCGACTGTGTGACGCTTTCAATGCTGCTGTGGTGCCCGTTCAATGGCGACACATCGAACCAGTCGAAGGAGAATATCACTGGGAATTGAACGACTCCCAGATCGAATGGTGCGAAGAAAATCATTTGCTGGTGACGGGTGGTCCATTGTTGAATTTTTCGCGGGATGGGCTACCCGAATGGCTGCAGCAGTGGGAACGTGATGTTTTTAACTTGCAGAGCTTTTTGTGTGACTTTGTGGAAACGGCCATCTCACGTTACGTTGGTAAGATTCGAATTTGGGAAGTGTGTTCGCGAGTCAACACGGGTGGAGCATTGAACTTGAGTGAAGAAAATCGATTGACACTCGTTGCACGTACAATCGAAGTTGCCCGACAAATTGATAAAGAAGCTCAACTATTGATCCGTGTCGATCAGCCGTGGGGCGACTACCAATCGAGCGGACGACATCGCCTATCGCCGTCGCAGTTCGTCGATGCGTTGGTCCGCTGTAGCGTAGGCCTGTCGGGCGTCAACTTGGAAATCGGTGTTGGCTACCATCCGTATGGTACAGCTTCACGTGACGTAATGGATTTCTCACAACTGATTGATCAATGGAGCGACTTGGAAATTCCCTTATATGTTACGCTGGCATTTCCGTCGTCCACCGGCTCGGACCCCAAAGCCAATCCTAACTTGAAAATCGATTCGAATGGCTGGA
>Ga0310123_10001526_pt1 | contig 19096 bp, 4 predicted proteins | sample CB6_AW_1057_MG_FD_203505 | JGI IMG/M metagenome (GOLD analysis project Ga0310123, IMG submission 203505) | Marine microbial communities from Western Arctic Ocean, Canada - CB6_AW_1057 | ecosystem: Environmental > Aquatic > Marine > Oceanic | place: Canada: Western Arctic Ocean | collected... | reverse complement strand
CCGTGGACTCACGTCGCCGTCCGGCCAGCCGACCAACGCCATCTACGGTTTCATCAACATGCTGGCCAAGCTCGAGGCGCAGGTGCTGCCCACTCACGCCGTGGTGGTGTGGGACGGCGGCCTTGATGCGGAGCGCGTCGAGGAGCTCGACGACTACAAGGGCCAGCGCGACCCGATGCCGGACGACATGGAGGTGCAACTCGACGAAATGGCCGAGTACCTCGAGGCCGAGGGCTGGGCGAGCGTTTGTGACGACGGCGTCGAGGCGGACGACCGCATCGGCCAGTTGGCCAGGCGCGCCGAGGCCGAGGGGTTCGAGGTGGCCATCGCCAGCTCGGACAAGGATTTTCTGCAGTTGATCAACGACCGCGTCAAGATGTGGAACCCGGCCGACAAGTCGGGCGTGCCGATGGACGCCGACGCCGTCGTGGCCAAGACCGGCGTGCAACCGTCGCAGATCGTCGACTGGCTGAGCCTCGTCGGCGACGCGGCGGACAACATCCCCGGCGTGCCGGGCGTGGGCGTCAAGACTGCGGCGGCGCTGCTCAACGAGTTCGGCTCCGTGGACGGGATTTACGGGCGCCTGGCCGAGGTCAGGCGCGACAAGCACCGCGAGTCGCTCGCCGCCGCCGAGGCGGTCGTGCGCCGCAACCAGTCGCTCGTGGCGCTGAAACTGGATTTGCCGGGCGCGCCGGGACTGGACGATCTCCGCAGGGGATTCCAGGACTCGGCCCGCCTGGAGAAGCTCTTCGAGACGTGGGGCTTCAGGACGATGCTGAACAATTTGCGGGAGGCCCGGCAGGGCGTCCTGTTTGAATGATGATTTTGAAGTACACAGCACAAACAATGCGCTTGGCTTGCGCGCTTGGCCTGGCAGCGGTGGGGCTCTGCACCGCCACGGCTGACCTGCGTTACGAGGCCCATGGCACCGAGTTCGACCTCACCGGCAAGCTCGTCGGTGACCAGGTCGGCACGCGCCTGGCCATGGGGCCCAAGGGCGGCTACCTCGTCTGGCAGGACAACGCCACCGACGAGTCCGGACTGGGCATCAGCGCGCTGCGGCTGGATGTGGCCGGCAACCCGGTCGGCGCCCCGGTGCGCATCAACAGTTTGCTCGAGGGCAACCAGGAGCATCCGCGAGTTGGCGTGCTCGCCAACGGTGGCACGATCTTCGCCTGGGAGGGAGGCGCAAGCGGATTCCACCGCGTGCACTACCGGGTTGCCAACGCGCAGGGCCTTTTTCTCGGGGAGGACCGGTTCGTGACCAGCCCCGAGTCCGGCGAGCAGGTGGAGCCGGCGATGGCGGCCTTGAAAAACGGCGGAGCGGTTCTTGCTTGGACCGACTATCTGGACGACGGGAGTGTCAAGGGGGTCTCGGCCCGGATCATCGGTGCCAACAGTCAGGCGCTGACCGATGCCTTCCGGCTCAACAAGTTTACCCTGGGCAACCAGCACAAGGCTCAGGTCGTCGCCATGCCCAGCGGCGGATTCGCCGCAGTGTGGGTTTCCGACCAGCAGCAGGACGCCAAGTCCATTGATGTGGTGTTGCGTGTTTTTTCCGCAACCGGCCAGGCGCTGACCGGCGAGGTGATCGTCAGCCCGGTGGGCATCAGCGCCAACCCCATGTTGGCAGTGTCTGGCGAAAGCCTTGTGGTGGCCTGGGAGCAGCTTGATCTTGAGCAGAAGATTAATCGATGGGACATCGGTGCGCGCAGTTTCGATTTCAATCTCAAGCCCCTGTCGGAGCCGGTGCTTGCCAACCTTCACCGGAAGGGTGACCAGTTTGCGCCTCAGTTGCAGGGTGGCGCCGATGGGGCCATGATGGTGTGGAGCAGCCTCGGGCAGGACAAGTCCCGTGAGGCCGTCATGGGCCGGTTCATCAACACGTCGGGTCGGCTGGTGGAGGGCGAAGTTCGCGTCAATACCACCCAGGCTTTGGCACAGATGCAGCCAACTTTGACGCTATCAACCAAGGGTGAATTCCTAGTGGCCTGGTCCACCCCGCGCCTGGGAGAGACCGGATTTGATGTGGTGGGTCAGCGGTATGGCAGTGAGAAGGCTCCCGATTTGTTGCCGGCCATTGCCGAGGTGTTCGTGAACGCGGTCAGCGACACGGAGCTGCTCGTCTCTTGGCCGGCGGTGAAAGGCTTGGATGTGAAGCATTACGAGGTCTATTTCGACGGACTGACAACGCCCAAGCTGTTTTTTGGCAACCACGTGGTTTGGCCGGGACTGCGTCCGGGCAGCGAGTACGCTTTCCAGGTGGCCTATCAACTCGAGGACGGACGGCGCTCGGAACTTTCGTCGCTTGGCTTTAGCAAAACCTGGGGCCGCGACTACAACGCCGACGGTCTGCCGGACGACTGGCAGCGGGAGTATTTCGGCAAAAACGCCTCAGCTTGGCCACGCGCGGCCGCGGACAGCGACGGCGATGGCGCCACCAACGGGCAGGAATTTGCCGCGGGAACCGACCCGTCGGACAAGTCGGACAGTTTGAGCGTGAGCTTGGCCAAGCTGGAAAGGGGTCAGCGGCTCGAGTGGAATGCACGGCCCGGTGCGCTGTATCAGTTGCAGCATACCGCCGCGCTGGGCAGTGGCGACTGGGCGAACATCGGCGAGCCGTTGCTGGCGCTGGAAAAGCGGGCCGGCATCACGTTGGAGTCGGTTGAAAACATGAAATTTTACCGGATTAAAAAGATTCGTTAGTTATATGCTTGATTTTGAAAATAGGACGGCGTTGGTGGCGGGAATCCTCCTCGCAGGGGTGACTGGAGCCAATGCCTTCACCTTGGCTGATGGCAGTTCGGGCGGTCTCAACCGGACAATCGTGAACAACTTGGGAGAAGAGTATCGCTGGAACTCGCCGGTGATCACATACTCCTACGATGAATCGTTTCTGAGCTACTTCGGGTCGAACGGCGTGGTGGCTGTTGAGAAGGCATTTGATATGCTTAATGCCATTCCACCAGCCTCCTCCATAAAGACGAGCTATCCTCCGTCCAGCTCAGGTGAGAACAACCTTTGGAATTACCCCACACGGCCTGATCGTTTCCACGCGCGGGCCTACAACAACCGTGTTCTGGATATCAAGTCGTACGCCCTAGCCGAGTTGTTCGGCTTCATGGGCCTGGGCAATCCCGAGGACAGCGCATTTCAGTTGGAGTTCGGCGCGGTAACGCTGCGCAACTGGGATCCGATCAGCTACGGTCCCAGCAAGTACGTTAATGGATCATTACTTTCATGGGTGGTGTTGGGAGGAATAGCACTGCCGTTCCCAATCGACGTGACCAAGCCGGTCAGAACGCTTGCGGGCACTTCAGACCACCGCAATCCCCGTCTCGCTCAGGGCAAATACTTGGTGGCACCCACCAGGGATGACATTGGTGGATACAAATATTTATACAGGAAAGACAACTTTAACATCGAGGGTCTGCCTCCGTTCACCTATCAGGTGGTGACCAACCAGCCCGACCTGACCAACCCGGCGATCTTCAGCATCGATTTGCGTTGGTTCTGCAAGGAATCGAAGACCAACACCCCTGCGGCATTTAAACAGTTTGTGCTCACCAACCAGTGGTGGGGGTCGGTCTACACCAACCTGAACATCCCCCCCTTGTTGACTCTGGAGACGAATGTGACCTGGGAGATGGGCTGGACCACCAATGTCACCCCATACCTGACCAACTTCCCCTGGACGCCCATTGGCCAGCCGGCCACGCTGGTTTATGTGACCAACAAGTACCGAACGTTCCAGCCGAGCTACGACTACATCTTCGGCAACGTGATCACCAACATCCACGTGCCGGCGGCCGAGTCGGAGGTGCTCTACCGTTCATGGGAGGTCGTGCCCAAGGCGCCCCTCTGGAGCGTCATCGGCGCGGTGCCCACCACCACTAATTACATCACCACGGTGCTCAATGACGACTGTCCCCACGGCGAGATCATCATCCTGCCGGCCACCAACGTCGTTGGGTATCACTTTACGGACATGCAGTTTGAAGTGGTGAACACGCTCACCAATCTGCTCACTGGCACGAACAACCTGGCCAACCCGGGCGGCGCGTTGCCGGGGCAGGGCGGCGGACTCGGGGCCGGCGGCGCGGCCATCACCAATTTTGTGGGTGTCATGGAGGATGAAGTCTGGCAAAGCACCAATCACGCTTACCTTGCCTACCCGATTGTGTTGCAGACAAACGCGCTTCTAATGGGCGGGATCGACAAGGTTCGATACGTTCGTGTACAGGGCGATTCATTGGTCACGACCAATTACTCTCCCAGCCGCTTTCTCAAGCAATACAAGTTTCCCGATCTGGAAAAACAGACCTTCACCTTTGTGATACCGAACTCTGCGGTTGGCCTGACCAATGCGGCTCTGCCGTCTTTTGAGTATGAGGTCGATTATGTAATCAACGGGGTTCGGAAAACTGGCAAGTTTATCAAGTTCTTCACCAGCCCGGATGTCATGGTGACCGCAATCAATGCGCCCTCAACATTCACGTCGGGCAACATTCCCCCCGCGGTGGTCAATAACAACGCCATTAACGGCATGCAAACGGCAGGTTTATTTGGCCCGGGCGTCATCCAGCCGTCAGGCAACATGGTGATCGGTTTTAATAAGATCGGCATCCATTGGGACCTGGATCAGGATTTCTTTTTGAATGAGGAAAACCAGGCACCAGGCTGGGTTTGGGGCCATTTCGATGGGTCCACGGATGGATTAATGTTGTTCCCAGACAGTCAAACTGTCCTCGATTTGGAACGGCAAATTTATGGAAATGACTAATTCTAACTGCAACAAGTTTTTTGCAAAATTATTGCTGCTGGTGACAGTTGGCGCCGGGACTGCCGGCTATTCAGATGAGTCGGTTTTTACGAACAACAACTCGATAACCAACAAGCTTCTTTCTGTTGAAAAATTTGTAAATAACGGGAAGTTTTACATAAAGCTTGATGATGGAACTGAGTATAATTTCTTTAATTTAAGAAAATTTGTTAACTCAGGTTTGTTTGAATTCAACCAAAACCTGATCATAGAAGAAACCGTGCCGGTTGAGGGCGGTAGCCTCAATCCGGTGGTGCAGTCTTTGGCCTCATTTGAAAACAGGGTGGGTGGCAGGATGGTTGCGGATAGAACAGAGAATGATTTCGGTTATGTTGCCATTGTGGCCAAGGACATCAAAAATCAGGGAACCATTGTTGCGACCAATTCTAATTCCATTCTTTTGAAGGGTGATAACGTGGACCTGTCCCGGGGTATTTTGAATATTAAATCAGGGAGGGATTATGAAGCGGGTCGGAACTCGGTTGGTGAGCCGAGGTACATTGGGGCTCTTACTGGTTATATGGGAAAGAGAATTGGAGGCGGGGTCATTATGGATTGGGGTTTGCAGGATGTATACTGGGGGGTTGGGTCGTTCGCAATGAGCGGAGGTTCGGGTGTATATGCGCAGGGAACCGATTTGGGAGTCGCCATCCAAACGCCCAGAATAGATGCCACAGAGTTGGTTACACCCAAAAACTTGATCTATAACAATTATGATCTTTATGAGGAGCCGATGCAATTGAGGTATCCTGTGGGCTTTTATGGTCAATATATTGATTGGAGTATCGTGGGTGCGTCGGGTTTCAGCAGGAGGATCGACCGGCAGGGAGGTGTGTTTAAACCCCATGTCCATTTCCGAAGGCTCTTTTTTGGTGATGGGGATAACCCGGAGGAACATTGGTACGGTCAGGGTATATTTGTCCTGAATCGGAATAAATCAGTAACGGTTACACCCAGGGTTAGCCCCGGTGACGGTATATATGGTGGGCCCGCGATGGGGCCGTTTCATAGCAGTGTCTTGGAGATCAAAACCAGTGTGACGAATAAGGTGGAGGAGGTGAATGAGACCTCGACCATTTACACCATTGCGGAGTTGGGAAATATATATGCGGCGGCAACCCTGCTCACCAACATGCAGACAACCATTGCCAGAACCACCTGGATTCCTTCCTCGTTCGTGGTGAGTAGAAATATCAACAATGAATTTGACAAGGCCTTGTCCGTAAACAGTTCAATAGAAGCGTACCCATTTTCGGGGACTTTTGGGAGTGGGAACACTGCAAACCCCACAGTCAATTGGGCCACTTATGGCTTTAGGTTCACCAATGTCCTGTCCCGGGTTGAGTTAACCACGGAAACGACCATTGATATTGAAGGAAATGTTGATTCGTTTGGTCATAAAATTCAGCAGACCCAGCCCGGGTCCGTCGTGATAGAGGCTGAAAATTTGAATTTGGAGGCTGCAAAAATTAGGGCTGAAGGCAACCTCAAGATCAAGGCGGACAACCTGATTTCCAGTAAAAATGCCATATTGGATTGCCAAAATATCTCTCTTGATATTGGTTCAACCGGACGCCTGTTGATCATTGAGGATTTGATTGCCGATGAGGTATACAGGTTTGGGGGTAGTCTGGAATTATACGAGGCGACATGGGACGACACGCGGGTGGTGACCCGTTTCAATGATGCGGATCCTCCTGAACCGGAAGATGTGACGATTCCTCTCCACTATAAGGCGTTGTTTGTGGATCTGCATTCAAGCATGACGAACCAGGTTCTTGTTCAGTCACTAAAACTCAGGGGTGATGATGTGATCATAAGGGATAAGGTTCGTTTGGCTGGCGAATTGGTCCTTCAATCCAGGAGCGTTACTTTCGACAACGATTTTCTGATAATTCCTGATCCAAACAAACCTTTCAAATGGGATGCAACAGTTACGCCGGGAGTTATATCAATCACCAATAATGCGGCTTTGAGTATTCCCGGGGACGTTGCAATGGGCAGCCCGGAGCAACCGTATGATATCTTTGAAAATACGGGGACAAATGCCACACAGAATCTGAGTATTTTTGCCGACCGTTTCAACAATTCGGGCGGGATGTTCGTGGATGGGTCTCTCAAGGTGAATTCAAGGTTTATTAGCTGGAGCGACTCTGCTATGAATGTATTTGAAAATGCCCAAATTGATGGGGATTTTTTCAAGTTAAGGAACAGCACCAACACGGTGGGGGGCATGCTCACCATGAACATATCCAATTTAATGGTGGACGGAGGGAACAACAGCACCAATTGGTTTTATATTCGTAACGGCCTTGTGTCGGAGTCCGAGTCCAATTCCGGGAAGTTGTTGAACTCCCAGTTTTTCCTGAACGCTGACTCCTACAAGTCGGTGCCGGTTGTTTGGAACTCCTCCAAGGACAAGGGGCCGGTTTATGAGGGTTATGTTGACAATCGTGCCATCGGGTTGCTGTCTCTAACAAATTCTTATCTTGGCGTGTTTGATGTTGCCGCCACTTCTGAGGAAAATAAGGCGATTTATGTGGATAAACTGGTCCTTGAGGGATTAACAGAAAATGCCCTTTTGACAAACAAGCTGGATCAATTAAGCATCAATGACGGGATGACGGTTTATTTTGCCGCGTCGAATCTCCCGGAGGAGAAACTGGACGGAATGCGTGATGGAAAGTTAAGGTGGGTGAAGGATTATGCCGGCCACTATAGTTCCATGCCGCTTTATCTGCCCGGCTCGGCAGAAACCGTTATGGTGAACCGCGCATACAGGAGAAGCAGGATTTTTGATACAGATGGAGATGGAATTGCAAACGGGTTTGATCCGACTCCGTTTGGGGATGGCCGTCCTAAAATGCAGGTTAAGGGAAGGTTCATTGAATGGTTGGGCCTTCCAAACAAAATGTATAGGATCGAATATACTGAAAAACTGGGAAGTCTGGCCCAATGGAGAAAGTTGGGTTCCATTCAGAACAACAAGATGATGTTTGACTCCATGCGGTATGAGATTCCAAGGGAAATCATTGCGCCGGAACAGGGCGTCAGCACGGTCTATATTCGTATTGCAACTTATAATTAGATGAACAGGCATATTTTATACGGGTTTTCGGTTATTGCTCTGCTGGGAGGCTTGATCCATTCAGCCGCTTTTGGTGCGGCGCGCTTTGCAGGGGCGGATAATCCAGCGTTCATCGATTATGGAAAAGGTCAGGTCAATAGTGATTACCTCCTGGCCAGGCTTAGGGGGAATATCGATCAGGTTCGGTTCAACCGTGTAATTGAAAAAACAGGATTGAAGGTGGTTCGTGAATTCACCCTGGTGCCCGGTCTCAAAATTCTGGCCATGCCCAAGGACCCAGCCAAGGTTGCAGGTGATGAGAACAGGCTTAAAAGACTTTTGACCACAAAAAGAAATTTGGAGGGTTCGGGGCTTTTCAGGTATGTGGAACTGGACTATGTGAATGAACCATTTGCAAAAGTCACCGACTCATCCTTTGTGGATGGAACCTTATGGGGACTTGAAAATCTTGGTCAGAATAATGGGAAAGCTGATGCAGACATAGATATAGAGCAGGCATGGGATATAACTTCAGGCAGTCCCGGAACGGTGGTGGCTGTGATCGACACGGGTGTGAGAATCACCCACAATGACCTCATTGACCAGATTTGGACAAACGAGGACGAAATCCCCAACAACGGAGTTGATGACGACAAGGATGGGTATGTCGATAACCACAAGGGGGTTGATTTTTATAACAACGACGGGGATCCCAATGACGTCCACGGACATGGCACCCACTGCAGTGGGACCATCGCTGCTTCCGCAAATGATGAATTTCCCCATGCGGGTGTAGCGTTCAATTCAACAATTCTGCCATGCAAGGTGGGAGATTTTGGCATGCCTCATTCAGCCATCATTGCCGCCATCCAGTTTTGCGTGGCTGAGGGTGTAAAAATCGCCAACTGTAGTTACGGAGGCTTCTTTCCCTCTCAAGCTGCATATGACGCTTATGCTGCAGCAGGAACTGAAGGCATGATATTCCTTGCGGCTGCCGGTAATGATGCAAACGACAATGACTCCCTGCCCGCATATCCATGCAGTTATGATCTTGAATGCATCGTGTCAGTCGCTGCCACGGATCGTAATGATGACATTACAAGTTTTTCCAATTACGGGGAAACGGCAGTCGATCTGGGGGCTCCTGGATTGGAAATTTTTTCCTGCACCTCGGCCAATGATCAAAGTTACGAAAGTTGGGCTGGAACAAGCATGGCCGCGCCTCATGTGAGTGGCGTCGTCGCGTTGATGAGGAGCCTCCGCCCGGATTGGACCGTGCTTCAGATCAGGGAAAAATTGCTGAGCAGTGTGGATCCCATCAAGTCCCTGGAAGGCAGGACGGTTACGGGTGGACGGCTTAACGCCGCCAAGGCAGTGGCAAACATGGGGACATTTGGTGTCCCGGATGGGATCATGGAGGTTTCTGTCAATCCTCCCTCCGGATCCATGCTGATGGCTGAGGATAAGATTTCGATTGTGGTTGAGGTGATTGATGGTGAGAAGGTAGAGAACGCCGTCGTGATCATGCTGATGGAGGATGGGAACACTGCTTTCTTTTCCAATGACGGCGAGTTTCCCGACCAGATCGACGGGGACAACCTTTATACCTCCTATTTCAAGGTTCCGAAGGAACAGGGTAAACTCAGGATGACCCTTTTTGTTTCCGCAGACGGGAAAGATGATACCATCAGGGTTATCCAGTACAACATTGCAGCTGTTCCGGAGAATGACGACTTTTTACTGGCAGAAAAAATCTCTGAACAATATGCGATAGTTGAGGCATTCAACAACTATGCCACGATAGAAAGAGATGAGCCCAGGCATTCTGGCTTGTCCATGCATTTTTCGTCACTGTGGTGGAAATGGACCGCTGAAAGCAGTGGAGTTGTTTTTGTTGACACAGCTGGAAGTGACGTGGACGCGAATATTGCGGTTTATCGAGGCAATGAAATAGGAGAGTTGCTTTTGGTCGGAAGGAACCAGAACTTCACCGTTGAAAAGAGGGACAAGGGGATTTATTTCGATGCCGTCTCCGGAAAGACCTATAAGTTATGTGTTTCCAGTCCGACCCAGCAGGACCTGGGTTATGTCCGGCTCAGGGTTGCCCCTGGAGGAAAGCCTGACATCAACAATCCATTCCTGAGTGGCATACAGCCCTTTAACGGTTTCATCACGAAAACAAACAAGGTCGAGATCAAGGGGTTTGCCCATGATCCTCAACCCAATGCATCAGGAATCAAGGAGGTCCGTGCGCGTGTCAATGGGGGTCTTTTTTCCGTTGTCGTGGGTACCCGGGAGTGGTTCACGCCGGTTGCCCTTCTCGAGGGGGAAAACATTATCGAGCTTGTTGCCGTCGATTACAGCGACAACGTTTCAGAGTCTGTCCGGCTACAGTATGATTATTTTCCACCCGACTTGACGAACGACCATTTTGTTAATGCTGTCGAACTGAACCTTGATGTAGTCCTGCTACGGGCGGGTCAGTCCCGGATCCCCCTGACCCGGGGTGTTGGAGATATCGAACAGGTGGTCGTCAAGCGGGATGGGGTGCCCATGCAGCCAGGTCAGTACCGTCTTGATCCGGAAGAAGATGCCGGGACTCTTGAACTCGTTGAACCGGTTCAACAGGACGCCCGTATCGAGGTTTTCAACCCATACTGGACCACTGCGACGGTCAGCACACTCAAGGCAACGAAAGAACATCAGGAGCCAGACCATGCCGGGAATGAAGGAGGGTCATCGGTTTGGTATCGTTTCAAGGCTCCGTATGATGGGGTCCTTACCATCGACATTCTTCAGTCTGGGTTTGACACACTGATGGGGATGTACATGGGTTCCAGCATCGGGAGTTTGGTTAAGGTAACCAGCAATGATGATGCGTTTACGGAAGATGAATTGGAGTTTGATCCTGGGATCAGCCAGTTGATCCAGGCTTTGGAGCAGGGGATGAGCATTTACATTGCAGTCGATGGTTATGGTGGAGAAACTGGTAACGTGGCGATTCGCAGTCTCTTTAAGATGGATTCAGTTCATCGGCTGCTCTTGGAGAGCAACGGGACGGGCGCCGTAGTTTCGCCCTATCAACCCTTCACGGATGAATCAGTCCGCTATTCTCTTCACCAGCAAAATGAAACTGTCTTGGTTGAGGCGGTTCCGGCTGATGGTGGGCGGTTTTTTGGCTGGTCGGGTGATGTAAATGTCACAGATAAAAAATTCAATCTGACGATTTCGGATGAATACCATATCCGGGCGAATTTCGTTGAGAACAGGGGTGTGTACGGTTTTGAGGATTGGAAGGGACAGGATTTTCGGTGGAGAACCGGGGGGGGGGCGCCTTGGGCTCCTGATACGCAAAACTCGTTTCAAGGCCATTACTCTATGCGAACGGGAGGCATTGGTGATATGCAGGAGTCTTTCCTGTCATTTAGGGGGAATTTAAATAACGGAGAAGTCAGCTTTGCCCTGAGGGTTTCCTCCGAAAACGACTGGGATCAATTGATTTTTTCGATAGACGACCAAGTTATGGAGACTTGGTCGGGTGTGGTGGATTGGAAAGTCGTCAGTTTTCCCGTCAGATCCGGATCCCACACCCTGACATGGGTGTACAAGAAGGATTTTGCCAACTCGGCCAATTTGGATGCGGCTTGGCTGGATGAGTTATCTTTGCCCTTGAGCATATCGGCCTCACTCAAGGGTATCCAGCACCCGGACAGGTTTGAGTTGTTGATCAGGGGTGAACCTCTGCATCGATATGTAATTTGGAGCAGCCGGGATCTGAGGAATTGGAAGAAGTCGAACGAAGTGAGGATCGAAAATAACGGCGAGGCCTCCCTTTTTGTGCCGAACAGCGAAGATTATCAGTTTTACAAAATAAAGACAAAATAAAAAAAATGACGCGTTTTGTTTTCACAGTGGTTTTCATTTTCACCGGCTTACAACTTTTTGGGCAAGGTTCCGGAACGGTTGAGTTTGTTGCGTCGGACATCCGTGTTGCGGAGAGTACCGGGGATGTGTCGCTCTTTGTTGATCGGAGGAAGAGCAACCTTCTGCCTTCTTCCGTCGATTATCGTGTCACGCGTTCCTCGGCAACGATTGGCCTGGACTATTCCATGACCACACAGGGAACCCTGAATTGGGGTGATGGGGATGACACACCAAAGGCTATCATCCTGACCATTTTGGACGATCCTCTTGAGGAAACGGATGAAGAGATCATCATCCAGTTGTTGAATCCCAGTGATGGAACCTATGTGGGGGGATCCGACACGGCTCGCATTGTCATTTCTGGTGAGGAAAGTGGTCAATTGGGTTTTTCAATGGAAAAATTCATCACCAGTGAAAGGGATGGGGAGGCAAGGATTCTGGTCAGTCGCCGGGATGGGTTAAGGGGTGCGATTCTGGTCGATTTCGAGATTCGTGAATTATCCGAACTCGATGAGGGCGAACATTTGGGGCAGGTGACCCATTACCGAAGGCTTCCCGAAGCTTCCTTTCTCGAACGGAAGGTCATGCCCGGTGTCAGGGCGCAGCCTTTCAGGGATTTCGTTGCGGCAAAAGGGACTCTTTTGTTACTGGACTATCAGAGCAGTGCGACAATTGGTGTCGGTGTGTTGCCCAACATTGACGGTGATGCCTATCCTCACACGGTGCTGGAGATGGCGGTGTCGAATCCCAGGCCACTGACGAGTCTCGATCAACTGGAGGGGGTAACGACTCATGCGTCTGATGTCGCCGTTACGGCCTACTTGGCTGAGATGGAGGCCAATCCCGAAAGGTTTGTGCCTGAACCTTCAGAACTGGTGCCCAGCATTGATGAGGATAGAAGGCTGGCATCCCTTCGAATCAACGACATTACCGGTCCGGGTCCGGATAAGATCTGGGAGGAACAACCTGCCCCGGACGAGCCGGACGAGCGGCGCGTTGGCTTTCGTTTCAGTAGGGCCAGGTATTATGCTCCTCTCGAGGGTCAAACAGTAGAGCTTTTCGTGTATCGCTCTGCGCCATTCGACGAGGAAGTTACTGTTCGTTACATGGTTGGACCCAACCGAGGTTTCATGGTTGATGACCCCCGTGAAAACTGGGAAATAGTTGAACAAAAGGAGAACCCCTACATCGATTCAATGGAAGACTGGACGAATGCACCTGGTAACGGTCTTGGGCAAGGAAATCGTAACGCGGACCCCCACACCGACTCGGGTGATCAGGACATACTCTTCGGACCTATAAAGGATATTAAATATGGCAACCAGCCGGGAGACGAACCGAGGATTAAGCCCAACGCACTCTACGGTGGCGCAACAAGGATGTTTTTTGGGGACATCGATCAACTCATGCACAACAGAGAACTGGACATCCCCCTCCTGAATCCAGGCTCCGATGTTGCCAGTCCCACCGGGGAGAGGGAGCTAAGCCCCTCGTTTAACATGATCCTGGCGCCAAACGACGTTAAGCGTGATTTCCATGTCACAACCGGGACATTGACCTTTGCGGCTAATTCTCAGGAACCGCAGTCCATTTTTGTCAAGACGATTCAAGAAGAGTATCTTGAATTCAACGAGGACTTTGTGGTGGTCCTGTATGAACCCGATTTTGAAAGGTTGGAAGAGGGGGCCGATGAAGCTGGCACAGACGAGACCACCCCGGATGACCCGGATGACCCGGATGACCCGGATGACCCGGATGACCCGGATGATAATGAGCTTGAACTCATCAAGCCGGGAACTTCCCTTGGAGTGCAATACTGGGCGACCGTTACCATCCTGAGTGGGGAGGGAACGGTTGCCGGGAGTGCCAGGCCAGGCTTTACACCTGACATCAATAACGATGTCTACGACATGGCAATGATTCGAAAGGGACTCGATTCCTCGACGGAAATTCAGGAATCCAGGGAGGACAAACTGGTGTTGGTGGGGGATTTCACCTCCATTAGCGCGACTCCCATGAACCGCATCGGACGGGTTATGGCATCGGACGGGTCTCTTGATACATCTTTCAATCCCGGCACAGGTGCCGACAGTTATATCAATTCCATTGCCTTATCGCTGTTTGCGGTCGATGGCGAGATACCGCAGCAACAGGAAATTATCGCGAAGTATGTTATTGGGGGCGGGTTTAGCTCCTTTAACGGCCAGCCAAGGAAAGGTATCGCCCGGATAGAGGCTGATGGATCGGTGGACCCGAGTTTTGTGCCAGGCAGGGGAATCGAGGATGGAACAGTCTTTGACATTCACGTTCAGCAGGGGAATCAGGTTTTGGTGGTCGGGGAGTTCGCTACTGTCGACGGTTACAAGAGAAATTCAATTGTTCGCTTCAACGAAAACGGTGAAGTCGATGAAGGTTTCGACATTGGCGAAGGGCCGGACGGTCCCATTTATGCCGTGACCCAGCTGCCTGACGGCCGAATTGTGATTGGCGGCAGTTTTTCCGTGATCGGCGACACCCCCAGCAGTTCCCTGGCAGTGCTTAAGGGCAACGGCCAGTTGGATGAGAGTTTTGCTATAGGCAAGGGGGTACTGGGTGAGGTCTACGCCCTGGATGTGGTGTCCCAGGGGCCAAAGGCCCGAATTGTGATTGGCGGCGCCTTTTCTGAGGTCAAGGGTTACATGATGAACAACATTGCCGCTCTTAATTCTGATGGTGACCTGGATGAGACATTTAACGTTGGGACAGGCGCCGACGGTCCGGTCTACTCCGTGAAGATTGATGACAGTGTGAATGTGGTTGCCCGCAATACGTTTCATTTGAAGGAGCAGGATGCATTGATAGGGGACCTGGCAGATGTCAACGAATCAGATGTTGAAATCGATGACGATGTGCTTGCAATGGATTATCTGCAAAACTATCAAGATTTTGGTGGTTATATTCCAATCTACATTCAGGAATACATCCGAAGTAAAATCGGTTTCGAGATGTATCGTATTCTGATAGCAGGTGATTTCCGTTCATACAACGGAACCAGGCGAATGGGGTTGACGCGGCTGAATCCGAATGGGTCGGTGGACACTTCATTTCTAGACACGGCATTCAACCAGTATGCGGGCCTCACGGCTGGAACCTCTCGTCAGCCGACCGGGTTGATCAACTCGATTATCCTTGGGGGAGGCGATGAAAAGGAGCCCAGTATTTATATCGCAGGTAATTTTGCTCGGATTGGTGGCGGTTCATCCCGAGCGAGTTCTCTGCCGGTTTCAAATGTCGCCAAGCTCGCGTCGGGGGAAACGTCCGGTCCTGGTGAGCTGGAGTTTGAGGAGGAGGAATATCGTGTCGATGAGGACAAGATCACCGGCCAGATAGTCATCCGAAGGAAAAACGGCAGAAGGGGCTTCGCCAGTGCGATCATCGAGACGGAAAACTTGAAACCAGGCGCCGGTGCAGCCGTGGGAAGCGACGTGGCACCGATAGAGGAGGCGGATTATCTCAGGATGCAGGAACCGGTAATCTTTGAGCATTATGTCAACATGGTGACTCCTCCGGATGGCGGTTTGTTTTCCTGGAACTTCTGGAGCTATGATAATGACTTTGTGGATGCAATGTATTACTCCATTGAGGCGGATACATACCGCGCCCTGCTGCCCCATCAATTTGAACCACCGGAAGGCGCCAATGGGCTGAATGTATATGAGCGCTTTCCTGTTCAGTCACTTTTGGATCCTGAGGGAAATGTATTTACTTACAGTGAAAAGGATAGCCTGACGCCTGCCTTTGGCTTTGAGGGTCTGGGGTGGCAGTTGCAGGATGGCGAGGACGGCTTGAGGTCTTTTTACATTGAGACGGTCAGGGATTCTTTGATCGAGGGTAATGAGTCGGCCAAACTGAAGTTGGCGGTGCCGAGGGGTTACATCAATCTCGGCGGGGAATATATTCCGACGGGGATTTCCCTGGGCCGAGTCGAAGCCAGGCTGCTCATCATTGATGATGACTTTCAATCCGGCGAACTGATGTTTTCGTCTGATGATTTATACTTCAACGAGGCGGATCGGACCGCCACGATGAATGTGCAACGGATTAACGGCGTGAACGGAAGTGTCTCGGTTCAATACAGGACGAGGGCTGGAACAGCCTCCTCTCCCTTCGACTTTAATTCCAGAACTGGAAGTCTTCGTTTTGCCAGCGGTCAGGACTCCAGGTCCATCACAATCAAAATTGTGGATGATGAAACCCAGGAGGTGGATGAGTTCTTTGAAGTTGACCTGTTTAATGTCACGGGTGGTGGCAAGCTGGTGAATGATAGCGATGTTATCACCCTAAGGGTTTTTATTGTCGACAACGACCTTAAGGGGGGCAAGGCGGAGTTTTCTGCCGATGCCGGGCAGGTCCGGGAGGGTGAGGGAGAGGTTTCGGTTGCTGTCAGGCGGGTGGGAGGAAGCCGTGGTCAGGCCAGTGTGTCGTATTCAACCCGTTCACTCACCGCTAACTCAGGTGAGGACTACCAGCCTCGCCAGGGAGTCCTGACCTGGGCGCATCAGGATGTCAAAGAGAAGTGGATAACAATTCCAATTCTTGATGATGATATTGTGGAGGAGTCGGAAACCTTTGAGGTTACACTGGCCAACCCAATGAACGTCATCCTTGGGCAACGAAGCCAGCTTGTCGTGTCGGTTGAGGACGATGACAATCCCGGAGAGGTTGCCCTTGGAGAATCGGATTACTATGTGAATGAAAACGGCGCGGAGTTGGAGGTCTACGTCAAGAGGCTTGGCGGTGCAAAGGGCGATATCCAGGTCGATTACATGCTGAGCGATGGGACAGCTTCCTCGGTGGGCGACTTTCCGGACTATGTCCAATCCAGCGGGACGCTTTATTTCGCAGACGGCCAATCGGGACAGGTGGTAACTCTCAGGGTTCTGGATGATTTTGCGAATGAAAACACCGAGTTCTTCAGCCTGACAATCAGCAACCCGAGCGGTGGGGCGATGCTTGGTTCCCCCGCGCGGGCCAAAGTCAACATCGTGGATGATGAGACCGTGAATGTCCCGGCCGGGAGCATTGACACATTTTTTGACACCGGTATCGGGATCAGGGTCGACGGACCAGTTGAGGTGATCAAGCGCGACAGTGAGAACAATTTGCTGCTTGCAGGTGAGTTTAGAGTGATCAACGGGATTATTCGCAGTGGCATTGCCAAGCTTAACAGCAAGGGCATACTGGATGATGAGTTTAATGTGAAGGAAGGGACCAACGGCCTGATAAAGGATATTTTGCCCCTGCCCGATGGTTCAATGATCATCGTGGGTGATTTTACCGCCGTCAGCGGAACGACCAGGAACCGAATTGCCAAGATCAATAGCGACGGCTACCTGAATGACTCCTTTGACCCCGGTTCTGCGTTCGATGGAATTGTTTATTCCGTTAAGCAGCTCTCCGATGGAAACCTGCTAGTGGTCGGTGGGTATCAGAACTACAAGGGCAAAACCAGAAGAGGCCTCGTGGTATTGGATTCCTTGGCAAATGATGCCACTCCCTGGGACAACGATGTGGGTAGTGCGGGGGCCATTTACAGTGCAGTGCAGCTGGGGGACGGGTCGTTTGTTCTCGGCGGTGATTTTGAGCAGTTCAGCAATAACGCGTTTGCACAGAAGGTGGCCAAGATTGATGCAAAAGGAGTCTTGGACATCCAGTTTACGGATAATTTTTCGAGCATATATCAAAAGGAGAAATTCAAGGAGGGCGTGATCAGCGAGGTGTTGGAGCATCCGGATGGGAACCTCATTTTGACGGGTGACTTTAAAATTAACACAGGGACGGGGCGCCGTTATACGAACATCATCAAGGTCAGCTCGATGGGTGAACTGGTAACAGGCGCGACTCCGGAGGATATTCTGGCCGCAGAAGAGGCCAGGACAGCCGCAGAGGCGATTGAAGACCAATTGGCAGCACTTCAGGCAGAGTTGGAGGCTGCAACTTTGGTGCGCGATGACGCGTCGGCCGCGGCAGACGCCGCGAATGCCAATATGGAAGCGGCAACGGCAGCCCTGGCGCAGGCCAATGCGGCCCTGGCCCTGGCGGATGCAAAGGCCGCAGCCGAGGGAGCCACACCGGAGGACATTGCGGCGGCAGCGGAGGCCAAGGTGGTTGCGGAGACTGCAGCCGCTGAATTGGCATCGCTTCAGGGTGTGCTTGATACTGCTTTGAATACCCTTGCCGATGCCGAGGCAGCTGGAGCCGATGCTGCTGAAGCTGTCAAGGCGGCAACGGCGCAATCGGAGCAGGCCAAAGCAACGCTGACCATGGCAGAGGCAAAGGCAGCCAAAAGGGACTACTACCTTGCCTATAGCTCAACTGAAACGGGCGGTTCGAATTTCATGAATGGAGAGGTGCTGGATGCCGAACTGCAACCGGATGGGAAATTGGTTCTTGTTGGAAATTTCACAGAGGTTGATGGCAGAAACAGGAACCGGATCGCCCGCCTGACACAGGAAGGCGTTCTGGATCCCACGATTAATTTTGAACTGGGAGCGGACAACACCATACGCACCCTGGTGATTCAGGAGGATTACAGGATTCTAATCGGTGGCGATTTCACTTCGTTCAACAATTTGGTCAGCCGTTACATTGCCAAGGTTTATGGCGGGATCAATTACGGGGGTGGCCTTGTGTCGTTCACGACATCGTCTGTGGATTATGCCGAGAACGAAAATGGACGCATAATCACGCTCAAACGTCAGTTGGGCCTGACCACCAACGGGCGTTGCAAGCTGAGAATCCAAAGCGACAGTGCCACCAAATGGATTCCAGGGGGCAACCCCTATCTTGTATATGATTACGTCGCATTTTCGGATCAGGAGGAGCTTGATTTTCTGCCCATCGAGTTCCGTATCGGCGAGGTCTTCAAGGATATCCGGGTCATATCCATTTCTGATATTTCTGAAATTGATGATCTGGAAAACATGAGGCGGGCGGTCGATGGAGTCGATCCGGTTATTTATATCATTGACGACCTGTTTGCCGATGAACCGGATGAAACGCTGAACTTAATTCTGGAGGATTTTGAGGATATGGCGGCGGGTCCCCAGTCGGCGGCCGAACTGGTCATTGAGAACAACGACAGTGCGGTCCGGTTTGCGGCGGTTGATGAAGACGGCCTGAAGTTTGACTATCAGGTGGATGAATCCAATCAGGAGAAGGTGGCCAATTTCAATGTTGTCCGGACCGGGGCAACGAACCGGGTGGTCTCGGTCAATTACTACACCGAATCCGGCACCGCCCGT
>Ga0310123_10001525_pt1 | contig 19101 bp, 15 predicted proteins | sample CB6_AW_1057_MG_FD_203505 | JGI IMG/M metagenome (GOLD analysis project Ga0310123, IMG submission 203505) | Marine microbial communities from Western Arctic Ocean, Canada - CB6_AW_1057 | ecosystem: Environmental > Aquatic > Marine > Oceanic | place: Canada: Western Arctic Ocean | collected... | reverse complement strand
GGCTCCTATAATCGCCCGGCTTTTCTCCTGAGATTCCGTCGTAAATCCTTGCACCATTTCGGCTTGCTGAACGCAGCACGTGCGATTCGGCTCCAGCCACTAGGATGACAAAAGCCTGATAACCCAGCCGAGTCAATCTCGAGATCGTTTCGGTTGCGCGCCGGTTGGTTTGCGCACGGCCAATCCCGCTGCGCGGTTCTCGTTACGGTGGCTCGCTTCGTTGCTCGTGGGCGTTACGTCAGCTGTCTTTGTTTGGTCTGCCTCAGACCACGCAATAGCCGAGGAGGTCGAAATCCATTTATTGGGGGGGGATCCGTCCCAGCCCATCATCATTCAATGTGCACAGGGTTCTCGCTGGGTCGAAGGGGACTACGAAGTGGTGGCCACTGCCGGACCCTGCCAAATCCAGCAGGGCCGTGTGGTAGCGCGTGCGAACGCTGCCGTCTTGTGGATGCTCAGACCGCCTCCCTGGGAATCTGAAACGAGCAAGGTGATCGCCTATCTGGAACAGTCGGAAGTCGAGTATTTGCCGGCTGATCGAACTGCCGGGAGCGCGACCGTTCAGAAGCAAACTTCGGAAACTTACGTGGGTCGCTTCTACAGTCATGCCGGCATTCGCACGGACGACCGGAAAATCAAGGATCGCAATGGCCGGGACGACGAACTTTATCAGCGAGCCTTGACCGCGAGAAACTTGGGTCCAGCGACACAAGTGCAACCAGCGCAGTTTAGCGAACCACCTCTTCCCAATATCCAACAGGGCACACTTCCATCGCCGCTAGCCCAGCCCGGTCTGCTCCAACCGAATCTGAATACTGCCGGGAACCGACCGGCCGGCCGACGAATTCGCCTGGTGCCTCGTAGTAGCGTTCCCATGCAATGGGAGTCGGCCACCAGCCCGGACGGCTCTGAGCAGATCGCCATGTTCACGTCCGGTGTGAATATTCTCATAGAGGGATTGGACCAGTTGGGCACCGTCGACATTTCGACGGATCGGGTGGTCATTTGGATGCCGTTGCAAAATGGCAATCTGAATTTTGACCCTCAGATCGCCCAGCAGGGTGACGTGCCGATCGAGCTGTACCTCGAGGGGAATATCGTTTTTCGCCAGGGAGACCGGATTATTCACGCGGCCAGTATGTACTACAACGTCCAGGGCGAGTTTGGTGTTGTCATGGAAGCCGAATTGCTGACGGCGGTGCCCGAGTACGAAGGCCTGCTGCGGCTCAAAGCGGATGTTTTGCGGCAGGTGAATCGCAACCAGTTTTCGGCACTCGGCGCCGCGGCGACCTCCAGTCGGCTGGGCGTGCCGCGGTACTGGTTCCAATCCCAGAACATCGACTTCGAGGACTACGTGACCCCTGTTGTCGATCCGCTCACTGGGGCGCCGACGGTCGATCCACTGTCTGGGCAACCAGCGGTGGTGCATCAGCGGCGGGTGACCAGCCGCAACAATTTTGTTTATGTCGCTGGAGTACCCGTTTTTTATTGGCCGACGATGAGCACCGATTTCACCAAACCCGGTTTCTTTATCGATGGGGTTCGATTTGGCCAGGATCAGGTGTTAGGTACTCAAATCGGCGTCGATTTCAACTTGATTCAACTGTTAGGCCTTCGCAAACCAACTCCAGGTACCTCGTGGACGGCATCGGTTGATTACCTGAGCGAGCGTGGCTGGGGCGGTGGAACCGAAATTCAATATGAGGCCAACCGCTTTTTGAGCTTCGATGGTCCTGTCGAGGGCTTTCTGGACGCCTGGGGATTGGACGATGGCGGCCTGGACAACCTCGGATTGGATCGCCGCGCGCTGGTCCCCGAAAAGGACTTTCGCGGTCGCGTCTTTTGGCGACACCGCCAACGGTTGCAGCAAGGGGTGCAGGTAACCGCCGAAGTTGGTTACATCAGCGATCGAAACTTTCTGGAACAGTACTTTGAGTACGAATGGGATCAATTCAAGGACCAGACCACGGGGGTTGAAATCAAGCAATTGCTCGGCAACGGCGGTTGGAGCGTGGCCGTGGATGGTCGCGTCAACGACTTCTTCACGCAAACCGAATGGTTGCCGAGATTGGACCACTTCCTCTTGGGCCAATCGCTGTTAGGGGATCGCTTGACGTGGCATGAGCACACGCAGATCGGCTACGGTAGGCTGGAAACGGCAAGCACGCCATTGGATCCGGCGGACGTGGCCAAATTCAATCCTTTGGCATGGGAAGCCGACGTAGAAGGCATTCGCGTCGGCACACGAAATGAGATTGATGTTCCGTTCGAACTGGGCCCTATGAAGTTTGTGCCCTACGTATTAGGCGACGTCATGCATTGGGGTGAAGACGTCACTGGCCAGGATGTCACACGTTTGTATGGCCAGGCAGGCGTCAAGGCTAGTCTGCCGATGTGGCGCGTGGACCCCTGGAGACAGAGTACACTGCTGAACGTGAACGGCGTCGCACACAAACAGACTTGGGACGCTGAATTCTTTTGGGCAGATGCCAATGAAGACCTCAACCGACTTGCGCTGTACGATCCGGTGGATGACGACTCCGTAGAACACTTCCGCCGTCGTTTTGTTGATGATGATTTCGGCGGAGCGCTCAATGTACCTAATCTCGTCCCACTTCCATTCGACGAACGGTTTTATGCCCTACGCTCTGGGATGCAGGGGTGGGTCATGGCGCCGAGTGCCGAGATTGCCGATGATCTGATGGTCTTTCGACTGGCTTCGCGAAATCGCTGGCAAACCAAGCGCGGACTGGCGGGACACCAGCGCATCATCGATTGGATCACGCTCGACGTTGAAGGCTCCCTTTTTCCGAAAGCGGATCGCGACAACTTCGGCGCGGACGTGGGGATGATGAACTACGATTTTCGATGGCACGTCGGTGACCGATTGACGCTGATCTCCGATGGCTATGCCGACACGTTTGCAAACGCGTTGCGAACTTTCTCCCTGGGCGGCTATATAAGCCGGCCGGAACGAGGCAGCCTGTACCTGGGATTTCGTACCATCGAAGGACCTATCAGCAGTAACATCCTGTCGGCAGCCTACCATTACAGGATGAACGAGAAATGGATCACGTCGCTGGGAACGCTGATTGATTTCGGCCCCACAGGAAATATCGGACAGCATGTAGAAATCACCCGGATTGGCGAATCCTTCCTGGTCGGCCTCGGTCTGAATGTTGACGAAAGCAGAGGTAATGTGGGTGTCGGCCTTACCGTCGAACCCCGTTTTCTTCCCCTGACTCGCGGTGGACGTGTGGGGGGACTGCAGATTCCGCCCGCCGGCGTGAGAGGTTTGGAATGACGTGACATCTTCGTGAAGGCGAACACCGTCCAAGAATGGAAAGATTTGGGTGTGTGGTCTATGGTCTGTAGTCCGTGGTCTTTGAGTTAAGTTCGCACCATGCACCACAGACCACGGACCACGGACCATAGACCACAGACCACGGACTCGTAAACCCAATGAATTCAAACCAGCCACCATCGCAAAGTTGGACGGCTAAATTTGCCGCGGCATTTCGTGGACTGATCGTCGGTACCCGAGGCGAATCCAGCTTCTACATTCACGGATTCTTTACCTTGGCGGTGGTCATCGCCGCCGCTGTGCTGGGCGTCTCCCGATTGGAGTGGGGCCTCTTAATCCTTTGCATCACCATCGTCTTGGTCGCGGAAATGTTCAACAGTGCCATCGAGCGCTTGGCTCAAACCCTTGATCCCGAACCACACCCGCAAGTCGCCGATGCGCTGGATGTCGCCAGTGCCGCGGTCTTGTTGGCGGCGGTGGGGGCGGCGATCGTGGGCGTGATCGTTTTAGCGACGCGGATATGGGAACTGGTATTCTGATGCGCGCCTAGGCGAGAAGTTCACTTATCGCGGCTCGCAAGACATCGGTTACCGGTGTTGGCTTTTGTGATTGATAATCAAACATCACAATTACCGATGTCCCCTCGGCAACCACGGTGGACGACGTCGAACTGACAATTGCGTGCCGCAAAGTGAGACTGGTATTCCCGATGCGATCCACCGTGACCCCAGTTTGGATCGTGTCGGGATAGAGGACCTGTTGGCGGAAATTGCAGGTTGTCGACGCCAGGATAGGCGCCTGTGACGATGTCTTCCCGTCATGGTCAATGGAGAGTCGCTCCATCAACGCCACTCGAGCCGATTCGAACCAACGCAAAAAGACCGTGTTATTGACGTGCCCCATCGCATCCTGATCTCCCCAAATGACGGGAATCGTCACGATGACCGGAAATTCTTTTTCAAGCGTTATTCTTGCGGACACGTTGAATCTGGGCTAATCCAACCAATCACGATTGGCCAATCGTTCGGGAACGTATTCCTCGGTCACGTAGCTGATGTCTTTGCTCAAAAGGGCTTCGACCTCTAGTTTAAAGTCGTTCTTCAGCATCGTATCAATTTCGCGCTGCCATTGGCGTTTCTTCTCAAACCATGGGTACTTGGCGATCTGCTTCGCCCGTTTCTTGTCGTTGTCGTTCAGCGCGATACTCACGCCGAGGTCCAAATCACATCGCTTCAGATCAATGCTCCGCAAGCCCAGGTACTTCGCTGCGGGGACCGCCATCCGTTGCGATTCGAAGGCCAAGTTGATGGAGCCCTGTTTGATGACGCTGTAGATGTAATATCCCCAGGGATCGTTGTCCAATAAACAATAGATCGGCAGCTTGAGTTCGTTGTTGAGGCGGAACAGCAACCGCCGTACACCCCGCGGTGGCTGACCCGCTCCGTGGGTGAGGATGCAATTGTGTTTTTCCCAGAAGCGATCCTCGTTGAACCGTTGCCAGACGGTACCTTTTTCGACATGGAGAACGAACTTGGCGTCGCATTTTTTGGGGTCCAGCTCAACGCGATCCGGTTCCATGATAGAGGGAATGCCATAGCCTCCGCTGCCCATGCGAGAACAATCAATTTCGTTACCGATGTCGCTGACGATGATGTTTCCGACCATCTCTCCTCGCTTGTCGGCGAACAGGTGTAACTCCTCGCGAAGACTGCTCAGAATCACCTCGGCATCCTCGATGATCGGATCACAATCGCTCTGTTCGTCGAACGTATTTTCCTTCGTATTCAGGATGGTGCGTTTCAATTTGTAATACAATCCACGAATGCTGGTCGTTTTGCCTTGCTGGATCAAATCCTTACAGCCACTGGCGACCAGCAAGGTCTGCATGTAGCTCTTGGCTTGTGACAAATTGAAAAGTTGCCGACGGTTCTTGTTGCTACCCATCTCCAGGATGCCCTTGCGAGGGCTGAAGCGAACGTTTGAAAGCGTTCTTGAGGGTATGTCCACGTGCGGATCCCGCACATTCGTGGCCGCGGTCACCACCGTGTCCGCCAATGACTTGAGATTCGCGATGGTCTTTTTGTCACGCACCGTCAGCGTGACGGGAGCCGTTTTGCGAACGACCTTCTTCTTAACGACTTTCTTCTTGGCCATTACTCTTCGTCTTCCTCTGCTGCCGATTCGGTTCGTACCCGGTTGATCCCAGCCACGGAGGTTGTTGGATCAACGATAAGGACGTTATCTCCCAAATCCAGTTCTTCGTCCGTGACGTATTTGCCGCGATCGTCCATCTTCATATCCGCCTCGGCAGTCCGCTTTTTGGCGACTTTTAGGAGCTTGTCGTAAAGCGACTCCTTGTTGGCGCCGTTGAGCTCGCTAACGGCTCCAGCCACCTCGCGCAAGTAGCGCATAAAAACATCACGGCGATCGCCCTGCTGCTTGACTTTGCTGCGTCGCCGCAGGTACATCCCCAGCTTTCGACCGACGGCCTGCAATCCCAGCCGTAGTTCTTTTTGAATCTCGGGGTACTGCGCCACAGCCTCCTTTGATTCGCTGGTGAAAGGTACCCACACACTGGCGATGTGTACCATCACGGTGACTGGACCCTTGGGAAGATTGCCACGCGATTGGCTCAAACCGTAACTCCGCCAATTGTTCCCTATCACGGCCTGCGTAATTGCACAGCCAGCATGTTGAAACTGCAGGGGGACTCGGTTCGCGAAACGCAGCACATCCATGGTCTGGCCTTCGCTGATATTGACATCCTTCATGGCCGAGAGAAGAGTATCAACCTCCTTCGGCTTCATTCGCGATGGAGATTGACGTGTCGCAAGCTTTGATTCTTTGACGATCGTATCGGCAGCCTCGCTACCCATGCCATTGAAGGTGTGGACCAGAAACTGGCGAAGGGTCCGGGTGTCGGTTTCCTCCAGCAGTTCCACGAGCAGCTCCCGATCAATGCGGCTGGCGACCGAAGCGGCGCCAAAAGCCAATCCAACTTCGATTTGGAAGGGGTTGCCACGATACACGGCCGGTGGCCGGGTGGCCGCGGTATAAAACTCACCGGGAACAACATGGTGCAGTCCCCTGAGAATCATGTCCTCGCCCATCGGGCAGATACAATCCGTGGAGGGGTTGGAAATCTTCGTCGCCTGAATCGCCTGGTAAAGCGACTCGGCCTCGCGTTGACCAATGCGAGTCGTCCGTGCGCGAGTGCTGAGTTTCGCGGTATTACAAACCTTCCTGGCCACAGAGGAAGTGACTCGCGAGAAACTGGTCGTCAGAAATCCGGACAAGGTGGCTTCCGAAGTTTCCTTGAGCATGTTGGCCAATCGCCCAATTTCAACGCCGTAGGGATGCGGTTTGATTTCCTTGGGTTCCTCCGGCAACTGGTCCGTCGACCGCTCATAACTGCGCATGTCCTCGTCCGGGTCGATGTAGTGCAGCGTGACGTGGGGATTGGAAATGGCCGATTGTTGCAGGTACTCATCGACACTTCCGCGCCCGCGCTGGAAGCGAGCCTCCAACTCAATCGTCACCCGGGTACCGTGATTCGCCTCAACCCACTCAATGCCATGTTTCGCAATCAGCGCCTCACCCTTGCTACCAGGTGGAATGTCTACACCGTCGCCGCGGCCGTTGAGAATCTCTGGTTTGTTATTCTTGGTATCAATTTGGATCTCGTAGTAGTGCGCCGGTTTGCGTTTGGAGATCTTGGAGATAATCTTGACCGGCTTGCCAGTGGTTTGCACGCCATACATTCCCGCAGCGCTGATTCCGATACCCTGTTGGCCGCGGCTTTGGCGAAGTCGATGGAACTTCGAGCCGTAAAGCAGTTTGCCGAAAATTAGCGGAATCTGCTTCTTGAGAATCCCAGGTCCGTTGTCCTGGACCCCCACCTTGTAGCGATTGTTGCCGGTTTGTTGGATATGGACCCAAATCTCGGGCGCGATACCAGCTTCCTCGCAGGCATCCAGCGAATTGTCAACGGCTTCCTTTACGGTTGTCAGCAACGCTTTGCGAGGATTGTCAAAACCGAGCAGATGACGGTTCTTTGCAAAGAATTCGCTGACCGATATGTCGCGCTGCGACTTGGCCATCGATTCCGCCGTGGCCCGTCGACGCTGTTTTGCCGGTGCGGCCGAGCCATTGGACGAAGGTGTTGGGGGTTTGCTACCCGTCATTGCGCTGCCATTGGTGGAGCGGGACTTGCGAACTTTGACCCTTTTCTTCTTCTTGGTCCGTCCGCTTAGAGACGCGCCACTTTTCGATGTCGATTTGGTTTTCGTCGACCTCACGACCTTCTTCTTTTTTCTCTTTACCTTGGCCAACCGTAGGCTCCTTAGTTATTGGCCGATCCCAAAGGGACCGTGAAAGGTTATTGACAAGCACCCGGTCTGAGCCGTTGCAACTCTCAATCGCCGCTGGGGTGTTAGAGTAGGCAGATTATAGCGATAGTCGGGGCCTGCTCCCAGATTATTTGTGGGGCGGGTGAGCGTCAATTTCGGAAGAATCGATCCATAGGGCAAATAAAGACTATTCGCGCGATACGTGACTGTCCGAAGACTCTCATATCACCCCGAACTGGACGTCCGCCTCCGAGTTCCCCAACCCCGCACCCAACTCCCCCCTACCCAACCCTGCCCCTGGGCATTTTTGGCCCGCTCCCGCCGCGATGCCTCGTTCGAGTCGAATCACCCATTCACCACAAGACAAGAGGGCTATTGCCATGACTCGTTCGTATCCGAAAGCCATAATGTCCGCGGTTACCATTGGGCTGGTGATCATGACATCCAATGTCATGGCTGGCGGTGGAGGATGTACCAGTTGCACGTGGGCGGCTGGTGATTTTGATGGCCGCTGCTGTGACGCCGGATGCTGCAGGACGGGATGCTGCGACACAAGGTGCGGTTGTGGTGGAGACAACTTTGACACGGGCGGTCCCAATGGGCGCGACCGTTCAGGCCGAGTTGGCCAGACAAGAGGCGCTGGTGCGGCGCGCGGTCGGTTGCGAGGAGCGCTGTCGGCGTTGACTTCGGTGCCCGCCGGAGACTGCCGTTGTGGGGCGACCAGCGACAATTGCTTGCCCAACTACTGCGGCCTTCAAGCGCCGCAATATGCGGTACCCTACGCGACACCCCAGCATGTAAGCTGGCACTATTTCACCTACCCACCGATGATGCCGCACCACAGCCTGCCGCATTATCGCCACACGTACGCGTACAAGCACGGACCAGGCTTGAGTCGCACGACGGTCAACTGGACCACTCGTCCGATCGAGGACGCAGCGAATTACCTGCATCACCTTGTCTCCTTGCCGACGCCCCGTTGAGCGATCATTTGCCATCGCATCGGCAACCGAAGTCTAACGACTTAGGCTACTCTTATGACTTCGGCTACTGGGCTTGGGCCGCATCGGGTTGGTCCGCAGCCTGTTCGGCCCAGGGGTTAAGCCAATCGCCCCAGTGATCGAGATAGGCGCTATAGGCCGGTGACTGGTCGGCGCATTCGATCAGCCATTCTTTCGTCTCGGCGATGATTTCCTGTTCACGGTCGAGTGTAAGCCGACCCGTCAGGACACGCGTGCGTAGAAAAACGAAGTACGTGTCCAATACATCGCAGCGACAGTAGTCGTTGATTTCGACCAGTTTCCCAGCGTCATAAAGATCCTGGACCATATGTCCTTGGGTATCCATCTTGCCTGGCTTGGCCAACACACTGGCAGCGAGATTCAATCCGCCGTTGAATCGTGTGGCGCCGTGATTGCAGAGGATTTCCTGAAGGTCGAGATGAGCGGAAAGGTTGTACCGATTTCTCGATTGCTCCCAGCTGCGCGCTTCATCGTTAAACCACTCGGGGAGGCTCAAGCCGAAGCGAAAAGCGGACAGTTCCAACAGCGGTAAATCAAAGGAGCGCCCGTTAAAGCTGACGAGTGTCGGATGATTGTAGAGCTGCCAGCCTCGCCAAAAGTTTTCGGTAATGACGTGGGGACGATATTCCGGTTCGTCCAGCACCACGATATCCAGCACGCGAAAATCCGCGGCAACCTTGGCAATCACAACTGAGATCGGCAGATGGTAAGTGTAGGGAACAAAATCAGTTCCCCTTTCCTCCATCAGCTCCCGTCGATATCGCTCGATGGCCTCGGGGCCATCGAGTTTGTCCTCTGGATAACGTACTTGAGAAATGAGGGAGCCGTCCGATACGCTTTCCACATCAAAAACCAAGTACGAGACCTTGTCATTCGCCATAGTTCATCCTCAATTGGCGAGAATCCAGGAATGAGAATCTTAGCACGAGAATCCTAGAAAGTGTCGCCTTGGTCGGCCGCATTGCCGATGGCTTCCGGCGCGGTAATATCGATCGAGTCCCCTTCAGAATCCCCGTCAGAATTTCTGTCAGCATCAGCTTCAGAAGTGCTCTTTCTGTCCGACTTGGGGGAAAAGAACAACTGGCGAATCTGCTTGATGAGGTTGACTCCCTCCCCTGACATGTCCGACGCAGCCAGCGCCGCCGAAAAGTCAGAGAAGACAGCTATGCCTTCGGGCCAACGTACGTCGATGACACTGCCGCATTCTTCCAACAATTGGTAAACACGCGCGCGGGTAACGCCCATTTCCCGCGACTGTTCTCGGACGGACTTTCGCGGAACAGCGATTCCCAGCCGATCTTGGACGAGCTCGTAAACCGCCTCGCCCGCATCGCGGCGAATTTGATCCAACAGCGGTTGTCCCAAATACTTCTCCACGTCCTGTCGAGTGGGCACTTCTTTGGATTGCAACTGTACAGAAATCCAATGTTCGACATCCTGGACAAACCTTGGCACCAGTCTCACCGAAAGGTGAGTCTCGAGCGATGCGTTGGAGAGCAGTTCATGCATAGCATGGAAAATCTCCAAAACCACCCGTACGCGTTTTTCGCCATGGGTCCGCAGATTACGGATCTCGTCGATACTACGATACATATACTCGCGCAACGGAGTACTCCATATGACCGTTGGCAGAGATTGCAGTGTAGGTGCCAGCCGACCAAGATTTTCGTTGCCCAAACCAAACCGGCGGGCGGTCTCGCACCATTGAACCCAAAGGGCCTCGGAAACCAACGACGGATCGAAGCTCTGTGAGTTCGTTGGTTCGATAGAAGATTGGTTTTGTTCCAACTCCTCGGCCAAATCGCTCAAACCATACGGGACCGCTGGCGGGGCTTCGGCGGTGGCCCGATGCAACAGCTTTACCAGTGAGCTGATCTTCTTGTGGCCAATTCCGCGAGTGGCCGTTAACTCATCGAAGGGGGTCGAAAGCAACTCGCCTACCGATCGGCCCAGAAACGCCAACGGCAAACGGCGGTCCTTCGGCAAAGCCCAATACGCTAGGGGCTTGTCCAACCGATCCTTATATCTGTCTTGCATCAACGTACGACGAATCGTTTCGAAGCTGCTGACGAGTTTATGCTCTTCCGCGGAATTCGCATGGCCCATACTGTGCCTCCTATCAGTCAAATGGAGTGTAGACTCCATATATCCTGTGTATATCCTGTGTATATCCTGTGTATATCCTGTGTATATCCTGTGTTTTTCCAGCAACTGGCCCGACCGATGTCGCCCTGCGCGACACCCGTCGAATCATTCAGGACTCTCGTATGCGGTCCACCCGACTCAGGTTCTATGGTCCATCCCAAACCCTTGGCCCGGTCTGTGGAACCGCTCTGGACCATGTAAGGGATTTTATACGAAATGAAATTGGATATGAAGCGGCTAATCCCACAATAGTCTGTACGACTTAACATAACCACTTAAACGGCAACGGCTTATGACTTTATAATCAAGTCAGCTAGCAGCGGACAGATCAAAAAAAAACAACAAAATGTCCACTTTTTAGAGAAAAATGACACTACGGGCTTGCTACTGAATTAGAGTATCGCCGCACGATGCCGGAGGCCATTGTGGCAACGCGGGGGGCTCAATTCCCAAACAACTTCTGAAGCCCCTTCTGGATTTCGGTGTTTAGAAACCCCTGCGCCGCGCCACCGATGAGTTGGCTTGAAATCTGCGTTACTGCGCTTTGATCCAATCGCGGTTCCGTGACGGTCCCACTGATGGGGATTTGGATCGATTGGCCGCGTAATCCCGCCAATTCCGGCCGACGATCGACCCAGTCATCTTCGATGGGGATTGAAGCGACCAGTCCCATGGTTTGATCGATCCCGACCCATCCAGACGAACGCACAGTCACCTCTCCGACGTGGAACTGCAGATTTTCATGGTGGACCCGTCCATCGGCCATCATGAAGTCAGCGCGGTTCTCGGAGATTTCCAGCCAGATATCGTCACTGCGCAATCGTGCCGCCAGACCTCCTTCGATTTGGAGGAGTTGGGTGATCTGCTGGGTAATCTGGATAAACTGTTGCGCCAATGGGCCCGGTTGGATCCGAGCCTGATGGATGGTGAGCGTTCCCTTTACGGTTCCCGTCGCGGGGTTGTCAACTGGCACAACGGCTCGATCTAGCTGGACAGACAATCGCCCGTCCGCCACGGCGGCCCCTGCCACCCACGGCGCGATGTACTGCAACCAAGCCTGGGACATTTCGGGGGTGATTTGAATGTTGTCGGCCCGAGATTGGCCATCCAACGTAAGCAGCTTGGGCGTGGAGTTCAGGTCCAACCGTGGTGACATCAGCAGACGACCACCGCTCACGTTGAATTCGACAGGTGTCGTGGAGATCACGCCTTGCAACAATTGCGCACTGAGTTGGCTGGGACCAATATCAATTCCCAGAACTTTCAGAGCATCCCAACCCACGGTAAGGTCGGCGGTCAATTCGTCGGAAACCGTTTGGGTTGTTTGCAAATTGATTGGCGCTATTGGGTTGGTAGCCGTGGGCTGGACGCGGACGGAAGACAATTTTAGCGGGCCGCGAATCGAGAAGGGCTGAGACTGTCGGCCGGAGACTCGGATCGTATTTCCGATTTGGCTCTTCAATTTGTCCGCCGCCAAGGCAAGGTCATAATGAAGTTGTCCGCCCAGATCGGCATGCGGATTGGAGAGCAGTCCTGCGATTCGGCCGCGCGCTTGGATACTCAAAGAATCGGATTCTACCAATAGATCATGTAGATCAAGCTGTTCTTGCCCAACGTCGTACGTTCCTTGGCTGGTCAGTTTCACTGCCGACTCGCGCCACATTGGTGCCCAAGGTGATTTACCGGCGACCGTCATGATCGCAATGGGATTCTTACCGGACGCGCGGACTTCGTAGACCAGGTTGTCGACGGTGGACGAACCGTTGAATTGGATGACATCCTGATCGGTCGTGAATTGAATTTTTCCCTTGATCTGACCGGTAGGTCTTCGGAACGCCTCGAGATGAGGCTGTTGCGTCAGCTGCCAAAGCCCCAACAGGTCGCCACGAAAGGCCACCCTACCGTCGGCGGAGAAAGTTTCACCCATGGTCAACTCAACCGGCTCGGCGCGAAGGGCCAGCGTGCTGCTGGCCAAAGTAAACCAAGGCACATCCAAATGTCGGCGCGTTTGGTCCCACTGCGCCTGGCCCTCGATTTTGATGGCTGGTTCGACCAGCAAATATCCTGGCCCTTTAGCCTGCAGGTCACTCATTTCAATCCGCAGTTCGTTGGCTGACACGAAGTTCGCGGAAACAGTCGCTGTCGTTTCGGCGTCGACGCTACCTTGCACGGTCCAATCGGCTAACGGCAGCCAGGGACCGAGGCGACTCATCCACGACTGAGCATCTCCGCGGATACGAATAGAGACGGTGCCTCGAGGATCATCTGCCAAATCAACCAAAGGTTCGACCAGGACGACGTCCAGCTGATCTTGCTGAGCATTGAGTTCCACGCGAGCTACATCGATTCGGCTGATTTGATCTTCTAATACCATTGCCTGGGCTGTCACGGAAATCTCCAAACGTTCTTCGCGCCACGGAGTTGTCTGAGGAGAGATGACTTGCAGCTGCGTCAACACGAGATCGGCCTTCGTCTGCAGCGCACCCGCCTCGTCCTGTTGCCAGACGATTTGGCTTTCGAGGCTGCCATCCAGTTGATAGTTGCCAAAATCGACAATTTGGCCGATCTGATCGCTAAGGTCACGCAGGTTCGCGTTCAGGGCAATGTTCCCCGCTGTCGGCGTACCGGTTCCGCGTAGCTGCAAGAATCCTGACTGGCCGCTGAGTTCACGAATCTCAAGTCCTCGCGGCGAAACAACTCCTTGCAGCGACACTTGGATCGGAGTTGACCAGGAAATCGATTGGCCGTCACTCAACCCTGACAGCTGTGCGGTTTGGACAATCGCGCGGATATTCTTGGCTTCCACACTACCGTCACTGGTCAATTCCCACGTGATCTGTCCGTCGGTCAGTTCAGTTCCTTCTCTTATGTGCAAGGTGGTTGGCAGCGTTTTGGAGAGCCGGACCAAATCCATGGTGCCGGTCCAGCGCAACGAATCGATCTGGGCAATGGTCTTCCAGATGTTTACGCCGTTTTCCTTGAGTAATTCATCAAGCGGCACGACCCCCACGATTTCGGCGTGTCCGAAATCAGAATTCACGTTCAATCCACGAACATCTAATACATTGTTCGCCAATTCGGTCTCGATGTGGACTTCGGTTTTCGCCGCCCGGATTTGGTCCGTACCCAAGTAGCTTGGCGAAGCGCAAACAAGATTGGCAATTCCCAACTCACCTTTTAAATGCCCACCGAGTCCCTGGGGCGTCGTGTTCCAGCGGCCGAGCAATGTGCCGCTGGCCAATCCGTTGGCCTGAAGATCGGTCCCCAGTTGCCTAAAGATGGGTTCCAGTAAACCGAGAGGAAAATCGTCAATTTCAAAACGAAGGTCACCAGTTCCCAGAAGGTCGGCAAGTTCCTGTCCGGCAGGTTGCCACTGGGCGGAGATATTGGCCCGACCAGCCGTCGGTGCGGCAGCGGTCAAGGCGGCCAACTCGATCGTGGTAGGCCGGTCCGCTGCCCCGGCGTAGTCAAGCTGGAGGTCCAGATCGTCGATGCGGTATTCCGTCGCGTGAATCAGATCTCGACAAACGACCTGGCCATCGACAATTTCGATCGCGATGCCCGTCGGCGGAGATGTTGATTCCTCGGACGCTTCCTCTTCGCTGGGAGAGGAAATCGCGTCAAGCAGCTCTTGAAGGTTCGTCCCATCCGGACCAATCGTCAAGAGAACACGCGGTTGGCGTAACGCCACTTTACCCGCATGGGTACGATTGGTGATCAGACCCAAAAGGCTCCGTTCGGTTGTGATTTCGGCGGCTTCAAAAAGCGGCTGATCCTGGAGATCCAGCACGGTAACGTTTCGGAATTGGATCGGCGCCAACCAACCGGCGCTGGCCTGATCGTAGGACAAGCGCCCGACCAACTCGGGTGCAGCTTGCGCCAATATCTTGTTAAGCACCGTGGGTCTCGTGACGATATGTGGAACAAACCAGACCGCCACACCCAGCAGGACCAGCAGTAGCAACCAGCGAAACCGCCATCGACGAGAGCGGGGTTCACCCCAATCGGATTCGTCATAATCCACTTCGTCACTTCGGCGGCGGGATTTGCGGCGCATGATCGTCTTCCTTGCCCTTTTGAGGTGGCGTTGTTGAGTTGGCCGGAGACCAGCTTGAAGGTTCAATCCTGGCCGCCAATAAGTACCAAAAACGATTTGGCGACCGCAATTTCGTCGGTGGGGCTGGCGAGGACGGAGGAATCGCCATCGGCTGGCGGCTGGACAAGGTCCAAAAAACAAGCGAAAAGAGAGGAAACGGGTCCGTGTGATGCCCTAGAATGAAAAAGGGGATCGGCGAGACCCATTCAACATGCGTACTGAACAAGCTAGCTGACCATGCAATTTCCTCGAACCTTTCGCGTTAAGCAGCGTTTTGATGCCGAGCGTGTAAACGACATATCAGCCACCGTCCAAGACGAGCTGACGAAAATCGGGGCTGGCGAAAAAGTCCGGGCCGGCCAATCGGTCGCGATCGCCGGTGGCAGCCGGGGCATCGCCAACATTGCCGAGATCCTGGCCGCGGCCGTCGAGTTTTTTCTACGCTTGGATGCCAAGCCATTCATTTTCCCAGCCATGGGCAGCCATGGCGGTGCGACGGTCGAGGGCCAGCTTCACGTGCTTGAGACCTACGGTATCACTGAGCCGCGCTGCGGCTGTGAGATACGCGCGAGTATGGACACCGTCTCAGTGGCGGAAAGTCCCGACGGCTATCCGATCCATTTCGACAAAAATGCTTTCCAGGCGGATCACGTTTTGGCCTGCAATCGGATCAAACTACACACCGACTTTCACGGGCGCGTGCAGAGCGGACTGCTGAAGATGTTGCTGATCGGCTGCGGCAAACGAAACGGCGCTAACTTCTACCACCGCGCAACAGAAGAGTACGGATTCGATCATATGGCAGAAAGCAATATTCCCCTCGTGCTGGCCAAGTGCCATGTACTGGGAGGATTGGCCATCGTCGAAAACGGGTATGAAGAGACGGGTCTCATCGAGGGCATTGCAGCGAAACAACTGATCGAGCGCGAGCCGGAGTTATTGGAAATCTCAAAGCAGTGGATGCCCAAGTTGCCTTTCGAAGAATGCGACATTTTACTTTTGGATGAAATGGGCAAGGACATCAGCGGCACCGGAATGGACACCAACGTGATAGGCCGCAAGTACCACGAACATGCCTCGGATGCCCGGGATAGCAGCCGAGTCAAGCGCATCGCCGTGCGTGGACTGACCGCGCAGTCGCACGGCAACGCCACGGGAATCGGGTTTTCGGAGTTTTGTTTAAGCAGCTTGGTGGAAAATATGGATGTGGCTTCCACGCGAATGAACTGCCTCACTTCCGGCCGTGTTGTGTTGGCCACGCCACCGATGGACTTTCTCAACGACAAGGAAATGCTGACGGCCGCGCTCAATACGATCGGGCTGTGTCCGCCCGATCAATCACGGTTCATCTGGGCTCACAATACACTTGATCTAGCCGAAATAGAGTGTTCCCAGGCTTATCTCGACGAGGCACGGAATCGAGACGACCTGGAAATCATTGTGGAGCCACGAGAACTCCCTTTCGACGAAGCCGGCCACCTCCCTTTAGTAACGTCTTTGAACGGTCGCTAAGCGACCTCTGGTGATTTGTCGTTCACGAATTCGTGGAACGGTGAAAGTGGACATTCTGCCACTGTCCGTCTTGCCGCTGCCAGACGCGCGTTTCTTCCCAGTGTTGGGTGATGGGATGATGGTCGTCATTAAGCGTTTGCAGGAGTCGGATGTAACTGACCACGGCCACGTCATCGCCAAGAAATCGCACATGCGGAGCGGTAATGGTCGTGTTGATGGGTTTGTTACTGGCCCCCAGCTCGAAATAGTGTTGATGGAAGGGCATTCCTTCCACCAGGTGACCGCGCGCTTCAGGCTCGAAGGCGCTGATGGTCGGATCGCAAAGTGCCTCATAGGTCTCCCAGTCGCCGTTGGCGACCGACTCCAAGAGATGGTGTGAAAGTTCCATGATTTCTTGCAGGTCGTCGTCGGGCATGTTGATTGGCTCGTTAAATTGGTCTGTTCAGTGAATCGGTTTAGTCACAAGGGGCGCTCATACAGCTGGAAGCGAAAGGGCAATTCGTTCTTGTCATCGGCCGCATAAGGCTCGTCCTGAGTAAGATGCCATTTTGAAAGATCGACGTCGGGAAAAAAAGCATCTCCCTCAACCTCGGCCTCGACCAACGTCAGATATATCCGCTCGACGCGTCCCAAGGCGATTTCGTACAACGTCGCCCCCCCGATCACGAAGGCTTCGCTGGCTCCGGCCGCCAGCCGCAGCGCCTCGTCGAGATCACTGGCTACCGAGGCGCCGGCAGCGTGGTATGCCAACTGCTGGGTCAACACGATCGATTTCCTACCTGGTAACGGGCGACCGATCGATTCCCACGTCCGTCGACCCATGATCATCGGCGACCCCATCGTTATCCTCTTGAAGCGCCGCAAATCAGCGGACAAACGCCAGGGAAGCTGGCCCCCGCGTCCAATCACTCGGTTCCTCGACATCGCTACAATCACCGACAGCTTCATGATGCAACACTACACGGCCACTGGCGCTGAGATGCGAGGATGCGGATCATAGTCCAGCAACTTAATGTCTTCGTAGTCAAACTCGAACACTGTTTGCACGTCAGGATTCAGCTCGATGCGTGGCAGGCACTTGGGTGTTCTCCCCAGTTGCTTGCGAACTTGATCAAAGTGATTCACATAGATATGGGCATCGCCCAAAGTGTGCACAAAGTCCCCGACCTGCAATCCAGACACCTGTGCGATCATGTGCGTGAGCAGTGCGTAAGAAGCGATGTTGAAGGGCACGCCCAGGAAAACATCGGCACTGCGTTGGTAAAGCTGGCAGGACAAACGACCCTGGGCTACATAAAACTGAAACAGCAAGTGGCAGGGTGGCAGTGCCATTTGTTCGAGAGCACCTACGTTCCAGGCACTCACAATGAGGCGTCTGGAATCCGGATTGGTTTTGATCTGCTCGATGACGTCGCTGATCTGATCGACTGGCTGTCCATCTGCCGTGGCCCAACTTCGCCATTGGTGGCCGTAGACGGGACCGAGTTCACCTCGCTGGTCGGCCCACTCATCCCAGATCGTAACGCCATGCTCTTGCAGAAAGCGCACGTTGGTGTCGCCGCGCAAGAACCACAACAACTCGAAGACGATCGATTTAAAGTGAACGTTTTTGGTAGTGATGAGCGGAAACCTATCGGCAAGGTTAAATCGCATCTGATAGCCAAACACACTTCGCGTGCCGGTCCCCGTGCGATCCTGTTTCTCGAGGCCGTGATCGAGAATGTGTGCGAGCAAGTCCAGATATTGGCGCATGATATAAGTTGTCTGAGTTCTAGGTCGCTTACTGCTTGGCCATGATTTCCTCGACGACCTTGCAGATAATGGCGGGATCGTCCTTGGACCTCAAGTAGCGAATCCGCTCCGGCTTGATCTCCAGTTTTTCCAGATGTTTGACGATCAGATCCCACTGCCGCTCGCGTTTCTTGCCTTCCGAGAGGTAGAGTTCGGTCACCAGCTCCTGCAGACGCTGCAGGGAGATGGATTCGCGGTTGCGATAGTAGTTTTTGATGATGTTCTGTTGGAACTTAGAGTGTTTGGCCATAATCTTCCTTCCTGGGGCGGCGAATCCGCCCGGATTCCGCTGGCGGAATCCCCTGGTCCCTAACTCCCCGCGAAGTTAACATAATGTGTCGTTTTGTGGTACTTAGGCTGCCGGGTCACGGCTGCCGGGTCACGGCTGCCGGATCACTGCTGCCGGCTGGCCGCCGAATCGAGAGCTGTTATCCACGGAAAGAACCATGCCGATCGTCAAATTCGTCAACGAAAAGAAGGAAATCGAGGTCGCCACCGGAACCAATCTGCGTGCTGAGGCAGTGAAAGCTGGCATCAATCTGAATTGCGCGATTAGCGGTGTGAGCGAAGGGATCGACAAGGCCGTTAGTAGTATCACCAAGTACACTAATTGCAGCTTTCTAAGCATGGGTGTCGTGCGTGGGATGTGCGGCACATGCCGTGTGCGCATCATGAAAGGCATGGAGAATACAAACAGCCTGACAACACGTGAAAAGATGAAATTTAAATACATGCCGCTCCCCGACCCGATCCCGTGCCTGGCGTACCTTGGCAATGAGGATTCGATGCGCCTGGCCTGCATGACGGAAGTCAACGGCGACATCGAAGTCGAGTCTTGTCCCCCGCTAAACGTATTCGGCGAAAACTTCTTTAGTTAGTCGA
>Ga0310123_10001523_pt1 | contig 19120 bp, 12 predicted proteins | sample CB6_AW_1057_MG_FD_203505 | JGI IMG/M metagenome (GOLD analysis project Ga0310123, IMG submission 203505) | Marine microbial communities from Western Arctic Ocean, Canada - CB6_AW_1057 | ecosystem: Environmental > Aquatic > Marine > Oceanic | place: Canada: Western Arctic Ocean | collected... | reverse complement strand
AAGCGACGGCCCCGGGATAGGAGTCTACACCACGGGGCCGTCGCTTAGGCTCCTTCCCCGCCACCCTGTGATCGAAAAATACCTGCCGCTCGCACCAGAGCGCAATTTCGCTACAATGGCCGACGACCTCTAGGCAGCCCGTTGATAAAGTCATTTGGGCTGCGGTCATGAGATTTGGCCGATTGCCGCGTTGTAAAACCTCGACATATCACCTGGATATGTCTGCGGTTTTACGCCTTGCACTCGACCAAATCTCACAACCTCCCTTCCAAAGCACTTTATCAACAGACTGCTAGGCTCGTCGTTGCGAGCCCGCAGCGTTTTTCTCTGGAGTACCTCGACGTGTCTTGGCGATTTCGGCCCTATGGCAAAAAGCGTGGCCGGCGGCGAACCGGCTCTCGACAGGTCGGCCGTCTGGGTGAAGCCTTCTTGTCGTTGCTCTTCCTCGCTGGCGGATCGATCGCGCTCTACCAAATGTTGTTCTCCCTGATCCTGCCCGAGTGGCGAGCCAGTCGCCATCTGGTCGAGCAGTCGTGCCACGTCATCGGCGGTCGAGTTCTCACCGAGCGCAGCGAAGATGAAGCCTTCGTGCGATACCGCGTCGAGCTTCAGATGCGTTTCCAGATCGACGGGCAGACCTACGAGCCATGGGGCTACGAGATTAAAATTAATCGTGTCTATTTCGACACGGCTGAAGAAGCTCAGCAGATTGTCGATCGATTCCCGGCCGATACCGAGCGGACTTATACGTGTTGGATCGATCCGAACAATCCCGAAGTGGCCGTTCTCGTGCGACGCGGCCGTTGGTGGTTGTGGCTGCTCCTGCTTTTGCCCGGTTCGTTCGTGGTGATCGGTGGTGGCGGCGTGATCTACACGCTGCTCCATTCGAGCACTTCGGCCGAACGGCGGGCGGCGCTGGCCAAGAAAGCCGCCGATCTTGATCTGTTTGAGGAGACGCCTGCCGGCTCCTCCGCCTATCCCCACATCCCATCGAGCACCCAGGTCACCGATAGTCCCGGTACCGAGCTGGCCTACCGGCTGCCGATCAACGCCTCCCGCGGCTGGCGTCTCTTTGGCATCCTCCTGCTGGTAGTCTTCTGGAATGGTTTTTCGTGGGCGGCGCTGATCGTGGCGCTCAACGTGGACGCCGGAGAAGATCGCGTATGGCTCCTGGTGGGCATCGCTCCGTTTGTGTTGATTGGCCTGGGCATTCTGGTAATGTTCGTGCGCCAGTGGATGCTCGTGACCGGCGTTGGGGCGACGCGGATCGAAGTCTCGGCCCACCCTTTGTTTCCCGGTTCGACGTATAGCCTCTTTCTCTCACAGACCGGCCGGCTACATGTCCATTCGCTTGAAGTCCTCCTGATGTGCGAGGAAGAGGCCATCTACGAACAGGGAACCGATATCCGAATCGCGACCGAGTCTGTTTATCAAGAGTCGATTTATCGTCGCCAGGGTTTCGACGTTTTGCCGGGCGTGCCGTTCGAAGACCGTTTCACCGTCAGCATCCCGCCACAAGCCATGCACTCGTTCAAGTCCCCCCACAACGAAGTTCGCTGGAGCTTGCTGGTTCGCGGCGACGTGGCGCGGTGGCCCGATTACGAGCGGAGTTTTCCCATCGTTGTCTATCCACTCGGCGGAGGCTCACCCACAAACGACCCGGCTCGCAGCCGTGGAGACAGCCCATGAGCGAGTCGCGCATCACCCTCCAACTCGACGCCCGAGATGGCGAAGCAGCCGACCGTGGCTATCAGCCGGGCGAAACGCTAGCCGGTCGCCACCAAGTCGAATTGGCCCGTGCCGATGACTTTCGTGCGGTCGAACTCTCGGTGCTTTGGTACACCGTTGGACAGGGCGAAGAAGACTTCGGTGTCCACTTTTTCGAGCGCCATGCCCGGTACGACCAAACGCTGTTCGAGGTCGGTCGGACACACTCGTTTAGCATACCACTGCCCAATAGTCCGCTGAGTTACCAGGGCGTCCTTGTCAATGTCCAATGGTGTGTTCGTGTTCGTTTGTTCTTGCCACGCGGCAGAGAAATGGTTGAGGAGGTCCCGTTTCAACTCGCCGACATTCCTTCCACTGCCTCGGTTGATTCATGAACGTCCTCGACAATCCGTTCGCCACCCGCTACGTCCGGCCGGGCGCTCAGGCATTTCTTTTTTCTGGCGAAGATTCGCTGGAGCAGTTGGTCAACCGACTTCGGCAGAATCACGGGTGGGGACAGATTATCGGTCCGCATGGCGCCGGCAAATCGACGTTGCTCGCGTCGCTGATTCCCGCTCTGCGTGAAGCCGGCCGACACGTTATTCTTGTCACGCTTCGTGAGGCGCAGCGACGCCTTCCACGCCAGGTGCTCGATGAACTACGACACAGCCCTAACGCGCTGCTCATTGTCGACGGCTATGAACAGCTCAGCCGATCAAACCGCTACCTGCTCCGCCGCCGCTGCCGACGCGCTCGCGGTGGACTGCTCGTCACCGCACACCATTCCGTGGACCTGCCCGATCTTTATCACGTAGTTCCCAGCTTGGAAATCGTGCAGCGTCTCGTGGCCCGTATCACCCCGGGCCGCGACACCGTGGTGACAGCGGCCGATGTCGAAGCGTGCTTTTCCCTGCGCGGCCATGACGTTCGGGAAACGCTATTCGACCTCTATAACCTGCACCTCCGCCGCAGCCGTCAAACGCCTTCCGATCGTTAGCAGATCTGTCTGTTTGCCGAGGTGCCCGGCGCCGATCTGTGACCTACCCTTGGCGTAGAGGGCTTGAAGATTTTTCGGAAAAACCGTGCAACCCTTGACCTCATGTCCGTGCGACTCGCACTAGATTTCGCTCGTTACCCAACAGGAAAAGTCGCCGTATTAGGAAACGGTTGCCAAATATGGCCGTCGAAGCCATTGAATGTTGACAGCAAGTCGCTCGACAGTGTCTGATAAATGGACTGGCTGCGTTTGATAAATGGACTGGCTGCGTTTGATAAATGGACTGGCTGCGTTTGATAAATGGACTGGCTGCGTGCGCCCGGAGTGATCGAGAACCAATTCACCATCCTGTGAGAGAAACCATGTCTATCGCCAAGTCGATTGCGTTATCGCTAATCGCTGCTCTGATTGTCGCTACCAACTCGCCGAGTTCGGTACACGCTCAGTCTCGCACCTGGCACTATAACTCCAGTGCCTTTACGCAGCCCGCCTCGTTGCCCTGGTATGCGGGCACTCCTGTGCGGCCCTGGGTCGGCCGAGGACTCTTCGCCGGTTGGGCGCCAGCCGTGCCGGTCGCAACCACCGCCTGCAACACATGCGCACCGGTCGTCACGCGGTCGGTCGCCTATGTCCCGCAGACGCCGTGTGCCACTGGCTGTCAGACCTATCGACCTGTTTCGGCCTGCAACACGTGTGTTGCCCCAACGACCGTCCTGCAGCCTCTGTCCTACAGAACCTATCGCCCCTACTGGACCTACCGTTCTTACTCGACCTACTACCGTCCCTACTCGCGGCCCTATTGGGCGTACCGACCACTAACCGGCCGACCACTGACCGGTTGGGGCCACAGTTGGTTCCGAGGTGGTTGCCTGTCGCGTTTGTGCGGCGGCGGCTATGGGTGTGCTAACCCCTGTGGCACGGTCGGCTGCACAACCGGTGCTTGCGGCTTCGCCACAACGAGCTACGTCGCGCCGGGCTGTTCGACGTGTGTACCGGCTGCAACCTCGACCGTTCCCTACTATGCACCTTCGCAGCCGACCCAGGTCCCACCGTCGCTTGAGCCGACTCCGTCGCAAGATGCCGCGCCCAAGACATTTCAGGAAACCGAGAAGCCCGTCGGCGACGCCGAATGGAACGGCGGCACCAAGGCCAACGGCTCCAGCAAACCGAGCCCGCAGCTAATCAATCCGGCGGACCGCACCACACGTCGCTCGAGCCGATCGTTCGTGCGGCCGGCGATCCACGTATCGACCGAGCCCGCATCCCAGCAGCAACTCGACGCCGCCGGCTGGCACCCGGTAAGCAAGTAGAGCGAAGAGCTTAGAGCCCCTCTCTTGCTCTCTGCTCTCCCCTCTCCGCTCTGTGCTCTCCGCTGTACACTGCACGGCATGGACAACATTCGCATCCATGACGTGCTCGCCCAAGTGGCCGACCTCTTGGAATTCCAAGGGGCCAATCCATTTCGCATTCGGGCCTATCGCAACGGTGCCCGAACGGTCAAAGACCTGACCGAACCGGTCACGGCAATTCTTGCCGACACGTCGCGCGAGTTAACCGACATCGGCGGCATCGGGAAAGATCTGGCCGAAAAAATCGCCGCGCTCGTCGAGACGGGTAAGCTGCCGATGCTCGACGAGCTGCTAGGCGAAATCCCGAAAAGCGTTCTGGCGCTACTCCGTATTCCCGGCCTCGGTCCCAAGAAGGCGGCCGCCCTCTACAACGAATTGAACATCACCACACTCGACCAGCTTCGTGCCGCTTGCCAGGAAGGCGTTGTCCGTAATCTCAGAGGTTTTGCCGCCAAAACCGAGGAAACGATCCTCGCTGGAATCGATCTTGCGGCCCGGGCCGACGATCGCACCTATTGGTCCAAGGCCGACGAAATCGCCCAGGCGCTGCTTGAGCACATGCGAGCGGTTCCCGAAATCGTCCAGACGCAGATGGCCGGCAGCTACCGTCGCGGTCGGGAAACCGTCGGCGACTTGGACCTCTTGATCGAATCGCCCGCCGACGAAAACGCCGACGCTGCCATGGACCACTTCGGCCGCTTCCCGGGCGTTGCCGACGTGATAGCTCGCGGCGACACGAAAATGTCCGTGCGTCTCGACACCGGCTTGCAAATCGATTTGCGTGTCGTGCCAGCCGAAAGTTTTGGCGCTGCCCTGCAATACTTTACCGGCTCAAAAGACCACACCGTGGCGCTCCGCGGCCTGGCCAAACGGCAAGGTCTGAAAATCAACGAATGGGGCGTCTTTCGTGTCGAAGGCGACCGGGAAACATACATCGCCGGCCGAAGCGAGGAAGACATCTATGCCGCGCTCGCTCTGCCCTGCTTTGAGCCCGAGCTGCGCGAAGCGCGGCAGGAATTCGACTGGGCGGCGGCCGGCCAGCTTCCCGAACTGATCGAGCTTGGCGACATTCGCGGCGATCTGCACATGCACACCACCGCGAGCGACGGAAAGGCGAGCCTGCACGAGATGGTCGAGGCCGCTAAGGCGCGTTCTCTTCAGTACATCGCCATCACCGACCATTCGAAACGGGTCAGCATGGCCGGCGGTCTCGACGCAGACCGGCTGCGACGCCAATGGGCGACCATCGACGAGTTGAGAGAGCAGTTCGACGGCATCGAGATTCTCAAAGGCATCGAGTGCGACATTCTCGAAGGGGGCGGCATGGACCTGCCCGACAGCGTCCTGGCCGAGGCCGATTGGGTCGTGGCCAGTGTCCACTACGGCCAGAGGCAATCGCGAGCACAAATCACCGACCGCATCCTCGGCGCGCTGGCAAACCCACACGTCTCTTGCATCGCGCACCCTACGGGCCGGCTCATCAATCGCCGCGAGCGTTACGAGGTCGATCTGGACGCCGTGTTTCAAGCTGCCGCCAAGCATGGCAAGCTGATGGAGCTCAATGCCAACCCGGCTCGGCTCGACCTGGACGACATCCACTGCGCCGCCGCCAAACGTCACGGCATCTCGATCGTCATCAGCACCGACGCCCACCGGACCGAGGGCCTCGACGTGATGCGTCATGGCATCCTGCAAGCCCGCCGCGCCGGACTGACCAAACAAGATGTCGCCAACACCCGCACATGGCGACAAATGCAAAAGCTAATCGGCAAGGCATAACTCGGGTGGCGCTGCTGGCTTGCCACGGCAGATCTAGCGACTTGTCCAGCAGTGAATCGACTGAGAGTGCCTGCCGGAACTTCGCTACCGCTTGTTCCGGCCTACAGTCCTACAGCGATTCAGCGACCGATCGGGTACGGATCCGTGTTCCGTGCCGCAAGCTCATGCGAATGTCGTCGGCCAAAACATTCTCGGGAAGGTAAGCGCCTCCGATCTTGGCTCCGTGCAGCGATACGCCTGACAGATCGAGATGCCTCAGATCACAGCCGCGGAAATCAACGTATCGCAGATACGCATCGCGCAGCACGAACTTGCTGAGATCGACATTGCGGAAATCGACTCCGCGCAGGTCAGCTCCGCTGAAATCGACCTTGTCGCGTTCTGCCACTGCCCCCAACACTAACGATGCATCAACCGCGAAACCACGTTCATCCACAATCACCGTCATCCACAGGACATTAAGTCGCGCACTGCCGATCTCTTTCATCGTCGGACTCATCGTCGAATTTTTTGGCATGATTCCACCATGGCCTGCCACCATTGCACTCTTCCTTGGGTTCATCATCACCGTATCGCTTGCTGCCGCTCAGCGGCCGGCAACTGCCACAGGAATCGCCGTCACCGCGATTATTGTGGCTGTCTGGCTCTTACGTCCTATCGTCGACGTCCGTGAGCCAAACTACAGTGATCGTGTGTATGACCGTTACTTCGGGATCGACTCCCATCAGACTTCGCCCGATGACATCACGTACAAGAACATAGCCATTGCAACTGGAATATTTACTCTGGACACTTGGATCTCTGCAGCGTTGTATCACATCAAATCGGGTAATATCCGTGAAATCAATGCCTTCACAGTTGGCAGATCCCCAAACCAAATTGGAGCACCATACTGGGTTGATATGTCAATCACACTCGCACTTGGTGATCGACAAAGTCCCGAGGGCCGAATTACTCAACTCGGCAGCGCTGGACATTCGCGCGGTGGCGGCCGTAACGGTGGAATGCCCAATGATGTTCACCCGCACTCAACCAAAACTTTCCCCGGTCGATTTGCACCCGGTACAAAAAGTATTGTGTACGCCGAAGGTGATGGTGGCTTCGTGGTAGATCACAGAATGTCTGTCAAGGAATTTGCAAAGAAGAATAGGGGTAACTATCTGGTCGTTGAATTTGAATTTCATTGATAGTGAAGGACGTACAGAGCGGGTGAATCACTGTTCTCGTTCTCCATTCGCCCATGACCGCTCCTAGGTGAAAACGCACCACCCCCATGCGGGCGGTTGCCAGAAAGTGACGTTGAAGTTTTGGGGCAATTCGCTACATTGGTTGCCGGCTGTGGGCTGCTAGCCGTTGGCTATTAGCCCTCGTTTTCTCCGCGGCATCTCTTGTTTTGTGCTATATCCATTGTGGGACGCGTGGGCCTCGTTGAACTCGGCCCACCCTACGATCAATCCGCTGCGCGTCGCGGTTAAACATAGGAGCTTGAGATTTGTTTCGTCATTCCGATCTCCGCAATCCGCATTCAAAACGTTCGACTATTCGAAAAGAGACCCCTTATCAAACACCACCGGGGGGGCCCCTATAAGCCGCGATCGAAAACACAACTATTTTCAAATTTAACCGTCGGGCTTGCCCGACGCGATACCGTCTGTCCGAGCGACTCGCACGAACCGAGAAACCGTCATGAAAATTCACGAATTCCAGGCCAAGCAACTGCTCCGAGATGCGGGCATTCCCGTCCCGCGGGGCATCGTTGTCGAAACATCCGTTGCCGCACAAGAGGCGTTTACTAAGCTCGGCTCGGCCGTGGCCGTGGTCAAGGCCCAGATTCACGCCGGCGGACGCGGCAAGGGCACAATCACCACCGACCCGGACCAGCACGGCGTTCAACTGGTCAAAAGTGCCCAGGAGGCCGCCCAAGTCGCCGGCCGCATCTTGGGCCAGCCGTTGAGTACGATTCAGACCGGCCCCGACGGCCAGACGGTGCGACAGGTGCTCGTCGAGGAAGGCTGTGACATCGCCCGCGAGCTCTACCTGGGCCTCGTCATCGACCGTGGCTGCGGGATGCCGGTCCTGATGGTCTCGAGCCAGGGCGGCATGAACATTGAAGAGGTCGCTGCCAACACACCCGAGCTGATTTTCAAAGAGCCGTTTCATCCCGACCGCGGACTGCAAAGCTATCAAGTCCGCAAGCTGTCCCAAAAACTGGAACTTTCCGGCGGCAGCGTTCGCAGCGTCGACAAATTCATGAAGGCCCTTTGCCGTCTGTTTGTCGAGCTCGATTGCAGCCTGGTCGAGATCAATCCGCTGGTCGTTACCGGCGCGGGCGAGCTGTTGGCCTTAGACGCCAAAATCAACTTCGACGACAACGCCTTGTTCCGCCATCCGCAGATTGCCGAGCTGCGCGACCTGGGCGAAGAGGAGCCGGCCGAAGTTCGTGCCGGCGAGGCGGGCTTGAGCTACGTAAAGCTCGACGGCAACATCGGCTGCCTGGTCAACGGGGCCGGGCTGGCGATGAGCACCATGGACCTGATCAAGTTGCACGGCGGCGAGCCGGCCAATTTTCTTGACGTCGGCGGCGGGGCCGATGTGGACCAAGTCACCGAGGCGTTCGGCATTTTGCTCGAAGACAAGAACGTGCAAGCCGTGCTGGTGAACATCTTCGGCGGCATCATGCGCTGTACGACCATCGCCAACGCACTGCTGGAAGCCTACAAGACGGTCGGCTTCAACGTGCCGCTGGTCGTGCGACTCGAAGGCACCGAGGTCGAGCAAGGCCGCAAGATCATCGCCGCAAGCGACGTCGACATCATCACCTCCGAAGGACTAACCGACGCGGCGAAGAAGGTCGTCGCGGCAGCGGGAACGACGGTTTAAGAGTTGAAGAGTGAGAAAGTGACTGAGTAGATAAATCAACCGGCAAAAACGTTTGAGGATCTTTGGGTTTGGCAGGAAGCACGTTTGCTGGTTCAGGAAGTCTATTCTGATTTTGCAAAGACAACACCCAGCGAGTATGATTTTGGCTTTCACAATCAGATTCAAAGGGCAGCGGTTTCGATCATGAATAATATTGCCGAAGGGTTTGAGCGATCAACCAACCCAGATTTCGTGAGGTTTCTCGATATCGTAAAGGCCTCGTGCGGCGAGGTTAGGAGCATGTATTACACAGCAGAGGACCTGTCCTATGTATTGAACGAGGTAGCACTCGAACGTCGCAACAAAGCCAAGCAGCTATCGGCCGGAATCGCAAAGCTACAGTCCCACCTTAGATCACGATAAACCCTTACGCTTTTACACTCTTCAACTCTTGCACTTTTAAACCCTTTCACTCTTCAACTCTTGCACTTTTTGACTCTTGCACTTTTCGACTCTTTGACCCTTAGGCGTCTCCCATGAGCATACTTATCAACCGCGAAACACGTGTCATCTGCCAAGGCATCACGGGCAAGGTCGGCGAGTTTCACACCGGCGGCTGTAAGGAGTATGGCACGCAGATGGTCGGCGGTGTGACGCCGGGCAAGGGCGGTCAAACGGCGCTCGGCTTGCCTGTTTTCGATACGGTCGTCGAAGCGGTCGAGCAGACGGGCGCCGATGCGACGATGATCTTTGTGCCGCCCGCGTTCACGGCGGACGCCATTCTCGAAGCAGCCGACGCCGGCCTCCAAACAATCGTTGCAATCACCGAGGGCGTACCAGTCGTCGACATGGTACGCGTCTACGATGTCCTTCGCGATCAAGACGTGCGGCTCGTCGGGCCGAACTGCCCCGGAGTCATCACGCCTGAGGAATGCAAGATCGGCATCATGCCTGGTTACATCCACAAGAAAGGCCCGGTCGGCGTCATGAGCCGCAGCGGGACACTCACGTACGAAGGCGTTTGGCAGCTATCGTCGCTCGGCTTGGGCCAGTCGACCTGCGTCGGGCTCGGTGGCGATCCGATCGTCGGAACCTCGTTCATCGACCTGCTGAATCTTTACGAAGCCGATGGAGAAACCGAGGCCATCTTAATGATGGGCGAGATCGGAGGTACGGCCGAAGAAGAGGCCGCCGCATTCGCCGCCGAGCACGTGACCAAGCCGATCGCGGCCTTCATCGCAGGCCGAACGGCCCCGCCCGGAAAGCGCATGGGCCACGCCGGCGCGATTATCTCGGGCGGCAAGGGCACGGCCGCCGAAAAAATCACGGCGCTCGAAGCCGCCGGAATCGAAGTCGCCGAGAGCCCGGCCGACATGGGCGCCGCCGTACAACGTGCGATTGCAAAGGCGTAACACCAATGCAAAAACGTAACCACCAAAAAGCCACGACCGTCGGTCGTGGAGTATCTGTCGGTTGCGATTCCGGTTCAATACGACGCGCCCACTCGCAACATCAGCGTGTCGTCCGGTTCAAAATCGGGCGTGGCGCTGCGGTACTCCAGTTCACGTCCGAAGACATAGCCGATTTCCAAGCGACTCGACAGGCCACAGATTACCTTACGTTCGACGCCCAAGATGATGCGGTAGTCGCGCAGCGTCGCCACGTCGTCGGCGCCGCCGGACCGGCGAATGGCCCATTCGCCTCCGCTAAATTCGCCCGCTACGTAGGCCCAATGTTCGACACATGCCGGCTCGATGCACTGACGAAACCGCCAGGCGATCCGCGGCCGTGGAGCGACCAACTCGAATCGCCAATCTTCGTTGGGTGTCCAAATCAAACCAGCCGCTGGAAGAAGGGAGACGTCCCGACGATCGAGGTAAGCCACTCCTAGAACAATCTTGGTGAACGGCGTCCAGTCGAATACGGCCACTGCCCGTCCCATGATCCGCAACGCTTCGCTTTGATCCGATTGGAAGTCGCTGTGGACGCCCGGCTGCACGGCAACGTCCATCGCCCATCGCTCGTTGAGCTGGCGCAGAAAGCGGAACTCCACGGTCGCGTCATAAACCCGCGCCGGCAGATCGGGCGTCATCGGTCCGTCGAGATAGGTCACACCGAAGGCGGGCGTGACGATCAGCGGCGAGTCGTGGGTCGGCATCGGAAAACCGAATTTGGCGTCGACGTAAAGATCGCTCATCCCCAAGTCGTTGCCCGAGGGGGTCGCCAGCCAAGTTCCGGTGAACGTGGTCCCTTGAAAGAGCGAGTCCCGCCGGCCGGTGGGCTGGACAATGATTTGCCCCTCAAGCAGCGGCCCATCAACCAACGAGAGCCGGTCGATGTCGATCGGCTCGGTCAGATAGGGCGTCGAGATCCAACGTTCCCGCGTCGGTGCCGTGGCGGGTGAGTAGGGCGTCGGTTGCAAGGCAGCGGTCGGCGCGAATCGCGTCAGCACGGGCGGCGGGAACGAGGTTTCCTGGCCCCTTGCGACGTCAGCCGAATCGATCCAGAAAACAACCGTGGCCGCTACGAGGATGCGAAACAACGACGGCATAAGAGCAGCCATTCCATTCATCCTACGTCCGTGATGTTTGCCGATGTGGAATTGCTGCGGCGCTCTACGAATTGCTACGGCGCACTAGAAAGAGAGTCCGCCCCGAAGCATATACGTGTCGTCCAAACTGTAGCTCGCCGGTGGCTCGACGTCGAAAATCAACTCGCGGGCAAAGACATAGCCGACTTCAAGATGCCCGCGACAGCCGCCGTGCGTCGACCATTCCAGACCAAGCATGGCACGGATATCGTTGTAGTCGAAGTTATCATTTCCGCTGAACGGACGGTTGACGTTCCACGACCCGCCGCCATACTCGCCGGCCGCGTAACACCAGAGTTCCAGCGTACCGATGTCGTTGAGTCGCTTCGCCAGTTTCGGATTGGGAAAGAGAATGTCGTAACGCACGTCGGGTCTGGGCGTCCATATCAGACCGCCGGCCGGCAGCAGTTTGATGTCTTGGCGGTCGAGGTAGACAACCCCGAGGGCAATTTGCACTTCGGGCGTAAACGTTAGCGCGCCCAATCCACGGCCCATCCACCGCATCGACTTACTGTTGAAACTCCGCAGATCACTCGATAGACTTGCTCGAACGCCGAGGTCGCCGCTCAGCCAGGGTGTCAGATGCGGCTTCCAGCCCAAATCGAGATACGCATCGTAAACTCGCGGCGGAAGATCGGGCGTGCCTGCCATGGGCGCGATGGGCCCGTCGAGCAATGTCAGGGCCAGCCCCGGGGTTACCAGTAGAGGCGAATCGGTGTTGTACAAAAATGGAATGGCAAACGTGCCGCTGATTTCCGAGGTATGGATTTGGAGTTTGTCTATGCCGGACGGGCCGCCCAGCCAAGTGTGTTCCAGTCGTATCTCACTCAGGAATCGTCGCATTTGCGCGAATCTGCCATCGGGCTGAACCGCGCCGTAGTAACCGGGCTGGGGCCGCAAAGGCGCGCCGCCAGGAAACAACGCCGGAGGCTGCTGTGGGAAAACAGCGCCGCCTTGAAGTGGCGCGATCATAGGCGACGCGATCGGCGCGGCGGCGGCCGGCTGACCGTAGGGGTCCCAGGCCGGCGGTGGCATGAGCGTACCGCCGGGCGTTGGCGCCGGACCGGGGACCAGCGGCGGCGCGGTGACCGTGGGGGCTGTCCATACGGCAGGAGGACCCGTGGCGGGCGGTGTCGACGGAAACTGAACACGTTGTCCCTGTCCATGAACAGCGCATGTGGAGAGCAGCAGGGAAGCGGCAATCACGCCGCGCAAGAATTGCGTGGGAGTCAGCACATTCGGCCTCAGGGACGAGCTTTCTTGCCGGCAACAGATCAAATGGGATGAACAAGCAAATGCAAGTCGGCCCTGATTACCAATCCCGTCGTGATGGGTCAATACCGGTTACTTGCTAGCAACGATATCACTCCGCGCACGATGCCAATCTAAATGGTTAGCAGCCGTAGGCGGAAGCCGACGGTCTATCCCGCTTTCAACCGCTGGCTTCCGCTTGCGGCTACCAAGGATAATTCATCCTCTTGCGGCCGACGCTGTATTATTCGCGAATCAGCAGTTTCAGTTCGTCCGAGTTGCCACGTAGCTCGGGGGCGTACATCGCCGAGGCACGTGTCGGCAGTGCGCTGAACCGGCCGGGAATCTCCGCACGCACACGATAGCTCAGACTGTGCCGGCCGCGGGCCAAGTGCCTTACGAACAGGCTGACCCGGTCGTCGCGCAGCTCCACGTAGGCGCCGAGCCCGTTGCGACGATAGCCGCTGCGAACGTCGACCGGTTCGAAGCCGGCCGCCTTCATGTCTTCGAGCAGAATGTACTCATAGTCGTTTTTGCTCTCGGCGGTAAGTTCGATCTCAACGAGATCGCCGCTCTGGAGTGTCGCCAGATTGGGCAATTCGGTTCGCTCGTACTTCTCCACTTTCTGGTCCAGCGCTTGGCCCGACGAGCCGGCCGCTTTGATTGTTTTCTCAGCACGGGTCAGCTTGTAGTATTTGCGCCGCACTTTCAGTTCCAGCCCGGTCCGAGTGATGTGCTCTTCGAGCGTGAAGTTCGTCACGTAGGCGTTCCAATAGAGAGGTCCGGTGCCCCGCCGCTTCAGTTCGAGCGTGTGCTGGCCGGTCGTGACCGCGGTGCCGGTGAGCACCAACTTGTTGTCGAACGTGAACAGGTCGGCGGCCGTGATCTTGACTTCCTTTTGCTTGGCTCCGTCGAGCCAGACTTCGACCGTCAAGTCAGGCCGGTCCTCGCCACTGGCCTTGAGAAAATCGGCCAGCGCCTCGATGCACAGCGCCGTGTCGCGAGTCGAGTTCCAATAGCTGGCGTGCTTACGATTGTTGAGCAGGTATTTCACCAGCCGCGCGGCTCGCTCGCCTTGTGGGTCGATGGCGGCAAGCAGCTTTAAGTAATAGGCATGGGCTTCAAACTCGCTGCCGTACCAGTACCACCAGTGCCCGCCCGGCAGATTGAGATACGCGGTCTGGTTCTCGTTGTCCTCGACCACAAACTGCTCGATGTTCCGCATCAGCATGGCCAGCTTCTCTTGGTGGCCGCCCTTGTGCAGAGCCAGCGCGTAGACCGCCTTGCCATAGACGGCCAGACGCGTACGATCGCGGTAGAGGTAATCTCGCATGGCGTCATCGTTGTCGTCGCCTGCTCTCTTGTCGGCGTCCGTGAGCACCATATAAACCATCGCATCGAGGTTGTCGGCGTGGTACTTCACCGGTTTTTTCTCGTTGACTACCTTGCCGTCGACGACGTTTTGCATAGAGCGGACTTGCCCGGCTTGGTAACGCCGCAGCCATGCCACGCCGCGATCTAACATGCCCGACACCAGAGCCACGTCGTTTGCCGCCGCCACTTGCAAGCCATGCACCACGACGGCGGTCATGTGCGGAGTGGAATGCTCGCCATAGCCGGAGAACCAGCCCCAGCCACCGTCGGAGAGTTGCATCTCGGTCAGCCGCTTCACGCCCGCCTTAACGATCGTGTCGAGTTCCGCGCGGTCGAAGACCGGGTTTCGCTTGTAGCACCGCCAGCCCTTAGCTCGCTCGGCATCGTCGCCAATCTCTTGTGCGTTTAAGTTGGTCCGTTTCAGATTGTTCTGTTTCTGGCGAATGGCTTGCAAGTCGAGTCCCATGTCGACCAGCACCTTTTGCGTAATGACTGCCGGCAGAAATCGGTTAAGCGTCTGCTCAGTGCAACCATACGAGTAATCGATCATATAGGGCAACGCATCGACCATCGCTCCGGCCAGTGTCGGCGAGTAGCGGACCTCGAGCCGCGAGTCGGCCGGTCGCCGCTCTGCCGGAACGTGGAAGGTAAAGCGGCCGCTATTTTGATCGGGCCGGATCGCGCCACTGAACGATTCCATCTTCGACATGCCATGCACATAGACCGGGAAGCTCATTTGCATGGCGTCCGACTCTTCGTCGGTCAGCGCCGAGATGCGGATCGTCGCTTGTCCTTCACGCGTGACCAAAACGCGCCAGTCGACGCGGGCCTCGCCACCGGCCGGGATCTCGACCGTTTTTGTCAATTCGGTTTCGCATGAGAGCGAGTTGCCCTCGAAATGCAGCTCGACGCGGGCCTGCTTCACACTGTCGAGATAGTTATGCACGTTGGCCGACAGCACGACCTGGTCCGTCTCGACGAAGAACCGTGGAGCCTGCAATCGCACAATCAGATTCTTCCGTGTCACGACTTCGGTCTCGGCTTGGCCAACTCGGGTGCCGTGGCCCATCGCCCAGCAGCGAACTTTCCACGTGGTGAGATTCTCGGGCATGTCGAGTTCCACCTCGGCCAGCCCTTCCGCGTTGGTCGTGAGCGCGGCCTTCCAGAGCGCCGTATCGGCGAACTTCTGGCGTACGGTCGGCTGGACCAGCACGGGCGCCGCGCCGCCGTTTCCGTTTGCTTCCGCTTCGGCGAGTTCATTGGCGGCCATGGGAGCAGCCGACGCGTCGGCGAAAAACGATCCCGACTTCTTCATCGCAAACTCTCGGCCTAGCCGCACACTACCACCACCGACGCCGCTGTCCCTGAGGCGTGAACTATCTCGTCTATTTTTCTGTAGGCCTTTCTTCCGCTCCAACTCATCGGCTACGGTGTCGCCGAACACGCCCAGGTTGGCCATGCCGGTTTGCTTCGGCGAGATAAGATTGCCGAAGCGACGATTCAAGTTCGACTGGCCGCTCGTGCTATGCCGCCGTCGCCACTTCCAGAAGAATTCTGGAATGCTGGCCACGTTCGAGCCGCCCGCGATGTACTCGACCGACTTGTCGTAGATGGCCAGCACGGTCGAGCCGACAAACGGCGCCCCGTTCTGATCGGTTAGCTTCAGGGTGACTTTGGCTCGCTCGCCCGGCTTGTACTCTTGGACCGAAGTGGTTAGCTCGACATTGAGTACTCGCTTCGCCGGCGGAACATGGATTTCTCGGGTCTGGGTATGCAGCTTGGCGCCGTGAACGGTCACCGCCTCGACAAAAAAGTTTGGCATGTCTCGTTGGGCCACCGCGACATCGATGATCGTGCTCTTGCCCGAGAGCCGCACGAGCTTCGGTGGCAGGTAGACGCCATTGGATGGTCGCAGGAACAACAGCACGGCCGCGCCGGTGCGATTGGTGTTGATTTGCAACTTGACCACATCGCCCGGCTTGTACTCGCGTCGGTCGGCGATGATTTCTAGATCGTTGAATCGAAACGCGTTGCCGTCGAAGCCTTGACCGACCACGGTAAAGATAAAGCCGCCTTCGATCGCGTGCTGCTTGGCGTCGGTCACGCGACAGCGGAGACGATACTGGCCTGCGACGGCGGCTTTCATCTGTAGTTTTGCTGCGCCTTGAGCGTCAACCTCGACGTCCCAAGTTTGCACGACCGTCTCGATCGGCTGGCTATCTTCGTCGTAGCGAATCGAGAGCAGTTCGACTTGGCCGGTCCCGGCAACCGGTTTGCCGTCGAACGTCCGTGCGGAAAAGCTGGCTCGGATCGTGTCGCCCGTTCGGTAGTAACCCCGATCGCCCCAGGCGAAGACCTTGAACGGCTGCCGGGCCGCGAGCACTTGGCCCGTGCCGACGATCGTTCGTCGTGACCGATCGATGACCTCGGCCGTGATTGTGTAGCGATGGTCCTGATCGCCATGCACGGCCTTGGCCAGTGCGGTATCGATGTCGATTTCGACCGTGCCGTCGGGTCCGATCTGGGTCGTCTGCTCGGCGACCACCTCAGGCGGAGTCCGCTGTTGTGGCCACCACCACGGCGATGGACCGCGGCAGCCCCACTGTCGCCAGAGCGGGTACCAGTCGTAGTCCTGGCCGAACCACCAGTAGCCTTTGCCGTAGAGCCAGTCCCACTCACCCGGCGGGTACCACGGCTGCGTGTGGCTATTGCGAAGCACCTTCACCTTCACTTGCGCATCGGTCACAGGCGAGCCGAAGTAGTATTTGGCCCGAACGGTTGCCGTGATCTTTTCACCCAGCATGACCGGTTCGCTGGGCGCTTCGACCGTGACCTCGAACTCAGGCTTCTTGTACTCCTCGACACGAAATATGCAGCCGCCGGTGTGCCCGTTGATGTTGAGCCGGTAGACGCCGAGCGTCGCATCGCCCGGCAGCGAAAGTTCACCGGCCACGCCGCCATACTCGTCGGCCTCGAAGGATTTTTCCAGAACCTTTTCGCCTTTTGGATTGTGAACGACCACGGTCAACGTCTGACCGGCGAACTGCGACACATCGGCCTGATCGTATTGGGCACGGCGCAGCCAGCATTTGAACTGGACTTTTTGTTTTGGGCGATAGACGGGCCGGTCAGTGATGGTAAATGCCTTCGTTTGGTTGTACCGCGCGTCGTGGTAACCACGATGCCAGACGCTGGTGAAGCCGAGATAGGCCAGCCGACCATCTTCGGTCGTGGCGGTGGCGAGCCACTGAAAACGCCGGCCTTCGTTATCGACTCTCCGCAACACGAGTCCGTCTGCGTCTGAATGCTGAGCAAAATGGCGGACGTCGATTTCGTAATGCCGGTTGCGAATATGACGCTGGCGGAAACCGAACAGCTCGAGGTTGGCGTGGGTGATCGGCTCGCCGCTAAGAGCGTCGGCCAGGTAATAGAGTGTTTTGTCGGCGAGCGGCTTCTTGACGATGGCCGTGTCGCTCAGCCAGAGAATGATCTTGCTCGTGTTGCCGCCCCCGATCCGGGCAGTCAGCAGATAGGCGCCGGCCTTTTGCAGCGGGGTGCTGACGGTGATCCGTCGGTCGAAATGGTTTTCACGCGGATCGACATCGAGCCGCCACTCGGCGATCCGCTCTCGAATGTACTTTCGCTCGTTGCGTGTGACTAACCGGTGACCGATGTTGTCGATGTTGATCTTTTGATGATCGAGTCGTGCCGGCCGCGACCGGATATATGCCTTCACGTCGTCGAGTAACTTGCGGATGTCGATCTGGTGCGCCACGAACAAGACATTTCTGCCGTTACGAAAGAGGTACTCGACCGTGGCTCCCTGGCGGGCCGGCTGCGTCATAACCGGCTCGAAGCGGCCCCAGTTCTTCTCGATCTGCTCAAGACGGCTGCGATAATTCTTGCGTGTATTGTCGTTGTTAGCTAGCTTGATCGCCTGTCGCCAGAATTCCGCGGCCCTCGGGTATTGCCGCCGGTTCTCGAAGATGTGCGCCAGTTGCTCGGTGGCGCGATGTTGTGGGGTCGAGCCCGCGCCGCTGGTCTGTTCTTTCAGGATCAACTGGTAGAGCTTGATGAAGTTGTGCCCGTCGGACATATTGAAGTCGGGCAGCTTGAATCGGCGGACGCCGGTTGCCAGTCGGGCGATCGTTTCGTCCTCGCCGAGCGTGTGGAGCTCGTATGTGCCGCTGGTGTCCTTTTTTTCGTCGGTGGCAGCCGCGCGGCCGAAGAACCACTGGTACTGTCGCATCGTCTGCACGCCGAACTGCTGAAACAAAAAGTCGGCTCGCTCGAGCCGTGCCTGGTCGAGCATGGCGGGCCGATTTTCCACGGCCCTGTCGAGACAAAACCGCCACCGCTGGCCGTCGGTCTTGGCGGCGTCCCACGTCTTGGCGGTCTCGTGAAAGATGGGCCTGCCATCGGCATCGACCGGCGCTCCGCTGGTTTGTCCACCGTAGTTGGGCCAGCCTGGCTCGTAGTCGGGCAACTCGTCGAGATTGGTCAGATACTGGAGCCGCCAGGCGCTGTTGTGCCCGCGACTGCCCAACAGCACGTGGGCAAGCCGAAAGTAAAAGCCCGAGATCTCATCGTGGTTCGGTTCGCCGGCGGTATGGTTCATCGCCGCGACCATGAGCTGCAACACTCGAACTCGATCGCGCTCAATGCTGCTGACCACCTTGCCGCCGCCACGATGCCGACCACGCTCGAACTGGCCGGCGATCATGTGCCCGTAATGGTCGAGGCTTGTGTAAACCTGTGCGCCCGCTTCGAGCAGTCGCCAATTTTCGCTGTGCGTGGCAATAACCTCTTCGAGAAAAGTGTCGGCTTCTTTGACACGGTTCAGATTTTGCAGACAGTTGATCGCCCGGTGCAGGTCGTTGGCGACTTGGCGTGGGTCGGTCTCCTTGCTGAGCGACAGTCGGCGAAAACTCTCGTAAGCGTCTTTGAAATTGCCGTCTTGGATGTCTTTTTGGGCCGCCTTGCGGAGGTCAGCCGTGGCAGGTGCTTCGGAGAAGACTTGCGTGGAGAAAAGGCCCAGCATCAGGAGGATGGAACCGGTGACAACCGTTCGATGGATGTTCATACTGCTATGCTCTCTTGTGCTTGTATGTTCCAAGTGGTTACTTCCAAGGTGTACTATGGGAATAATAACCGCTGGGCAATTCGCTTCGTAGCGTAGCGAAGAAGCGAATTGCCCAGCGGCCGGCGACAGAT
>Ga0310123_10001522_pt1 | contig 19121 bp, 21 predicted proteins | sample CB6_AW_1057_MG_FD_203505 | JGI IMG/M metagenome (GOLD analysis project Ga0310123, IMG submission 203505) | Marine microbial communities from Western Arctic Ocean, Canada - CB6_AW_1057 | ecosystem: Environmental > Aquatic > Marine > Oceanic | place: Canada: Western Arctic Ocean | collected... | reverse complement strand
CTCTCGATGTTGCCACTGGCGCCGGGTTCCCTCGGGCAGGCATCTCCCGCCGCCAGTGGCAACATCGAGAGAGTCACCCACTCTAAGCGCCCGCCCCGCGTAGCCACCCATCCGACTCCCGACATGCGTGGAGCGGCTCCCAAACACGGAAGGCACGTCGAACCCTCCTTCGATTGACAAATACCCTCTCGCCCCAGATCGTCGCCGACCGAAGGCGATGACCTGTCCGGAACGCGCCAGACAGCTTGTGTTGGCCGGGATGTCGACACCATCGAGCCGAACATTAAACTCGGCCCCGGTGACGGCGAATCGAGTGGGCCGGTCACACTCTAGCTCCGGGCCCACGAGCGTGATCTCGAGCGTGGCCGCCGACGTCTCGTTGCCGACGATCGCGTTTGCCAATCGATGGGATGCCATGTCCATTGACCCTGCGACGGGTACTCCGACGTGTTGATATCCCCATCGACCGCCATCCTGAACGGTCGTTAACAGACCAGGCCGCCGTACACCAACACTCATGATTGAACGGCCGCAAGCTCGTCGAACCGGTCTGGGGCGATCGATTCGAACTGAATCATGTCACCTGCACGAAACAGAAACGGATCCGCGCGTCCCAGGTCGAATGGTACGAGCGGTGTCCGTCCGATCAACTGCCACCCCCCGGGCGCAGTCAGTGGATAGACGCCGGTCTGTTGACCGGCAATGCCGACCGAACCCGCTGGCACCTCGAGCCTGGGCGCCCGGTGACGCGGCATTGCCAGCCTCGGGGGCACGACCCCCATGTATGCGAACCCGGGGAGGAATCCCAGCATGTACACCCGGTAGGTCTCGTGGGAGTGACGCGCGATTACCTCTTCCTCACTGCAGCCGGCGAACGCCGCGAGCGCGCCGAGATCTGGACCATAGCGACCCCCATAGCAGACGGGCACGGTCAACCGCCGGCTCCTCGAGCGCGAATCGTCGGTCACGCCGCGAGACCTCTCCACCTCGGTTTCGAGATCGAGCAGGAGGGCCGCAGTGTCGGTCTTCAGCGGATCAAAATGAACGGTGACCGCGCAGTAGCTTTCGACGACGTCCCGAAGACCAGGGTGGACCCTCCGGCGAACGGCATGAGCCACAGCCAGAATGCGGATATTGAGATCGGGATCGATCGACTGGGCGCACTCGACGACAAGCGCGGCATCGCCAACGCGAGACAGCGTCCACCCGTCAGTCAGGACCATCGCGCCAGGAGAAGTGCCGTCTAACGCGCCGCAAGTGCGCCGAGCAACCGGTCATGAATACCTCCAAACCCACCGTTTGACATGACGACGATCTGGTCGCCCGGTCGCGCGCCCTCGATGACGGCCGCCACGACGTCGTCGATGGTTGGCACGAACCGCGCCGCGATACCCGCATCGGTGAGATCGGCGACCAGCTCACGTTCCGAGAGACGCTCCGCCTCCGGGATGTCCTGCCGGTGCACCTCGGCCACCACAACTTCATCAGCCAGTCCGAGTGCTTCGGCGAACTGCTTCTGAAAGACCCGGCGGCAAGCCGTCGCCGAGCGCGGCTCGAACAGCGCCCACACCCGCCCCGGCGGCAACGTGGCCCGCATCGCCGACAGGGTCTCTCGTATTGCCGTCGGGTGATGCGCAAAGTCGTCATACACCGTGACCTCGGCGGCCACACCTCGAATTTCAAGCCGTCGCTTGACCCCTTGAAAACTCTGCAGAGCCTGAGCCGTCACCTCCGGTGCGACCCCGACGGCGGCCGCCGCTGCCATCGATCCGACAGCGTTGCGGACGTTGAACGCACCGAGGAGCGGCATCGTCACGCGGGTCACCAGGGTTCCGTGACGAAGCAGACCGAAGGCGGTCTCCGAGGGGCCGTATTCGATATTGGCAGCCTGCCAGTCCGCCGGCGTGTCGAGCCCATAGGTTTCGACCTCGCACAACGCCTCTGCCTCCAAGGCTCGAGCCTCACGGTCATCGGCGTTGAGAATCAGTCGACCACCGCGAGGCACGAGATGGACGAGTCGACGAAACGTGATCCGAAGCTCGTCGAGGTCGCGATAAATGTCAGCGTGGTCGAACTCAATGTTGTTGACAATGACCACCTGCGGTAGGTACTTGAGGAACTTCGCAGTCTTGTCAAAGAACGCGCTGTCGTACTCGTCGCCTTCCACGACGAACAGGTCGCCAGTCCCGAGGTGCCCGCTGGTGCCAAGATTGCGCGAAATCCCCCCGATCAGGAACGAGGGATCGACACCGGCCTCGGTCAACATCCACGCCAGCATGAACGCCGTCGTCGTCTTGCCGTGTGTGCCCGCCACCACCACGGAACGAGAATTCCACAGGAACTCATTCCTCAGCATCTCGGGAAGTGAGACGTAACGCATGCGCTTGTCGAGCACGACCTCGAGCTCAGGGTTCCCTCTAGAAATCGCGTTTCCGACGACGACCAGGTCGAGGTCATTCGAGATGTGCTCGGACCGATACCCGTCCAGCAGGGTAATCCTGTTGTCGATCAGAAATTGGCTCATCGGCGGATAGACGTGCCGGTCGGAGCCGCGAACATCGAACCCCCGCTGCTTTAGGAGCAGCGCGAGGGTGGCCATCGCCGTTCCGCACACGCCGATCAGATGAACGGTCTTCATCGGACGGCGCTCTCCTCGATGACGACCCGAGGGGTCGGATCGGCCTGCACCGTGACGTTGACTCCTAGCGGCAGTGTCCAGAGTGGTCCTGCGCTATGACCAGTCGGAAAGCCGAAGAGCACCGGACCGTCAAACCCGGAGAGCGCGCTGGCGACCACATCACGAGCATCGCAGCCGTCCGAGTCAGCGCAGCCCGGGAACTCGCTGCACACCACAGCCGATGCCCGACGGAGCAATCCACTTTGCACCAACTGTGTGAGCATCCGGTCCACCCGATAGGGGCGTTCGCCTACATCGTCTAGTAACAACACGTATCCCTCTGGTGGCGCGAATGTATACGGCGTCGATAGCGATGCGAGGAGCTGTGTCAGCGTCCCGCCCAGCAACATCCCGCGCGCCTCACCTGGCCGCAGTACCTGCACGCCGTCTGGTGCCAGCTCACCGAGCGGTTCAGGCATCGAAACCGAGCCCACCAGCGAGTGCCGATCGTAGCCCCCCTCACCACCTGCCAGGTTTACCAGCATCGGACCGTGAAACCCGACCGTCCCGCAATTGTTCGTGAGAAAGACGAGCAGCGCTGTCAAGTCCGAACAGCCGATGAACGGCTTTCCGCTCGATCTCACCGCCGCCGGGTCGAGCAGCGGGAGCAGCTGCGCGCTACCGTAGCCGCCGCGAGCAGAAAAGATACCTGCCACCGCCGGGTCGGCCCAGGCGGCAGTCAGTGACTCGGCGCGCCGTGCAGCCGAGCCAGCCAGATACCGCTCGCGCTCAAAGACCCGCTTGTCAAACACCGGTTCATATCCCAGTCGCTGCAACTCGCGGATACCTCTGTCGAACACCTCGCGGTCGAATGGACTCGCCGGCGCGACCACCGCCACCCGGTCGCCCGACCGTAACCCACGGGGCTTCCGCATCACGCAAACTGCCTCATCGCGTCGGCCACTGCCATGTGCTCGTCGCAACCGAGCACGGCGCTGAGCTCGCCAGATGAAAGCGGACGACGGCCTCGGGTTTCAGGTAGAAATCGCACCTTGACACGATGTTGGCGCTGAATGGCGTCTTCGACCCTGGCGACAGGAAGCACGTCGTCCTCGACCGCTCTGATGAGCGCCTCGATCGCACGGACCTGCTGTTCCACATCCGGCGCGCACAGCAACAAGATGTCACACCCCGCCGCAATCGCCGCGACCGTTGCGTGTTCGATCGACCATTCTCCTTTGATCGCCTGCATACTGAGGTCATCCGTTGCGATGAGACCCAAAAACCCAAGCTCCTGACGAAGCATCTCGGTTACGACATGTCGCGAGAGCGTCGCTGGACGCTCCTCGTCCAGCGCGGGATACAGTACGTGGGCCGTCATGATCATCGCGACATGACTGGCAATCGCGGCCCGAAACGGCACCAGCTCCACTTCTCGAAGCCGCTCAGGCGGATGCTCCACGACCGGTAGCTCGTGGTGAGAGTCGCTACCCGTGTCGCCGTGTCCAGGAAAATGCTTCCCGCAAGCCGCCACGCCTTCGCGTTGCAGCCCGTCGATAATCGCGGTGCCAAGACGGACCACATCCTCTGCCTGGTCAGAGAGCGCTCTGTCTCCGATCACGGGGTTGCGTGGATTGGTGTGGATGTCGAGCACTGGTGCATAGTCAAGCGATACACCGACGGCCCGAAGCTCCCGAGCCAGAGCACGGGCGAATCGCTCCGCGAGGGAGACCTTACCGCTGCGACCCAGTGTGCACATCGGTGGCCAGACCGTAAACGGTGCCCGTAATCGCGCAACCGGACCGCCCTCCTGGTCGATACTGACCCATAGTGGGAGTTCGTGCGACATCGCCTGAGCGTCATACGCGAGTTCAGCGACCTGTTCAGGAGCGACGACGTTTCGTTCGAACAAGATGATGCCCCCTAGGTCATACTCGCGCGCCACCGAGCGAAGCTCCTCTGGGATCGTCGGACCAGGAAAGCCCGCCATGATCAATTGACCGACATGGCGGCGGATATATCTCGACATCGAAGTCCACGATCGCAAACCCTATGTCGATCGCGCTCCCATTATAATGCGGCGTGCTAGTTCACTCGTCAGCACCCACTCGCCTCGATCTTGCCGGTGGGACGCTTGACATCTGGCCCCTCTACCTGTTTCACAAAGGCGCGCAGACACTCAACGCTGCGATCACGGCCAGGGCCGAGTGCACTCTCTCGCCAAGTGCGGACAACAGTTGGCACCTGCAGTCGCGAGACACCGGAGAGACCCTGACGGTTCACGACCTTGAGGGGGTTCCGGATACACCACGACACCGACTTGTTCTTCGCCTGCTGCAGCATTTTCAACCAGAACCGGTCACCGTCGTCACCCATTCGGACTCGCCTGTCGGCGCCGGTTTGGCGGGGTCATCGGCCCTCAATATCGCCCTCTGCGGTGCCCTGAGCCGATATGTAGAGACGGCATACACGGCCGACTCGCTGATGAGCCTCGCCGGCAATCTCGAAGCACAGGTCATCGGTGTTCCCACTGGCGTGCAGGACTACCGCCCGGCAATGTTCGGCGGTATCGCGTCGGTGGAGATGGGTCCGGACGGAGTCACGCGGTCTGCACTCGGCGTCGAACCAGAGGCACTCGGAGCCCGGATTGTCCTCGTCTACACCGGACAGTCTCGCGATTCTGGGATCAACAACTGGGAGGTCACGAAGCGGCATATCGATGGCGACCGGAGGGTCATCGACCTGTTTGACGACATAGCCGATGTGGCCAGGGCGATGCGGGAAGCGTTGGAGACGTCCGATTGGGACGAAGTCGGTCGGCAACTTGTTCGAGAGTGGACGCTCCGTAAGCAGCTGGCTCCGGGCGTCACGACGCCAGCGATCGATGCACTTGTCGACCACGGTCTGAACGCCGGAGCTTGGGGTGCAAAGGTGTGCGGGGCCGGGGGCGGAGGGTGTCTGCTGTTTCTCGCCGATCCGTCCAGCGTGCCCACCATCCGGCGAACGCTCGCCGAAGCTGGGGCGAGCGTCATCGATACCATGATTGACTTGGACGGTCTGAAGGTCGAGGTGGGTTAGGCCGCCTGTCTAACCTATCGAGTATGGATAACCACGACATCGCCCGCATCTTTAATGAGATCTCGGATCTCCTGGAGATCAAGGGGGCCAATCCCTTCAAGATCCGGGCATATCGCAACGCCGCCGAGACGCTCTCCAGCATTGCCGAGCGCGTGAGCGACATGGATGTCAACGCCCTCAGGGCGATCCCTGGCATCGGAAAAGACCTGGCGACCCGCATCCGGGAGCTGTCGGACACCGGCACTTCCGCGTATCACACCGAGCTACTCCAGGAGTATCCAGCGTCGCTCCTGGAACTACTCAAGCTGCAGGGATTCGGCCCAAAGACAGTGGGCCTGCTCCACAGTTCTCTGGGAATCAAGACCATCGATGAACTCGAGAGCGCGGCGCAAGCCGGTCGACTAGACGAATTACGGGGTCTCGGACCCAAGAGACAACGGCTCATCCTGCGTGCTATCGCCGAACGGCGTCGACGTTCCGGAAGGCATCTTATTGCCGATGCCCAAGCGGCCGCAACCGCCGTGATCGATTATCTGCGTGCCACCTATCCTGGTGGCCGGTTTCATACTGTGGGTAGCCTGCGGCGCGGGTGTGACACCTGCGGCGACGTGGACATCCTCGCCGTCGACATAGACCACATCGTCCATGATTCGTTCGTCAAATTTTCCGGCGTCGATCGGGTCCTCGGTCACGGTGAGACAAAATCAAGCATTCTCCTGCGAGATGGCGTGCAAGTCGATCTACGGCTCGTGCCGTCCGTGAGTGAGGGTGCGGCGCTGCAGTACTTCACTGGTTCGAAGGCCCACAACATCGCGCTCAGGGACCGCGCCATTCACCTCGGTCTGAAACTGAACGAGTACGGTCTGTTTCAGGTGTCGGACGACACCAAGATTGCCGGTGAAACCGAAGCCGACATTTACGAGACGCTCGGTCTCCGCATGATCCCACCAGAGCTTCGGGAAAACCGCGGCGAGATCGGCGCCGCTGAGTCCGGAACTCTCCCACGCCTGATCGACCGCACTGCCATTAAAGGCGACCTGCACAGCCACACAACGGCAACTGACGGTCGCGCCGACATCGAGACCATGGCCAGGGCAGCGCAGACCGCAGGACTCGAGTATCTGGCTATTACCGACCATAGTCAGGCACTGGCCATGGCGAACGGACTCGATGAGACGCGCGCTCTCGAGCATGCACAAGCGATCCGCGAAGTCGATCGCCGGTTGCCAGGAATCACGCTGCTGGCAGGGATCGAGTGCGACATCCGGCCCAACGGGACACTCGACCTGTCGGAGGATTGCCTCGCCCAGCTGGATATCGTCGTCGCATCGGTGCACTCCGCGTTTGGCCAGACAGAGCGCGAAATGACCGACCGGGTGCTACGAGCCGTCGAATCACCGGTGGTCGACGTGATTGGGCATCCAACTGGACGCTTATTGCTCCGGCGGGAGGCGTATCGGCTCAATGTCGAGGAGCTCATCGAGTCGGCAGCCCAACATGGCGTAGCGCTCGAAATCAATTCACAGATTCACCGACTCGATCTGAACGACGCCCACGCCAAGTTTGCCCGCGACCGCGGGGTGAAGCTGGTGGTATCGACGGATGCCCACACTCCTGACAGCTTCGGCCTACTCGATTGGGGTGTTCTTGTGGCCAGACGGGCCTGGCTCGAGCCGAGCGATGTGCTCAACACCCGTTCGGTCCACGCGCTCCGGTCGACGCTGCGGCGAGCTGCTTCTGGTCACCCTTCGGGGTGTCGCAGATGAGCCAGAAAGCAATCAACGAGATTCGACGTCTCTACGACCGAACGACAGCGACCACTGTCGAGCGTGACGTAAAACGAGCAATCCAGCTTCTCAAGACACTCCCAGACGAGGAAACTCGAGAGCGCGCCGCAGTTTTTATGGATGGTCTATCTCAGATGCGATCCGAGTGGTCCCTGGAGAAACAGCGTCGACAGCGAAAGTTAAAGGCCGTCGGAGCGCGCAAGAAACGCTCGCCGCGCCGTCCATCCTGATCACAATCCGTTACTCTGCGGCGCCGACCGTTCGTCAAAGTCAGACGAAGCGCCGTTATCATCGGACCCGTCGCTACCTCTGCGCGCGAAAACAACCAACAGGCTCACGACGATCACGCTGATGATCAGCAGTGCAATCGCCAACCGGACCAGATTTGGTTCTTTTGCGCTGTGACTGCGCCGTGCCGCCTCGTCACGCAGACCGACGGCTGTATCGCGGCGCTCCTCTGGGTAGGCTTCAAGAAGCGCATCCACCGTGCGCTCGGGGTTGAGGCCGACCTCGGCGGCATACGACCGCACGAACGTACGGATAAACAGACCACCCGGCACCTGGGCAAGATCGTTCTCCTCGAGCGCGGCCAAGACAGTGGGCGAGATCTTCGTGCTTTGAGAGATTTGCATGAGAGTCAGACCTCGACGCTCGCGGGCGGCACGCAGCATCGCGCCAAAGTCGTTTAATTCAGGGGAAGACACAAAGTAGCTATAGAAGCTCGGACCGCCCCGTGTCAAATTTTAGCCGAATGTTTTTAACGACCACGTCCAGCCGATGGCCGGCCTCTGCGAACTCCGCGATAGCCGCGAGCCCTGCCGCACCTGACTGGCCCACCAGTCGGGCTCGATCCACCGTCACGCCACCGATGGCCAGAACCGGCACCTCGACCGCGTGAACCATCGCCGCCAATCCATCCGAACCCATCGGGGCCTGTCCCGGCTTGGATCCGGTCTCGAACACGGTACCGACGACGAGATAATCGACCACGCCTGGCGTAGCAACCCGAACCGCCTCGGTCGTGTGGTGTACCGAGCGCCCGACGAGCCACCCCTTCGGAGCAAGTTGTCGCACCTGCTCGGGCAACATCGACGTCTCCTTGAGATGGACACCCGCCGCACCCGCCGCCAACGCCACATCAACCCGGTCGTTCACGACAACTCGTGTCGAGGTCGCGCTCGTCAGCACCACAGCCCGGCGCACCACGTCCTCGAGTACCCGATCCTCCAAATCCGACTCTCGAATCTGAATAAGATCGATACCCGTATGTGCTGCGCGTTCGATCAGACAGAGCAGCGATTCGATACCATCGCCTAATACTGGGTCGGTGAGCCGACGTCGATCGGTCACCAGGCATATTACCGGAGGCGTGAGGTTAAGTCCTGACACGAGGGTGCGGTGGCGGATAAAGGAACGCTAGCTAGCTAGGACGGCGGCGGGTAGGTCTCTTCGCGCAGGTCCTGCGAGGACAGATCTACTGGCCGCGTCAGAATCGTATGTCCCGTACCGCCGAGCCGTTGAACCCAGCGTCGCCACAGCCAGGCGCTCACGTCGACCGCGGCCACGCCGAGGCTGACGATTCCAAACCCGCTGACTGCGCCTCGGACCGCATGACTGGTCAGCAGTGGCTCAAGGAGCGGAAGAGACTCCACGAAGTAGTTCCGATCCCAGAAACGTGTCCAGGGCACCACGATCAGGACCAGTCCGACCTCGACGAGGTACACGACCACGAGGACCCGATTCAGACGCCAGATATCATCCCCCTTCGGCTTCCCGACCCTGCCGATCGGCCCGGGATTCGATCCTATCAACCCTGGGCCTGACACGAAATGACGCCCGATGCACAGGGGACTGCCCAAACCGAGCGACAGCCTCGATATGCTGGGCAGTCGCGTACCCTTTGTGGCTGTCAAACCCGTATCGATTGTCGCGGTCGTGCAGCTCTACCATCTGCCGGTCACGGGTGACTTTGGCGACGATCGACGCCGCCGCGATGGCGGCGCACCGTCGGTCGCCCCCGATGATACGACGTTGTGGAAGAAACAGGCCGGGAATCCTGAAACCGTCGACCAAGACGAAGTCCGGCAACGGAACCAGGCGGTTGACGGCTCTGCGCATCGCCTTCAGTGAAGCCTGGTGCACGTTGAGATCGTCGACTTCTTCCGGACCGGCCGAGGCCAGGGTCCACGCGTCCGCCCGCTCGGTGATCTCGGTATACAGTCGCTCGCGAGCGACGGGGCTCAGAAGCTTCGAATCGCGAACACCCTTGATCGGACGATCGGGGTGCAACACTACAGCGGCCACGACAACCGGACCGGCTAGACAGCCGCGTCCCACTTCGTCGACACCAACGACTCGGGTAAATCCAAGCCGCCGCACCTCGTTTTCCACCGTCCGTGACGCCGTTCGACGAGGCACGGGTTCCTAGTTACCTACTGCGGTGAAAATGGCCCACCCCATCCCTCGGCCTACGTGGTGCGTCGTCTCCGTTCGCGCATCCGTGCGGCCTTCCCGCTGAGATTCCTGAGGAAGTACAGCTTCGCGCGTCGCACACGCGCAGACCGGACGATGACGATTTTGTCAATCACAGGAGAGTGCAAGGGGAACACCCTTTCGACACCCTGACCGAAGGAGACCTTGCGGACCGTGAACGTGGCGCGGGACCCACCTCGATGCTGACCGATGACGATCCCTTCGAAGACCTGAACCCGTTCCTTCTCACCTTCGCGAACCTTGACGTGCACGCGGACGGTATCTCCGGACTGCATCTCCGGGCGCTCCCGCAACTGGGTACATTCAATCGCTTCAATTGCCTTCATGCGCCTGCCCTCGCCTTTCGCTCCAACTCTGAATCCTGCAGTTGCTGCAGGATCTCACGCTCTTCGTCATCGAGCCTGGACCCGCCCTTCGTCAGCAGGTCTGGGCGCCGCTCAAGGGTTCGTTTCACCGCCTCGTACTTTCGCCACCACCGGATCTCCGCGTGGTTCCCCGACAACAGCACATCGGGCACCACGTCGCCGTTCACGTCGGCGGGCCGAGTATAGTGCGGATGATCTAGAAGTCCTCGGTCAAACGAGTCGTCACGCACCGAGGCAGCGTCGCCCACCACACCAGGAACGAGACGACCCACGGCATCCAGAATCACCATCGCTGGTATCTCGCCCCCACTCAAAACATAGTCGCCGATCGAGATCTCCTCGGACACGACACGCGCGCGGACCCGCTCGTCAACCGCTTCGTAGCGCCCACAGAGCAACACGACATGGCTCAGCCGGCTCAACCGCAGCGACTCGGCGTGGTTCAAAGGCGTTCCCTGAGGCGACGTCAACACCACCGCATCCGGAATGCCCCGCGTACGCTCCACGTTTTCCACCGCGCGGAAAAACGGCTCGGACTTCATCACCATGCCCGGACCACCACCATACGGCACATCATCGACACTCCGGTGCCGGTCTGTCGTGAACTGCCGTAGGTTGTGCACCCTAACATCCAGCACGCCCCGCCCCGTCGCCCGCCCGACCACACCTTCAGCGAGAAACGCCTCCACCATCGACGGAAAGATCGTGAGAACGTCGAACTTCACCGCACCCTCATGTCTCGCCCATCGCACCCCAGCGGCGTGTCCAGATGGCTCGTGCCGCTGAGTCCGCTAGGCGCCTCGACGGTTCAGATTCAGTAACCCGGACGGTGGATCGATAACCACGCGCTTCTGGTCCGGCTCGACCCGAACACAGATCGGCTCTGCAAGAGGGATATCGACCTCATCCTCGGCATCAGCCGATTGCACAACCAAGCGGCTCGCTCCGGCCACCCCCTGCACGGCAACCACCGTTCCAACAAGGGCGTCATCTACCGTCCTGACCTCACAGCCGACCAGCCTGTGTTCGTAGTACGCGCCGTCTGGTAACGGCTGCTGATCGGACATCGGCACTCGAAGCTCGTGGCCAACGAGCTCTTCGGCTTTCATGATCGAGTCGAAGCCTTCCACAGCAACAACCGGACGACCTGACTGCAATCGGAAACTCTCGATTCGAAGCGCCTGCGGATCACCGCCCTGGGTCAGATAAACGATGCCGTCTCGTCGAAAGCGACGCTCGGGAAAGTCGGTCTCTGGATTCACGATCACTTCCCCGCGTCGGCCATGCGTGCGTGCGATACGACCGACGACCACCATCCCGCTCCAATCACTCTCGGGCTCCGCGGACACTTAGCCTCGTCCGTCTTCGTCCAAAAAGTCGACCGTGGCCCTTTGTCCTTCGAGTTCAGCAGTGATCCCCGCCAATGCACGAATCGCCGTCGCCGTCCGGCCTTGGCGCCCGATCATCTTCCCCAGGTCACCCTCGGCGGTTCGGACCCCGATATAAGGCCCGTCGCGACGTTCAGACTCGGTCACCTCGACGAGGTCGGGCTGATCGACAAGCGCCAGAGCGATCACCTCAACTACGTCCTTGGCTCGACTCATGACCCGGTGACCTCGTCGGTCGATGGCACCTCAATCGCTTCCACTGCATCCACCTCCGCCGTAGGCACAGGCTCGGGCACCTTCGGTGCTAGAGCTGGCGCAACGGGCGGAGGCGGTGTCGTCGCCATCACCGATGGGGCTGATGTTGCTTCCTCGGCAGCCTCTCCGGCGGGGTGACGCGCTAAAAGCGTTCGTAGCGTGTCACTGGGCTGCGCTCCGCGTGTCAACCAATGCTCGAGACGGTGATGATTTAGCTGAAAGGTCTCGGGCACCGTGGTCGGATTGTAGATCCCCAGGACCTCGAGTGCCCGTCCGTCACGTGCCGCATGGGAGTCGATCACCACTATCCGAAAGAACGGGCGCTTCTTCGCGCCCAGCCGCCGCATTCGAATTGCCAACATACCGGTCCTACCTCACATCCTCTGAAGCACCATCCTGTATGGAGCTCCGTATCTCGCCCACCTCAACGTAGGGTCTGACCGTGACGGAGTCCCGCCAGTCCCAGCCTGCCCGCACGCTGACGCACCTTGCCTTTACGTTTACCGGCGACGCCCTTGGCCGCCTTGAGCATCTTCCGCATCTGCCTGAACTGCTTAAGGAGCCGGTTGACATCCTGAACGTCGGTCCCGCTCCCACGGCCAATCCGCTTACGCCGACTACCGTTGATCACGACAGGGTTCCGTCGCTCGACAAGGGTCATCGAGTCGATGATCGCAGCCGTTCGGGCCAGCTGCTTCGGATCGACATCATCGACGTTCCCCATCGTCTTCTGTCCCCCAAGCTTAGGAATCATCCCCACAAGCTGGTCGAGAGGACCCATTTTCCTGATCGTGTCCATCTGGCTACGAAGATCCTCGAGAGTAAATGACTCACGCCGAAGCTTTTCGTCGCGACGCTCGGTCTCGTCACGACTCGCCGCCTGCTCGGCGCGCTCGACCAGCGTCAGGATGTCACCCATGCCCAGCATCCGTGATACGAATCGCTCGGGTTTGAACAGCTCGAGGTCGTCCAGGCGCTCCCCGATTCCACCGAACACGATCGGCACACCGACGACCGACGCCACCGACAACGCCGCGCCGCCGCGGGCATCCGAATCCATCTTGCTCAGGACGAGACCCGTGATCTGGGTGCGGCGGTGAAACTCACCCGCGCTCTTGATCGCATCCTGCCCGGTCATGGCATCGGCGACATACAAGAGGTCTGACGGCCCGACGGCCGTCTTGATCACCTCAAGCTCGGACATGAGCTCGTCATCGAGGTGGAGGCGTCCAGCGGTGTCAACGATCACGGTGTCGAAGCCGAGCTGCTTGGCTGCCTCAACGGCGGTGGTTGCCCGATTAGTGGGATCGAGATCGCCGACCGGGTCATGCGCCCGCAGCCCGGCTTGCTCGCACAGCACCCCGAGCTGACGGATCGCCGCCGGGCGCCTCACGTCGGTCGAGACCAGTAAGGGATGCTGTCCTTGGCTGACGAGCCATCGCCCCAGCTTGGCGCTGGTGGTCGTCTTGCCCGAACCTTGAAGTCCCACAATCAGGACAACCTGCGGTCGCTGAGACGTCTGACTGAGGCCGCCCGCGCCGTCGCCGAACAGCGCCAGTATTTCGTCGCGAACGATCCCGACGACCTGCTGGGCCGGAGTCAGGCTATCGAGAACCGTCCGGTCGATTGCCCGGTCGCGGACCCGGTCGACAAACGCCTTGACCACCTTGAAATTGACGTCGGCCTCCAGGAGGGCGACGCGGATCTCCCGTAAGGCAGCCTCCACGGCCTCTGGCGTGAGACGAACCTCGCCTCGCAGAGACTCGAAGACATCCTGGAAGCGTGTCGTGATGGATTCAAACATCATGCTACTGGCTGTGACGCAGCGCCACACATTCCGATAAGCGCTTTGAAAGCAATCGCTTATCGTAGCTGACCAACACGAATGATGTCAACGGAACGGACGCTACACCGACGAGAGCTTGTGTCCCATCTTTTCTTTCTTGGCCTTGAGGTAGGCCTTGGAGAACTCCGATGCCGGGATTTCGAGCGGGACCGACTCGACGACCGACAGTCCGTACCCATCCAACCCGATGAACTTGCGAGGATTGTTGGTCAACAGGCGCATCGTCTGGACCCCGAGGTCACCCAGAATCTGGGCTCCGATCCCATAGTCGCGCTGGTCTGCCTTGAATCCGAGCTCCTCGTTGGCCTCCACTGTGTCGAGCCCGGCATCCTGTAGCTGATAGGCACGAATCTTGTTGGACAGTCCGATGCCCCGCCCTTCCTGGTTCAGATAGAGGAGGACGCCCCGCCCCTCAATAGCGATTCGCCGCATGGCCAATCCCAACTGTCGCCCGCAATCGCAACGCGCCGAGTGGAAGACATCGCCCGTCAAGCATCGGGAGTGGACCCGCACCAACACGTCGCGCCCGTCTCTAATGTCTCCACGGACAAGCGCCACGTGGGTCTCCCCGTCAATCACACTCTCGTAGGCGTGAACGTGGAACAGTCCCTGTTCGGTCGGCAGCTTGGCCTCTGCCACACGCCTGATGAGCTTGTCGTGGCGCATGCGATACTTGATCAGGTCGGCGATGGTGATCATGAGCAGGCCGTGTCGCTTTGCGAATCTGGTCAACTCTTTGACCCGCGCCATCGTGCCGTCATCATTCATGATCTCGCAGATGACACCGGCGGGAGCTAGCCCGGCCAGCCGCGACAGATCCACGGCCGCCTCCGTCTGTCCGGCCCGAGCCAGCACCCCACCTGCGCGCGCTCGGAGCGGGAACATATGACCTGGTCTCGCAAGATCACTCGGCTTCGTGGCCGGATCGATCGCCGCGCGCACTGTCGCCGCGCGGTCTGACGCAGAGATCCCAGTACTTGTGTCCCGTTTGGCTTCGATCGCGACAGTAAACGCCGTCTCGAACCGCGAGGTGTTCTGGTTCACCATCATCGGGATGTCGAGCTCGTCGAGCCGCTCACCGGTCATCGGCAGACAGACGAGGCCTCGCCCGTACCGCGCCATGAAGTTGATGGCTTCCGGCGTGACCTTTTCGGCAGCGATCGTGAGGTCGCCCTCGTTCTCGCGGTCTTCGTCATCGACGACGATGATCATTTGACCATCACGGATCGCCTCGACAGCGTTATCAATTGTGGCGAATGGGCTGTTCGAGCGTTTGACGGCACCGGGGGGCTTCCGCCTCCGGACCGGTCTCTTGGCTGCCATGGACTCCTCAGGCGGTTTCGCGAACCGCCCTAACGACATACTTCCCGATGATATCGCATTCGAGATTGACAAGCGTTTCTGGACCTGAACTCCGCAGATTTGTGTGCTGCCAGGTATACGGCACGATCTGGACGTCGAACTCGTCGGGTCGCAAGGCCGCCACGGTTAGACTAATCCCGTCGACCGCGACGGCGCCTTTGGGCACCAGGAATGAAGCCAACGTGGGGTCAAAGGCAACGGTCACCAGGTTGAACTCCTCCTGGGAGCGGATCTTGCGAACGTGACCCACAGCGTCTACATGCCCCAGAACGAAATGGCCTCCCAGTCTCGCGTCGACTCGCAGGGGACGCTCAAGATTCACCAGCGTCCCCGGCGAGAGCCTCCCGAGCGTCGTTACCCGGTCAGTTTCCGGTGACACGTCAGCATCGAAGGCGGCGTCCGCCGTCTCGGCGACCGTCAGACAGACGCCGTTCACGGCGATGCTATCGCCCAGCGTGAGATCCCGAGCCAGCGGCGTGCCGATAGTCAGTCGGGCACCGGCTGGAACCTCGTGAAAGGCAGCGACCCTACCTGTAGCTTCAATCAACCCGCTGAACATAGCCCTCCGTGAGTGTGTCCGGACCATACTGCCGAACCACGCGGTCGCCAAGCTCTGTCCACGCCACTTCCAACCACGACACACCGTCTGGCCCAATTTCGATCGGTGCCACGAACTGCTGCACTCGGTCTATCACGCCGGCCTCCCATGCGGCGCGGTGAATCGTCACGCCGCCTTCGAGCACCAAAGAGGTCACTTCGAGCGAGCCCAGCCGCCGGAGCAACGCGTCGATCGCCGTGTGGTCGTCGGGCATCGTCTCCAGACGAACCCCCGCCTCGCGAAGCTGATCGGCCAGGTCGCGACGGCCCGAAACCGCACCCTCGGTCGTGAGGATGATCACCGGTCCATGACGCAGGGTGCCGAGCACCCTCGCCGTCACCGGCGTCCGGAGACGACGGTCGAAGACCACACGTGTGAGCGGACGCCGCCGCTGAGCACCGCGCGCCGTCAGTAGCGGATCGTCCACAAGTAGCGTCGTTGAACCGACGCCAATCGCATCGACCTCCGCGCGCATCTGGTGAATGGCCTCGTTGGCTTGGTCGGAGGTGAGCGGGGTTCTCTCTCCACGACGAGCCGCGATTTTTCCATCCCGGCTCGTCGCCGCCTTCATCGTAACGAACGGCCGCCCACGGGTAATCCAGACGTGAAACGCCTCGTTGAGTCGCTCCGCAGCGCGACCCCGGACGCCAACGTCGACACGCACGCCACGTTCGCGGAGATACTCGACGCCACTTCCCATCACGCGCGGATTTGGGTCCACGGCACCGACGACAACCCGTTGGATACCCGCCTCTACGACCCGCGCCGTACACGGTCCCGTTCGCCCGTGGTGGCTACACGGCTCGAGCGTGCAGTAGAGTGTCCCGCCTCGGGCTCGGTTCGCAGCCGCCTCGAGTGCAACGACTTCGGCGTGAGCCGCACCGGCCATTCGGTGGTATCCGGTGCCAACGACCGCACCATCCTCAGACACCACGACCGCACCGACCATCGGGTTCGGACTGGTCTGTCCACGGCCAAGCTCGGCCAGAGCGAGCGCCCGGTCCATGTGCGGCTCATCCTCCGAATGCCGCACCCCTCTGTTGCCCGCGGCGGCCTCACCACCCGGTTGGGCTGGCGAAGAGTCCATCAACATAGTCCTCGGCTGAAAAAGGGAGAAGGTCATCGACTCCCTCACCGACACCCACATATCGGATGGGAAGTCCAAGCTCCGCCGCGATGGCGACCGCAATCCCACCTTTGGCTGTGCCGTCGAGCTTGGTCAGCACGATTCCGGTAACGGTGGAATGCTTTAGCAACTGCCGGGCTTGAACTAGACCGTTCTGACCGACGGTCGCATCAAGGACGAGCAGCACGTCGTGAGGAGCCCCCTTCACCTCAGAGGCGACGATGCGAGAAATTTTTTCAAGCTCCCCCATCACGTTGATCCGAGTGTAAAGGCGCCCGGCAGTGTCAACTAGCACAACATCCACGTCACGGGCGCGTCCAGCTTGAACGGCGTCGAACACGACTGACGCTGGATCGGCTCCGTCCGACGCCTTGACGACATCGACCGCGGCGCGCTCGGCCCACACGGTGAGCTGCTCGACGGCGGCAGCGCGAAAGGTATCGGCAGCACAGACCAGAGGTCGCTCGCCATTGAGGCGCATCAGATTCGCCAGCTTACCGACCGTGGTGGTCTTGCCCGTGCCATTGGCACCGACCACGAGCACGACGCGAGGACGAACACCATTCGCGGCGGGTACCTGTGCGCTGTTGAGCACCTCCAAGAGCTCGCCCTTCAGCTCGTCGCGTAGACTTCCGGACCACGTGGGCTCGGCGTGGCGAGCGCGCAGCCGGTCGATAATCATACCGGTGGCGGCGACCCCCACATCGGCTTCGAGGAGAAGCTCTTCAAGCGTGTCAAAGGTCGCTGCGCTCCCGACCACCGCCGCCGCGGCGGCGGCTGGATTCCGCAACAGCACGTCGACACGCTCGCCAAGCTGCTCGGCCGTCCGCCGAAGTCCGGCTCGTAGGCGATCGAGACTCGCCGTCATGTCGTCTCCGCCTCTGACCGCTGCCGGCGAAGCATTAGATCCTCGACGGCCGCGCGTGGTTCCTTCCGACCAGCCAGTACTTCCGCCATCTGGGCCGCGATCGGAAGCTCCACGTCGTGCCGCGTGCCCAGTTCGAGGGCGGCGCTGGTCGTCCGTACTCCCTCGGCGACAGTGTTCATCCCAGCCAACACGACGTCAAGCGAATGGCCGCGCCCAAGCTCCAGACCTAGCCGACGATTTCGACTCAACCCACCCGTGCACGTCAACACCAGGTCGCCAAGTCCGCTCAAGCCGGCCAATGTTTCGCGCCGTCCGCCCACGGCCACGGCGAGTCGTGAAATCTCCGCCAGCCCGCGAGTGATGAGCGCGGAGAGGGCGTTGTGGCCAAGACCCAGCGACTCGACGACACCCGCCGCAATGGCAATGACATTCTTCATGGCGCCGCCGATCTCTACACCGACGACATCGTCGGTACGATAGAGTCGGAAGCTGTGTGATCGGAACTCCCGCTGCACCGCTTCAACCGTCGCCCCGCACCGCCCTGACACACAGACGGCGGTTGGTAGCTCCTGAGCGAACTCTTTCGAAAAACTGGGGCCGGAGAGAACGGCGACCTGCCGCGACGATCCCAGTTCCTGTTCGATCACCTCGGTCATTCGCAGGAGCGTGCCAACTTCCAACCCCTTCGTGGCACTGACGATGACAGCGTCATCGGCGATGGCAGATGCGGCGCTCCGGAGGACCTCCCGCGTACCATGGGACGGAATGGCCGCGACGACACACATGGCGCCAGAGAGAGCTTCCTCTAGTGAGTTTGTCGGATGCACGGCCTGTGGTAGCTCGACCGCCGGTAGATAGATGCGGTTCTCACGTTCGGCCAGCATGCCTGCCACCAGGACAGGATCGCGTCCCCAAAGTCGTACCTGCTTTCCGAGGCCGCCCAGATGGACGGCCAGCGCGGTGCCCCACCCCCCACTCCCCAGCACGGCGACTGTCTGTAACGCTGCTGACGTTGTAGTCATGCCTTTCGGTCTCCCAGACGCTGCTCACGCCCCGCACGCAACTGCCGCATATTCGGCGCATGACGCAACAGCACGAGCATGGCCACAACCATTGCCACAGCTACGACGGGCGGCGATGAAGCCGTGGCGTAGACAAGCGGCGCCAGGGCGAGTGTGGCTGACATCGACCCCACTGAGACGTAGCGCGTCGCCCCGACGACCAGGACGAATACGACAGCCGCTCCGAAGGCAGCAGTCGGCGCCAGCGCCACGAAGGCTCCGCATGCCGTCGCAACGCCCTTCCCTCCGCGAAACTTCAGCCACACAGACAACATAT
>Ga0310123_10001521_pt1 | contig 19122 bp, 22 predicted proteins | sample CB6_AW_1057_MG_FD_203505 | JGI IMG/M metagenome (GOLD analysis project Ga0310123, IMG submission 203505) | Marine microbial communities from Western Arctic Ocean, Canada - CB6_AW_1057 | ecosystem: Environmental > Aquatic > Marine > Oceanic | place: Canada: Western Arctic Ocean | collected... | reverse complement strand
GTTTCCGCCCAGCTTCAAGAACGACACCTCGACACGCGATTACCTCACCTGGCTTCTGACTGTCTTTGCGGACTGCCCGGTAGCGGTCGAGCTCCGGCACGCGAGCTGGAGCGCGGATGTCGGCACGACGCTCTCCATGCTCAACGAGTTCGGTGCCGCGTGGGCTCAGATTGACGAGCCGAAGTTTCGGTTTTCGATTGCACAGAACCAGCTCCCCAACGTCGAGAACTGCTACTACATGCGTCTGCACGGACGAAACGCTGCCAAGTGGTGGAAACATGACCGCGCCGAGGAACGCTACAACTATCTCTATTCCGCGTCGGAGCTCAAGCCGTTCGCCGAAACGACCGATGCGGCAAGCCGCCTGGTCAAGAAGCTCTATCTGTACCTGAACAACCATTTCGCGGCCAAGGCGGTCGCCAACGCGTCCGTGCTCAAGCACCAGCTGGACATGCCGGTGACGGGCGAGTTTCGGCAAGCGTTCGTAGATCGATATCCCGAGCTCAAGGGGATCGTGCAGACTCGCGTGGGGCTGCTGTCCTAGGGCGTCGCACGAGGCGTGCGCCCGACTCGTGTCACCCCGACTCGTGGGCACAGCGGCTCGACCGCACAGCCTCCACACAGTGGATAGACCGGCCGGCACACGTTCTGGCCCCACGTCACGAGATACCGGTTGATCGACGCCCACCATCTTCGGGGCGCGACCAAGTAGAGCGCCCGCTCGGTCTGCTCGGGGGTCTTGGTCCGCACCCACCCCAGCCGGTTGGCTATCCGGTGCACGTGGGTGTCCACACAGATGTTGTCACGGCTCCTGAGCGCGATGATGAGGACCAGGTTCGCTGTCTTGCGTCCCACACCAGGTAGAGACACCAGCTCATCCATCGTGGTCGGCACCTGCCCTCCAAATGTGGTGACGAGCAGTCGACATGTCTCCTTTACGTGACGTGCTTTGTTTCGGTAGAAACTCACCGGGTAGATCAGGCGCTCGACTTCCGACACAGGTACGCGGCCCAGCGTGCGCGCTGTCGATGCGCGGGCAAAGAGTCTCGTGGACGCCTCGAGCGTCACCGCATCCTTCGTCTGCGCGGAGAGCATGGTCGCGACGAGCACCTGAAAGGGGTCGGCCTTCTGTGCATCGGCGATCTTTTCGACCGCGGGGTTCTCCATACGGTCGATCACCGGTCCAAGACGTCGCATCACGCGCCTCACCGATCGCGGTGGCTCGGACATCGAGTGAAGGCGCCCACCCATCTCGCGTGACCCGGCCGCTAGCTTCCCGACACTCCACCAACGGGCGTCCTTGGTGGTCGACCGCCAAGGACGGCAACGACGTTGGAGACCGCAAGTTCAGCCATAGCCGTTCTGGTTTCCCGCGTGGCGGTGCCGATATGAGGCGACAGGACCACGTTGTCGAGGCCGACGAGGTCAGGATGAATCTTGGGCTCATGCTCATACACATCAAGCGCCGCCCCGGAAATCAGATGCTCGGTAAGCGCCCATACCAGGGCGGCCTCGTCGACGACCGGCCCGCGCGACGTGTTCACCAGGAACGCAGAGTGCTTCATACGAGCCAGGCGTCGACGGTCAATGAGGTGCCGGGTCGTATCTGTCAGCGGAACATGAAGAGAGATGACATCGGATGTCACCAGCAACTCGTCGAACGACATCCGCCGAACGGACGGTCCCTCCATGTCATGTCCAGGTCGGTCGACGACAGCCACCTTCATACCGAACGCGCCCGCGCGGGCTGCAACGGCCCGACCGATGCGCCCCGCCCCGACGATGCCGAGTTGCTTGCCGCCAAGCTCGGTGCCCAACATGAAGTCGAGAGTCCATCCACTCCACTTCCCAGCCCTGACCACGCGGTCGGCCTCGGCAATCCGACGTGTGACCGCCAGAATCAGACCCCAGGTGTACTCGGCGGCCGACTCGGTCAGCACGTCAGGGGTGTTGGTCACGACGATCCCTTTCGAGGAGGCGTAGGGAAGGTCGATATTGTCGACGCCGATAGCCAGGTTGGCGATGACTTTCAAGTCCTGGCCGGCGTCGATCAACGCCTCATCGATCTCGTCGGTCACAACACAGATGAGACCGGCCTTGCCCTCAACCCGGACCCGCAGCTCCTCCGCCGCGAGATCGTGAGGCTCTGAGTGTTGGTCGACCGCGCCTGCCAGAGCGAGCTTTTCAATGACTGCGCTCGGCAAGCGCCGTGTGACGAGGATCTCTGGCGCTGAAGACACTAGTGGCCGAACGACACGCAGTAACCGCAGTGGCTACACCGAACCTCTGGCTCGACGAGACACTGGAGCCCTTCGTCGCCCTCGGCCGTTTCGCGACGGAGCACGAAACGCATATGGCTGGGGTGGTCTGGGGCCGGGAGCCCACCAACGCCGACTGGAGCGGCCGCTCCTGTCTTCCGCGCCACATGTCGTCGCAGCGCCGAATCGATGGCTGCACGGATTCGATCGTCTTCGATCATCTCCGTCACCGGTTCAAGGCGGCGCCGGCCGACTCGGCGTCAACCCGGTCGACGATGCCAACGATCGCCGCATCGACGGGAGCGCCGCGGCGGCCCAGAGCGGAAATCGCCGCACGTCCCTCGAGCACGAGCAAGACTCTCTCACCGATCCCTGCCTGAGCCGCGTCGACGGCCAGAACGGCCTGACCGGCGTCGGTCCCATCCGCCGCCACGGGCTGGACCAGCAGGAGCTTGGCACCTGTCAGTCTGTCGTTCTTCTGCGTTGACACGACGTGCCCGATCACTTGCCCCAGGCGCACGTCAGCTCCCCTCTGTAGCCTCGGAGGGCTGAGTGTCGACGATACCCACGACAGCGGCATCGGTCGGGACCTGCGCGGGTAAGAACGGCAGCGAGGCTTCACGCCCCCTTACGAAGAACACCTCCTCGCCCTCACCGGCGCCAACCGAGTCGACGCCAACAATCGACCGCCCGAAGGGTTTGCGGTCCGGGGTCAGGGGCTTCAATACCAACAGCTTGAGCCCGCGGAGACGTGGATCCTTGTGTGTGGCCACGACCGTACCCGTTACACGCGCAAGTTGCATGGACCTGCTAGCCGTTCATCGATACGGAATCGACAATCCCGACGATTGCGGCATCCACGGGAGTGTCCTTGAGCTCCCCGGCCATCCGAGCCGATGAGCCGCTGACGATGAGGACGGTCTCGCCAAAGCCGGCGTCGACCGTGTCCACAGCCACGAGATGATGGCCGCTCGGCTGCCCGTCCGGATCGATGGGCTGGACCACGAGCAGCTTGTTGCCGACCAGCCGCTCGTCCTTGCGGGTGGCGACCACGGTGCCGACGACCTTGGCCAGAATCAGTGTGGATTACCCCTTGTTCCCTGACTTGCCGATGGGCAAGGCATCTTCGAGGTTGGCGTGGGGTCGAGGGATGACGTGCACCGACACGAGTTCGCCGACGCGGCGCGCTGCCGCGGCCCCGGCGTCGGTCGCAGCCTTGACGGCAGCGACGTCCCCGCGGACGATCGCCGTCACGTAACCCGCCCCGATTTTCTCCCAACCCACCAGAGTTACCTTGGCAGCCTTGACCATGGCATCCGCGGCCTCGATCATCGCAACGAGACCCTTGGTCTCCACCAATCCCAACGCGTCACCCATGTTCGTTCCTCTCTGCTGGCGGCCGACGTACCCCGGCCTAGCGCAGCTGCCTCACGGCATCTTCGATCAGGACTGTGAGTTCGCGGTATGTTAATCGAATTTCTCTGTCATGACCTAGGGGCTCACCGGCCGGCGACGGCTCCTCGGTCACGAGACGGGCGGTGGGTGACGACGGCGCGTGTAGTACCTGACACGTGACATCGTCGGCTTCGTCAGGAGCACCTCCCAGGCCACCCTCGGATCCGTCAGCGCAAATGGGTGCAGGCGCCGCGATGCCATACATCCCTCGCAGATCCTGGAGCCGCATGACTTCCTCTCTCGACAGAACCCGCTCGCGACCGAGCAAACGAGCCACCAGACTGATCCTGGCAAAGTGCTCGATTGTTTCCATCTTGTAGTACGCCGCGAACAGTTCTGGGGCCGTCGTCAGTGCACCGTGGTTGGCCAGCAGCAGCCCGTCGTGGGCCTTGATGTACTTGCTGACCGCGTCGGCCAGCTCGGGGGTTGACGGCGTACCGTAGTCGGCGATCGGAATACTGCCGAGTGTGGTGACCACCTCTGCGAGGACGGCGCGGTCAAGCGGAATGCCAGCCACCGAGAAACCGGTCGCCGCGGGTGGATGAGCGTGGACGACGGCCTTCACCTCTGGTCGGTTCTGATAGACGGCCAGGTGCATCAATAATTCGGACGAGGGGTCACGGTCGCCCGCGACTTTCTGCCCCTCCAGGTCGGTGGTAACCATCATGTCGGGCGTCATGAATCCCTTCGACACCCCTTTTGGAGTCGTGAGCAGCAGATCGTCGCCGACCCGAACGCTGATGTTCCCGTCGTTGGACGCCACATACGCGCGCGAGTGGAGACGCCGCCCGATCTCGACGATATCTGCCCGAAGCTGCTCTTCATGCTGCATGGCGATCAACCAATCACGCGCGTTGACGGAACGTCTGACGACATTCCTCCGAACAGAAATAGTGGACCGTACCCCCTGCGTTGCTCGACAGCGCGTGGGACGGCTGGATGTAGGTACCGCAGACAGGATCTCTCACGAGGGACATGCTTTGTCGCGGCTGATCTGGTCGAGGGGCCCTCCCCTGACCCGGACCGAATACGCCCTTTCGCAACCCGTTGATAAAGCTGCTCACCGCGCGAATGACAAGCGCGAGAAGGAGCAGCCGGAGAACCCAACCCAGCATGGTCGCTACCGATGACCGCGTCTCAAGTGTGCGATCGTCGTCCCCTCAATGGGGTACCGTCACCGCCCCATCGGCCGCTTCCAGCTCGGCCACGACACGAGTGAGTGCCTCGCGAGCGGCGGTAGCCTGATTGCTATCCGGCGCCACCTCTATGACCCGTTCCCAGGCCTGCTTGGCTCCCGTGAGGTCGTCGAGCCCGAAAGCACGGACGATGCCCAGACTCAAGAGTGTCTGGGCGTGGTCTGGAGCAAGCTCCAGCGAGTGGAGGAACTGGGCCGCCGCACGATCAACTGACCCGGCGTAGAAGTAGCTCACCCCAAGGTTCGTGCTCGACTCGACATCGTCCGGACTCAGGGCCAGCGCCTTTTCGTACCACGGAACCGCCTCCTCAAAACTATGCGCCTCGAAGTACAACGTGGCCAAGGCCAGCAGCGACGTGACATCCTCCGGGTTGGACTCCACTGTGGTCAAGAGCTCGGCTACCCGGTCATGGTTCACCGTCGGTATGGGCGCTGCGGACCCGGCCGAGGCCATAGGTACGGCAGTCTCGGACTCGGTGACCGGCACCGGACGCTCGCTCCAGATAATCCACGACATGATCGCGAGCGAGAACACGACCGCCGGACCGAGCACGAGCGCTTCACGTCCCATGTGCGTCACCGTTCAGCGATGATACCGTCAACGAGTCAGAAGGTCGACCATCTCGCCAACGGCGCGCTCCATGCCGACGAGCACGGCCCTGGCTACGATACTGTGGCCGATGTTCAACTCGCTGATCTCGTCGATCTCGACGATCGGCGTGACATTGCGATAGGTCAGCCCGTGCCCGGCCAGCACATCGAGGCCCTGCCGCGCCGCGGCCTTTGATACGCGCACGACCCGCTGGAGCTCGACGGAGCGGGCCTCATCTGAGGCGTCGGCATACGGTCCGGTATTGATCTCGACGGCCGTGGCCCCTACTGCTGCCGCCTTCTTGACCTGGGCCGACGTAGCATCGGTAAAGAGGCTCACGGTCATCCCGGCCGCCTGGAGGCGCGCCACCGCCGTCTTCAGGGCTCTCGCATGCCGGACGACATCTAGACCACCGGTCGTCGTGAGCTCGTTGGGGTGCTCCGGGACGAGCGTGACCTGGTGCGGCTTCAGGCGAGTAGCAATATCGAGCATCTCCGTGGTGGCCGCCATCTCGACGTTGAGCCTGGTCGACGACACCCTGCGGAGCAACTCGACGTCACGCTCCTGAATGTGACGTCGATCGCCCCGGAGATGGACGGTGATGCCGTCCGCCCCACCCAGTTCTGCCAGCACCGCCGCGGCAATCGGCTCCGGCTCTGGCGCCTTTCGCGCTTCTCGAACGGTCGCCACGTGGTCGATGTTTACGCCGAGACGCATCGGTTCTCCTCTCTCATCGACGACACTCAACCCAGTCGGGTCCGCGCCCGGTCGGCAATCGACTCGGCCAGCCGCTGGACCTCGGCAGGATCGTGCCCTTCGATCATGACACGCAGGAGCGACTCCGTCCCAGAGTAGCGGACCAGTACGCGTCCCTGGTCTCCAAGGATGCGTTCCGCGTCGGCAATGGCCTCCTGGATGTCTGGTTCATGCGCCAGGTCTGGTTTGGTGTTGACCTGCACATTGAGCAGGACCTGTGGCAAGACATCGAGTCCGTGTGTCAACTCGGCCAGTTCACTGCCCGTCGCCTGGATAACGCGGAGCACCGATAGGGCCGTCAGGATCCCGTCACCAGTGGGCAGCTGCTCCGAGAAGATGACGTGCCCTGATTGCTCACCACCGAGAACACAGCCGCGGCGCAGCATTTCGTCGCGCACCGAACGGTCACCTACCGGGCATCGGTGCACGAGGATACCGGCCTGGCGAAGGCCAATCTCGAGACCGATGTTGCTCATCACCGTGGCTACGATGCCGTTTCCTGCCAGACGGCCCTCTGTCAGTAGGTGCTTTGCACACAAGAAGAGCACGGCGTCGCCATCCACCACGGCGCCATCGGCGTCGACGAAGATGGCTCGGTCACCGTCACCATCGAAGGCCACGCCCAATCGGCAGCCCTCGTCTCGAACGACACGCTGGAGAGCCTCCGGGTGAGTCGACCCGCAGTCCTCGTTAATGTTTCGTCCGTCCGGCTTCACGTTGAGCGCAACCACGTCAAGACCTATGTCCCGCAGCACCCTGGGAGCGACAACGCTGGTCGAGCCGTTCGCACAATCGACCGCGATTCGGCTCCCCGCCAGTCCATCAATAGCCGGTAGCACCCTCCGCAGATGGGTCAGGTAGTCCTCGACCCGGTCACACGTTGCGGGGCCGATGGCGTCCGAACTCCTTGGACTCCAGGATGTATCGCCCACCACGTCCGAGAGACGCGCCTCGAGCTCCGGTGATGCCTTCTCGCCATCGCCGGTAAGCAGCTTGATACCGTTGTCTGGATACGGATTGTGAGAGGCCGAGATGACGAACGCTCCGTCGAACTCGTGCGAGGCGAGAAAGGCAGCTGCAGGGGTGGGGATGACGCCCGCGCTGACGAGCGTGCCGCCCTCCGCTTCCACACCGGCGTTCAGATACCTCTCAATGAGCGGGCCGGAGTCGCGCGGATCACGCGCGACTAGTAACCGGGTCTGGTCAAAACCCAAGACCCGGACCGTCGCCGCGCCAAGACGGACGATGGTCTCCTCGTCGAGAGGATACGTGCCGGGCGTGCCACGCACGCCATCTGTGCCGAATATCGAGGCCGACATTTAGGGTTCGCGATCCCGACACTAGCGAACCACGACTTGCACTTTCGGTGGATCGATATGGGTAACGCGGAGGCTATCGGTCGTTTCGACCGACACCGGAAGATTGTACCGGCCCGCTGGCCGGCCAGCAAGGACAGTCAGGTCAATGAACGGCTGCACGGCGTCAGTATCCACGTCACGCATTGATTCACGAGACCCTCTGACTCCCACGTTGACGTGGTCGGGCTGAACCGACACTCGGGGCGAACCGGCGGAGTCGCGCGGATGGAGAGGCACATCGTGAATCGTCCGCTCGACCTGAGCCGGTACGATCTCGATCTCGACCCGGGCAGTCGACGGCACGACAAGTCGAAGGGTCGGGTCGGCCACCCCGACGGTCACGTCGGCCACCAGGGTGGCCGTCGCACCCACGATGGAGACAGTCTCGGTCAGCGCCTCGCGGAGAGTCGACAGCCTCATCTCTGGACCGACGACGTCCACAGTGACCGGAGTGGTCGTGATCCGGCCAACCGTGAAACCGTCGGCCGGCGCTCCCTCGATGTTCGGCACAACCGGGACGGTCCTGGCTGGGCCGGCACGTTCGAGCGTCAGCGTCACCGCCCCCGGGACCACATTTATGACCTCGACCCCAGGGGGAACGACGACGCGCTGGGCAAACATGTCGAACAACCGTTGTCCTGCTCGCTCGTCGCCAAGGTCAAGCACGGCCACGACCTCACCTCGGTCCAGACGGCTCACCACACTAGACGACCCGCGCACCTGAACCCTGACCGTGTTCGGCGGGTCATCCACAATCTCCAGTCCGTCCGGAACGTTCTTGAACTCGAGCGGGACGTCCAGACCACGTTCCACGACTGGTTCACCACCAACGCTGAGCCACAACATCACGGCAAGCGCCACGGCGGCACCCTTCAGCCAGAAATCGCTAAACGGACGGTAGGCCATGTCGACTTACGCCTCCATACCGCGATCGCGCCGACGCTCTTGCACCTTGGCGGTCTTCGACATCAGCGCCTCGAGCCGAACGCGGAGTTGATCAGGTTCGAGCCCTCGATCGATCTGACCATCGAGCGCAAGAGACAGCGCGCCGGTCTCCTCTGAGACGATGAGCGCCACCGCATCCGACTCCTCGGTCAGGCCCAGGGCCGCCCGGTGACGGGAGCCGAGCTCCTTACTGGGCTGAGGGTTCACCGAGAGTGGCAGAAAACACGCGGCCGCCGCCACCCGATTCTCTTGGATGATGACGGCTCCGTCATGGAGCGGCGACTCGGTCTGGAAGACGCTCATCAACAGGTCGTAGGTGACGGTCGAGTCAAGGGGAATACCGCTCTCGATATAGTTCCGGAGACCCGTTTCGCGCTCGATCACTATGATCGCGCCAATCCGGCGAGAGGCCAGCATCGTCGCGGAAACGACGACCTCTTCCAGGGTCTCGTCCGTCGTCGTGGGTCTCGTGATGTACCGGAAGAACGGCGCGCGACCCAGATTCGACAGCGCCCGCCTGAGGTCCGCCTGGAACATCACGATTGCGGCAAACACGATGTATCCGAACATATCCCGGATCAGCCAATTGACCGTCGGTAGTGGAGCGCGCTCGGAGGCATAGTAGAACGCGACGACCAGCAACACCCCGAACACCATCTGCGCGGCACGTGTGCGACGGATCAGTTTCAGGAACTCGTAGATGAGAAACGAGACGACCGCAATGTCGACCAGGTCGAGCCAGTCGACGCCGACTGGTGGCCACACGTCGAGCAAAACGTTGGACATCAGCGTTCTTCCGTTTCTCGCGCGGAGGCCACGTGATCGGCGACCCGAACTACGTCCACCATCTGTCGCACGCCGTGGACACGCACGATATGCGCACCCAGGAGGACCGCTGACGCGACGGCGGCGGCAGTGCCCCACTCCCGGTCTGCGGGTGGTCGCTTACCCAGCGCATCGTCGAGAAAGGACTTGCGCGACGGTCCCACGAGGATCGGTCGGTCCAAGTTCCGGAACACGCCGAGGTTGGCCAGCGTCGAAAATGTGTGCTCCGCGTGTTTGGCGAACCCTAACCCTGGGTCGATCACAATCTGCTCTGGTGAGATGCCGGCGAGCATCGCGCGCTCGACCGCGCCCTCTAGCTCCCGCCCGACTTCGTTCGGCGTGCTCACGTAATGGGCCTCGCGATACATCTCCTGTGACCGCCCGCGATTGTGCGTGAGCACGATCGGGACTCCGGCCGCCGCGACCACACCTGCCAGAGCCGGATCATAGCTCAGCGCCGACACGTCGTTGACGATCGATGCCCCACTGTCGATCGCCAGCCGCGCCACCTCAGCTTTGTAGGTATCTACAGAGATAGGTACGCCGATCTTGGACGCCACGCCCTCGACGACTGGCAGGACACGGGCGATCTCCGCGTCAGTCGACAGCGCCTCGGCACCCGGACGAGTCGATTCGCCCCCGATGTCTACGATGTCCGCGCCGTCGGCTTCGAGCCGCAGTGCGGCCGCGATCGCCAGGCCAGGGTCCAGGTGGACACCTCCATCGGCGAACGAGTCGGGCGTGACATTGAGGATGCCCATGACGAGGGTGCGCGCCCCGAACTCCAGAACCGAACCGGAGGGGAGCGCGAGAGCGTAGCGCCGTCGGGGCGAGATCAACTACTCCTGGGGAACGGCCTCGTCGAGCGACGGTACCGCGGGAACAATCGGTTCGGGCCCTTCCGGCTTGCGGTCGGCCTCGCCAGCCGGCGGTTGCGTAGAGGTGTCAGGCGTCGGCACGTGCTCTTCAAGCGGCTCGCCGCGAACTATCCGGCGAACCTGATCTGCGTCGAGCACCTCGCGAATCAGCAACTCCTCCGCGATCTGAACGAGTTCGCGTTTGTGAGCCTTGAGCGCCTCATTCGCCCGGTCGTAGTTGCGTGTCACGATCACCTTGATTTCCGCGTCGATTCTTCGTGCCGTTTCAGGGCTGTAGTCGCTCTGCTGAGAAAAATCGCGGCCGAGGAACACTTGCTCTTCCTTCTTGCCGTAGGTGAGCGGCCCGATCTTGTCGCTCATCCCCCACTCGCATACCATCTTGCGGGCGAGGTCCGTCACTCGGTCCAGATCGTTTCCAGCTCCCGTCGTGATGTCGACCTGCGTCAACTCCTCAGCAATGCGGCCGCCCAGCAAAATGGCGATCTGGTCTTCAAGGTAGTCACGCGAGTAGTTGTGCTTGTCGTCCACCGGTAACTGCTGGGTCAGCCCGAGTGCCATGCCACGCGGGATGATCGTCACCTTGTGAATCGGGTCAGCATGCGGCAAGAGCACCGTCAGAAGCGCGTGCCCGGCCTCGTGTACAGCCGTGACGTTCTTCTCCTCGTCGTTGATGATCATCGACCGGCGCTCAGAGCCCATCAGGACCTTGTCCTTGGCGAACTCGAAGTCGTACATCCGGACAACCTTCTGGTTGTATCGCGCGGCGTTCAGAGCGGCCTCGTTCACGAGGTTGGCCAGGTCGGCACCGGAAAAACCCGCCGTGCCACGGGCGAGCACGTGAGCATCCACGTCATCGGACAGCGGGACCTTTCGAGTGTGGACTGCCAGGATGCCTTCGCGGCCTTTCACGTCGGGACGGTTCACGACAATCCGGCGGTCAAATCGCCCCGGGCGAAGCAACGCCGGGTCGAGCACGTCGGGACGATTGGTTGCTGCAACGAGAATGACGCCCTCGTTCGACTCGAAACCATCCATCTCGACCAACAACTGGTTGAGTGTCTGCTCTCGTTCGTCGTGGCCGCCACCAAGCCCGGCACCGCGATGACGCCCCACGGCATCGATCTCGTCGATGAACACGATGCAGGGTGCGTTCTTTTTGCCTTGCTCGAACAGATCACGGACACGGGATGCACCAACTCCAACGAACATCTCGACGAAGTCGGAACCGCTGATCGAGAAGAAGGGAACGTTGGCCTCACCGGCAACGGCCCGCGCGAGCAAAGTCTTGCCGGTTCCGGGAGCGCCCATCAGAAGTACGCCTTTGGGGATACGCCCACCCAGCTTCTGAAACTTCTGTGGCTCCTTGAGAAATTCGATGATCTCCTGAAGCTCCTCTTTGGGCTCCTCCACCCCGGCGACATCTTTGAAAGTCACCTTCTTCTGCGTGCTGGACGAGAGCTTCGCCCGGCTTTTCCCAAATGACAGAGCCTTGTTGCCGCCGCTCTGCACCTGACGCATGAAGAAGATCCAGAAGCCGATGATCAGAAGGATCGGGGCCCAGGAGTACAGCAGGGTGGCCCAGGGATTACCGGCCTCCTCCGTCGCCGTGATCGTCACGTCACGGTCGACGAGCCGGTTGACCAGGCCCTCGTACTGAGGAGGAGCATAGACGCGAAACCGGCTGCCACCGTTGAGGGTACCGCTGATCTCGTTGCCGGTCAGCTCGACACTCTGGACCTCACCGGCGTCCACTTGGCCAAGGAATTCGCTAAACGCCATCGAATCGTCTGTCGCCTGGAACTGCGTAGAGACATTCCAGATCAGGACGACGACGACAACCAAAACCATCCAAAAAACGAGACTTCGCAGGGTAGAATTCACCCAACTCCTCCTAGTTTCCTTGCGCTCAAGATTAGCATGCCTTCGGCGGCCGGGGTGACTCGAACATCCTCGGACAGTGCGTGGCCAACCACCCAGATGATTCCCCTGCCCGCGTCCGCCACAATCGGCACGGTCTGACGAGCCACGCGGGGCACCTTTCGGTCCATAAACACGTCCTGTACCTTCTTTCGGCCTCCAAGGCCCATTGGCTTCAACCAATCGCCAGGACGCCAGCTCCTCACGATGAGCGGCTCGGTAAGTCGAGAAGCGCTCACATAGACGCTTCGGCTGTTCGCCGTGAGCCCCTCCGGTAGAGCTGCAGGACCCGAACGCTCGGCCGTGAGGGCCATCCCGGCCTCCGGGATGTTCACCTCACCGGGAATCTTCAGCTCATACGCGTAACCTGGTGCTGGCTCAGTCTGCCGCGCTCGGGGCGGCCCAATGACGATTCGGTCTCCGACCCGGATGACTCTGCATCCGGGAAAATCCACGTCCAGTTTCGGCCGATCATCCCGTACAAGTTCGATGAACCGATCGACCTGGCTGAGCCCGACGGTCGTGTCGGCTACGCTCTCGAGAACCTGCTTCGCCACCCGGCGAGCCAGCGCCACTGGTTGGTCGGCCAGGTCTCGTCTCCTGAGCGACGCATCGCCACCCTCTTCATATGTGACGATGTTTGAAGCCGCTGTGTTCGCCGCGAGCTCCAGCCACTCGGCATCATGCCGAGCAATCGCCGCATTTCGAGCAAGCACATCGACGACCGACGGCGAAAACCTGGCTTCCAGAAGCGGAATCAGCTCATGTCGAATCCGGTTTCGTGTCACCTCCAGGTCGGCGTTGGTTTCGTCCTCACGAAACGTTTGACCCCGCTGGGCCAAATAGGTCCTCAGCTCCCCCCTCGGCACATCCAGCAACGGGCGGATCACCTGATCACTGCGAGGATGGATACCCGAGAGCCCTATCGGACCCGCTCCACGAACAAGCCGCATCAGGAAGGTCTCGGCCTGGTCGTGACGCGTGTGCGCCGTGGCGACACAATCGGCCCCGAGCGCCACTCTCGCTCGGTCGAAAAACTCGTAGCGCGCGCGATGACCGGCCTCTTCGATGGAAATCCGATCGCACCGCGATCGCTCTTTCACATCCGCATGACCTACTTCAATGGGCAGCGACCATGACGTGGCTAGCTCGCGGCAGAACCGCTCGTCGTCGGTCGCCGCTTCGCGAAGCTGATGATTGAGATGAACGACCCCGGCAACGGCAAAGCCCGCGACTGGAGCCAAATCCCTCATCAGGGACGTGAGCGCAACCGAATCGGCGCCGCCGGACAGCGCGATGGCCACGCGTGAGTGATCCGTGACGAGGGACTCCCGCTTGAGCATCCGCAAAACGCGCTCTTCCAAGCCAGTCATCGATCGAGAAGCGAAAGTCGTCATCGAGTGCCTCGTAGACGTTTCAGCCGCTGGGCAGTTCGCTGCCCGGTCGATTGGCGCTCAGCGACTGAGGCGAGGTGCGATGGCGTCGTAGAGCCAAGCAAGACGGTGGCGAGCGGGTCGATGCGCCCGCGTTCGACGTCTATCGCGACCCAGCAGGGCAGTGCGTCAGCTGCACGCCTTACTCATGCCATCGCGACAACGTCGCGGGGACTCCCGGCTCACGGGACCCGAAGATCGAACGATGTCTCGGATTCCTACGAATTCGCCACCCACACCCAATGAAGTGGGGAGCTTCCCTCGTCAGGCCTCCGTCACCGCGTCCCGCCGCTTTCCTGCAGCTCGATGTTGCGATACACCTCTTGGATGTGACGGATGTCGTGATTGCCTTCGTGGCAGGCATACTCGAACATCGGACCCTCGGTCGCCATCATTGGGATTTCGGAACTCCAGGGCTGGTCCCAGGTAGCGGGGTCTTCGACGGTGAACGTGTAGTGGATCCGATCGTCCGCTACGCGGGTAAACCGCTCCACAACCTTGAGGTCGTGGCTCGAACCTTGCCACGCGGTCTTGTCGGTGAAGTGGCTGCTCTCGACGACAAGCGTGTCACCCTCCCAATGTCCGCTTGAGTCGCCGGGATACTGACGGATCTCTTCTGCGATCGTCGGCCGCCCGTCGAGCGGGATGATCCGGGGCGGGTGGTTGCTCTGCTCGGTGAAGAGCACCACGTGGTCTGTGGTCTGGAAGATCTGATGAATGTCGTTGTAAGAAGGAGGCTGCAGCGGAGGCCCATTGTAGGCGTAGTGGAGGCAACGCTCGCTGAGCGGTCGCGAATCGTACCCGTCGAACGGCCCGCGACCGGCCCGAGCGGCTCGCCGCGCCTCGGCCCGGGCTTGGCCCTGCGCGTTGAGCGGAGGAATCCGTCCATTGGGCGGATCGGTGATCAGCGAGGTGCGCCTTGTCGACAGCCCCTTGGGCACCTGTGTCCTCAGCCAGATGGCATTGTCGTAGTGGACGTAGTTTTCGTCCCGATGGGACTGCTCCAGCACGCGAGCTCGTTCCTCGGGGTCTGCAATCTCGATGACGAATCGGGCTAGCGGGTCGGCGCCCTCGACGGTGAGCTGCGCCTGGAGCTCAGCCCACTCCTCCTCGCCGTAAAACGCCTTGTCTCCCAGATACTCCGGGCGCTCCATTGGGGTGAACGTCTGTGTGGTCCAGTGGCCCTGCAGGTCCGGCTGGCCGTCCGTGAGGCGAGGCATCTTCCAGCCCGGCTCGGGGTCCGCGACGCCGGACTGACTCTGCGCTAATACCAGAACCGGCGCCAGCACGCCTAGCGCCAGCACGGTGGCGACCCTTCGGAGACGATGGTGCATCTCAGATTCCTTCCTGCGAGGCTGTCGTCGTTGCCCGGGACTCCCCCATGATCGCTCAGGACGGCCAAGTTCGCAACTCTGCTGGGCTAGAAGCACCCACCTGCCCACGAGAGCGGCCATCAGGTAATTAGCCTATGCATGGACCAAGGCCATCATACGGTCCAGCGAACCTGCGTCAAACAGATCCTACCGAACGAACTGAGGCGACAGGGCAGAAACGGACAACTGAGGATGGTGCCGGGTTTGAGTGGCATGAACAACTCCTCCTGTGAGACGACGCCTACGGCATGATCAGTTACCGGCGATTCGGCGGGCGTACTCTCGAATCCGCTGGGCGTTGGCACCGACATCGCTGCGTCCCACGCGTGAGACCGATCTGACATCGACGCGGCTGCCATCGCCAGCCTGTCGAATCCGAATGACGACGTCGTCCTTGAAGCCGTACCAAAACGTGGTGTCTGTCGCTTCGATGCGGCCAGTGTCAGCGTCTGCCGCGACCAGGTCCCACCCCAGCGCCTCTACAGCGTCGCTCGCGCGATCGAACGCCGTCGCGGGCGGCGCGTCGAGCATGATCGGGCTCAGATCTGGATAGGCGTCCCGCTGTTGCGGCGCCACACTTGGGTCGTATTCTGCCGAATTGGGTGCATCGGTCCGCAGCGGTAGCACGGCAACGAACGCCGGCGGATCGTCTGGGTCCGTCGTGATGTCGTGGATCGGGGGGACCTCGCGCGCGAGGGCTTGATGCCGCGCCGGAAGCGTGTAGGCCACGCCGCCGAGGATGATACCGCACACCGCGATCGCCAGGCTCCATAGAGGCTGGCGACGCGCGATCACCAGAACTGCGCCGAGCAGTGACACGAGGACAGCGCCGCCACCGGCGTACGCTCCCCACCGGAGCAGGGCGAACGACGAGCGCAGGGCGAGGGTTTCTGTTCGGTAGCCAAGCGCGGCGCTGAGCACGACGAGTCCAGCCAGCAGCGCCAAAGCGAGGCCACTGGCCGCAACCCGCGACCAACGTCGATCGGATCCCGGATTTACCGTTTTCTGGTTCACGTCGAGTTCCCTTTCTGTCCGTGCCTTCACCAAACAGGCTCCGATAAGTAGCCGCTACAACGGAATTCTGACCAGGGTAAACCCGATGAGACATCTCGATCTATAGGAAAATCAAAATCTCATTTCAGGTGGGCGGCGGTCAAGTCTCTGAAGGGTGACGCGGCGTACGAAGGTCCAGGAATCATCCTATCCGCGCATGGACGGGTCTTATTAGAAGAAAGATCGTGCGGCGAAGGATGCTGCGCGCAGAAAGCGGCTGTACCGGTGTTTTCACGGCGGCGAAATCGTCGAGGGTGGGTCGGCCCACGGCGTGGCGCCGAAGCACAATCTGTGTATTGATCGGCATGTGGCCGTCACCAGGGAAGTGTCCGAACGGCACTGTCAAGTTGAGGCCGAAGCTGGCACAGTAGGCCGATGGCGAGCCCGTCGCCCAGCTACCGCGGATATCGCTTTCCACCCGAGATCATCAGCCACGCCGTCTGGCTCTACCACCGCTTCTGCCTGAGCTTCCGTGATGTGGAAGATCTGCTCGCCCAGCGAGGCGTCACGGTGTCGTACGAAACCATCCGCCACTGGTGTCAGACGTTCGGGGTCGACTACGCACGCAAGTTGAGGTGCCGACGAGGCCGGATGGGCGACACTTGGTATCTGGATGAAGTCTTCGTCATGGTCAACGGGCGACGACAGTTTCTGTGGCGGGCCGTGGACCAGGACGGCGACCTCCTTTCGAGATTCTGGTCCAGTCGCGCCGTGATCGCCACGCAGCCGAGCGCTTCTTTCGCAAAGTGCTGAAAGGACAAGGTCGGTCACCCCACCGTTTGATCACGGACAAACTGGGGAGCTACTCCGCTGCGCACCGGACCGTGATGCCGTCCGTGGTGCACAGCACGCAGCAGTACGAGAACAACCGCGCGGAGGTCTCGCATCAACCGGCGCGACAGCGTGAGCGACAGATGCGCCGGTTCAAATCAGCCGGACACGCGCAGCGGTTTCTCTCGGTACACGGACTCGTGCTGAATCTCTTTCGGTCGGCCGACATCTACTACGGTCGGCGCACCACCGCTTGCTTCGGACTCGGGCGTTCGCCGAATGGAATGCGGTGACGTGTGCCTGTTGAACGATGAGGGACACTGAGCCGTCTAGGGATCGTTACGCCCTCTTCTCGTCAACTTGACAGTGCCCTTTTCCGTGCTGAGCGGGCAGGACTACACGGTGCCTGGGGTGTTCATCGCCAATGGCATCGACGACCAGCCTGACTCGATGCCGTTGGCGCCGATGCCGCCGCCACAACGGGGCTCCAACGCCGGGCCGCCGCCGGTGCACAGCGGACCGGAAAACTGGATCAAGGGCGAGGCAAGCCGAGACGGTTCGTTCACGGTGACGAACAGCCGGAACGGGTTCAGTAAGACGTACTGATGCGAGGCATGCTGGAGATCGACGAAATCAAGACCGTTCCCCATGTGCCCCTGTCACACCCCTTTGTGGAGCGACTGATTGGGACGATGCGCCGAGAATTCCTGGATCATGTGTTGTTCTGGAATGCTCATGATCTGGAGCGGAAGCTTGCCGACTTCCAGGCCTACTACAACGCGGCACGGAGCCATGCGTCGTTGGAGGGCCACCCGCCGTTAGGCTTCGCGGGCGGACGCACGGTGGCCCGCGCCGACTTCAACCATATGCGTTGGATCTCCAACCGCCGGGGTATGGTCCAGCTTCCAGTGGCGGCCTGATAAGGAATTCGAGACGGACAGGTGTTTTTGGAGGTCCGGGACCTGTCGACCGGGGGAAGGGTCAGAGCACCGGCATGCGCTCGGTGAGTTCCTCGAACCAGTTACACCCCATCATGGTCTCGCGGCCGCGGCCATATCTTCTGCGCGCTGCCCACCCAGGATGCCGTACATGCTGTGATTCCCTTCATGGCACGCATACTCGTACATGGGCACGTCGGTTCGCCGCAGCGGGATCGACGCCGTCCATGGACTCGTCCACGTTTCCGGGTCGGTCACCGTGTATTGGTACTCGAGCGTGTCCGCGCCAACTCGGGTGAAGCGCTCTACCAGCGTCAAGCTCTTGGTCGAATTCCTCCACCTTCTCTCGTCGTTGAAGTTGGAGGTCTCGACGACTAGGGTGTCGCCTTCCCAATGGCCACGCGCGTCCCCCGACCACTGGGGGATGGGGTCGCCGAGTGGCGGACGCCCGTCGAGAGGCACGACGCGCACCGTGTGGACCATCTCGGTCAGCAGCACGACTTGGTCCGGGGTCTGGAAGATCTGCAGGTTCTGGTTGTAGCCGCCCGGATTGAGGGGTGGGCCGGCGTTGAACCCCAGGAGGCACCGATCCGAGGTGCTTCTGTCCAGCCAGGAGTCAGCGGGGTGCTCGCGACGATGCGCCTGACTCGTGTCGGCCCTCTGCTGGCCGCTCGGGGTCAGGGCGGGGATCTGCCCGTTCGGCGGATCGATGATCAGCGAAGTACGCCGCGTGCCGACGGCCCTCGTGCCCCGGTCCAACCAGAAGTTGTTGTAAAAGCCGGGTGTTCCGTCCTCCCGCCTGTCCACCTGGTCGGTCGCCGTCGTTCGCTCGGCGGCTCGCTCCGAGAGGCGTACGTTCCGGTCGACCACTTCCTGCTCCAGGTTGGCGGCCTCTTCCTCCGTCAGGAACGCTTGGTCTGCCAGATCATCGGGCCGCTCCAACGGTGTAATGGTGCGGAAATCCCAAATACCGCGTAGGTCCGGTTCATCCCACGCCGTCCGAACCGCGGCGGTCTGGGCAACCGCGGGCGCGGCACCGAACGAAACAAGCGCGAACAGCACGGAAACGGCACCCACGATCGCGATAACTCGACGGCGCATCTGAACCCAATCTGAGAGTAATGTCGTTCCCAATCCCTGCATTCTACCAGCCCCGCAGGCACTGTCAAGTTGAGGCCGAAGCTGGCACAGTAGGCCGATGACGAGCCCGTCGGACGCCAGGTGCCACGTCCACGGCCTCGGGCTTGGTGAGCCGGTGCCCGCCCCCAGGCAACCTTTAAGTATGGAGACGATGAGGCCTCCCAGGTTCCAGGGAAACCCACCCGCACGCATGCCACGCGCTCCGACCCCGGCGAGGTCTCCGCCTCCACGGCCT